>Ga0207933_1000140_pt1 | contig 73705 bp, 69 predicted proteins | sample NGESurdeep092012_4_FD_184488 | JGI IMG/M metagenome (GOLD analysis project Ga0207933, IMG submission 184488) | Arctic peat soil microbial communities from Barrow, Alaska - NGEE Surface sample F53-3 deep-092012 (SPAdes) | ecosystem: Environmental > Terrestrial > Soil > Wetlands > Peat ...
CGAGGGCAAGCTTGTCCTCGACCCCAGGACAAAAACAAAAACCTTCCTGAGAAGGAAAAAGTGTCAGGCATGTGCCCGGTCTGAAATGTCAGGTATCTGCCCGGCCGTACACAAGGTCGCTCGTCCCGGGTTCCCAGCCGCCATCTTGTATAGTCGATAAAGAAATGGCCACCACCCCGAACAAGCCCGCCGCGGCGGGCAAGCCTGCCGCCACAAAAAAATCATCACAGGGATTCGTCTACCTTCCCCTCATCGCCGGGTGGCTCATCCCCGGCGCCGGCCACTTCCTCCTTCGCAAGTGGATCCGCGGCACGCTCATCGCCGTCTCCATCATCGCCATGTTCGCGCTCGGCCTGGCTATGCAGGGCAAGATCTACACCAGCGCGCAGGACATCCTCGACATGCTCGGCGTCGCGGGCGATCTTGGAAATGGGCTTCTCTACTTCCTCGGCCGCGCAGCTGGCTGGGGCGCCCAGCCGGAGCAGATCACCGTCGCCGATTACGGGACAAAATTCATCGTGGTTGCCGGCCTGCTCAACATCATCGCCGCCGTCGACGCGCACAACCTGCGCACCGGGAGGAAGTCTTAATGCTTCATCCCTCCCACTTTGCCACGGTGCTGCTCTTCGCGCTCTTCGCTTCTACCGTCTTTGGCATCACAATGCGCGACACTCCGCGCAAAATGTTCCGCTACGGCGCTTACTGCTTCGTGCTCTTCATCGGCTCGGTGATTGTCTTCAGTTGGGTCATGTTCCTCATCGCCCGGTAGGCTTCGCACTTCTACCAGTCCAAAACCAAGAGAAAAACAAAAAATGCCGCCGTCCTTTCGGAACGGCGGCACAGGTTTCGGCGGGAGTTGCCGAAAAATCGTCGGAGCCCCGCAGGGCTTCTGGGTTTCCAGACACGGTCGCGCCGTGATAGTTGCGACTTTCTCGCCGCCAACCGCCCGCGCCGACGGTTACAATCGCCTCGGAGGACCCGTGAAACGCCGCGATTTTCTCGCCTCATCCATTGCCGCCTCCGCCCTCGCTGCAGCCGGCGAGACAGTTGCTCAGACCCCAACGAGCCCACGCCGCGAGTTCTACCAGTTACGCCGGTACAACCTGTTAAGCGGCCCGCAGTTAAAGCTCACTGAAAACTACTTCTCCAGCGCTTTGATTCCCGCGTTGGCTCGCCTGGGACTCGGGCCGGTCGGAGCATTCAAACTCGATATCGGTCCCGAAACGCCGGCATATTATCTGCTCATTCCCGGCCCGGCCGTCGAGACCGTTGCCCAACTTGATCTGCGCCTTCCCGACGATGCGGAATTCCTCGCGGCAGCCGCTCCATTCTGGAACGCCACCTCCGTGGCGCCCGCGTTTCAGCGCGCGGATATATCACTTCTCGCAGCCTTTGAAGGCTGGCCAAAGCTCACCCCGCCCGCCGCTGCCGCCACCAAAGCCAAACGCATCTTTCAACTTCGCACATATGAGAGTCCCAGCGACGGTGAACACATCCGCAAAGTAGAAATGTTCCACTCCGGCGAATTCGAGATTTTCTCGAGCGCCGGCTTCCATCCCGTCTTCTTCGGCGATACGCTCATCGGCTCGCGCATGCCCAACCTTACTTACATGCTCAGCTTTGCCGATTTGGCCGAGCTCGATGCCAAGTTGGAAGTCTTCCGCAATGACCCAGCGTGGAAGAAACTCTCCTCCAACCCGCGCTACGCCTTTGATTCAATCGTCACCAACATCACCAACCTGATCCTGAGCCCGCTCGACTGCTCCCAGATCTAGAAACAGGGAATAGGGAACAGGGAATACAAGGGCAATGGAGTTTCGCGTCGGCGCCTGCCTTGAGAGGTGCCCGCTGGGTTCCGAATTTTGAAGTCCTTGCTTTTCAAAACCCTTTAGTTCATTTCCTTCTATAATCTGCCCATGCGTCTCCATGCCGATTCGCGTCGCAGGTCGATCGTTCTGCTTACCGGCGGAGCCCTTCTGATCTTCGTCTTGCTCGGAACGCTGACATGGTTCAACACCTCCAACGTCAACTTCCTCAATCCGGCTACCTATGAGCAAACCATCGCTCTCACGGCTCTTGAGGTTTTGCTTTTCCTGTTGCTTCTCCTGCTGCTTGTTCTGCTCTTTCGCACCGTTCTCAAAGTCTACGTAGGGCAGGGCAGCGGCGGCCTGGGCGCGCGGCTGCGCTCGCGAATGGTCCTGGGCGCGGTCATCATCACCTTCATGCCCGCGGCGCTCATGTTCCTGTTTAGCTACTTCCTGCTCAACCGCTCGCTGGAACGGTGGTTCTCGCCTGACGCCTCGCAACTGCGCGACGACTCCACCCGGGTTGTGCAGGAGCTTGTGGAATATGTCGCCAGCAATGCACGCAGCGAAGCGGAGTCGGTGGCCGAAAGCGGAGCGCCCGACGCGACTTCTCAGACTCTCCAACAACTTATGACTTCGCGCCGCCTTACCTTGCAAGGCGGCTTCCTGATTGTCTACGGCCCTGACAAGCGTATGTTTTCCAGCTTCCAGGCTCCGCCCGAATCCAGTCGCGCTTCTCTTCGCGCGTTCACACCCGAATCCGAATGGAGAGAGACTCCGCTCCTCGGTCCTCTCTCGGCAGATGTCCTCTCCGCCGCGCAACGAAATGACAATCCGGTGGTCGATGTCGCAGGTCAGGAATATGCGCTCGGCAAGGCCGTCACTCCGTCGGGCAAAATCGTGATCGCCTTGCTACCCATGCCCCAGGGACTCAACGCAACTACCGCGCGCATCCGTTCCGGCGCCGACCAGTATTGGCAGCTCTTCCGATCGCGCAGAATTATTCGCAACACGTTGTCCCTCACTCTGCTGCTGGTCACTGTCTTTGTCTTCTTTTCCAGCGTCTGGCTCGCCGTCTTTCTCTCCAAGCAGATCACCCACCCAGTCGAGGCTCTTGCCGATGCCATGGATGCCATCGCCGCGGGTAGCTACGAGCAGCGCGTGGCCGATGTCGCCACTGGAGAGATGGGTGACCTGGTGCGTTCTTTCAATCACATGGCTGCGGACCTCGAAACCAGCCGCCAGTTGGCCCAGACTGCTCAGGCGCAACTCACCGCCGCCAACCTCGCCGTTGAAGGGCGTCGCCGCGAGTTGGAGACCATCGTCGATACCATTCCCTCGGGAGTCGTCACGCTTGACGGCGCCGGCGTGGTGCTGAAAGCCAACCGCGCATTTGCCGCGCTCATGGGGCTTCGGCTGGATGCGCCTTTGACAGGCGAGAGCATCGCATCGTTGTTGCCTGCGGATTGTGCCGAAGAACTGGCCACATTGATCCGCCGCGCCAACCGCATGGGAGCAGCTTCCACCGAGCTGGAAATTGCCGTTCACGGGCGCACTCTCCATCTTGCCATCACCAGTGCGCGGCTAGACCTCGGTCACGGGCAATCGGGATCGGTGCTTGTGGTCGAAGACACCACGGATTTTCTCCGGGCGCAGCGGCAGCTTGCGTGGAAAGAAGTCGCTCAGCAGGTGGCTCACGAGATCAAGAACCCTCTTACGCCCATAGCTCTCAGCGCCGAGCGCATCGGCAGGTATCTTGATCGTGGGGTGCCCGAATCCTCCAATATCATCCGCAAGTGCAGCGAGGTGATTCTCGGCTGCGTCACAACCCTCCGCACCCTGGTCGATCAGTTTTCCGCATTGGCGCAGTTTCCCGCGCCCCAGCCTCGCCCCTGCGATATCAATCAGATCGTCGAAGAAGCCCTCGCGCTCTTTGGCGGCAGGCTCGCGGGCATCACGGTGCAGCGCAATCTCGAGCCGGGCCTGCCACCTGTGCTTGCCGATCCCGAAGCCATCCGGCGCGCCCTCGCCAACCTCATCGACAATGCCGCTGAAGCCATGCAGGGCAGTCTGCTCCGCGTTCTGGGGCTACGCACCGCTCTCAGTGAAGACATGGCCGCAGCCGAAATCACCATCTCCGACACCGGTTCCGGGCTCAGCGACGAAATCCGCGAGCGCCTCTTCTTGCCCTACTACTCCACCAAGCGCCGCGGCACCGGCCTGGGCCTCTCGATCGCCGCCAAGATTGCTCAGGAACACGCCGGCTCCATCAGCGCTGAATCTAACCTTCCCAAAGGCGCGCGCTTTCTGCTGCGTTTGCCTCTGGTCGAATCCGTCGCGTCGAATGGGTCAGCCGTAGCGGACACCGTAACGGTGAAGGACCTCGCCTCATGAATCACATCCTGGTCGTCGATGACGAAGCAGAGATACGCAGTTCGCTCGAGGAGATTCTGCGCGAGGAGGGCTACGGCGTAGCCAGCGCGCCCGATGCCGGCGAAGCCATGGTGCTGCTGCGTGACACTCCCTACGATGTGGTGCTGCTCGATATCTGGCTTCCGGGCCGAGACGGTCTTGAGGTGCTCGCCGAGATTCGCGAGCTCTCGCCCGAGATTCGGCCTGAAGTCGTAATCGTCAGCGGACACGGCACCATTGAAGCCGCCGTGAAAGCCACCAAGCTTGGCGCCTACGACTTTCTTGAAAAGCCGCTCTCGCTCGCGCGTACCCTCATCGCTGTCAAGAACGCCGTCGAGGCGCGCCGCCTCCGCACTCAGAACGAAGAGTTCAAGCGCCAATTCAGCGCCGCCGCTGTTCTCACTGGTGAAAGCGTGCCGCTCAAGGCGCTCCGACAGCAGATTAAGCTCATGGCTCCCACCAACGGGCGTGTGCTCATCTACGGCGAGTCAGGCACCGGCAAGGAGCTCATCGCGCGTTCCATTCATGCAGAAAGCCTGCGGCGCGATGGTGTGTTTGTCGAGCTTAATTGTGCCGCCATCCCTGAAGCGCATATCGAGTCCGAGCTGTTCGGCTATCGCCACGGCGCACAACCCGGCGGCCCTCCCGAGCAGCGCGGCACCCTCGAGCGCGCCGACGGCGGCACCCTCTACCTCGACGAAGTCGGCGATATGAGCCTCAAGACGCAGGCCAAGGTCCTCAGCGCCCTCGACGATCAGTTGTTCACTCCCGTTGGCGGAACACAACCCCTGCGCGTGGACGTGCGCGTTATCGCCTCCACCAACAAGGATCTTGAGGAAGAAATTGCCAAAGGCAACTTCCGTGAGGATCTCTTTTATCGCCTCAATGTTGTGCCATTCTTTGTGCCGCCGCTACGTGATCGCAAGCAGGATATCCCGCTCCTGGCGCGGGAGTTTCTCCTCGAATTTGGCCGTCAGTACGGCCGTCCACGCGTTGAGATCGGCGAGGAGGCTCTGGACGCCCTGGCGCAATATCAATGGCCCGGCAACGTGCGGGAGCTTAAGAACCTCATCGAGCGCGTTCTCATTCTCAACCCACGAGTGCTGCGCATCGAGCGCAAGCACCTGCCGGCCCTCAGTCATAAGGCGGGCTCCCGCTCTACCGAAGAGTTCTCCAGCCTGCAGCAGGCGCGCGACGCCTACGAGCGCGAATATATTCTCAAGAAGATTGAAGAAGCCCACAACAACATCAGCCATGCCGCCGAGTTGCTGGGCCTGGAACGCAGCCATCTTTACCGCAAGATGAAGGCGTTAGGAATCGCCGCTCGCGAGTAGTGGCGTCGCGGCCGGCTGCGGGGTCACTATTTTCTCGCGCCGGTCCTGCAAGTGGAAGCGCCGTTCGACTTTCTTGGTGCGGAAATCGGGCCTGCCTACGCGGCGGTCTGGTCTGCCCAGGCGCCGGTCCTCCGCTTGGCTCATGGAGGCAGGCAGAATGATCGGTACCGAATTACGCGGTGCTTGTTGGGCCTGATTCCGTGGATCGGGTCTGGCAAAAATCGGTCTTGGTGAGGCAGCGTTTGTCTGAGCTGCGGCGACATTCGCTTCAGGCTCAACATTTGCTTCACTGTGCGGCGCTTTCGGCATATCCTCAACGCTCGATCCCGATCCGCTGGTCAGCAGTTTGTGCAGGGTCGGGATATTCGCCCGCTGCGTCTCCACAAAGTCCACGCCATCCACCGTAAGCGTGTACTGCGCATTGTCTGCCTTGCTGACGTATCCCTTCCTCTGCAAATACCAAAGCGTAAAGTCCAGGTAGTCGCGGGGAAATCCCATTCGCTCTTCGATTTCGGAGAGGTTAACTTCAGGATAGGTCGGGTTTGTGCGTCGCCGGTAGTAAAGAACTGCCAGCACCGCCAACCGCCGGTTCAACTCGCCGTCCAACTCATCCATGAAATCGACTGAAGCGGCAAGCGGTTCCGGCGGCGCCTGCGTCCGGCTGCGGGTCGCATCGTATTCCGCACGGCGTCGTGGATCAGCCAGGACGTCGTAGGCCTCCCTAAGCAGATGAAAGTTCTCTTCATGGCCGGTTTCGCTGTTGTCCGGGTGCAGGCGGGCCGCAAGAAATCGATAGACACGGTGGATCGTCTCAGCATCCGCATTGGGGCTGATTTGCAGAAACTCGTAATAGTCAACCGTCGGCGTGGCCATGAATTTCCCCTTTGTCCGTTCAAAGTCTAACCCGCGTCAGAATCGGCTTGATATCCCGCATTGGTGGGAGTCCGCTCGGCTAAATTCCCTAATTCGCGCAGACGTCATTCTGATTCCAATCCGCGCCCCTATGGCCTTTCCGGCGAATCACTTGGGTCCAAACCATAACTTGCTCGCTATCGCCCCATCATAAAGTCGAATCTCGCAATTGGGCCTGAGAATTGAGGCCCATTTTCGGCAGCCGACCACTTTCGGGACTGTCTTCGAGAATGGCCGCCTTCAAAGCCGCCCCATGCTACGCTAACCCTCATGCCACCAGCGTTAAAGCCGGACGTAGACCCCCAATCCGTGCCGGCTCGGCGTGACCGTCCCTGGCTCTTCGCCTTCCTCATCACGCCCGACGCGGTGATCTCTCTCGGCCTCGTCGGGGGCGCCCTCACCTATCTGTTGCGCGACCAGGGGGTCAATCCCGCGCGCGCTGCCAGCATCGCTGCGTTGCTGGCGCTACCTCACGCCATTTACTTCCTCTGGGGTCCGCTCACCGACTTCTGGATGCGCCGCAGCACCTGGCTCTTATTAGCGGCCGTCGCCTCTGCCGGCGCCATGGTAGCCGCCTTTCATCAACCCCAGCTTGCATCCCCGTTGGCGGTCGGTCTCTTGTTCTTGAGCGCCTGTTTCGGCGTTTTCGTTGTCGCTGCCTGCGGCGGCATCCTCGGCACATTGCACAGCGAATTGAGCCGCCGTCGCGCCAGCAGCTTTTACCAAACCGGCTCCTTGGCCTTCGGCGCTGTCGCGGTTTATGTGCTGGTCACTTACTCCGGCCGTCTCTCGCTCAGCACCTTGGGCTGGATCGTCGCTGCGATGATCGTGGTGCCCTCGCTTTTTGCCCTGTTGGCGCCGGAGCAGTCGATGATCCGCGAGCACGGTGCGCATCAAACCGCCGTTCGCATCTGGCATGAGTTCAAGTCCACATTCCTTCGCTGGGAAGCCATTCCATACACGCTCCTCGTAGGGTGCCCATGCTGCAGCGGCGCCATGATCGGTCTGCTCACCCAGCTGGCCCGCGATTACCACGTCACCGGCCACCAGGTTGCGTGGATCAACGGCGTCGCCGGCGCTCTTCTCACCTCAGCCGGGGCGCTCGCCGCGTCGCTCATTCCCATCCGCGTGCGCGCGCCCATCGCTTTTTTGCTTGCGGGCCTTGCGAATGCAGCCACGCTCGCCATTTTTGCGCTCGGCCCTCTGCGCCCCGCGGTTTACTTCACCGGAACCGTTCTTTTTCTCTTTACCATCGGCGCGGGCTACGCCCTCTTTACAGGAGTGGCGCTTGAATTCCTCGGCGGCTCAGGCAAAAGCGGCAGCTCTCGCTACGCCATCATCAACTCCATCGGAAATCTTCCCGTCGCCTACATGACATATCTCGATGGTCGCGGCTACGCCCTCTGGGGTCCGCGCGCCATGCCCGCCGTAGACGCCATCATCACCGCAGCCGGATGCCTGATCCTGCTCGCACACTTCGCCTTCAATCGCCGCAGGAAGCGATCGATGCTTGTTTCTGATTGAACTTGTTTCGGATTGAGCTTTATCGCTTCCGCAGCTACGCCAAACCTGCAGCTCACCAGATGAATTTCTCGTTCTCTAATTCCCTCGGTCCCTTGCTCCCCCTCTTTCTATTCCCTATTGCCTATTCCCTGTATTAAGGATCGGCCCAATCGAATCGGGATTGTCTCCAAGCCGCGGGTCCACGCGAAAATCCCACACAGATTCGCTGATGTCCGACGGAGAAATGATCTCTACCAGCGCGTACTCGCCCATGCTCAGCGGCTGCGTCGGCACGATCTTCAACCAGTGTTTACCCGGCAGCACTTCCACTTTGGTGGGGATTGTGTCCTCATCCTGCGTCACCGTTCCCGCCGGGCTCACATGGATCGCGCCCACAATGCGCACTTGCTGCCGTTCGTCCACGCGCACAATTGCGAATCCCGATTGCGCCGAGTGTGCGCCATGCTTCCCGCCGTTCACCGCCTTCGCGCCGCCCGTATCTACCGTCATCGGATGCGACAACACTGGCTCATTTCCCGTCTCCACTCCAAGCGATAGATAAATCGCCGGGTCGTTCACATGCAGGTGCACCCTCGCGTTCGGGCCTTCCAGTTCCAGGTTCGCTCGCTGCGTCGCCAGTGGATTCAGCACTTGAATCCCCTTCCGGTTTTTCGTGTTCAGCGATAAATCGGTCGACTTCAGCTCCACCAGCTCAGGAGTGCCGTGAAACGTGTCCAGCACATATACGCCTTCCTCATCCGGCAACTCCAGTCCAGGGACCACCTGTGGCCTGCGCGCATTCTCGTCGTTGCGCTCATCGGATTCCTCCGCGTCGATATCCGCGGCCTCTTTCATGGCCGGCGAAGAATCCTCCTCCACCACTTCCGCATGTTCCTTCGCCCACTTGTTTGTCGCATTCCAATCCACCAGGTCCGCGGGCAACTCCTCCCACTCACCGCGCTCCTGCGACAGGTAGCGCACGCGATCGCCCACGATCTGGTAATCGCGAACCAGTTGGTAGGACCCGTCCTTCAGAATGAGCCGCAGATTCCTTCCCATGCCGGGAACGGCAGGCTTAAGCGGCAGCGGTTTGGAATTCTGTCCGCCCGAATTCTGCCTCGGCTGGCTCGGTGCGGATTGGCTCGGCGCAGACTGAATCGTTACGCTCTGCGGATCAGCCTGCGCGGCAAGTGTTACGGGTGCCGCAAGGAGAATGGTCAGCGAAAGCGCCCGAACGCGCCATCTACGCGAATCTTGCATAAATCCAATCATGGCAACTCAGTTTAGACGCTCGCGCCCAGTCAGCGTTTTTTGAGCTCGAAGTCTCCGAATTGTAACTTCGGTGCAACCCCTGCCCACCCAAAGCGTCCAAACGTCTGTAAGCTTTCTGTAGAATAGAAGTTGAAGGTCGCAAAGGTTGACAGGCCCCGTGACGAGATTCGCCACAATTTTCCGCGGCAAACGCAGCGCCCCCAAGGGCGTACGAAGCCGCGCCGGAAATCGCATCTCGTCGGGCCTTTTGCCGGCTGTGGCGATCCTGTGTCTGTTCCTGCTGGCGATGCTGGCCGTAGCCCAGGCCACTCATCTTCATACGAACGATACCGACGCAGATCACTGCCAGTTGTGCATTGTCATGCATACTGTGGTTCCCGTTGCCGCTGCTGCGGCAATCATCATCATCGTGCAATTGGGAGCTTCCACGCCCCAGGCCGAGCCCATCGTAGTTGCCCGCCAGCGGCAGATTCGCCTCTTCATTCGCCCTCCTCCTTTCTCCTGCTAGAGCACCGTTCCGTTTCCATTCAGGCTTTCGCGCCGACCTTTCGCGCCGACCTTTCGCTTTGTCTGGCAGTTTCACTCGCCGGGCAATGCCTGGCCGCATCTGCACATCGAATTCTGAAGCGGACTGATGCTCCTCCAATGCACTGAGGCCCCCGCGGCGGCCCTACTATATCCGGACGCCCAGGCAAACACTTCTCATCTTTTAGACCCTTTTTAGCAGACATTGTTTAGCTCAGGAGATTTTGCCATGAAGTTACCACGCGCCTCGCTCTCACGCGCCTTTCTCTCACGCGCCTCGACCAAGCGAATCCTTCCACTCCCGCTACTCCTAATCGCCCTCGCCTTCGCCACACTCTCCGCGTCCGCGCAAAGCGGCAGCGCCGGCGCGGTGCGTGGAGCCGTCACAGATCCCTCCGGCGCAGTCATTCCCAACGCTTCCGTCCATCTCACCGATAAGGTCAGCGGCTTCGATCGCACCACAACCTCCGACGCCACCGGTCAGTTCATCTTTTCCAACGTTCCGTTCAATCCCTACACAATCGACGCCTCCGCCAAGGGATTCGCCCCTTTGAGCCAGAATGTTGAGATTCGTTCTTCCGTCGGAATCACCGTCAATCTCGTGCTTCAAATCGAAGGCGCCAGCCAAACCGTCACCGTCGAATCGGGGAGCGACCTCATTGAGAATGATTCAACATTCCACACCGACGTTGACCGCGACGAATTCACCAAAGTGCCGCTTGAGAGCCAGTCGTCAGGCTTGAGCGCGCTCGTCACCCAGACCACCCCAGGCGTTTCGGCAGACTCCAACGGCCTCTTCCACGGCCTCGGCGACCACGCTTCCAACTCCTTTTCCGTTGATGGCCAGTCCATCACCGATCAGCAGAGCAAGGTCTTTTCCAACCAGCTTCCGTCCAACTCCATTCAATCCATTGAAGTCATCAGCGGCGCACCCCCTGCCGAATACGGCGACAAGACCAGCCTCGTGATCGTGGCCACCACGCGCTCCGGTCAGGGAATTACAAAGCCGACGGGCAGCGCCTATACCTCCTATAGCAGCTTCGGCTCGGCCTCCGGTGGCGTCGATCTCTCTTACGGCAGCGCCAACTGGGGCAACTTCATAGAGGTTGATGGCTTGAATACCGGCCGCTTTCTTGATCCGCCGGAGTTCACCGTCTTTCACGACAAAGGCAATGAAGAAAACATCTTTGACCGCGTCGATTACAGTTTCACGCCGGCTGATTCAGTTCACCTCGACCTTAACTACAGCCGCTCCTGGTTTCAAACGCCGAATTCCTATGACAACCTAAACGTGCAGAACGTAGAGAATGGTGGCGCCGCAACAGGCGGCGGCGCAAGCGCCAGCCCCACCTTCATCAACGTCGGCAACGCCGACCAGCACTCCAAGATAGGTACCTACAACATTTCCCCCACTTACACGCGCATCATCAGCAACGACTCTGTCTTTAACCTTGGCGTGTTTGTCAGGCGCGATGGCTATGACTATTACCCCAGCGGCAACCCGCTCGCCGACCTGGGCCCATCAAATCTGCAAACCTCTTCCATCTCCCAATACCGCACGCTCACCAACACCGGCATCCACGCCGACTACTCCTACGTAAAAGGAATCAACAACCTCAAGGCCGGCGCGCAATACGAACAGACCTTCGTGCGTGAAAACGACAGCCTGGGCATCGTCGAAGCTACTTACAACGCACCCTGCATCGACCCCAGCGGCAATCCGCTCCCCGGATTCACAAGTCCATCTCAATGCGCCACGGCAGGCGATCTTTCAAACGCCACATCGGCTTCTTACGCCTTTGGTTCGGGAACCTTCAATCCTGCTCTCGCGCCTTATGACCTCACCCGCGGCGGCGCTTTCTACGGCTACGTCGGCCATGCCGATATAAAGGAGCTCGCGCTCTACCTCGAAGATGAGATTAAGGTCCGTAACTGGGATTTCAATCTCGGTCTGCGCCAGGATCAATACAACGGCCTCACGGACGCTAACCAGACCGAGCCTCGCCTGGGCATCGCCTACAACGTCAAGCGCACCGGCACCGTCGCCAGCGTCTCTTACGCACGCACCCTCGAAACGCCCTTCAACGAGAATCTCGTTTTATCCAGCGAAGGCTGCTCGAACCCCGTGCTGTCTCCACTGCTCAATTGCTCTACCGGCGTCTCCACCGTCATGAGGCCCGGCTTCCGCAACGAGTTCCACGCCAGCCTCCAGCAGGCCATCGGCAAGAATGTCATCTTCAGCGGTGAGTACATCTGGAAGTACACTCACAATGCCTTCGACTTCAGCGTCCTCGGCAACACGCCCATCACCTTCCCCATTGACTGGCACAACTCCAAGATTCCCGGCTACGCGCTCCACATCGAGGTTCCCGGCTTTCACAACTTCAGCGCCTATACCGTCATGTCATCGGTTGCCGCGCGATTCTTCCCGCCGCAGGTCGCCGGAGCAGGCGCAACCGTTGGCCAGGCCGGGCTTCCGTTCCGCATCGATCACGACGAAAAATTCAACCAGACCACGCATGTCCAGTACACCCTCTCCCACGACGGCAGTTGGTACAACGGCTTCTGGAGCGGCTTCAACTGGCGCTCTGATTCTGGCCAGGTCGCCGGGTCGACTCCCTGCTACGGCATCACCGATCCCAACACGCCATGCACCAACACTTCGACAACCCTTGGCGGCCAGCCTGCGGTCGCCATGGTCGATAACACCATTCCGGCAACCATCAACCCCATCACCGGAGCGAGCGTCGCGCTTCCCCTCACAGCCGACCAGGAATTCCAAGCCGGCTTCGCGTGCAACGGCATCAAAGCCACGCCCACTCAAGCCTTGCCCGCCGTCTGCCCGGCAAATCAATTCACCTCAAGCCTCATCAATATTCCCGCGCCCAACGCCGGCGACAGCGACCATAACCCGCAGCGCATCGCGCCGCGCAGCCTCTTCGATGTCTCTCTCGGAAAAACAAACCTCTTCAACAAGGAGCATTTCAAGACCGACCTAGACCTCACAGCCATCAACATCACCAACAAGTACGCGCTCTACAACTTCCTCTCCACCTTCAGCGGCACGCACTACGTCACCCCCCGCGCGCTGACGGCGAAACTCACATTCAACTTTTGAGGATTCGCTCCATCGGCGCACGCAGAACAAATGGATGCCCCATCCTTCGCCTTATTATTGGCGAAGGGTGGGACACCACGACCCTCAATCTCCCGCACTAGACTCAGCACAAACGAGAATCAGATCCGCCGGAACGCCTAGCCTCTTCTGCCCAATTCTCTCTCGTACGCTTCATAAACCTCATCCCCAAAGCACGCAAAAATCACCTTCTCCACATCCAGACTTCTCGCCAGCTCCACCCGCGTCTCCCTCACCGCAATCTCCACAGCTTTCTCAATTGGATATCCATAAACGCCACAGCTAATCGCCGGAAATGCCAGTGTCCTGATCCCATTTTCGCGCGCAATCTCGAACACGGACTGGTAGCAGCCCTGCAGCAATTCCGGTTCGCCGCGTTTTCCCCCGCCCCACACCGGCCCCACCGTATGAATCACAAACTTCGCCGGCAGCTTATAACCCTTCGTAATCTTCGCCCGTCCCGTCTCGCATCCGTTCAACGTGCGGCACTCGGCCAACAGCTCCGCCCCCGCCGCCCGGTGAATCGCCCCATCCACGCCGCCGCCGCCCAGCAAACTCTCATTGGCCGCGTTCACAATCGCGTCCACTGCCAGCGTCGTAATGTCAGTCTTCACAACTTCAATCTTGCTCGTCATCGCAGCCCATCCTGAAGCGTCGTAGACCAAGCCATCGTAAACCCTTCCGCACCCCGCCCCAACTGTCCCGACTCAACTAACAACCGAAAAACCCTCGTTCCAGTATCGTTACCCGCCACGTCATCCCCATGCATCACTAATTCACCCCAATTTTCCTCTTTCCTCGCAACTGAAATCCTGCCATACTTATATGTGCGCACCAGGTACGGCCAATCCCAAAAAATCAATAAGAGGTTGCATTCATGTCGGCAAAGTATGTCTTCGTGACGGGTGGAGTTGTGTCCAGTTTAGGCAAGGGACTGGCGGCGGCGTCAATCGGTTGTCTCTTAGAGAGCCGCGGCCTCCGCGTCAACTTGATGAAGTTTGACCCATACCTCAACGTCGATCCGGGAACCATGTCGCCCTTCCAGCACGGCGAAGTCTTTGTCACCGACGACGGCGCTGAAACCGACCTCGACCTCGGCCACTACGAGCGCTTCACCCACGCACCTCTTTCGCGCGACAACAACTACACCACTGGCCGCATCTACGAGCAAATTATCTTGAAGGAGCGCCGCGGCGACTACCTCGGCAAAACCGTTCAGGTCATTCCCCACGTCACCAATGAAATCAAGAACGCCATGCGCAAGGTCGCCGCCAACGGCGCAGACGTGACCATCGTCGAAATCGGTGGCACCGTCGGCGACATTGAATCCCTCCCATTCCTTGAGGCCATCCGCCAGATGCGCCAGGAGCTCGGCCGCGAAAACACCGTCTTCGTCCACCTCACGCTCGTTCCCTGGATCGCCGCCGCGCAAGAACTGAAAACCAAGCCCACGCAGCACTCCGTCAAGGAGCTGCTTTCCATCGGAATTCAGGCCGACGTTCTCCTCTGCCGCTCCGACCGCGCCCTCAGCCGCGACATCAAGCAGAAGATCGCCGCCTTTTGCAACGTCGAAGAGAGGGCCGTCATCGGCGCCAAAACGGTGCCTTTCATCTACGAAGTTCCGCTCGGTTTTGCCGAGGAAGGTGTCGACTCACTCATCCTCAAATACCTCCACAAAGATGCGCCCGATGCCGACCTCGCCGCATGGCGTGAGATTGTTGAGCGATGCCATCACCCCAAAGACGAAGTCTCAATCGCCATCGTCGGCAAATATGTCGAATACGAAGACAGCTATAAATCGCTGAAGGAAGCGCTCACGCACGGCGCGATTTCTCAAAACCTGAAACTGAAAATTCACTGGATCGAAGCCGAAGGCCTCGAGTCCACAGGCTCCGAAGACCGCAGCTACGAGTCGCAGCTCGAGGGTTTTGACGGCATCCTCGTCCCCGGCGGATTCGGCAAGCGCGGCATCGACGGAATGTTGAACGCCATCCGTTACGCCCGCGAGAAAAACGTGCCCTACTTCGGCATCTGCCTAGGCATGCAAACCGCCTGCATCGAGTTTGCGCGCAACGTCTGCGGCCTCAAAGACGCCAACTCCAGCGAATTCGATCCCGCCACCGAGCACCGCATCATCTACAAACTGCGCGAGCTGCTCGGCGTTGAAGAAATGGGCGGCACCATGCGCCTCGGCGCCTGGGCCTGCGAGCTCCAGCCCGATTCGCTCGCCGCGCAAGCTTATGGAGTGACCGACATCAGCGAGCGTCACCGTCACCGTTACGAGTTCAACCGCGAATACGAGGCGCTGCTCAGCGGCGCCGGCCTGCGCATCTCCGGCGCTACTCCCGACCAGACCTACGTCGAGATCGTCGAGATTCCCGGCCATCCCTACTTCCTCGGCTGCCAGTTCCACCCCGAATTCAAATCCAAGCCCCTCGAGCCCCACCCGCTCTTCCGCGAATTCATCATCGCCAGCTACAAAAACCGCTTGCAACGCACACAAATCGAATCGATCGCCAGCCAGGTTGTCCAGTAAGGCTGCGGAGAGATCTGCTGCGGCGGTGTCAGCCGCAATCCGATTTCACGGAAACCCGATCAGGTCCTCGTCGCTCTCATGATCCACTCCAAGCGAATCTTGCTGGCCGGGCTCCGCAATGCGTCCCGCCAAGTCCGGCGCTACCATCTGAAAATGCCGCACATTCCAGGTGTAAATCCGGTCCGCATCCACCTTGCGGGCGCAGGTCAGAAGCAGACCGTCATAAATTGTGCCTCCAGCCACTCCTGAACGCGCCGCGCTCCCGATCGTGTCCCGGTACTCTTCGGCGGTAAGCGGAACCACTGACACCTTATCCGCAATTTGACTGACGAGGCGTTCGGCAAGCTCGGGCCTTTGCCGTCTCCCTCCGGGCAGACGAGACATCACAGCGTATATTTCGGCGAGCGTATGCGCTCCGCAGGCGCTTGTCCCGCGCGTAGCCGCCGCAAGCAGACGGCGGCTTTCCTCATGCCCCGGCTGTTCTGGGCTGCAGGCCGCTATCAACACCGACGTGTCGAAGAACTCTCTCGCGGATTCGCTCACGGCTCGTCCGACAGCCCAGAGACGAATCGCATTCGCCTCTCCCGCTGCTCGTTGATCATCTCGTTCACGTCCTCAACCGCCGACGGAAGGCCGCCCACCATCACCAGCAGTCCATCTCGCATCTCCAGCCGCGGTTCCGGGTACTCCCGCTCCAGCACCAACTGATCGCCGGCCTGCTCCAGCTTCAGGCGCGTTCCTGGCCGCAAGCGCAGTGCGTCACGAAACCTCTTCGGCACCACAATCCGGCCCGCCCGGTCGATCTCAACAATGGCATTCATATTGCCATTTTACCATATTAAATGGTATTTAGTATAAATCTTCTATTATCAGTCAATTACAAGCATTGCCGTCCTTTACAGCCGAATCCTGCTTGAAAACCAGCGCCATCATCGCCTTTTCTCGAAACATTTATCTCCCGTCCAGGCCCCTTTCAAGCGATCCTCAGGCCAATCTCGTCTAATGCCACTGGAAGCCTGACTTTGAAGTGTCCTTTTTTCGAGCTGGAATTCGATGAATAAATGCTTCTTCAACAGTTTCGTGCGCCGCCGTCTCCGCGCTTATTGGCATCCCATGGACAAGTGCGGTACACCCCCGCAAGAAACCACCCGATGGGTCATTGACAATGATTTCGCCACGGGCCTATCGTGTGTAAGTTTTGGGAATGAAAGGAAGGAATATCTAAATGGTTGCCTATTTCCAGCTTCAGCCTGCTGAAGCGGAGTTGCAAGACTTGGCAGAACAGTATTGGCAAACCGGCGGTGACAAAGAACACGAGCTTGAAAAAGCCGCTTTTGAAGCTGGAGACGCCATTCGAAATGGGGATTATTCGCTGGCCAACCTGGAAGCGATTGTGCGCTGGAAGTCCGAGCGCGCCGTACAGGTTCTCATCGGAAACAGCAACGAGACGATCCGCCGCGCCTTGGTCCTCGCCGCGTCACCTGAGTCTTCAACTGAAACCGCAGTGAACGCCCTGACAGAACTGCACGGCGTTGACATCGTCCTGGCCTCGGCTGTTCTGGCCGCGATCTTTCCCGAGCGCTATACGGTGCTGGATTTTCGCACCCTTGAAGCTCTGGGCCATGCGCGTCACGACGTCCGCTTCTACGAGGAGTATCTGGCCTTCTGCAAGCGCCTCGCCGAAAGCAATATCGTCACGCCGCAAAGCGAGCTTCCCGCTCCAACGCCTCTGCGCACAATCGACCGCGCGCTGTGGGAGTGGTCGCGAAGCCACGCTGAGTAACGGCGACCTGAGGTCACCGGCAAACTTACGCACTCTATCCCTCTTTCTGAGGGGGAGCGCGCAAACCCTGGGCGCACATCACGGTGGCCCCGTCGCCAGCCCGCTCTCGGCCCAGACCTATCTCCGACCTATCCCTGACCTAAATTGGTACTCGCGAGCTATCAGCGCCGGAAGCTGACAGCTCATCACTGACCGCCGATAACGAGCCCTGTACAATCTCCCTCGTGAGTTCTTCGTTTGAAATCGGGCCGGTGCAGGTGGGCGCAGGGCAGCTTTTCTTGATCGCCGGCCCCTGCGTGATCGAGTCAGAGGTTCATGCGCGCTCTATCGCTGAAGCTGTCCAGCGCATCGCCGCCGATCTCGCCATTCCCTTCATCTTCAAAGCCAGCTACGACAAGGCCAATCGCACCAGCGCGAAAAGCTTTCGCGGTCCCGGCCTCCAAGAGGGCGTGCGCATCCTCGGTCGCCTGGCCAAGGACACTGGCCTTCCCGTCCTCACTGACGTTCACGAGCCGGCCCACTGCGAAGCCGTTGCAGAAGCCGCCGACGTGCTCCAGATTCCCGCTTTCCTCTGCCGTCAGACCGACCTGCTCGTCGCAGCCGGCAAAACCGGGCGCGCCGTCAACATCAAGAAAGGCCAGTTCGTTGCTCCATGGGACATGAGCCACGGCCTCGAGAAAGTCCGCTCCACGGGCAACGAGCGCGTCTTCCTCACCGAGCGCGGTTCCTCGTTCGGCTATAACAACCTGGTCGTCGATTTCCGCTCCCTCCCCATCATGCGCCGTCTCGCACCCGTCGTCTTTGACGCTACTCACTCAGTGCAGCAGCCCTCGGCGGCCAACGGCATCAGCGGTGGCCAGCCCGAGTACATTCCGCTGCTCGCGCGCGCCGCGGTCGCGGCTGGTATAGACGGCCTCTTCCTCGAAGTCCACAACGATCCGCACAACGCCAAATCCGACGGCGCCAACGCCCTCGACCTCAAGCTCCTCAAGCCCCTACTTGAAAAGCTCCTCGTCATCCACGCAGCAGCGGGCTAGGCAACCGAAGATTTAGATAGCACGAATCTCCAAAGTCTTGCCCAACGCCTTCAATGCTCCGGCGATTCCATCGATCTTAGTCGTGTGGCGCAAGTCAATCAGCCGCGTCACTTCCTGTGGCGTCACGCGCAGCCGTCGTGCTAACGTTGCGGGACGCACCTTTTGAGCGATCATTTCGTTCAGCAAGAGAACCTTTGCCGACACGCTGGCAGGCAATTCAACCACCCGCTGGCCGCGCTTGGGCCGCGACGGCATTGGAACGCGCCGCCCCTCCTCAAAATAGAAATCAAGCGCGGATTCCAGAGCATCTGCTGCATGGATCATGGCGTCGTCAATGTTATCCCCCTGCGTAATTGCTTCGGGAATATCGGGGAACGTGACGACAAAGCCGCCTTCTTTAGCGCGGGCAAACTTTGCGGGGAATCTCATTTTTACCCTCTCCTATTTCAGCCCGAGCTGTTTCTTGATGCCTTGCAGCGTTCCTGTTTTCATATCCTTCGAATGCATAGGCAGCACGGAAATCTTTCCGTTTAGTTCCACTCTCAGATGGCCGCCCTTTCCAGGCTTGAAGATTGCGCCCTGCGACGCCAGCCACCGCTTAAACTCGCCGCTCTTCATGTACCGTCCTCACTATAAGCAATTTTGCTTATTTCGTCCATCGCGAGATATGCCATGAATCATGGCGTCCCCCCGCACCCCACCACCCCCACGGTAGTCCTACCATCAAGCACGAAGCAGGAAATCCCGTTCACGTCTGTCCGCAGCGTCCGCACATGTGCCTCCTGCAACTCCTTCAACACCTCCTCGCGCGGATGCCCATATCGATTGTGAAGCCCGCTCGAAATCACCGCCCATTGCGGCGCCACGCGCCTGAGAAACTCAGGCCGCGTCGAAGTGATGCTGCCATGGTGTCCCACCTTCAGCAACGTGCTCGCGAGTCCTTGCTCGGCGAGCATTGCCTGCTCGATCGGTGCCTCTGCATCGCCCTCGAGCATCACCGAAGTTGATCCATATCCCACATGCAGCACCAGCGAATCGTTATTCGATGGCTCCGCACCCGGCTTGTAATCGCGAAATGGCGCCAGCACGTTCACCTGCGTGTCTCCAAAACTGAAGGCCTCGCCGGCGCGAAAACTCCGCACCTTCACATTCAGCGCCGCGGCCTCATTCAGCAGCGCGTCATACGCTCCAAATCGCGGATTGTTTCCCACCCAAAGCTCATCGGGATGAAAGTTCCTCAGCACCGCAGGCAATCCGCCCATGTGGTCGGAGTGCGCGTGGCTCAGCGCTACTACATCCAGGTGCCGAATTCCCCGCGCCCACAACGCCGGCGACACCACCTCCTCGCCAATGTCAAAATCCTGTGGGGCCTGCTTCGGCCCTCCGCCAAATCCCCCTCCATCGATCAGGAGAGTTTTTCCGTCCGGCGTGATCACCAGCAGCGAATCGCCCTGTCCCACGTCGATCGCCTCCATCAGCATCGCGCCCTTCGGCCGTTCTACCGGTCGCGGCATCACCGCCGTCAGCGCCGCAATCGCCAACGCCGCCCATGCGCTGCGGCGCATCCCGGGTGTCCCGCGCCGCATCCAGCGCGGCCCGCGCCCCAGGCTCTCGTGTGCCAGCACAATCGCCGCCCCCAGCAGCGCGCAACACACCGCCGACTGCCACAGCAATGGATTTGGAATTCGAAAATCTCCCAGCGCCATCGATCCGAAAAGATGTACCAGCCCCACTCCGATGTGCATCACCAGCGCCACCACCATCGCCGGAACCACCGCTGCCGCCGGCCACACCACCAGCAAGAGCAGCGTGAGCAGAGCAGCCGGCATCAGTACCACCAGCAACGGCAAAATCAACAGGTTCACCGGCAGCGCAAAAATCGTAATGCGGTGGAAGTAGACCGCCATCGGCAGTGTCATCGCCAGCTCCACCACGCACGAAATCACCACCAACTCGGCAAAACGAATCGCGAATCTCACGCTCCACGGAAAAATCCGCCACGCAATCAGCATGTTTCCGGCCAGTTCCATCCGCTCCGCAACTATCCGCATCATCACGCGATACTCCGCCAAAGGTGGCGCGAGCTTGATGTCAATCTCCACCAGCCGCAGGTCGCGCATCGCCGTCAAATAAGGATGAATCGTCCCCTGCAGCAGCGGCGCCGCCACTCCGGCAATCGCGATAACCGCAAGCAGTGTCATCTGCAGGCTGCTGTCGAACAGGCTCCGCGGACTCACCACTAGCAAACACAGCGCCGCAAACCCAATCGTGTTCAGCGCGTTTCGTTCCCGATACACCAGGCGCCCAACCAGATAGAGCGCCACCATCCACAGCGACCGCTGCACCGGCGTCGCAAATCCGGTGAAGAGCGCATACGCAAACGATGCAGCGATCGTCAAAATCGTCGCCGGCACGCGCGGTACGTGCAGCCGTCGCGCGAACCACAAGATGCATGCGGCGACGATCGCCAGATGAAACCCTGAAACCACCAGCATGTGAAAAGATCCGGTGCGCTCAAAGCCCACACGCAGCGCGTGCGTCAGATACGTGCGGTCGCCCGCCACCATCGCGGCCAGCATCGCGGCATCGTCCCCGCTCAGCCGCAACGGTGCTGGCAGCTTTCTCATCGCCGCGGGCAGCGCCAGCAGTCGCGTAGTCGACGCGCGCTGCCACCCGTTCACCCTGCACGCCAGAAACGCGCCCGGCTCCGCGCTCAGCCGCTCCACTCGATCCGACGCAACCGATGCGGTCGACGTTACTCCTTGGTCCAGCAAATAATCCGCGCGGCTCCATACACCCGGATCGTGATAAGTCTCGGGCCGCAGCAAGCGAACCACGGCGCGCACCCGCTCGCCGCACTGAAAAGGAGAAATGCCGGCCCCCCCGCCGCCATACCCACCGACGGGCCATCGCACCGTCAGCCTTACCGCGCCGCCCACCGGTGCCTGCGCATCGTTTTCGTCGCCCACCACTTCAAGCGTTGCCACGCGTAAGTCGATGCGTTGCGTCGGTGCCGTAGCCGTCGGCTCGTCCACATTCTGTTCAAGCTCAGTGCGCACCGGCCCCGCATCCACAACGGTTCCTTCCGCAGTGCGCAACAATCCGTCAGAAAGCGCAGCCAACTCGGGCGCAGCCGCAGGTTGTGGCTCCATCTCCTCGCACCAGGCGCCCAGTAGCATCCACAAAACCGCCAGAGGAAGCCACGCAATTTGCTGTGCGCGTCCGCCGCGGCAAACAACCACGCCACACAGCGCCGCCACTAGCGCGAGCGCCACCAACATCCACGTCGGCTGCACCCACACCTGGCTCGCCACAACAATCCCCGCGGCAAACTGCCACGCCGCATGAAACAGAGGCACGGCGGTCAGGCCATGCGTGCGTCGCGCAGGGTCGGGGTTGTCTTGGTGCATAGCGCCCAGAGTTGAAGATTGAATTTGGCGTAAAGCCTATCAGGAATTGGGAATTCCGGCAGTGTTTTTTGGCACATCGCCCATCATCGGCGCAGCCGAACCGCAGTCTCCAGGTGAAACGTCTGCGGAAACAGATCAGTAAGCGCGATGCGCTCGATTGCATAACCCGCGCCAACAAGCTCGCGCAGGTCGCGTGCCAGCGTGGCCGGGTCGCACGATACATACACAATCTCGGGCGCGCCAATCCTTCCCAGCAACTCGGTCGTCTCCGCTCCCAATCCCGCGCGGGGCGGATCCACAACAATCAAATCCGGCCGCTCTCTCTTTACCGCACCGCGCAAAAAATCGAGCGTCGTCGCCTTCACAACCGTCGCGTTCGTCCCTTTCAAATTCTCCGTGAGCGCCGCCATCGCCGCCGAGGCCGATTCCACCGCAACCACGTGCTCAAAGCTCTCAGCAAGCTTCCGCGCAAACAACCCTACCCCGGCAAACAAATCCCACGCTAGCCCTCCACGCAGCCCATGCGTCACGCATTCCACCAGCTCGTCCATCAGCCACCGATTGACTTGAAAGAAAGCGCCATGATCCACGCGATATTCAAACCCTGCCGCACGATACGCCATCGATTCGGCCCCAGCCCGCGCCACGGTCCTCGGCTGGCCTTGATGTACTTCCACCAGCTCTACGCCGCGAAGCGACGGAATCTGCGACAACAGGGCATCAAAATAATCCTTCAGCGGAACCTGCGCCTCGCCAGTCGTGAATACGCTGGCCAGCATAGAGGTTTCAGCCGCGTCGCAAAAGAGCGAAAGCTCAGCCGGCCGGCTTGGAACCCCGAACCGCCGGAACAGCTTCGCGGCACTGAACGCAGCCTGTACCAGCAGCGGCGCAGCGATCAGGCACTCGTCGATCGCAACCACCGCATGAGACCGCCGCCCACGGTAACCCGCTCTTCCATCCGCGTCGAACGCCAGCCGAATCCGGTTCCGGTACGCCCAAGGCTCGCCGGCCAGCACCGCAATCTCTTCCGGCGCGCGCACGCCACCACGCTCCAGCGTCTCGCGCAAGATCGCCTGCTTGTAAGCAAGCTGCGCTCTGTACTCGGCGTGCTGGTACTGGCAGCCGCCGCACGTTCCAAAATGCCTACATGTCGGCACAACCCGCTCCACCGCCGCTGCAACAATCACTTCAACCTCGGCAGTCGCATACCCGCGCTTCTCTCCGATCACACGCACGCGTGCCTGCTCACCCGGCAGCGCCAGTGGCACAAACACTGCCTTGCCTTCAACGCGCGCCAGAAACGCCCCGCCATAAATTGGCTTTTCAATTTGAACCAACCGCGCTGGCGCGGCATTCCCCTCGGAATTGTTCGGCGCAGCTTCATTGCGCCGCGAAAATGGCCGCGTCCGCTTTTTCATTGCTGGCTCATATAGAACAGGCTCAGCCTCGGCAGGTTGTAGTGCACCAGCAATTGTTTCCGCTCAAACTGCTGTTCCACCTGCCGCAGTTGCACCGCTCCCATGCGGCTGCGGTAGGGAGCCAGTTCCAGCGCTGCGTGCTCCTTCAGGCCCACAAGCAGTGCCTCCGGTGCTGCCGCCCTGAGCGCCGCATACAATTTTTCCTCGAGCACGGTCAGCGACCGCTCCAGCCCTTCAAGATTTACGGTCGCCGCCGACCCCTCGCCGCCGACCCGCACCTCCGCGGCCAGCTCCTTCAGCCTCAACGCCGTCGCGCGGCAAGCTTCATCGGCGACCATCGCCCGATCCAGCGCTTCTGCCGCCGTTGTCAAATGCATGGCCACGCGCTCATGCTCAAACCCCGATTCCTCCTCCACCGCCGTCGCTGCGGCCGATCCCGTTGCGGCCTCATTCATCTCCACCGCCGCCTGCATCACCGCCTGCGCGCACCACGCCAGTCCGTTCACGCGCTGTCCGCCGCGGCGGACGCCCTTGTACCGCGCCTCATACTTGTCAAACGCCGCGTCAATCCCGCGCAACACCGCCCCCAGCGGAATCCCCGCCTCTTGCCACATCTCGATCAGCGCCCAATCCAGCGTCGAAAGCAGCAGAACAGTTCCCCGCCTCTGCTGAAAGCGCTCCTCGATTTCGGTAAAATAGTTAAAGTAGTTGCGCACAGTCCCATCTTAAATTCCGCAACCGGAGACGAACGATGGCAACCGTTGGATTTGTCGGCCTCGGCATCATGGGCCGCCCCATGCTCAGGAACCTTCTCAAGGCCGGCCACAAAGTCGTCGCCTATGGTCGCACTCCCGCCACGCTTGACTCTGTGGTCGCCGATGGCGCTCAGCGCGCCTCATCGAACGCCGATGTGGGCGCACGTGCGGAAATCATCATCACCATGCTCCCCGACGGCCCTGAAGTCGAAGAAGTCGTTCTCGGCGCCAACGGAATCCTCTCCGGAGCAAAGCCAGGCTCTCTCTCAAATCGCTCGCTCATCATCGACATGAGCTCCATCAGCCCGCTCGTCTCGCAAAAAATCGCGGTGGCCTGCCAAGCCAAAGGCGTCGACTTTCTTGACGCGCCAGTCAGCGGTGGCGAACCCAAAGCCATCGAAGGCACGCTCGCCATCATGGTCGGCGGCAAGCCCGAAGTCTTCGCCAAGGCCGAGCCAATTCTCAAGTGCCTCGGCTCCAGCGTTACGCTCACTGGCCCTGTCGGTGCCGGAAACACGACCAAGCTCGCCAATCAAATCATGGTCGCCTGCAACATCGCCGCCATGGGCGAGGCACTCACCCTCGCCACGCGCTGCGGCCTCAATCCTGAAGTTGTCGTCAACGCCGTCAAAGGCGGACTCGCCGGCAGCGCCGTCCTCAATGCCAAAGGCCCCATGCTCATCGCGCGCAACTTTAAGCCCGGCTTCAAAATCAACCTGCACCAAAAAGACCTGCGTAACGCGCTCCAGACTGCCGAAGCCAATCACGTCTTCCTGCCGCTCACCGCGCAGGTGCAGCAAATGCTCTCTTCCCTCATAGCCAATGGCAAAGGTGACCTTGACCACTCCGCCATCGCCACCTTCATCGAGAGCGCCTCTCACTTCGAAGTTAAAGTCCCCGCGTCTTAAGCGTCGCTATACACGCCGCTTCGTTCTGCGCAATCAAGTGAGAGCCGGTCACTGACACCTACGATAAGAACTCCGCAATCGCTTTGACCACCGCGTTCTGCTCGTCTTCGTGCAGCTCCGGAAAAATCGGCAACGCCAGAACTTCGCGCGCGGCTCGCTCCGCTTCGGGGAAATCTCCCTCACCATACCCCAGCCCCTTCAGCGCCTCCTGCATATGCAGTGGAACCGGATAAAAAATCTCCGACCCGATCCCTTGCGCCGTCAAAAACTCCCGCAATTCATCCCGTCGCGCCACGCGAATCACATATTGGTGCCAGGCATGTTTCGCGCCCGCCACCTCACGCGGCGTTACCACCCCATGCGCCGGATACGGCCCATCCTCCGCAAGCCCAACCCTGGCAAACATCCTGCCATATCGCGCTGCCAGCTCACACCGCTTCTCGTTCCACGCGCCAATGTATTTCAACTTCACGCTCAGCACCGCACCTTGGAATCCGTCCATCCGCGCGTTCCAGCCCAGAGCGTCGTGGTGGTAGCGCCGCCGCATTCCCTGGTTGCGCAGCATCTTCACTCGCTCCGCCACGTCATCGCGATTCGTCGTCACCATTCCCGCATCGCCCGCCGCGCTTAAATTCTTCGTCGGATAAAAACTGAACGCCGCCACATCGCCCAATCCGCCCGCTTTCACTCCCTGCCACTCCGCGCCCCACGCCTGCGCCGCGTCCTCAATAATTGCTAAACCGCACTCTCGTCCAAGTCGCGAAAAGGCCGTTGCGTCCGCGCACAGTCCGTACAGATGCACCGGCAGAATCGCCTTCACGCCCTTCCCGCGCTCTCCATCAAGGACAGCTTCAACCGCAACCGCCGACAGATTGAACGTAACCGGATCAATGTCCGCAAGAACTGGTGTCGCCCCCGCGCGCAGAATCGCGCTCACTGAAGCAAAAAAGCTGAACGGCGTCGTAACCACCGAGTCGCCGGGGCCCCCAGCGACAGGTCTTCGTCGCTGGGGTAGGTCGCCAACTCCGATTCCAACTCCCGCCAGCGCCAGCCACAGCGCGTCCGTCCCAGACGAGCAGCCCAGCGCGTGCTTCACCCTCAACCGCTCAGCGGCCGCCCGCTCAAAAGCCTCAACATGCTCGCCGAGAATAAATTGTTGCGTATCGAGCACGCTTCCCAGCGCTTCCATCAGTTCCGCGCGCAACGGCTCATACTGCCGCTTCAAGTCCATCATTGGAACAGGCGTGCGGGCAGCCCCGCCGCCCTCAGCCTCCACCCGACCCGGAATCTCTGTCTTTTTCACAACCGCCTCTTTCACAACCTCTTTTTCACAACCCCTTTTTCACAAATCGATGCTATCAGTCTTATCAATCGCGGAATCTGCCCCGCCCCGAATGTGCATTGCATCGAATCTGCCCCATCTAGGCCCTTCGCCCAGCCCCCGCATTTCGCCTATTCCATGGCAAACACACATCTTCGCCACAAAACCCACCGCCCGGCTAACCCCACCCACCGGATTCCGCATCCCAACGTAACCCGCCTGAAAGTTGAAATAGGCTGGAAATCACTATAAAGTTGTCACATTGCGGGGTTTGCCGGTTCCGGGCGTTCCGGGGCCGTCCCGCCTATCTGATTCACGAAGTAAAAGCAGCACCACACAACTTCACCAAGAAAGTAGGAGATCGGCACATGGAGAACAAGCCGGCACAAAATATTCAGGACACCTTTCTGAACACCGTTCGGAAAGACAAATCCCCCATTACGATTTATCTGGTTAGCGGTGTCAAGCTGACAGGAAAAATCAGGTCGTTTGATAAATATTCTGTGCTCCTGGAAAACAACAGCCAGGAACAGTTGATTTTCAAACACGCCATTTCAACCGTAGTCAGCAACCGGAGCGTTTTGCATAGCGAGCATCGTCCGGCTGCCGTGTCATCGGGCATCGGACCCTCCGCGGTTCCGGCGCCGGTGCAATCCATATCCCAGGCGACCGCTGAGCAACACTAGAGTGGGAGCGTCCTCGCGCGGGAGCCTCCTCGATTGACACGCGAGGAGTATAGGCCGGGCAGCGCTGCTGGCCGGTCGCAATCCTCGGCTGCAGACCTTGGCCGCTCCGGCAGCACGCCGGAACGTGCCGTCTTGGTTGCAGTGGACCTCGACGTCCGTTCGCGCAGCAAAGTCTTGGCAAGCCCGGGTGAGCGCTTTGGCGCTGGTCCGTCCGGTGGTCCTGCGCCGCAAATCGCTGCGACCCCGCCCTCCGGCCGCTTATCGACTTCTCCCGGTCTTGATGTTGAAGAATCTCTCGCCGAGTTTCGCGAGCTGGTCCTCAGCGCCGGTGGGCAAATCGCAGCCGAGCTCATTCAGCGCCGTCCTCGCCCCGATCCCGCCACCCTCATTGGCTCAGGCAAAGTCGAGGATATCGCCGCCATCGCCGCCTCCACCAACGCCGATCTCGTTCTCTTCGATCACGACCTCTCGCCCACGCAGTTGCGCAACCTTGAAGCTGCATTGCCCTGCCGGGTTCTCGACCGCACCCAACTCATCCTCGACATTTTTGCCCGCCACGCCCGCACCCGCGAAGGTCAGCTTCAGGTCGAACTCGCCCAGCTCGAATACATGTTGCCGCGCCTCACCGGCCGCGGCAAAGCCATGTCGCAACTCGGCGGCGGTATCGGCACTCGCGGGCCCGGCGAAACCAAGCTCGAAACCGATCGTCGCAGCATTCAGCGCCGCATTGATCACCTCAAGCTCTCGCTCGAATCCGTTCGCAGCGTCCGCCGCCAGCAACGCCAGCGTCGCGAAGCCGTACCTGTCCCCACCGTCGCGCTCGTCGGCTATACCAACGCCGGCAAAAGCACGCTCTTCAACGCCATCACCGGCGCGCAGGTGCTCTCTTCCGCGCGCATGTTCGCCACGCTCGATCCCAAACTTCGCGCCATCGAATTGCCCAGCCGCCGCCGCGTGCTGTTGTCTGACACCGTCGGCTTCATCCGCAATCTGCCGCACACTCTCGTCACCAGCTTTCGCGCCACGCTTGAAGAAGTCGCCCAGGCCGAGGTGCTCCTCCACATCCGCGACGCCTCATCCACCTACGGCGCCGAGCAAAAGGCACAAGTCGAAAAAGTTCTCGGCGAGCTTGATTCGCTCTCCAAGCCCCGTATTGAAGTCCGCAATAAAATTGATCTGCTTCCGGAAGACGAGCGCGCGGCTTTAATTTCCCGCGCCAACTCTAGTCCAAAGATTGAAAGCGCCGCCAGCGCCGGCGCCGCCTTCACGGGGGTGCCGGTGTCCGCGCTCACTGGCGAGGGCATCCCCGCTCTGCTTGCAGCCATCGACGCCGCGCTCCACTCCGACCCCATCGTCGAAGCTGAATTTCGCATTCCTCAGCACGAAGGCGCTGTTCTTGCCGCAATTGAAGCGGGAATGATCATTCACTCGCGCGATTACGAAGGCAATCTCGTCCGCCTCTCGGTCAGCGGCCCCGCGTCGCTCGTCGGACGCATGCGCCGCTTCCGCGTGCGTGAAAGCTGATCAATCCGCCTCGCTATAGTGTCTTCGGTTCCGCTTAAAACAGAATGCCGGGTGCCCCAGGTCTCTCCGCTGCGGCGGATGAGACCGGGGATAGCACTCCCTTCAATTTGTCATCCTGAGGTTGTTCTTAAGACGGCCGACAAACAAGCTACGCCGTCAAGTTATAAATCAGCCCGTACGGATCCTTTACGTAGCACCGCGGAAACTCCGGCTCATCCTTCACGATCTCGCAGCCGCTGGCCACGAGCCGCTGCTTCGCCTCTTCCACGTTCTCAACCGTCACTTCCAAAACCGGCCCCGCCGCCGGTCCCTCTTCGATGAAAAGGTTCACGCGCTTTCCATGCAGGCTGACCATGTTGTGATCTTCGCCGGTAATCTTGAACCCTAATTGCTCCACGTAAAACGCAGCGGCAGTCTTCGGGTCCGGCGCCTGAATCAAAATATCCGTGCCAAATTTATTAGCCAATGAAAAGCCCTCCACTTACTTCGTGCAAATCAATCCTGAGTTTTCTTGCGGCTGCCGCAGGTCTCTCCGCGGTGGCGGATGAGACCTGGGATGCCACGTTGCTTCAATTCTAAATTCGCGAGATCTGAGACTTAACGACCCCCAGGCTGCTTTCCACCAAACCTTGAGCCACTCCGACTACCACCGCCGCCCGGCTTGCCAGTTTTTGAAAATCCACCTGGTCTTGAAGAGCCGCTGGGCCTCGAAGATCCCCCCGGCCTCGAGAATCCGCCAGGCTTTGCAAACCCACCCGGCTTGTCCGGCCTCTTGAAGCCACCGGGCCTGGTGCTGCCGCCAGGTCTTGAGCTGCCGCCCGGTCTCGCCCCAAACGCAGGTCTCGTTCTCCCCGAGTCTGGCCGAGCACCGCCGGTGGGTCTCGCGCCAAAAGCGGGCCTCGGTCTCCCTGCGCCTGGCCGGGCGCCGTACTCGGGCTTTGCCCGCTCCGCTCCCGGCGCCGTGTCGGGCCTCACTTCCCAGCGCTTCTTTTCGAATCCTGCAGCGGGCCTGTCCCCGCCCCCCGTCTGCCCGCCTCCTGCTTCATTTCGCGCGCCACCCGGCCTCGGCACCCATCTCGCCTTGCTTCCCGTGCGCCGCCCCGAGTCTTGTCCACTGTCAAACCGCTTCGCCGGTCCCTCACCCGGCTTTGAAAACGGCCGCTCACCCTGTGCGCGAAACGGCTTCCGCGCCGCTCCATCAAATCTTCCCGCCGGTCGGTCTCCGAACCCCCCGGTTTTACCGGCGAACCCTCCGCTTCGCGGTCTTTCGAATCCTCGTTCCCTTGTTCCCTCGGTCCCTTGGTCCCTGCTTTTCCCGCCCTCGTGTCCCCCCCTAAACCCCGGCCGCGCTCCAAATCCCGGCTTTGCTCCAAACGGTCTGCTCGGTCGCGCACCAAATCCCGAACCGGCCCTCGGCGGCCCACCAGCACGCTTGTCAAACCTCGGCCGCTCTCCGCTTCTCTCGGCACCGCCGTCACGCCCACCGCCAAACTCCGGCTTCGCCCCAAAACCGGGCTTCGCCCCAAACGGCCTGCTCGGTCGCGCGCCAAAACCTGAACCTGCTCTCGGCGGTCCACCAGCACGCTTGTCGAACCTCGGCCGCTCGCTGCTTCTCTCCGCCCCGCCGTCGCGTCCACCGCTAAATCCCGGCTTCGCTCCAAACGGTCTGCTCGGTCGCGCACCAAAACCTGAACCTGTTCTCGGCGGCCCACCAGCTCGCTTGTCGAATCTCGGCCGCCCGCTCCCGGGCCTCTCGAATCCTCGTTCCCTTGTTCCCTGCTTCTTCCGCCCCGCTTCCTTCGGCAACGAAATGTCCAATTTCGTCCGCCGCGGCTTCATCTTTCCCTCGGCCGTTAAACGCAGCGCGTTTACCTCAGCTTCCGAAAGCTCGCGCATCTTGCCCGGCTCCATGTCCAGCACCAGCGGCCCATATTCCACGCGCCGAATCTTCTCCGCAAAGTGTCCGATCGCTGCAAACATCTTTCGCAGCTCGCGATTTCGGCCCTCCGTCAGCACCACCTCGTACCATGGATTCTCGCCAACCCGCACCAGCCTGATCCGTGCCGGCGCCGTCCGTACCCGCGCTGACCCAACCTCGCCCTTCTCAATCGTCACGCCCCCGCGCAGCCGTTCCAGTTCCTCCTCGCTCGGCTGCCCGGCCACCTTCACCAGGTAAACCTTCTCCACGCCCGATCCGGCTTTCGACAGCAGGTTCGCCAGTTCGCCGTCGTTCGTCATCAGCAGCAGGCCTTCGCTCTGGTAGTCCAGCCTGCCCACCGGATAAAGCCGCTCGCTCGTCTTCGCAAAAAACTCCATCACCGTCGGCCGTTTTTCGGGATCGCTCACCGTCGTCACGTAGCCCTTCGGCTTGTTCAGCATGAAGTACCGGTGCCGCTCTGCGCCCTTCAGCAGCTTGCCGTTCACGCGGATATGGTCGCGCCCCATATCGGCCTTGCTGCCCAGTTGCGTAACCACCTTCCCATTCACCATCACCTGGCCGGCGACAATCATCTCCTCCGCGGTCCGCCTGCTCGCAACCCCAGCTTGCGACAAAATCTTCTGCAACCGCTCGAGTTTCGCGGGCGGCTGCTCCGGCTTCGCCGGTGGCCGCTTCGCCGCGCTCGTATTCTCTTCGTCCTCGTCTTCTTCCGCGCCGGAATCTGCGTCCGCCCCGTTCGCCGCCGCCATCCCTGGCCCGTCTTCCAGCGTTCCATCAACCGCCGAGTCTTCTGTCTCCTCTCGGTACGCGTCCATCTCCACCCGGCCCTGTGATTCGGGATCGCCCAGATACGTCCGCGCCTCTCCGCTGATCACGTCGCCAATCGGATCAAGCACCAGCTCGCCGATCCGGAACCCCGCCGCACTCTCACTCTTTTCTTTAACATTGATCTTGGGTTTTCCGGCCTTCGCGCCGGCTCCTTTCATCTCCGCGGCAGGCTTCTTCGCCTTCGCCGCGTTCTTCACGGTGGGCTTTTCCGCCGGCTTTGCCACTGCGGCGCTAATTTTGCCCGTCTTGGCCTCGACCGCCTCGATCCTGATCGTTTTGGTTTTGGTCGCGTTAATCTTGACCGCCGTGGTCCTGACTGCCTCGGCCGTGGCCGCCGGCGCTTTCACCGCTAATGTCTTCGCCTTCGCGCTCGTGGCTTTGCTCGCGTCTGCGCCTTTGCTCGCGTTCGTAGCTTTCGCGCTCTTCACCGCGCTTTTTGGCGCGCGCTTATCCGCCGGCGATTTCACGCGGGATTTCGCCTTCAACTTCGAATCCTTTTTCATGGGGAACAGCCTCTGTTTCTTCTTACTCCGGACCGCCTGCGGTTTTTTCTTTTTCCTGAGCGTCCTCGTGGGTATTTGTTTCCACGGCTTCTTCGCTTGCCGCTTCTTCCGTCTCCGCGCTCAAATCCGGATCGAACTCCGCCGCCGCGTTCGCTGCCGTCTCATCTCCGGCCTCTGTCGCCGCATCGTCGAACTCGCTCGCCGCCATCTTCTCGAACTCTTCCATCGATGGCAGCTCTGTCACATCCTTCAATCCAAACCGCAGCAGAAACTCGCGCGTCGTCTTATACAGAATCGGCCGTCCCACCACCGGCTTGCGGCCCGCCGTCACAATCAGCTTCCGCGCCAGCAGCGATCCAAATACTCCCGACGAATCCACGCCGCGAATTTCGTTCACTTCCGGCGCAGTCACCGGCTGCTTATACGCAATCACGGCCAGCGTCTCAAGCGCCGGCAACGACAGCTTCATCGCCGGCTTCAGGCTCTTCACGAACAGCCGCACCGCGTCGTGGCATTGCGGCTTGGTTCCCATCCGGTATCCGCCCGCAATCTCGCGGATCTCAATGCCCCGTCCGTCTGCGGCATATTCTGCAACCAACTCGTCCAGCACTTGCTTGATCGTTCCTCGCGCCTCGCGCTCGCGCAGCTTAGCGACACGTTTCGCTTCCGCCCCCGCCCCATTCCCAGATTCGACCGTAGCGTCAGCAGCGGCTTCATCGCCCCCGCCAGCCTCAGCAACCGCCGCTTCGCCCTCCGCAACAGGCTCCAGCCCCAGATGCGGAAACGCCTCGTTCAGCTGCGGCAGCGCGACGCTCTCAGCGGCACCCTCCGCACCACGTGCCGCTTTCCACTCCAGAGCCTCATCGGCAAACAACCCGGACAGTTGAGCCAGCGTTACCGGCTCCTCGGCGGCATAAATGACAGCTTCCAGCTTTGCTTTCAGGCTCATCCTCTTCGAAGCACCATTTTCTATGTTACCGGATGCGCCTCTTTCTTCGCCCCTTCGGGTAGTGTCCTAAGAATGCGTTGCTACCCGGCAAATCCCTTTTCAATCAAGAAAGGCACCCCGTGGTGACACTTCTTCGCAACATTGACGCAAGAAAATCGTTGACAGATGTTGATTCGAGGTTTAAGGTTTCCATTATGAGACTCGCGGATATAGAACAAGCCCTCATCCAGCAAATTAAAGAGGACGAAAGGCAGTTGAAGCTGAACAATGCGGCGCAAAGCAAGCTGCGTCCGCTGGTAATGCAATTCCGCGATCTTGAAAGAGACGAAAAGACACGCACTACCCGGATGCGCCGGATCATGGCAGCCCTTGGCCCGGATCGGTTCGAGACTCTCAACAAATCCATGAGAGCGGGGAAGGACGTTTCAAACACTATAGGAACCGTCACGGCAGATGACCTTCCGCTATGGGAAGTCATGTGGGCAATCGTTGAGCAGAAACCCGGCATTCAGGTAATCGAATTGCAGTTCGCTCTCGAACATTTCGGACGCAAGGTTTCACGGCAAGCGATTGAATCCGCCCTCGCTACGCACCGAAATGAGTTTGAACTGGAGACTCGCGGGAGAGAGAAATTCGTCTCGCTGAAAGGAGCGTGAAAAATGCGGCCTCCACCAAAACGGCCCGCAAATGATGCGAGCCGCTAAGGAGCTACCAACTCCCTAGCGGCCCTAAACCAACAACCCCGGCAAGCCGAGACTGCCAGTCCCTATCAGCATTATCGGCTTGCCTTCACCGAAAATCAAGAGGCAATCCGATGACATGCCACTATTGCCGCACCACCTGCAAGCGTTTCGGAAAGCACAGAAACGGCCTCCAGCGCTTCCGCTGCAACCAATGCCGCAAGACGTTCACCGAAGATCACAATAAACCCCTAGACGATATGCGCCTGCCCTTGACCGGGCCGTGAGCATCCTGCAACTGCTGCTAGAAGGCATGAGCGTTCGCAGTGTGGAGCGCGTGACCGGCATTCACCGCGATACGATCCTCCGGCTACTCGTGTTGGCCGGGGAACGTTGTGAAACCCTCATGGTCGATAAGGTCCGTGGCTTGCCCGTTCGAGACGTGGAAGTGGACGAGATTTGGGGATATGTTTTCAAAAAAGAGGGCCACAAGTGGGAGTATGAGAAAGACGCTACTGAGATCGGAGACGCCTATTGCTTTGTCGGAATGGAGCGCACATCCAAGCTCGTCCTGGCCTACCATCTCGGGAAGCGCGACACCGTTTCCACTGACACCTTTATCGGCAAGCTGCGCCATGCAACCTCAGACGAGCGTTTCCAGTTGACTAGCGATGGATTCAAACCCTATATCAAGGCCGTGGAAATGCTCCTTAGAGATCGGGCGCACTTCGCGCAACTGATAAAGGTCTATGGAGCGTCCCGCGACGGCGAGCAAAGGTACTCGCCAGCGGAAGTTGTGGATTCGGTCCCAGTCGAAATCATGGGACGGCCTATACGCGAACGGATTTGCACGTCGCACATCGAACGCCAGAACCTCAGCATCCGCATGGGAATGCGCCGCATGACACGGCTCACCAACGCATTCTCAAAAAAGTGGGAAAACCTGCAAGCTGCGTACTCGCTCTGGTTCGCCTTCTATAACTTCTGCCGGGTTCACAAGACCCTGCGCGTCACTCCTGCGATGGAAGCGGGTATTGCCTCTCATCCGTGGACAATCGCTCAGTTGATGGGAGTATCATAGCGCAATTCACGTTATCAGGTTCCGTTTGTCGTTCTACCTGTTTTAACCTTTCCAATTCGCGTTCCACCTATTCCGGCAACGGCAACCAACCAAGGGCTTCCATAATGGAGAATCTTGACAGATCGCTTTTTGAGGGCTGGATGAACGGCAGGAGATCGCTGTCAATCATCGCCTTACTTGGTCCTGTTAATGTCACGGCATTCTGCCGTGTATCAGGGCTTACGGATGACAGGGTTACACTTTCACTCGGCACAGCTAAGCTGGATTTGATCGACTTCCTTCTTGACGGCTGGAATTTCTCGCTAACGCAAGCCGCGCCGGGTGCAGTTGACTTCTTCGGTAATAAAATCGAGTCATCACTCTGCGGTGTACGCGAGGGAATGTCCCTATCTGTCTTTTTGCTGGTCAAGCCGTGACGATCATTTTGCGTGGACACTGATCCCCCGATGCGCTAATATGCGCTCTAGAGGGTCGCGCCTCGTTCACATCTCAAAGATCAAAAGCTCCGGCTGCAACCGGGGCTTTTCTATTTTAGATCCTTTAGTATAGCCTCATCCCCATCTCTCAAACATTTGAGACTGGAGGCAACAGATAGAATGACAGACCCTTGGTTGGTTCTTATTGCAATTGTTGGGATCGGGGGCGTCTACCTTGCCGGTATCGGTAAAGATGTACTCAGGACGCTAAAGCGGATCGACGCGCGTCTTGCCCTGACTCACCCCCTAGACGAAGAGCGAAAGGTGTTTGAAGAGCCGCGCGGCTTTCTAGTTCGCGCCGATATAAGGGACCGGGCTATTCATCCCGATGTTTGGTGGCACCAATACTACAACGAGATAAAGGATTTGAAGGGAAAAGAACGCAAGGAGAGCCAGGGACTATGGCGGTATCGGGAAAAGAAGCATAGAAATTGATTCACCGCAATCCCGCCGCCAAACTTGACAGCGGCAACGCATTAATAGGACACTACCCCCCTTCGCCATGATCGCCCTTCCGTTGGGCGAAAAAAAGGCGTCCGCTGCGGCGAACGCCTCATCATTGCAACATCCTTGCTCATGCGAAATTTATTCCGGAATCGACGTCGTCCCCTTGACCGTCAGCGTCCCCGTCACCCCGGCAGCTCCTGTTCCCGGCTGCCCGCCGCCCACGCTCACCGTGTAAGCGCCTTCGGCCTCGATCAATGCGCCCACATCAGTCACCATGCTCAGGTCGCGCGGCTTTAGCTCGAAGTGAACTTTCGTCGACGCTCCCGGCTCCAGATGCACGCGCTCAAATCCACGAAGCGCCAGTCGCGGCGCACCGGCCACATCGGGAAACTTCAGGTAAAGCTCCGCCACTTCGTCGCCCGCGCGCGTCCCAGTATTTGCCACCGTCGCTTCCACCACCACCGGGCTTCCCGCATCCACAGTTCCAGATTGGAAGTTCAGCCCGCTATATGCGAACGTTGTGTAGCTCAGCCCATACCCGAACGGATACAGCGGCGTCCCCGTAAAGTACCGGTAGGTCCGCGCCTTCATCGAGTAGTCTTCGAAGTTCGGCAGTTGATCCACACCCTTGTAGAACGTCACCGGCAGTCGTCCCGCAGGATTGTTCGCACCTGAAAGCGTCTCCGCCACTGCATTCCCGCCCTCTTCGCCCGGATACCACGCGTCCACAATTGCATTCGCGTGCTCGTTAGCCCAGTTCACCGCCAGCGCGCTTCCGTTCGTCAGCACTACGACGAGAGGCTTTCCAGACGATGCCACGCCTTTCAGCAAATCTTCTTCCGGCTTCGGCAAATCTAGGCTCGTCCGGTCGCCTCCCAGAAAGCCCGGCTCGCTTACGTTCATCTCTTCGCCTTCAAGCTGGCTCGTAATGCCAACCACCGCAACCACTACGTCCGCGTCCTTCGCCGCCGCCACCACCGCCGGGTCCATACTCTGGTCAATCTTGCTCCACATCAGCTTCAGGTGCAGCGGAGCTTTGCCTGTCCTCTGGTATTCCACCCTCAGCGGATAAGCCTTGCCCGCTTCCATATGTACTTTGCCCGTGATCGTCTCGACCCCATGCGGATAGTTCGCCATCACCACCGGCCTGCCATCCAGAAACACCCGGAAGAATCCATCCGTCTCAACTCCCAGGTTGTAGTCGGCCGTGTCTCTTGCCGTAAGAGTCGTCTCCCACTTCACCGTCAGCGGATCAACGTTGCTCGCCACTTCCGGCACCGGGTGCGCCTCAATGTCGATCCCGGGCTCGATGCGCGTCGCCAGCCCCTGCGTCGCATATGTCTGCGCGCTCGCAAAGCTCACGATGTTCTCGTTCAGATAGGTCGCCTTCACTCCCGGCTTTCCGTCCACGCTCAACGCCTCAGCCGGCACCGGAGAGGAGGCTTCCTTAGTCAGAAATCCCGTCCCCGCCATGAAAGTAATCGTGTCGCCCGCGAACTCTTTCTTCAGTCCATCCAAAATCGAAACCGTATGCGTCGGAATCCCGTTGTAGTTCCCCAGCAGCACGCGCGTTTGCTCTGCCAGCGGTCCCACAACCAACACCTTCTGCCCTGTCGTCTTCAGCGGCAGCACGCCGTCGTTCTTCAACAGCACCATCGACTCGTTCGCCAGCTTCAGCGCCAGCTCACGGTGTGCGGCGCTGTCCAGTTCACTTGCATCCGTCTTCGCATAGGGCGACGCATCCGGCGAATCGAACAGTCCCAGCTTCATCCGCGCCTTGAACAGACGAATGACCGCCGTATCAATCTCGCTCTCCTTCAGATATCCGGCATTCACTGCGTCCACGTACGGCTTGTAGTCGTGGTCGTCCGTCACCTTCGCTCTAAAGTCGATGCACTCGTTATCCATCCCTCGCTGCAAGCTGATTGCCGAGGCCTGCGCCTGTGTCGGCTCAAAGCGGTGACCTTCAAAAATGTCGCGCACCGCTCCGCAATCTGAAACCACATACCCCTTGAATCCCCACTTCCCGCGCAGTTGGTCTTGCAAGGTGAACTCGTTCGCGCAGGCCGGCTGCCCATTAATGCCGTTGTAGGCGCACATCACGCTGCCCGCCTTGCCCTCAGTCACCGCCGCGCGAAACGCCGGCAGATATGTGTCCAGCTCATCGTGCCTGCTCACATCTACATCGGCAAAGTGCCGCGTGGGCTCCGGTCCCGAGTGCACGACGAAATGTTTCGGCGTAGAAATCACGCGATAGTGATTTGGATCGTCGCCCTGCATCCCCGTCACAAACGCCACGCCCATCCGCCCCGTCAAAAATGGATCCTCACCGTACGTCTCCTGCCCGCGTCCCCACCTCGGATCGCGGAAGATGTTCAAGTTCGGTGCCCAGAAATCCAGCCCATGAAAAATCAGGCTGTCGCCGTCATTCGCCGCAGCCGACTGGTCATAAACCACCCGCGCTTCAGTTCCAATATCGACGGCCATCTCATGAATCTTCGCCGTGTCAAAGGTCGATGCCAGCCCAATCGGCTCAGGAAACTCCGTCGTCCCCACCACCGCCACGCCGTGCAGCGCCTCGCTCCACCAGTCGTATGCCTTCACGCCCAGTCGCGGAATCGGGCGCGCCTGATTCACCAGTTGGCTGGCCTTCTCTTCGAGAGTCATCCGATGCACCAGGTCAGCCGCGCGCTGCTCCGCAGACAAATTCGGATTCAAATACGCCGGCTTCTCAGCACCCTGCGCGTAAACCATCCCAATCGCCGCAACACCCAGCAACGCTCCCGCCACCATCCGCATTCCACGCATCGAAATCATCTCCCTTATCATTACCTTGACTATTTCTTTTCCTTAACGGCAGCGGCAATTTTTCGAGGCTCGAAATTTCTCGCCCTCCAGCGGCTCACTCTAATCGGCGTCAAACTTCTCTGTCAACAAATTGACCCGGAAAAAACGCTTTACAACAGCATTGTCTCACTCAGCCACCGCGTTAGCTCTTGCGCATTACGTCAGCTTCAACGCATAGCGTGCATGTTTCCGCTCGCCTGTACGCACCAGCGCGTCAACTGTTCGTGAGCGATAGCTGACCTTTCTATCGCTCATCAATCCCTGGTTTTATGAGCGATACAAACTGCCCCATCGCTAACGCCCGCGCCGCTCGAATCCTCGCATCTTGGGATGAATCGGGAAAAAGTTGATGTCTCTCGCTCGCCACGGAAATCTCGAAGCTGGGAGCTGGCAGCTAGGAGCTGCTCTTAAAAAAATCTCCCAGCCCAGCCCGTTCTGCATGCGCCGCCATCGTCGCCTGAATCGTCAGCGCCAGTTCAAGCGCCGCGCGCCCCTGCCTCGCCGTAACCTTCGGCTCGCGACGAGTCCGTAACGCCTCAAGAAATGACAAGATCTCAAGCTTCAGCGGCTCGCCATCCGTCACTTCCAGCTTCACAAAGCTCAACCCCGGCCCAACTCCAGCGTGGCCCCCATCCCGCGGTCCGTTCAGCGGCCCGGCCAATCCCTTCGCAATCTCTCTCAGCTTTTCCGGATCGTTCTTCGCGGCGGCAATCTTCATCGCCAGCCCCACTGGAACCCGCCCCGAAGCCATCAGCTTTTGAATCACCGCCGAATCGAGTTTTCCCGTCGTCAAAAACTCAGCCGCCGCCGCCGCTAGTTGCGACTGAGAATCGGTTGCCCCATCCTTGTCGCGCTTTTGTTCTTGCGGCAAGGGTGGGAGACGTTCCTGTTCGCCAACCCCACTCTCCACCCGAATCACCAGCACGTCCCGCCGCGCATAATCAATCGACACGTACTGCCGTGACTCAAAGAACCTCAGCTTCCTCACTCGCTCCGTCGAAACCCGCGACGCAGTAAAATTCGCCACGCACCCCGACTCAAACTCCACCCGCACATTCGCAATGTCCACCTTGGGCGACAAAATCGGCAGCCCCACCGCGCGCACTTCGCGCACCTCCGACTTCGCAAATGTCAGCACAATGTCCAGATCGTGGATCATCAGATCCAGCACAACATCCACGTCCAGCGCGCGCGGCGTAAACACGCTCAGCCGATGAGCCTCAAAAAACATCGGGCGCTTCAGATTTGCTTCCACCGCCAGCACCGCGGGGTTGAACCGCTCCAGATGCCCCGGCTGCAAAATCCGCGCGCCTCGCTCCGCGCGCGCAATCAAATCGTCGGCTTCAGCAAGATTCGCTGCCAGCGGCTTCTCCACCAGCAGGTCCAGCCCGGCATCCAGCAGCGCCGCGGCAACCTCATGATGTCTCACAGTCGGCACGGCCACGATCGCCGCATCCAGCTTCAAATCCGCGCTCAGCAATTCCTCAATCGTCGCAAAGACAGGAATCCCATACTGCTTCGTCGCCTCGTCCGCCCGCGCCGCATCCGGATCGACCGCCGCCGCAAGGGCAACGCCCTCGCCCGCCGCCTCCAGCTCACGCACCACTCTCAAATGGTTGCGCCCGAATGCCCCCGCGCCGGCCACCGCCACGCGCAACTGTCGCTTGTTCGCGATCGCTCTACCCCTTCATCGAATTCAATCGTCTGTTTCGCAGGAACGACGGGTGCCCCACGTCTCGATTCTGAGACGTGGGATAGCACGACATTGGTGAGATCGGTTTGACCTGAAAGCCGAAAGCTGAACGCTACTTCCCCTCAACCGCCTTCAGGCACCGGCTATAAAGCGCCAGCAGTTGCGTCACATGTTCTTCCGGCTTCGCCCCGCCTGCTCCGGCAAATCCAGTCGAGCCCACTGCCGCCTTGCCAACTCCGGCCGTTCCTGCCACAAACTTCATTAAGTCCAGCGCAATATCTTCATTGCGCCGAGCTCCAAGTCCCGCACCGCTCAACGTCTCCATATGCATTTCTCCGAACACAGATGCTACCAGATCAGCCACTCCAGTCCGCTACTCTAGACTCAATGCCCCTCGCCTACATCGCCCTCGGCTCCAACCTTCCCAGCCTCGCCGGCCATCCCGATGCCACGCTCGCCGCTGCCCTCCCGCAACTCGCGTCCATCGGACGCATCACCGCGCGTTCTTCTCTCTACTCCACTGCCCCTGTCGGAATCCCCAATCAGCCCCGCTTCCTAAATGCCGTCGTCCTCCTTGACACCGTGCTCGCTCCGCGCACCCTCCTCTCCGCCCTCCTTTTCATCGAGCGTCTCTTCGGTCGTGACCGCCACGCCGCAGTCCCCAACGGCCCCCGCACTCTCGACCTCGACGTTCTCCTCTATGGCGATCTCATCCTCTCTGAACCCGGCCTTGAAATTCCTCATCTCCGCCTCGCACAACGCGCCTTCGTTCTCGTACCTCTCGCCGAAATCGCTCCCAATCTCCGCGATCCGCGTTCCGGCCTCACCGCTGCAAAGCTCCTCTCGAATCTCGCGGCCGCCGCCGCTCCCGCCGCTGCTTCCGACCCCGCCGTCACCCCCATCCAATCCCCACTCTGGCCCCCAACATAAAAAGGTGCCTCGTGCTCAATAAGGTGCCTCGTGCTCAATATGGGTGCCCCATCCTCGCGGCGCTTTTGTTTTTGCCGCTAGGGTGGGGTGGACGCCCATCCAACTACCTTCGCCCCGACGAACTGCACCACTACTATTGCAGGTAACCGGCTTGGTTCTGTGCCCATATGTTGATGTGTTTTACCGGAGTAAGATAGGTCCAATGTTCAGTGCGCCTCGCGAGCTTGCCGCCCTCGGCAGGCGCTCCGGCGTTTGCTGCACCGCCGCACGGAGGTCAGTTTCATGCTGTTGCAATATTTCGGACTCAAAGAAGAACCGTTCGGCGTAAGCCCCGATCCGCGTCGCTTGTTTCTCAGCCAAACGCATAGCGAGGCGCTTGAAGGACTTCAGTCCGGCTTTTCCAGCAACCGCGGATTCACCGCCATGATTGCGCCCCCGGGAATGGGCAAGACAACGCTCCTGTTCCGCTTCCTTGAGCAAATCCGCAGCACCGCCCGCGTCGTATTTCTCTTCGACGTGGATTCCACATGCGAGCCCCGCGAGTTTGTCGCCTATATCCTGCGCGACCTCGGAATTGTTCCCGCACAGGGTAGCGCGGAGATGCACGATCAGCTGAGCGAAGTTCTCGTTGAAGAGAATCTGGCGGGGCGCAAATTTGTGATCGTCATCGACGAAGCGCAGAATCTCTCCGATGCCGTGCTGGAGCGCGTTCGCCTCCTCACAAACTTTGAATCCTCGAAGGGCAAGCTCATTCAAGTCGTTCTCTCCGGCCAGCCCCAGCTCTCCGACAAGCTCCTGCAAAGTTCTCTCCTGCAACTTCGCCAGCGCATCTCCACCGTCTGCCACATCAAATCGCTATCCATCGAGGAAACGATCGGCTACATCAACTACAGGGTCAAAATGGCGGGCTATCTCGGGGCACCGCTGTTTACCGAAGGTGCGATGAGGTTAATCGCGCAGGCCAGTCAGGGCACTCCTCGAACCATCAACAACCTTTGCTTTAACGCCCTTACCCAATGCTGCAAGCTCAAGTCGAAAGAAGTCGACATCGCCATGGTGGCCAAAGTCATCAGCGCCCTGCAGCTGATTCCGCCATCAAGAGAATCGTTCGCGCCTCCCGCAGCCGTTTCCGCCTCGGCTGCTTCCGTCTCGACCGCTGCCGCCAATCAGGCTCCCGAGCAATCGAGGAAGCGCAGGGAATTCGTCGGCCTCCAGTTGACTCCGCAATCGAGCGAGCCCCTCGCAGCGCGCACCGACGATTCTGTTTCGGCCGCTTCCGCCGCAGCTTCTGTCGATCAAACCACTCAGCGGCCCAGGAAACATAAAGAATTTGCCGGCCTCCAGTTGACCCCGCAATCTGGCGACCACATCGCAGCAGCGTTCGGCCAAACGTCAGACCCGCCCGTCGGGCAGAAGTTCTGGCAGAGGACGAAGCTGCGCATTCTGCATCTGCTTCCGGCCACTGCCGGCTCCGTGATGCTCTGGGTTCCGGCAGCCGCGGTCATCCTTGTCATGAGCTTCGTGGGCGTGCTCCGCCTCACTGAAGTTTTGTCCCCGACGTCTCATGCGACGGACTTCAATCAGACCACCGAGTTGAGTGTTCCGCCGCCGACTGACACCGGCGAACCGGCCGCCACTGAATCTGCTCCGAGCGCGTCAACTTCAGATCACGCACCGGCCAATCCTGCCGCCGTATCGGCCCCCCCACCTGCGGCCGCTCCCCGCCCCATGCAGGCCACAGTTACTATTCCCAAGCCCTCCCCTATCACCGTGCTGCCCGCATCGCCCATTGCCAGGCCGCTGCACGCCAACGCCTCCGTGCCTTCGCACTCGGCAGTCACAACCTCGTCCTCCTCCTCAAGATTTAAGTTGTCTCAGGGCAATCCTTCTGCACGCATGCCCTCGGCAGCTGCGCAACCGGTCGCGATGGCTCCAAAGACAAATGCCCAGCCGCCTTCCTCGAGCTCCGTCACAACCCCGGCCACCCCGCAGCAGGCGCCCACTCCTGCCACGCCTGCCGCTGCCGCGCCAAAGCAGGTGCGCGCCGCGCTCGCTGGCAACGCACCGGCCCCGGCAGTGATTGCGCACTCGGCCACGGTGCCCAGCGTGCACGCAGCTCTGCCTCAACCCTGATCCGTTTTTCCTGATTTCGTTGTCCAGACTCTCACCCGGCTCGCCGGGCCCAGCGCTCTGTGTTGACGGGTACGCACTGGCTGCCGGATCCTCAGCCAATTTGAAGGGTACGGGCTTCAGCCCGTACATAAAATCTGCAAAATGATTGTGGGCTTTAGCCGCTGAGGGACGTCCTTCTCAGAATTGACCGTGCTACACCAGCCCTACTCGCCGCCGTCCGCAATCCAGTAGCGAAGAACTTTGTTGTCTCCGCTGTCGTAGCTGCAAACAAGTTCAACGCGCCTGAAAACGCCGTTCGAGTCTTCAATCAGCAGCTTGTCCGATACGCTGGTCGTAATCCCCGGCGCTACATGAGCCGTAACTTCTTCATTGAACTTTCCGTCCCACGTGGCTCCGTATAACCACTTGGACCTGTCGCCTGCAACAGACCTCAGATATTCATCCGCGCCCATCGAGCAACTCTTCGCTGCCGCTGCCCCATCGTTTTCGTCCGGCGTCTTCCCGTTCAGGCCTGACTTTTGCCGCGCCGCGGCCGCCACGCTGCTCGCCCGCAGCGACTCCCATGCTCGTAGCCCCACGTAGAACCCAATCCCACACAACGCAACAATCGCAATCGCCCCGGCTCGCACCTTCCACCTTGCGCCGCTCGTACTCATCAACTCCCATTCGCGCGAGAATTGCTCGATGTCGTACAGCAGCGTGCCCGTCTCATCTTTTTTCCGCCAGTGCACCGCCACCAGGCCGGTTGCCGGGCTGCTCACGTACACCTGTCCCATCAAGCCGTCTGACTTGCGTTTTGCCTGCGCGCCCTTTGCGGGATACTTTCGCGAACTCATCTCGCCTCTCGACTGCAACGGAATATAACACCCGTCGCTCTTGCCTGCTCGCGACGCGTCGCCGCATAAAAACCCTCCCCGCTGCATCACAATGGTTGTGTAGCCCGTTTCCTGTTACTGAGACTCCAACCCATGCGGCCGTTCCAACTCAAACTGATCTTTCGCGCGCTGGCGCTTCTCGTCGCCGCCTCGTTCGCCCTGACCCTCGCCGCCCAATCCGCTCCGCAGTCTCCATCCGCGTCCACGGCGACCCAGCCCACGCCGACCGCGAAACCCACGCCGACCGCGAAACCCACGCCGACCGCGAAACCCGAACAGGTTACCGTCACCGCCTATCGCGCCCCGCTCGGCGTCCTCGAAAGTCCCGTCACCACACCCTTACTCACCGGCCAACAACTGCGCAGCACCGCCGCCATCACCTTCGACGATCAGCTCCGCCAGCTTCCCGGCGTCGAGCTGTTTCGCCGATCCAGTTCGCTCGTCGCCAATCCCACCTCGCAGGGAATCAGCCTTCGCGCCCTCGGTTCCACCTCCGCCAGCCGCACACTCGTCACTGAAGACGATGTCCCGCTCAACGATCCGCTCGGCGGTTGGATTCACTGGCAGGAGCAGCCCGAGCTCTCCATCCAATCCGTCGAACTCGTTCGCGGCGGCGCGAGCGACCTCTACGGTTCGAGCGCCATCGGCGGCGTAGTCAACATCATTCCCGTCCGCCCATCATCCAATCTCGCCGAACTAAGCTCCACGTTCGGCGGCGAAGGCACGTACGACAACAGCCTCCTCGCCGCCGCTCACCACGGTCCGTGGAATCTCCTCGTCTCCGGCGGCATCATCGGCACCGACGGCTACATTCAGGAGAGCCCAACCCAACGCGGCCCCGTCGATGTCGCCAGCAATGTTCACAGCCAGAACGCGCTCGTCCTCGCCGGCCGCGATTTCGCAAATCTGAAGTTCTTCGTCCGTGGTACCGGCTTCGACGAATCCCGCCACAACGGAACCCCGTACCAGCGCAACGCAACGCGCCTTATTCGCTACAGCACCGGCGCCGATTGGCAAAACGCGCGCAGCACCGCGCTAGCTCTCCGTTTTTATGGCTCCGACGAGCGCTATCGCCAAACCTTTTCCAGCATTTCCAATCTCCCCAACTTCGGCGACCCTGCATGCACCTATCGCTGCGGCGAGACGCCGAGCAAATTCTCCTACGTTCCCGACAACGAGCTCGGCGCATCCGCGTGTTGGAGCCAGCCCTTCGACGCAGGCCTATTGCTCGTTGCCGGAGCCGACGCGCACGACGTCCGCGTCTGGGATCGCGAGCAAACCTTCGGCTCGAAAGCCGCGCTCACCAACCTCGCCGACCATCAGCGCGACTCCGCCGCCTACGTTGAAGCCATGTGGGCGCACAAAGCCTGGACGATCGTCGCCTCATCCCGCATGGACTGGTTCCAGAATTACGACGGCCACGAAACACAATGGAACGGTACAACATGGCTGCCAACCGCCGCTCAGCCGCCGCAGCGCGATGAGCGCATCTTCGACCCGCGCCTCGGTCTCTCGCGCAAGCTCTCCGAACACTGGGCCCTCAGCGCATCGGGCTTTCGCGCCTTCCGCTCTCCCACGCCCAGCGAGCTTTATCGCTCAACGCAGGTCGGCAGCCAGCTCACCCTCCCCAACGGCAATCTCCTCAGCGAGCGCGCTACCGGATGGGAAGCAGGCCTCGCCGCCGAGCACTCCTGGGGCAGCATCCGCTCCAGCTATTTCCTCACCCAGGTCAACCGTCCCATCGCCGCGCTCACCACCAACCCCACTTCATCGCCCATCCTGCTCATGCGCGAAAATCTCGGTCGGATTGAAAGCCGCGGCGTCTCTCTCGACTACGAACTTGCGCCCTGCTCCTGGCTCGCAATCGACGGCGGCTACCAGTACGCGCACGCCGTCGTTTCGCGCGGCACTCAGGATCTCGGCAATTGGATTCCTGAAGTAGCCCGCAACATGGCCACGCTCAATCTGCGCGCATCGCGCCCGCGCCTCGGAACCATCAGCCTTGAAAGCCGCCTCAGCGGCCGCCAGTTTGACGACGCCGCCAACGCCAATCTCCTTCACGGCTACTTCCGCCTCGACGCCTACGCCTCGCACACCTTCGGCAAGCGTCCACGCATCCCCCAAATTGAATTCTTCGCCGCCGGCGAAAATCTCTTCAACCGCTCGATCGAAGTCTCCAAAACCCCAACCACCACGCTAGGCCAACCGCGCATCGCCCGCGCCGGCTTCCTCATCCATCTCGGCCACGACAGCAAATAGCTATCGGCGCGGCGTCTCTCTCCAAACGCCCGATAGAATTCAATGGTGAGCTTGCAATTCCAGATTCTCGCCGAATCCCCCGCCGGTGGCCGCCGCGGCCGTCTCCTTCTGCCCCACCAAACCGTCGAAACCCCTGTCTTCATGCCCGTCGGCACGCAGGGCACCGTCAAAGCCGTCCCGCAGGACACGCTCGAATCTCTCGGTGCGGAAATCATCCTCGGCAACACCTATCACCTCTATCTCCGCCCCGGTCACGAAGCAATCCGCCGCATGGGCGGACTTCACAAATTCATGAGTTGGCCGCGCGCCCTCCTCACTGACTCCGGCGGCTTCCAGGTCTTCTCCCTCAGCTCGCTCCGCAAAGTTACCGACGACGGCGTCCAATTCCGCTCGCATTTGGATGGCAGTTCTCACTTCTTCACTCCCGAGCACTCCATCGATGTCCAGATCGCCCTCGGCGCCGACATCATCATGGCTTTCGACGAGTGCACCGAATATCCCGCCGATCGCACTCGCGCCGAAGAGAGCCTCCGCCTCACCATGGCCTGGGCGCAGCGCTCGCTCGACCACTTCCGCGCCCACCGGCACGAAGTCCCCTGGCGCAGTCAAATTGAGCACGAGCAAGCCCCGCACGAACAAGGTGTGCCCCATCCAAGCTCCGCTTGGGTGGGATCGCACGACTCCCACACCCAATCCCTCTTTGGAATCGTCCAGGGCGGCATGCACCGCGATCTCCGCCGCGAATGTGCCGAGCGCCTCGTTGAAATGGACTTCGACGGCTACGCCATCGGCGGCCTCTCGGTCGGCGAGCCGCGCGATCTCACCCTCGAAATGATCTCTGAAGTTTTGCCGCTGTTACCGAAAGACAAGCCGCGCTACGTCATGGGCGTCGGCTACCCCGACGAAATCGAGCAGTACGCGCGCCTCGGCGTCGACATGATGGATTGCGTTCTTCCCACCCGCGCCGCTCGCCACGCTCTGCTCTTCACCAGCGAGGGTCGCCTCAACATCAAGAACAAGCAATTCGCTGAAGACCAGTCTCCGCCCGACCCCGCCTGCCAGTGCCCCGTCTGCCGCCGCTACTCGCGCGCCTATCTCCGCCATCTAGTGCAAGCCGGCGAGCCGCTCTCCGCCACTCTAAACTCCATCCACAATCTCACGTATTACCTCGCGATAATGCGGCGGGTGCGCGACTCGCTTGAATCTCCCGCCGCTCCTGCCGGCTGAACCGGATCGACGATTCACAAGCGGGAAGTTTTTACTCGCCTGGCGAAACGGCAGGCACGGTCTTCGCCGATAGACTCTCCAGATTCCTGCGGAGGGTGATTATCGCCGTGATCCATAGAGCCACGCCTGTCCCCCCTGCGCTGATCTCGGAACGGAGCGAGCTCGCAGAAATCAACAGCGAACCGAGAGCAGCCAATGAAATGGCAGTGCCCGCGCAGTAGTAAAGAGGAATCTTGAACAATTTGCCGAGAGGGAGAAAGTGGATTCCCACGACCGCGCCAACCCACTGCCCGTAGAGTTCTGGCCGATGGAAGTGGCCCAGAATCGGCCCTCCAACAGAAATCGCAGCGCCTTCTGTCGCAACGATAAGCGCATATCCTATCCTGTAATACCTTGCCAACCGTTTGTCCAAAGCAACTCTGGGCGCATGACGCAGCGCGACAAGGTTTGCGATCGCCCAAACCACAAGAACAGCCGCAACCGCCGCGATTCCACCAAACCACAGTCTTCGTTCGCCCAAGGTTGCAGCATTGAACGCCGCCTCGGTCCACCAATACAGCGCATACGCGCCGAAGCCGGCACATACGATCGCGCCAACCGCTCTGCCTCGCATGCGAACCAGTAAATCCGGTCCGCCGGGGCCAAGAATTCCGCCTGCCTCACTCATTTCATCCCCCAGTCCGATTTTTCGCCCGGAAGGGAACTGGCCAGAAGGGGAACTTGACTGATCCACATTCCAAATCTTCTCGCACAAACCCCGCCCCTCAAATTGCCGCACCGAGCAACTGCCTCAGCGCATTCACATATTCGCCCAGCGCCACGCGTCCCTTCTCAGTCATCCGGTAGAGCGTTTGCGGCTTGCGCAGCACAAACTGTTTTTTCATTGCCACGTAACCGGCTTCTTCGAGCTTCATCAACTGCGCGCCAAGGTTCCCATCCGTCGAGCCGGTCTTTTCTCGCAGCCACGTAAACTCCGCCTCGTCCACTCCCATCAGAAGCGAGAGCACCGCCAGCCGCAGCTTCCCGTGAATCACAGGATTCAACTCGGGCAGCTCAGGCATTTACCGCTCCCTGCCGCCGCCGCCCGCGCGACTCGAGCAACATCGCGTAGATACCGAACACAATCTGGCAGATGAAAATCGCCATCAGGAACGCGATCAGGCTTTGCGTGGCGTTGCCAAACAGGGAGGCCGCCGAAGCCAGCCACCACACTACTGCGCATCCAAACTGGGCCGGCCACTTCAGCAGGATTCCGGACGCGGCAGTGGCCGTTGCCAGCAGCGTCATCACCACGGCCAAAATCACTTGCTGGTCAGCCCTGCCTGTTAGCCCCAGTGGCAACAACAGCGCGAACATCGAAATTCCCATGGCCGTCCAGATGGACATGATGGCCCGCCCCACCGTGGTCATCGGCGTCTTGGCGCTTTTGTGCATCCGTTTTAACACCGTTACATTAAGCAGCCACGTGCCCACCATCGTCACCGGCCACGCCATATAGTGCTGACCCCAGATGGGTCCGCCAAGCAAACCCGTAGACCACGCGATCGCCACGTAAAATGCCACGCCCCACAGCACAATCGACCATCCCCATCTCGTTGTGCTCCGGCGCCCCTGAGCAATCATGCTCTCAATCAGTTCCAGCCGCTCCGTCAACTCCACTTTTTCAGCAGTCATAACATTCCTCTCCCCGTTTAGTCGCTATCGTGTCTTCTTAGTCTCTTGCTTTCTCGTTCCCTTGTTCCCTCGTTCCCTTGTTCCCTGTCTTATGCGTACTCCCACCGTCTTGCCACTCTCCGTGCCACGAGGAAAAACACCACACCGATCCCCACGAGCACTCCTACCTGCGGCCACAGATCCGTAACCGGCAAATCCCGCCAAAAGATTTTCGTGAATCCGTCGATCGCCCAGGCGTTGATGGTCAATAATCCCGCCTTCTGCATTGCCTCCGGCATCAGGAACCGCGGAAACATGCTCCCGCCCACCGACGACATAATCAGGATGATCAGCGTCGACAGCGCTCCCAATTGCGCTCGCGTCTGGCACGCGCTCGCCAGCAGCATCCCGAACGCAGCCACCGCAAACGCCGTGCACAATCCCATCACCACAAAGCCCGGCAGATGGCTGAAGAAATCCAGCTTGAATACCGCCCATCCCCACAGAAACATCGCCACCAACTGCACAAACGCAAGCCCGGTGTTGAACACCAGCTTTCCCGCCAGCAGCTTCGTCATCGTCACCCTTGTGCTCAGCACCCGCTCCAGCGTTCCGCTCTCCGCCTCGTCCAGCAGCGCCCCGGCCGAACTGCTCGCCGTGAACATCAGAAACATCACTCCGATCGCCGCCGCATAAAACGAAATCATCGGACTTTTCTTGTTCTCGCCCACCACCGCGCGCACGTTCACCGCCACAATCCCCGCGGCCGCCGGCCCGCTCCCCGAATTCCCGCCGTCAGAACTTCCGTTCCCCGTCTTCCCGTCCGCCTCTAATTTCCGCAGCGCCTCCAGCTTCTCGTCCACCTTCGCCTGCTGCGCCGCAGTAAATCCGCCCACGTACTTGTCCGCGTACGTCATCCCTTCGTCCGCCATCGCCGCGGGCATCGACGTAATCGCGGCCTTCTGTAACAGCCCCACTACAATCTGCGGAGCGATCGTGTCGCTCTGGTCGTTCAACAACTGCAAAGTGCTTCCGCTCTTTCCCGGCCCAAACGCAATCGGGTGCCGCCCGAATCCCGCCGGAATAATCAACGCCACCGGCGCGTCTCCCGCCTTCACCGCCGCCTCCGCCGTCGCGGCCGTATAGTCGGGCAGCGGTGGCGCGTTCTTTTTGTCCGAGGCGGGCTTCGTCATCACTACCAGCGACGACTCGCTCGTGAGCCCCTTCACCAGCGCGTGCGAAGCCTGGCTCTGGTCCTGGTCCACCAGAATCAGCTTCACCGTCGGCGTGCCGCCGCCAGACCTCCCAAAAATCACCGCGAAGATCGAGAAAAACGCCAGCGGCAAAACGAAACTCAACACCATCGCGCCGCGATCCCGTCTCAATGCAATCAATGCCGTCCTTGCAACTTGGAAAATCAATCTCGTAACTCCCTTCCTGTCAGGTGCAGAAATACCGACTCCAGATTCGGCCGCCGCAGCGTCAAATCCTCAAGCTCCAACCCCGCCTTCGTCGCATCGTCCAGCAGCGGAGCGATCTCCCCCGCCTGCTCAATCGTGAACTCCGCCGTCTCTCCCTTTACTCGCCCGCCGTGCCGTGACGCCCACGCCTCAATCGCCTGCGTCTCTCCCGCAAACCGCGCCAGCACCTGGCTCCGTTTTCCAAACGTTTTCTCCACCAGCTCTTCCTTCGTGCCCTCCGCAATAATCTTTCCGTGATCGATAATCGCAATCCGGTCGCACAGCCGCTCCGCCTCTTCCATGTAGTGCGTCGTATACACAATAGCCGTGCCCGCATCGCGCAGCGCCTCGATCATTTCAAAAATCCGATTGCGTGACTGCGGATCGACTCCCACCGTCGGCTCGTCGAACAGCACCACCTTCGGCCGGTGAATCATCCCCGCCGCCATGTTCAGTCGCCGCTTCATTCCGCCCGACAGAGTCTTTGCCACGTCGTCCTGCTTCTCTTCGAGCGCCGCCCAATTCAGGCACCACGCAATCGCATCCTTCAGCGTCGGCCCTTTTAGCCCGTAATACCGCCCAAACGATCCCAAATTTTCCCTGCACGTAATCCGCGGATAAATGGAAAGCTCCTGCGGAACCCATCCCAGCGCCATCCGCGCCTCTGTCGATCCCGCCGCGTTGCCCATCACCGTCACCCGCCCGCTGTCTTGTTGCACCCGCCCCACCATGCTCCGGATCAGCGTGCTCTTTCCCGCGCCGTTCGGCCCCAGCAAACCCAGGCACTCGCCCGCACGCACCGCCAGGCTCACTCCATCCACCGCCGTCAAATCGCCGAACCGTTTTACCAGCCCGTCAACTTCCAGCGCCGTCCCGAATTCCATCGTTGTCTTCTGCGCACTCGCCGTCATCGTCCCTCTCTCATCTCTTCTCACCAACCAGAACAGCCGCTTTCTTGTTCCCTTGTTCTCTTGTTCCTGCCGCTCAGCGAAGAGTACTCTATATTTTAGAGCAATCGGCGTCGAGAGAATTCTTCCGCATCCACGCGAATTCCCTTGGTACCAAGCTAAATTATTGATTTTAGGGGATAAACTTCCGAAGCGAAGAACCTCCGAGGAGTCCCGGCGCTCGCCGATCAGAGGGAGCGGGGGCCTTCAGGCCCGGAAAACTAACCACTAACTACCAATCACTAACCACTCCACTACAGATGGAAAATAAACACCGGAGCCACCGCCGCCAGACTCGCCGCCACGAGCACCGCCAGCACACCCATCGCCTGCTTCGGCGCCTTTGGCAGCCATCGAATCCCAAACACTAGCAGCGCCGGCAACTGCGCCACCATCAGCAGTTGCCAAATGTGCGCCGTGGGTCCCTCATCCACCTCGTGCGCCGCGCCATACACCGCAATGTGGATCATCACTACCGCTAGCGCCGTCAGCGCCAGCATCAGGGGAACCAGCGCGCTCGGCTGCCTCACCACCGTTCCAAAACTCGTAGTCCGCACTTCGCTCATCATGCCTCCCTGTGTCGGGTCGATATGTGTCGGGTGAATATGCTCGCCGACCGCCCCTCTCACCACGTCCATCCACGTCTTCACATCTCCGCGGCCAGTCTCGAGTAAATCCTCAAACTCCTCGCCATACCGCGCTCTCCAGCGCCGCGGATACATCCGAGTCAGCAAATGCGCGAACCTGCGATTCATCGCGCCTCCAGCCTCTTCAGTCCAGCCTTTGAAAATTCGTTCAATCTCGTCAGCTTCGCGCGCAGTACCTTCAGCCCATCCCCGGTAATCCGGTAAGGGTGCCGCCGCTCCTCGGCGGGCAGCGGCCTGATCCATCCCTGTTGCTCTAGTCGGGCAATCGCTCCATACAGCGCCCCCGGCCCCAGCCGTGTGCCGCACAGTTGCTCTATGTCCTCGATCATCGCGTGCCCGTGCTTCGGCCCGCTTGCCAGGCTCGCCAGCACCAGCAGCGGCGGATCGGAATAATATCCGGGATCCATTTCGCCGTCCGCACTTGCCACGTATCGCGTACTACGCATGACGTAGTTATCGCACAACTCGCGATCCATTTCAAGTAGATTCTCGCGCCGCCCCGCGCCATTCTCAACCGCGCGCAACTCACTTCGGTACCGAGGCCGCCTTCGCACGGCTCGCAACTTCCATCAACCTCGGCAGAATGATCTTCGCCATGATCGTATTCGGCGGAGTGGAGTCTGCGTTGTAGCCGCCACCCGTAAAAACGGCGACAAGGTCGTATTGGGGCACAAGATAGATCTTTTGTCCGCCATTGCCCTGGGCGGCCGCTAAATTAACGTGTTGCGAGCCGGTAGGTGTTTCCACATTCAGCCAGGGATGCCACCAGAAGTAGCCGTAACTGACATTGTCCACGTGGCTGTGTTCGGCGAGCGATGTGCGCGCCCACGATTCGGAGACGATCTGCCGCCCATGCCAGCGGCCGCCGTCCGCGAACAGAATTCCAAGTTTGAGCATGTCGCGTGGGCGCAAATGTATTTGCGAGTATTCCTTGTCCGCGTTGGTCAGGTCGTAGTTCCAGGTCCAGTCCTCACGCGCAATTCCCAACGGCCCAAACAAATTAGTCTGCGCGAACTCCGGCAGCTTCATGTGAACTGCGTTCTCCGTCATCCGACCCACCACGGCCACGCCACCGGAGCAGTAAAACCCCTTCGCCCCAGGGTCGTTGATCATCGGAAGATCCAGCGTAGCCTTCACCCAGTCGGGCGAATCATCCAGCACCGTCTCGCGTCCCGGCGAAGTGGAACTATGGTCGTTGCAGTCGAGTCCCGAACTCATCGAGAGGAAGTCGCCCAGCGTCATCGCCGCCTTGCGCGGATCAGGATGGTCGTAGCTCGCCTAGCTCATCAGCGGCAGCACGCGCTCGTCAAGTCCCGTCAGCGCGCCTCGATCGATTGCGATCCCCGCAAGTGCGCCAACTACGGACTTGGTTGCGGATCGCAGTTGGTGCTGCCGCTCCGCGCTGTAACCGTAGAAGTACTCCTCCAGCACCAGCTTCCCGTGCTGATAGAGCAGCACGCTGTGCACATCCTTATACGTGCCGTCGAGGATGGCGCGCACGATGGCGTTCGCTGTGGCGACTCCCAGATCGGTCCGCGCGATATCTCCGACCGCAATTCCATCATGCATGTCGGCGGGCGCTTGATATTGATAGTCCGCCGGAGAGTCCTGCCCCAGGGGCCGCGGCCTCGCCAGTGCAGCGGCTTCCGCTGTCACGGAGGTAGTCACGCGAGGATGGAACTTGCCATCCTGCTCATATCCTGTTACCTCGCCGTTTGCGTCACGTTGAAATAAGACCACCGGACCGGCCATGGGCGTGAACTGATCTACACCGGACGCACGCAGCGAGTACTTGGCCTCGTCTAAGACTGCGAAGAGACCATCTCCATCCACTATTTCAACAGTATGACCAGGCGCATCCTCGTAGGTGCCAACATAGTCTGCTAACCGCAGACCTACGAGCTGCTGCGCGTTGATCCCGCCCGCGAGCATGACCACAAAACTCGACAACGCTGCCAAACGCAAACCACACCTCGCACCATGATGGATTCCCAACCTGTAGACTCATCTCTCTTCTTGTTGAGAGGGAAATTCGCACCCCGCCTGCAATCGCGAATCGCTTTCAGTGCATCATTGCCGGCCCCGCCGTCCCATCAGACCAATCGCCAACCCAGGCCATGAAAGTTGTTACCCGCTCCTCCGGGGCAACTGCCGCCATCACCGGCGATCCCGGCAGATCAGCTCCCCAGCTCTTCGTCGCATCGCCCGCCATAAAAAACATCAAATGTGGATGCCAGTTCTTGCCGACGTCGTTCAGATATTGCTGCTTCGACATCATGTAGCACATCGCTCCCCTCTCCAGCACGGGCAGTTCCTTCGTGTCCAGCGCCAGCGAGATTCCCCGTACAATCTCCGCCTTCGATTTTCCTGCCAGCACCAGTTTGGTCTTCAATAGATAGATATCCGCAACGCTCCTTGCCGCCGCGGGATTGAAACAAATTGGCGCCCGAATCTTGGGATTCCAGAACTCCACATCATCTGTTTCCGCGCTCCATCCTCGCTCGACGATACACAGAAAGCCATTCGTGCCTTTTGCCGCGGTCGTGTATCCGTTCCGTCCCAGCACCATCACTTCGGCCGCATCTGAAATCGACGACGGCGCACCACTCCGTGCCAGCGCAATCTCAGCATTCCGGTCTGCCATCAAATACGCATCCACAGGAGCCATGGACGCATATTGAGCCTTTGCCACCTGAGCTCGCGCTGGCCGCGCTGCATACAGCATGCCAACCTGAGCGAGTACAACGAATCCGATCATCTTCACTTTTCTATTTCGCATTGGATCCTCCAGGAAACCTATATCGACGCGTATTCTTTGTCATGGAACGCCTCACCGCTTACCGATATTAGATCAGACGGAGAAACGGCCGCTTTCGCACCTATAGAAGGCGCATTTCTCGTGTTTCATTGGCGCCACGCCGGATGATCCGCTTGTACGCTTACGGGGAGGCAATGGTAGTCTTGCGGTCTGATCGTTCGCATTCCGGGGCACGACAATCATCTCAAGAAATAAGATTCTGTCAGCCCCGAGGAGATCACATCCGATGGCGCCCGATCCAAATCCAGCGCTCGACGAGTCAAGCAGCGCAAATGCTGTCGCGCAAGCGATCGTCACGCCGCTCACTCGCGCAGCCATCTTTCTGGTCGTGAAGATCAACTCTGATCCCGGCAGCCCTCCTCGGCTGGCGCACGGGAGGAATTGCTGGTCATCGGCAAAGGCACTATGAGTTCAGTAGCCACAATTGGAAGCCGGATCATCGGCAACACCGAGATGACCAATCGCATTCGTTCGCATAATTGGGCCGCCACGCCTCTCGGCCCCGTCGAACACTGGTCGGAGACATTGATTGCAACTATCAACCTCATGTTGCATTCGCCATTTCCAACCATACTGTCCTGGGGACCGGAGATGGTATTCCTCTACAACGACGCTGCAATTCCCACCTTGATGGGAAAGCACCCCACGGCGCTCGGCGATCTCTATCGCAACGTCTTTCAAGAGGCATGGGAACTGGTCAGCGCCGACCTTGAAGCCTGTTTCTACCGCGGCGAGTCACCCGTGCGCGACAACATGTTCATCCCCATCCTCTTGAATGGAGTCATTGAAGACCACTATTGGAGCTATTCGCTCATCCCAGTCTATGAGGATGGAAAAATCGCAGGCTTTTACGATGCGTACCGCAATATGACTGAGGTCGTTACAGGAGCCCGCAAGCTTCGCGACAGCGAAACCAGGCTGAAGCTTGCCACTGAAGTTGCGGAACTGGGAATCTTTGTTTGGTATCTCGCCGATGATCGGGCCAGTTGGGAAAACGACCGCATGTATGAGATCTTCGGGCGTTCTCGCGAAAGCGGCCCGGTCAACCGTCAAGTCTTTCTCGATGAGGTTGTTCATCCCGAATTTAGGGATTCATTCAAGCAGGCCCTGGAAGATACCCTCCAACATGATGCGCCGTTTCGTTTCGAAGGGATAATCCGGCTTCCTGACAAGACGCAGCGCTGGATCGAGGTCGATGGACAGCTTCAGGGGCATTCGGATAAATCCCCCGGACAAATTCTCGGTACGACGCGGGATATCACCCAGATTAAGGAGACCGAGAAAGTTCTGGGGGTTAGCGCAAAGCGCGCCGGCGAACTCGCCGCAATCGTCGATTCGTCCGACGACGTAATTCTGAGCAAGGACCTGAATGGAATCATCACCAGTTGGAACCCCGCAGCTGTTCGCCTTTTCGGCTATTCGGCAGAGGAGATGATCGGCCAATCCATCCTCAAGATCATTCCTCCGCACCTGCACTCCGACGAAAAAGTGATCATCGAAAGCCTGCGCGCCGGCCGCCGCATTGAACACTTCGAAACGGTACGCATGACAAAGACCGGGCAACACATCGAGGTCTCCCTTACAATATCGCCGGTGTTCGACGAACGTGGAAAGGTCATCGGGGCGTCCAAGATTCTTCGCGATATCTCGGGCCGCAAAAAGCTCGAGAAGTCGTTGCTTCAGGCTGAAAAAATCGCCGCGACCGGCCGAATGGCGGCCACGATCGCGCACGAAATCAACAATCCTCTCCAGGCGGTGGTCAACCTGCTCAGTCTGCTTCGTCCTACTGTGAGCGACTCGAAGGGTATCGAATATCTCGATGCTGTCGAGAGCGAACTGCTCCGCGTATCGCACATCGCCAGGCAGACGCTTGGCTACTATCGCGAAAATGCCTCGGCCATCGACACCTCGCTCTCTGACCTCGCGCAGCACGCGATCACGATATACGAGCCGCGCTGCAGGGAACTCGAAATCGAAATCCGCAAGTCGCTCGCTTCTTCCAAAACTGCCCGATTGCGTCGCGGAGAAATGATGCAGGTCATTTCTAACTTGATCTCAAATTCGATCTACGCCATGCAAAGGGGCGGCGTTCTATCCGTCTCTGTGAAAGATGCCGGCCCCGCACCCGATAAAGCCGGCGGGGTATCCGACGAAATCGTTCTGACGATCGAAGACAACGGCGTCGGGATCCCGGCAAACGCCCTCCCGAAAGTCTTTGACGCCTTTTTTACCACCCGCAATACCGTCGGCACCGGAATTGGTCTGTTCATAGCCAGGCAGTTTGTCGAGGGGCACGGTGGCCGCATGGAGATTGAAAGCAGCGATGACGCCAAAAATCACGGCACCGTCGTCCGCATCTTTCTTCCCGTCTCTCCCGACTAGGGTTTCTCCATCTCGAGCGAAACTTCCGGCGTCGCTCCATCCCAAGCCTGCCGCCCCCGCAAGCTCCGATGTCCTTCACCGTCAACCCTTCCTGTAGCTGCACTGCATTTGGTGCAAAGAGACATTAACTCTTTTTTAATCAACAAAAATTCTCTAAAATCGCGGCGAAAAAAACGGGCAAAAACTGGCCCAAAATCGACGAAAAATGGCGCTTTTTAACCCAAAAATCGACTTTCAGTCGGGCCGGCCGCCCCGATCAGCCGCTGCGCTTCCCAAGTGCGGGGCCGGTGCACCAACACCGCAAGCTTCTCTGAGGCCTCGCCGCCTCGCTGCAACACCTCAAATCAATCGTCGCCTGCTCGCCGCTGCGAAGTTCGCGTATCTCTGCCCTGACCCGCTCGTCGACCTGCTCGTTGACCTGATCTCCGCTTAACGATAAAATCAAGGAGTTTGGCGATGCACCCAGTTGTAGGGTGCGCGGGATGATGTCGGGCTACCCGCTGGAATCAGCGTATGTGCGGCCTGCCTCCCGGTGCAGTTTTCGGTTCTGTATCCGCCCCTATTGAGCACACGATTCGCGTTTGCGTCCTGGGACCCATGGCGCTGGAGGATTTGTTATGTACGCAGTCATTCGCACCGGAGGCAAGCAATATCGTGTCTCGCCCGGCGACGTTTTGAAGATTGAGAGCGTTGAGTCGGGTAGCCCAACCGTCGAGTTCAATGATGTGCTGGCCGTTTCCGGTGAGGCCGGAGCGTTGGCCAAGCCCGCCTCCGCCAAGGTCACCGCCGAAGTTCTCGGTCAGGGTCGCGGCGAGAAAATTCTCGTCTTCCACTTCAAGCGGAAGAAGCAGTACAAGAAGCTCCAGGGCCACCGGCAGAACTTTACCGAAGTGCGCATCAAGGCCATCGTCGCGGACGGCGTCACCTATGACGCAGCCAAGAAGTAGACGAATCCGAAACGCCGTCGTTTTGAAAGGGCCCGGCTTTAGCCGTGCCGAAGGAAGCTAAAAGGAAGCACGGGGCTTTAGCCCCTGAGGGATTAAGTCATGGCACATAAAAAAGGTGGAGGCAGCTCCACAAACGGACGCGACTCAAACGCACAGCGCCTGGGCGTAAAGGCCTTTGGCGGTCAGTTAGTCACCGGCGGCACAATCATCAGCCGCCAGCGCGGCACTCGTATCAAGCCCGGTCCCAATGTAGGCATCGGATCGGACGACACTCTCTTCGCCAAAATTTCAGGACGCGTCAAGTTCACTGACCGCGGAAACCGCGGCCGCTTTGCTTCCGTCGAGCCCGTTACCGAGTAATCGGCGCGGTCTCCAAATTTGGCGCCACTCCAATTTCGCGCTACCGCATCGTATACGCGCACATTTTGCTCCAAATTAAAAAGCCACGGCACTCGCCGTGGCTTTGGTCTTTCTAGTCCCTAGTCCCTAATCCCTGCTTCTATATCTCCGACTCCCGGCCCTTCATATTCCGCGCCAGCACTTTCTCCACCACCCGCTCCACATCCGAAAGGAAAAAGCTGGTGGCGGGCTGCTGCACGGCTACCTGCGTGCCCGTATGGCCCAGTGCCGAAGCAATTTCGTTCCAGCGATGGATGGTCGAGCTTGCGGGCATCAATACCGGCCTGCGAGCCGGCTCCGGAATGATGCTGTAAACCATCCAGATAGCCAGCGTCGCGAGAATGAGCGCTTCGTAAACGATTTGCAGCGGATTGGTAAGCGAAGTAGAAGTAGCGCGCGACATCAACGACGAAAGAACAAAGTCTGCCGAGGACATCATGCCGAAGCCCAATGCGATGCCAAAGGACAAATCGCGCACTGTCAGCCGCAGCGCATTCATGCTCAGGCAGAGAAAGGCAAGCAAGCACAGCTCAAGAACGCTCACTGAGTGCATCAGCCCATAACAAATGTCCGCGATGAGGTCGAGCCCCTTGTGCGCGTATGAAATTGAAGTCAGGCTCACAATCATCGAAACCACGGCCGCCCAGCGGAAAATCACAATCGCCAGCTTCGCGATTCCAGGAAACGCCGCCAGCGCCGAGCGGAAGATCTCAATGCAGATGAAAAACAGCAGGACTGTGCTCGCGAGGTAGGTCGCGAAAAATCCGAAATAGTAGATTTGGCCGGCGTGGATGTCTCTTGCCCACGGCTTGGTCTCGAGGTACAGAACGAGCATCAGCAGTGGTGTCGAAATTGCGCGCAACGCGAGGTAGTAGCCCATCGCCGGGAAGCGGCGCGGGAGCCCCTTGCTCCAGAAAAGAATGGCGAGCGCAGCCCAGAGGACAAGTTCAGCCGCGCTCATCGCCGACATTGCAATGTTCAATGGCATAGAGGCTGGTTTGCAATCGTTCCAGCGCCCTCAGGATAGCGCCTATATGCCTAATGGCCCAAACACAAAAGGGTAACGCGCTTCTGGCACTTTCGTGCTATGCAGTACTCTTCGGTTTTCAACGGTTGGAATTCGTGCGGTTGCTAGCGAGCCGCCGCTGTCGGAGCGAAGCATGTGTTGTGCTCTTGGCAGGAGATTGGACCGGGAAGGTTGATCAGCGGACCAGGATCGGTCACGGCAACCGAATTGTGCGAATTGCGAATTTTCGGGTTGGCTGGCGCCAGCGTTGCGCAAGCAAGGCCGGCGACGGCAACGAACAAGCCGAAGAAGCGGATAAAGTTGTTCATCTTTGGTAACCTCTCGAGTTGGATTTTGAAAGGAAATCGCTTTCCTTCATGAGTAAAATCGTAACTCGAAAAATGAATCTAAGTACATTATTTTCATATAGATACTAAACATATACGGCACGAGATTACCAACGTAACTGAAGCGCTTCAGCGTGATCCCATCCGTAACCGTTTTCACCCTTTTTCCTCACTTCTCCAGCCCACCTCGCCGCATGGTAAAATAACCCTAGGTGAAGTCGCTTGATAGCTCTTCTTTTCAAGCGGTTACTCTCATTTCAGCGTCGAAATTCGGCCTCGGAAACCCACAACCTCACGAAACCCATTGCGAACGGAAGTTTATGGCGACTGAACTACCTCCCGGCAACAAACCTTCCGGCGATAACGACAGTTACACTGGCGACAACATCAAGGTCCTCGAGGGCCTTGAAGCTGTCCGCCTTCGTCCCGCAATGTACATCGGCTCCACGGGCGAGATGGGTCTGCATCACCTCGTCTACGAAGTCGTAGACAATTCCGTCGATGAGGCTCTCGCCGGCTACTGCAAAAAAATCGACGTCGTCATCCACGTCGATAACTCCATCACCGTCGTAGACGATGGTCGCGGCATTCCCGTCGACATCATGGAGCTTCCCGGTGGCCAGCACATGCCCGCGGTGCAGGTTGTGCTCACCAAGTTGCACGCGGGCGGCAAGTTCGACGCCTCAACCTACAAGGTTTCCGGCGGTCTTCACGGTGTCGGCGTCAGTTGCGTCAACGCGCTCTCGCAGGAGTTCAACGTCGAAATCTGGCGCGACGGCCACACCTGGGAGATGGATTTCAGCGCCGGCATCCCCACCAGTGAGCTGCGCCAGGCAGGCATCAGCAAGCGGCGCGGTACGCGCGTTCATTTCCTGCCGGACAAATCCATCTTCACCGCCACCGAATTCAACTACGACACGCTGGCGCAGCGATTGCGCGAAATGGCCTTCCTGAACAAGGGCCTCGAAATCACCCTCACCGACGAGCGCACTGCGGACGCCAAGACCGGCGAGGCGCGGCGCGCCGAGTTCCGCTACGCAGGCGGCATCTCCGAATTCGTCAAGCATCTCAACCGCGGCAAGTCCGTCCTGCATGACAAGCCCATCGTCATGGAGGCCCTGCGCGACGCCGTCGAGATCGACATTGCGCTCCAGTACAACGACGCGTATTCAGAAACAGTCTTCAGCTTCGCCAACAACATCAACACCGTCGATGGCGGCTCGCATCTCTCCGGCTTCCGCGCCGCTCTCACCCGCACCATCAACTTTGTCGGCCAGCAAATGGGCTTGTTCAAAGACATGAAAGAGTCGCTCAGCGGCGATGACGTGCGAGAAGGCCTCGTCGCCGTCGTCAGCGTCAAGCTGTCGCAGCCGCAGTTCGAAGGGCAGACCAAGGGCAAGCTCAACTCTGACATTGCCGGCACGGTGCAGGCTTTCGTCAATGAGCGCCTGGGAATGTTCCTCGAGCAGAATCCTCCCGTCGCCCGCAAGATCATCAACAAAGCAATTGAAGCCGCTCGCGCGCGCGAAGCAGCCCGCAAGGCCCGCGACCTCACGCGGCGCAAGGGAGCTATGGACGGAGGCGGCCTACCCGGCAAGCTCGCCGACTGCAGCGAGCGCAACCCCGAGCGCTGCGAGCTGTATCTGGTTGAGGGCGAGAGCGCCGGCGGCACCGCCAAGCAGGGCCGCGATCGCAAGTTCCAGGCCATCCTTCCGCTCAAGGGCAAAATCCTCAACGTCGAAAAGGCTCGCTACGACAAGATGCTCGGCCACGAGGAAATCCGCGCCATGATTACCGCGCTCGGCTGCGGCATCGGCAAAGACGACTTCGACGCCGCCAAGGTTCGCTACGGCAAAATCATTCTCATGACCGACGCCGATGTCGACGGCTCGCACATTCGCACGCTGCTGCTCACCTTCTTCTTCCGCCACATGACGGAGCTCATCAAGCGCGATCACGTCTACATTGCCCAGCCGCCGCTCTACAAAATCAAGAAGGGCCGCTTCGAGCAGTACATCAAAGACGATCGCGAATTTGTAAAGGTGATGGTCAACCGCGCCGCCGAGGGCATGATTGTCCGCCACGGCGAAACGGCGGGAAAAATCGAAGGCGCCGACCTGACGCGCTTCATGGCCACGCTCAACGAGTATTTGGGATTCGTTGAGAAGGTAGACAAGCGCATCCGCAACGAAAAGCTCACCGAGATGCTGGCTCGCGCGGAGCTGACTCAGCGCGCCGACTTTGCTTCGAAAGACGGCAAGGGAACTCCCGAAAAAATCACCGCTCTGTATAAGCAGCTCGTCGAGCTCGCTGACGAGTTCCAGTTCAAGCGGGTTGACAAGCCCCTGGAAGATGAAGAGCACCACACCTGGTCCATCAAGGTCATCGACTCCCAGGGCGCAGAACGCAACATCAACTGGGAGTTGGCTGCCAGCCCCGAGTTCCGCCAGATGATGGCTAAGTTTTCTCTTATCAAAGAATTTTTGGAACCGCCGTTTCTCGTCGAGTTCGCGCCCAAGGCCGCAGCCGCCGCAGCAGAGGAAGAAGAAGAAGCCGAAGGCGCCGAGGGTAACCCTGAAACCAAGGACGAAACCAAGGCCGAGCCCAAAACGGAGACAAAGGCGGCCGCTGGCCGCGGGGCCAGCAAGCTGCGTGAGCCTGTGGAAAAGCAGACCGCCCGCGAGCTCTTCGCCTATATCGTCGAACAGGGCAAGAAAGACTATCAAGTTCAGCGCTACAAAGGCCTCGGCGAGATGACGGCCACGCAGCTCTGGGAAACCACCATGGATCCCGAGCGCCGCACTCTTCTCGTCGTCAAGCTTGAGGACATCGCCGAGACCGAGGCCATCTTCACCACGCTCATGGGAGAAGACGTCGAAGCCCGCCGCAAATTCATCGAAGACAACGCCCTCGACGTGAAGAATCTCGATATTTAGGCAGCAAGCTAGCGGGTCAGCAAGCCGCTATTGGTTTCCCTCCCTTCGCCAGAAAAAAGGCGAAGGATGGGGCAACCCGCCCTCGCGCTATGGCCTTCACTCCCTGAGCAGGCGCGCGGCTTGACGCATATCGCCAAATTCCAGAGCGTTGCTGACGGAGTCGAGGTATTTTGCGCCGGCGAGGAGATCTTCGGTGGTTTCGTCGTCGAGACCGTCGTCATCATCATCCTCGTCGTCCTCATCCTCATCGTCATCTTCGGAATCTTCTTCTTCGTCGCCGGATTCTTCGTCGGTGTCGTCTGAATCTTCCTCTTCGTCGTCATCGTCCTCGTCGTCATCCTCATCTTCGTCGTCGGGCTCGGCGGCGAGCTCTTCGCCGTCGCTCGATTCAGAGATAGCCTTGACGGTGCCGATTGGAATTGCCCAATTACTGCGATCGACACTTTGCAAAGACAACTGGAGGCCATAGAGGAGGGTTGCCGCGCGGGCGCGGTCGATGGATTTGTTTACGATGGCGCGGAGAACGCCGGTGATGGTGACCTGGATGGCGCAGCGATCTTCGAGGAGCGGGATTTCGATCGAGTCCATCGGACTGGCCGGCCTTAGGGACGCGAGATGCCGACGGTTATGGAAATAGCAGAGGTCACCGCCCTGGAGGCGGTAGCCGTGGCACTGCCCGCCACTCGGCATGATGTGCCTGCAATGCAAAGCCATATATCCCTCCTTTGTGCTCGATTACTTTTTTTCCTGCGCTACGCGGCTTTTTCGCCTTTATGTCGCCCCCATTTTGCGTTTAAGGCACCCCGCCCCCTCCCCCCCGGTATGTCATACTTCCATATTTGATTGCAAAGGATTTACGGGAGGGCCCATACCTTTGCCATACCTCGTCCATACCGTATGCATACCTCCCATACCTTTTTGGGCGGGTTGCGCTGATTTTCCGAGCGCAAAAACGCACATGCGGCGGAGATTGTCCGCCGCAAAGAAGGCTTGGTTGAACGCTTATGGAATAAGTATGCGCTTAACGGGGGAAATGATCGGCAAAGTTGGCGGAAGTATTTGGGGAGTGTTTTCAGCGGCTTGAGTGTAAAGCGCAGCGCCCTGCACTTTACATGAAGAGCGCGGCGCTTACTTGGGGGCTTCGATCTCCAGTGTGGCGATATCGTCGCCGCCATCGAGGGTTATCGAAGGCTTTTCGGATTTACCAATTGTGAGGAGTACGGGCTTGCAGATGATCTCTCGCACAATGAGATCGGTTAGGAATCGCTCTGTTCCTGCAGCCCGGACCAGAATCGACGTGTCTGAGGTCATCGCCACCACGTGTTCTCCCAATCCCACAAGCCCCGCATCGGACGCCATTAGTACAGCCTGCACGCAAAGGCTCATGCTTCCGCCAAAAATACGCAGTGCGTTGCCGATCAGACCGAAATCCTGTTCAAGTACGCCCTGCCCTGCGTAATGCGTGCGGATTGGATCGAACGGGAGGTGTGCGCGCACGACAGGGATGCCTCTCTCGTTCAAGGTCTGAAGTACGCTTCTTGGAATACAGTGCTCAGCCGGGTCCCCCGCAGTGAATTGGGATTGACTGGGGAAAGTAACGGCGACTAGCTCAATGTGGGAGTATTGTTCCTGAGAATGATATTCGTCCAGAGCCATCATTACGCCGCGCCCGGCGGATGTGAAGATGATGACTTTTCCGACTCGATGTGCAAGTGCAGCCGCAAATGTCGCCTGAAGGCAGCGGGAAAGATTCTCCTTGCCCTCCTGCATGAAGTACTCGGTTGGATATTGGAAACCGGGTATCATTCTGGAGCTATGACCTCAAATCCAAGTATCTCAGTTAGCGGTTTCTGGGTCGCTCGATGTTGTTCTACAGCGCGGATAAAGCTGAACGGCGTAAGACTGTCAAAATTTAACCCGACGAGGCGCTCTTTGGGGATGTGGTCTTCACCCTCATAGTGGGCATGGCGCTGAGACCGATGGTCGATATCGATTCGCAAAATGCAGCGGTCTTCCATGACCGGAAATTCATCATCATCTCGCTCCTCGCTACACGGGCCATAGTGATAAGAAAAATACTGAAGTCGCCCGCCGCCGCCCTCTCTTCTGGAGAGTTCGCGGTAGTGTTCGTAGATGCGGATATACATCCCGTCGTCGTAGATTATTGCAAAGATGACCGACCAGGGAGCGGCGGGATCGTTGACTGCCTCAACTTTTGGATCGACAACCGAAAAGCCCGGTCGCAGGACGATGGTGTTGCATTCGCCCTGAAACCAGGCTTGGTAATCATCGAGTGTGCAGTTGTCAGGCCGCAAGTGCTAGCGCATCGTGTGTGTTCTCAAGCTCCTCGGGTTGAAAGGGGGCTTTCTTCCCATAAATTGAGCGTAGAGAAGATGGAATGCTACAGCTAGCAGGCGCATCATGGCTCCGCCGGCTCGCAGCTCTGAGCAGGTCGCACAGTGACAGCCACTTCTGGGCGTCGAAATCCGACATCTGATCAGCAGCTGATTCGTCGAAGCAACCTTTCGGGATATTGTGGAGGCGGGCGAGTGCAACCAGCTTCGCTGTCACTTCTTCCTCCGAAAGTAGCTTACGCTTAACAGTGATCATGTCAGATACTCCTTCTAGAATTTGCAAGTGTCGCATTTTACGGTTGGAAATGCCGTGATTCACACCGCATGCGATACGACAAATTCGTCACGGCGGTTCTTAGGGCAAATAGCGTTCCGTGCTTCCCGGCCGCCCCTCAGGACTTTTTAGACGCGCATAATCTCCAACCAGTTTGCCGAACTCGCAATTGTATCGGCAGTTTTGCGCTTTGCGCTAGAGATATTATGCCTGATTCCGGCGCCCGACGTACTATAGGGAGATGCTTCTTGGTGGCTATCTACTTTGATACGTTTGTGTTAGCCATTCCTATTAGCCTCTTTTCTCGCCTTTCGGCGTGATTCTTACCGCGAATCCAAAAGGAAGCAGCGGCGCAAAGGAGCGATTACGGCGAGATTACCCGCCGTAAAGAGAGCCTGATTGAACGTTAATACGACAAGTATGCGCCCAAAGGTGGAAATGATCGGCAAACTTCGCGGAAGTATTTGGGCTGTGTTTTCAGCGGGTTGGCGTGGTTTCTTGCTTCGAACCGGTTGACAGAGGGAACGGGACTAGGGGCTGGCGAGTAGTAACGAGTAGTAAGTTGATAGCGATAGGAAGGACAGGTTTATGAGCAGAATCAGCCAGGCAGTTATTGTGTTTGTGTATGCGGCGGCGTGCGTGGGAGCCGCGGCGCAGCAAACAGCCTCGAATCCGCTGGCCGCGTCGCACGTGTTTGCCTACGAAGACATGACAGCGAAGATCGCGCCCAGCGGCGTCGTGAGTCGCCGCGCATTCACGGGAACTTTGGCAACCGGCGAGGCGATATCCGTGCACGAGACGATGCAGCCGGCCGGAACCGCGCCCAACCCCGCACACCGCATTCAACATTCCGAGCTGATCCTGGTTGAAGAGGGAACGCTCGACTTCACGCACGGCGGCAAAACCGAGCGCGCCGGCGCGGGCAGCATTATTTATGTCGCGCTCGGCACCTTACACTCCGTCCGAAACGTAGGCGACGGGCCAGCGAAGTATTTGGTGATCCAGATTGGCGGGGATACGGGGAAGCAGTAAAAACAGGGAATAGGGAATAGGGAACATTTTTTCGAGCTCGATGATCGGTTGTGGTATCCCACGTCCCATCCGCCGCGGCGGAGGGACATGGGGCACCCGTGCTTCCGGGTGAGTGAGGGGCCGCGAAAATCGAGTTTGTGCCATCCCACCCTTCGCCAGAGAAGAGGCGAAGGATGGGGTAACCGGACTCAGGCGGCGCGGACTTGGCCGCGGCCGTGACGCTTGACGGCGTACATGCGCGCGTCGGCGGTGCCGATGATCTCGTGCATGTGCACGCCGTCGCGGGGCGCGGAGGCGATGCCCACGCTGGCACTGACTTTGAGCGTGAGCCCGTTCTTCATTTCGAATGGGGTTTCCATGAGCGCCGCGTGAATCTCTCTGGTCAGCTCCAATGCCAGTCTCTCTGGTGTTTCAGGCATCAGAATCACGAATTCGTCACCGCCGTAGCGGAAGCATAGATCCTGCGGGCGAGCCAGATTCTGCAGGCGGCGGCCGACCAGGGCAAGCAGTTCGCTGCCGACGATGTGCCCCTCGACATCATTGACCAGTTTGAAGTAGTCGAGATCCCAGAAGGCGAGGCTGAGAGGCATGTTGAGTTTTTCAGACCGCTGCAGCTGGGGGCAGAGAACGCTGTAGAGGTGCCGCACGTTGTAGAGGCCGGTAGTGTCGTCGGTGATGGTGAGCTGCTGGATGCGGCGGAAGTCGTGCGCGTTTTCAATGGCGATGGCGGCGTGATCGGCCAGGATGTGCAGGAAGGCGATGGAATAGTCCGACATTTCGGCGCGTGGATTGAGGATTTCAATGACTCCCTGCGTGCCGGTGCGCCCGCGTAGCGGCAGTGCGATGACCGATCTTACGCTGGAGATTCCGGGAGTGGCAGATTGCTGGACGCGCGGATCGCCCTCGGGCTCGGGCACGATGAGCGTCTCCCCGTGCTCGAGTACCCATCCGGCGACGCCCTCACCGCGCTTGACGCGAAGGCCGCGCAGAGTTTCCTGCTCCTCGCCCGCAGCGATGGCGTAGTAAAGATCCTGGGTGGTTTCGTCGAGCATGAGCAGCGCCCAGAACTCCGCTTCGACCATTCGCTCCATTTGCTCGAGAATGGTGCGCAGAATTGTGTCCAGATCGAAGCTCGACGTGAGCGACCGCGCCAACTGATGAAAGACAAGCAGATCGGCGAGCGGGATTCTTTCTTCCGTCTCGTTTGGCATGTTCAAAACCCTGGGGGTGGACCGACCCTATTCTTTCATGAATTGTTCGCAATGCGAATTAGGCGCCGCCCGTGCGCTTCTTGCAACACTTGTTATCGAAATTCGTTACTATGCGAGGCAAATCATTGTTGGCCAATCACATATTATCCGCCGATGTGCACCATCGACCGGGAAGGTTTCAGGAATCCTGGTTCGCCGATGTGGTGGCGGGCCTCCTTCTCCTGGATGGTCTGAACGATGTAGGCGCGGAGTTCGTCGTCGCCCGCGCCGGCGCGAAGGCGACCGTAGATGTCGTGCTCGACTTGCGAGAAGAGGCAGGTGCGAATTTTGCCGTCGGAGGTGAGGCGCACGCGGCTGCACGCGCCGCAGAATGCCTGGCTTACGGGCGCGATGATTCCGATTTCGCCGACGCCGTCGACAAATGTGTAGCGGCGCGCGGTTTCGCTGGCCTCGCGCGGCGGCAGCTCGACGAGCGGCAGGGCGCGGCCGATACGTTCGACGATTTCGCGCAGCGTGACGACGATTTCGGGCGTCCAGAGACGACCCTCTTCAAGCGGCATGAACTCAATGAAGCGCACGACGACGTTTTCTTCGCGGGCGAAGCGGGCAAAGCCTTCGATCTGGTCGTCGTTGAAGCCGCGCAGGAGCACGCAGTTGATTTTGAGGGGCGTGAGCCCGGCGGCGCGCGCGGCGCGAATTCCGGCAAGAACTTTGGCGTGGCTGCCTTCGACGCGCGTGATTCGCTCGAAGGTCGCCGCATCGACAGCGTCCATGCTGACCGTGATGCGGTTCAGGCCGGCGTCCTTGAGCGGTTGCGCAAGCGAGTCAAGCAGATGGCCATTGGTGGTGAGGGCGAGATCGAGCTTGTCGCCGTTAAGGGTGCGCAGGCGCGAAAGCTCGCGAACCAGGTCGACCACATCGCGCCGCAGCAGCGGCTCACCGCCGGTAATGCGGACTTTCGAGATGCCAAGACCGACAAAGACGCCGATGAGGCGGAGGTATTCATCGAGGGCCAGTTCGGGATACTGCGCGCCCAATTCGCCGGTGCGGCAGTAGATGCATTTGTAGTTGCAGCGGTCGGTGATGGAGACACGCAGATCGTGGATCACGCGGCCGTGACTATCCGTGAGGGCCGGATGCGAGGCTCGTGCGGGGAATTCGGAGATGGAAGAGGCAGCCATGAGCAACTTCAAGCGTATACCCTTTTCGGAGCCTGCTGAAAGGCACGGCCTTTTGGAGCTAGCGGAAGACTCGGCCTTTATGGAGCCTGTTGATAGGGCTCGGCCCAGATGCGGCCGCGCGGCGGAAGGGAAGCGGTAGCATGAAAGAGCGAGTGTGCTGCGGCTCGCGAATTGCCGATATCGGCGAAGGGACGAGTTGGCAATGGTACAAGGCGGCGAAGGGATAAGGAAGATGGCCGCAACGGGAGCCAGACCCGCGGGCGCTGTGGACGAAGCCGATGCGGCAGTGGCCGTGCGGCAGATGTTTGACTCCATTGCGCCCCGGTACGACCTGCTGAATCATGTGCTCTCAGCCAATGTGGACCGGCTGTGGTGGCGCAGGGCTGCGCGCAGATTTGCAGGAGTGTTGGCGCGGCCGGAAGCGGCGATTCTGGATATTTGCTGCGGCACCGGCGATTTGACCATGGCGCTGCTCAAGCTGCGGCCGCGTGGAGCAACGCCGATTCTGGCCGGCGATTTTGCACCTGCCATGCTACGGCGCGGAGCAGAGAAGTTTGGAAAGAAGGCAAGTCCGAGTCGCAAATCGGCGGATTCCGCGCCGTACGCGGTGGCGATTGAGGCCGATGCGCTGCACCTGCCGCTGCGTGCGGAGTCACTCGACCTGATTGTGACCGCGTTTGGCTTCAGGAATCTGGCGAATTATGAGGCTGGCCTGAAGGAGTTTCATCGCACACTCAAGCCCGGTGGGCAATTGGGAATTCTCGAGTTCAGTGAGCCGGGAGGGGTGCTAGGGAAGGCGTATAGCGTGTACTTCCGGCGCGTGCTGCCTGCGATTGGGCGCATGATCTGCGGGAAAGATGGAGCCTACAATTATCTGCCCACGTCCGTGGGGAATTTTCCGCCGCCCAGCGCGATGGTGGAGATGATGCAACGGGCGGGATTTGAAAAGTGCGAGTGGCAGCCGTACACGTTCGGAATCGCGGGGCTATACAGCGCGATGCGGCCTGCTTCAGGAGCTCGATGACGACCAGCGCCTCCAGTTCGCGAGTGACCCAGCCTGCCGCGGCGAATTTCTCCGCCGAAAAGCAGCGCGTGGCTCGGCACTCGATGGCGGCCGCTGCGGTAATGACGCTCCTCAAGATCGGCGCGGGCTTGCTCTCCGGATCGCTCGGAGTGCTTTCAGATGCGGCACACTCGGGGCTCGACCTTGTAGGCGCGGCGCTGACGTACTTCTCCGTGCATGTGAGCGATAAGCCGGCGGACGAAGATCACACTTACGGTCACGGCAAGATCGAGAATCTCTCGGCGTTCAGCGAGGCAGGACTGATGGCTTTGTCCTGCGCGTGGATCATCTGGGAAGCTGTGCAGCGAATCTTCTATCGCACAGTGGAGCTTCACCACTCGCTTTGGCCGGTGCTGGTGCTGGTGACTTCGATCGGCGTTGATATCTGGCGTTCGCGTCAGTTGCGCGCCGTGGCCGTGCAGACGGGTTCGCCGGCACTGGCGACTGACGCATTTCATTTTGCTTCCGACATTTGGGCGACGGCCGCAGTGCTCGTGGGGCTGGTCGCGGTGTGGGTGGGCGAGCGATTCCAGATTGGCGCGCTGCGCTATGCCGACCCGCTTGCGGCTCTCGTGGTATCGCTGATGATTTTGCGCATGACGGTGCGGGTGGGCCATGAAGCGGTGGCCGCGCTGGTGGATGAGATCCCCGCGGAGACGAGACGCCGGCTGGTGCGTGAGGTAGAACGCGTGGATGGAGTACTGGCCGTGGAGCGGGCACGCGTGCGCCGGGCGGGCGCGGGGTATTTCGCCGACGTTACGCTGGCGCTGCCGCGGCGATTCACGTTTGAGCACACCGGCGAGCTGGTCGAGGCCGCTACTGCCGCTGTGCAACGCGCGCTTCCGGGGGCCGATGTCGTCATCCACACCATTCCGCGCGAAACCAAGGCGGAAAGCATCTTCGACCGCGTGCGCGCTGTGGCCGCTCGCAACAACGTATCGGTGCACGAGCTCAGCATCCAGACGCATCATGGGCGCCTGCAGGTGGAATTGCATGTGGAGCTCGATGAGACCCTGGCGCTCCGCGACGCGCACAACTTTGTCACTGCGATGGAAGCGGAGATTCTGCGCAATGTCCCGGAAGTCGACTCAGTTCTGACGCACATTGAGAGCGAGCCGGCGACCATCGAACAGCCGGAGGAAGAGCTTGTCGAAGATCGCAGGCTGGAGCAGGCACTGCGCTCGGCAGCCGCGGGGTTTCCCGAGATCGTCGACGTGCACGCGATGACCGTCGGCCGCACGGGAGAACACATCTCGCTTACCTGCCACTGCACGCTGCCCGACGAGCTGCCCATGAGCCGCGTGCATCAGGTGATTACCGCGCTTGAAGACCGGTTTAAGCTGGAGTGTCCGGAGGTGTCCCGAGTGACCATCCATCCGGAGCCGGTAACGGATAATACGCGATAGGGCGCAAACCAATTTTTTCAACTGAAGCTCTGAAGTGTTGAAGATAACCATGAACACCGCTCCAATTGCACGTGTCTTCCGCATCGCCTGGCTGTTGATGCTGCTGGTGGCGGTGGGATTGCTGGCGGCGATTCTTACCATGCAGGTTGCCATTCATGGCGCCGAGGTGCAGGTGCCTGCGCTCAACGGCATGACGACCGCGGACGCGCGAAGCGTGGCAGCGGGGCTCGGACTGAGGCTGGACGTGGACAATCGCTACTACTCGGGTGATGTAGCCGCAGGGCACATACTTACGCAATCGCCCGAGGCGGGCACGGTGGTGCGGCGCTCGTGGCGCGTCCGCGTGGCGGAGAGCCTTGGGGCACAACGGGTGGACGTGCCAGACGCGGTGGGCGCCAATGAGCGAGTGGCTGAGCTGGAGTTGCGGCGAGCCGGCCTTGAGGTTGGCACGATTGCGCGGCTGCCTGACGGCTCGGTGCCCGAAGGAACCGTGCTGGCGCAGGATCCGCCGCCCCACGCACAGGGTATTGAGCAACCCAGCGTGAATTTGCTTTTGGCCGCGCCCGACGATGAGACGCCGGATGGGTATGTGATGCCCGATCTAACTGGCTGGCAATTTGCGAGCGCGGAAGCGGCGCTGAAGAAAGTTGGCATCAAGACTGCGGCGCCAAGTTTTGTAAATGTACCGGTCGCGCCTGCGGGCAGCAGCAACGCCACGCCAAAGTTGCCGGTGAGGCCGGGCCAGGTGCTGGGGCAATCGCCTAGCGCCGGCACGCGCGTGGACCAGAGCACGGTTGTGAAGCTGACAGTGATGAGATAGTCAAGGATCAGGGGGCAAACCGGAATGGGATTGAGCGAGGATCTGGAAAAGATCGCCCAGCAGGAGCGTGAGTTGCGCTTGCCGCGCCTGGATGCGACCGTGGCGTGGGAGCTGGGCGGCTGGATTAGAGACAAGGCGCTGGAGCACGGACTGAAGCTGGTCGTCGACGTGCGGCGGTTCGGGCAGCCGCTGTTTTATGCGGCGCTCGACGGGACGACTCCCGATAATCCCGAATGGGTGCGCCGCAAGAACAACGTGGTGGCGAGGTTCCATCGCAGCTCGTATGGCGTGGGAATGACCCAGAAGCTGAAGGGCACCACACTCTTTGAGCGCCAGGGCCTGCCGGTTACGGATTACGCGGCGGATGGCGGATCGTTTCCGCTGCATGTTGAAGGTGCGGGCGTGGTGGGCAGCGTGACGGTTTCAGGCCTGCCGCAGCGCGACGACCACAACCTGGTCGTGGAGGCGCTGTGCGCAATGCTTGGGCGGGACTTCACGGCGTTGAAGCTCGCGCCTGAGCAGACGTAGAAGTAGAAGCAGCCGAACAACGGAGAATCTGCGCAACTCTCTCAGACGATTTTTTCGGGCGTCTTTTCGATGAGGGCGACAAAGAATCCGTCTGTGGGCCGAGCGCCCGGCAGTAGGAGCAGCGCGCCTTCGGGCATGAGGGAATCGAGCAGTCGTTCCGCGTCGGCGGTGAGGATTCCAGTCTTTGCCAGCGTTCGGATGCGCGGCTCAAGAGAAACCTGCCTAGCATTTTGGTTTTCCGCGATGACCGCAGTAATGACCTGCTCATTTTCTTCGGGCTCGAGTGAGCATGTTGAGTAGACAACGCGGCCGCCTGGGCAAACTGCTCTTAAGGCCGCCGACAGAATCGCCCGTTGGCGTTCAGCGTGGCGGCCCAAATCTTCCGGCCGCAGTCGATGGCGAATCTCCGGATTGCGGCCGAGGGTTCCCGTACCGCTGCAAGGCACGTCAGCAAGCACCAAATCAAATGCAGAATCTTCGTTGAGCGCAGTTGCGTCGGCGAGCCGGCATTCGATGCGCGCCGAATGCGCACTAAGGCGCGTAGTCAACTCGGCAAGCCGTCTCTGGCTCGATTCGCAAGCCAGAATGTGCGCCTGCGGGTGACGTTCGGCCAGGATGAGGGTTTTTCCGCCGGGCGCGGCGCAAGCATCGAGAATGGTTTTGGCGATGGTCTCGATCTCGCGGCCGGAATTGTCAGTGGCGCACGCGGCTAACTCGGCGATCAATTGCGATCCTTCATCCTGCAAACGCACGCGGCCCTCGCGAAAGACCGCGGTTGCGGTGACATCGCCGGAAGCGACTCTGCGCGCTGCGGTGAGGATGGCGGCGGGTTCCAGACGAACGCCGGCGGCGAGCAATTCAGTCTCGATCAATTCTGTTTCGACGGCGGCGGCTTCGTTAGCCACATGGGGAAGGCGCACGATTCGCGGAGGCTGGGTCTGTCCGTGGCGGCAGATGGCGCGCGCAGCTTCCAGGCCGTAGAAGCGCGTCCAGCGTTCGACGAGCCAGGCAGGGTGAGCAAAGACTTGCGCGATCTCGACGGCGGTTCCCGCAGGGGCTAAACAGGCTGCGGAAAAACTCGATTTCTCAAAAAGCGCGAAAAATGAATCGCGCCAGGACGACCCAGGAACGATCCGCGAAGGTTGGTCGA
>Ga0207933_1000142_pt1 | contig 73558 bp, 72 predicted proteins | sample NGESurdeep092012_4_FD_184488 | JGI IMG/M metagenome (GOLD analysis project Ga0207933, IMG submission 184488) | Arctic peat soil microbial communities from Barrow, Alaska - NGEE Surface sample F53-3 deep-092012 (SPAdes) | ecosystem: Environmental > Terrestrial > Soil > Wetlands > Peat ...
ATTCATGGGCCGAGCCTCCTCAGTTTGTTTTGGTTCTTGCTGGAACCCAATTCAACCTATCAGAGGCTTGGCTCTTTTTCGCTTTTCAGCCCTGCTTCACCTACTCCGCTAATTTGGACAGCAATGAAAGATTATAGACTCCGTCCTTGCGGTTCGACGCAAAAACGATGCGGTCGCCCTGTGGAGACCAAACGGGACTGATGTTCACCGACGCATTGCTGGTGAAGCGCGTGTCGGTCCCCCGGGTCAGATCCCTCACCCACAGATCGGTCCCGGTGCCCGACGTGCGCTGGAACACAACCGATTTCTCATCCGGGGAAATCGCAGGGCCCCTGACAGGGCCGGGCGCGCCCACCGGGCCGAGAGATTTACCGGATCGGTCGTACCAGCCGAATTGGTTTGTCCCCCCGGCCGCGCCGCCGGATTGGTAAAGCAGCATACCGTTTTCCGAGACCGTGGCCTTCACGTAAGTGATGTCCGTGGTTGCCGAGATACCCTCCGCCACCGGAAATACGTCGCCCGCTACCTGCGCGCTCGCGGCATCGAAAGGCGCAGCCATCAAGGTGTTTTCGCGGACGAACAGGATGTCGCCGATACGGCCGGTCTTTCCTGTATCAGAGGGCGCGGGCGGCGCGAACACCGCGCTCGACACATCCGGCAGCACCCGCCGGTTCTCTTTTCCGTCGAGCGAGCTGACATAGATGCCGTTCTGTTCGGAGGTTCCATTAGCTGCGAGGTACAGGAAATGGCGGCCGTCGGGAAGAAACACCGGATTCTTCAGATAACCTCTGGTCCCGGTCACGTCAACGGGAACGCCACCCGCCGCCGCCACCCGCTGGATCGCAATCCCGGAGGCACTCCCTGAGAACACGATGACATCGTCGCGATTCCACGACCCGCCGCGAGCGTTGAGCGCGTCGCACAGCGACTGCGCGGGACCACCGCTGGCGGCGACTTTCTTCAGCTTGCCCTGCGCGAAGAATCCGATGGTGCGGCTGTCGGGCGACCAGAACGGATACTTGCCGTCTTCGGTAAACGGCATCGGCTGAGCCTGTAGCGCATCCATCGGACGCAGCCAGAGCTGGCGCTTCCCGTTGACAGCGGCGGCAATGACGAGAGTGCGGCCGTCGGGGGAAATGGCGAGGCTGTGAACGGTGCTGCCATCCGGCAAAACGATCGCGGAGCGCAGCGTCTGCGCGGCGGGCGGCGTTTCGCGGTAAGCGATCCAGGACACAACCGCGAGCGCGATAGCCAGCACTCCAGCAGCCGCAATCCATGGCAGTCTGCCGCGGCTGGTAGCCGCAGGTACCGGTGCGGGGGGCGCGGGACCTTCCGCCGCCAGCAGCAAATCCATGTCGCCAATGTCCCGCAGCCTCTTCCTGGGATCTTTCTCCAGACAGCGCTTCAGCAGCGGCCGCACCTGTTGCGGCGCATCGTCCAGACTGGGCTGCTCCTTGAGCACCGAGGCCAGGGTGTCGCCGATGTCTTCGCCCTGAAACAGGCGCTTGCCGGTCAACATCTCGTACAGCACGACGCCGAAGGCCCAGATGTCCGCCCGCTTGTCGACGTCTGTTTTTCCGCGCGCCTGTTCCGGCGACATGTAGCCGGCAGTGCCCATAATCATGCCCATGGCCGACATCGACATCATGGTGGGCGAATCGGCGCTCAACTCGGATGGCTCGACCGACTTCGCCAACCCGAAATCGAGAACTTTCACTGAGCCGTCGGGCCGGATTTTGACGTTCGCGGGCTTCAGATCGCGATGTACGATGTTCTTGTCATGCGCCGCTTCGAGAGCAGCCGCAATCTGCCGGGCGATGGCGAGAGCTTCTCCGAGCGGAATCGGTCCTTCAGCGATCCGCTCGGCCAGAGTGGGACCCTCGATGTACTCCATGACCAGGTAATTGGGGCCGATGTGGTACAGGGTGCAGACGTTGGGATGATTCAGGGCCGCAATCGCGCGGGCTTCGCGTTCAAAGCGATCCGTGAACTGCTGCGCCGAGACCTTGATGGCGACATCGCGCCCGAGTTGCGGGTCGCGCGCTCTCCACACTTCCCCCATGCCGCCTTTGCCGACGGTAGAGAGGATCTCGTATGGGCCGAGTTTGTCGCCGGGCTTCAGTTCCATGCGTGGCCGGTGAGTGCTTCAATCAATATACGGGAATGGATCGCGCCGGTGGCGCGGAGTGCCTGAAACAGCCGCGCGGGAAGGCGAAGAAAGCCGCGCCGGACGCGCCAGTGCCAAGCGTTTCACTCCGGTCAGCCGGAACTACCGGGAATCGTCACAACCGCGGCGATCGCCTCGCGGACCGATTCCAGACGCAATAGACCTGCTTACACTTTCCAGCAAATCGCCGCTCGCGGTGAAGAGTTTTCCGGCGCGCGCATAGCTCGTGACCTGCAGTGAGCCTCGCTGAAAATCCGCAGCCTCCAGGACAACCGCAGCATTGTCAGCGCATGGCTTGCCGGTCACCTGGCACAAAATCCAGTCGCCGCGGCCAGCATTGACCGGCACTACGGCGGGGCGGAGTTTGGTCCGCGATAAGTCGAAAAAAGGAAAACGAACGAGAACTACGAGAGCTGCTGCAAGTGGGACCACGCTTCGTCCTCCCTGGGGCGATTCCAGGCGGCGGCAAGCGCGGATTCGCTGAGGAGAGCGGTTTCGGAGCCCGCGACGGGGTTGGGTCTCATGGAGAATTGTTACCAGCGCCCGGTGTACCGGGGAAAGATGTAAAGGTTCCAGCAAGCGCACGTTTCCAGTCTCGTCAATCATGGCCTCGACTGTCTGAAGCATGGAACCCTCCCGCGGGCAGTTTAACACCGGATCTCGAAGCCTGGTTAATGCTCGCGCGTTATGAGGCGCGGCGTCGCTGTTCATACCTCTACCGATGTCTGCTGAAAAAGTCGGGGGCCGCACACAGCCTCACACACGGTTTGACAAAATTCCGGATTAGCGGAAGCGGAAGCGGGCCGGGTCCCGGCTTTTCTCCGTAGCCGGGCCGGGCATTCCTGCGTTAGCTTCCCGGCTTCCGTCCGCGAATTTTACGAAACGCCGTTATCGGAACCGCCGACCGGCAGGACAACCGCTCGCCGCGTATCCACAGAGGGTCAGGGAAGTCGCCGGAAAATTTCGTGCTGCGCTTCGCGCCGCCGCAGGGGATACGGGCGGGGGCTACTGGTTAAGCCCGTCCGGTTTCGTCTCCGGAGGCTTTTTTTGAGGGTTTTAGCTGGCTCTCAGCCGCCTTTTCGAGAGCCTCTATGTCGGCGAGGTCTTGCTTTCTCCCAGCGGCCCGCTTTGCTGTAAGCAAGTCTTCGCGGGAAATGCAGGTAGCCCGCAAATTGGTTTCTTCGTCGAACACTGCCTCAACCCTCCGAGCCCATGCGGCATCAAACTCGACGCCCGGAATTGCCGTGAGAATGTCCACGCCGACCGGCTCGCGCCCTATGCGAAATAACGGGCCGGGTTCCTCAAAGTCGGCAGGGGTCATGCCTTGCATCGGCGCACCGAAGTCAGCTAAAGCCGCGAAAACTGCCTTCGCGTTCCCGAGGTCCGCTTTTACCAGAATGTCGAGGTCTTTCGTTGCGCGGGGCTGCGCGTGGATCGCTACGGCATAAGCCCCGATGACGAGATACTTAACGCGGTGCGCGTTCAAAATGGACAAGAGTTCTCTGTAATCTGAAAGCATCCGGCTTGAAACCCTTCAGTGTATAGCCTTCCTCGGTAAGTTCCGAAACAGCGGCCACTCGCTCATGCACGGGGCGGCTCTGCCAATAACGGTATTCGTCCGCCTTCATCTCATCGAAGCTGCTGTATTTGCGGATGGTCTTGTCCATGCAGTTCGTTTGTAGCACGGGCCTTGCCGCCGTTCAACCATGCAGTCGTTGCGGGCCACGGTTTACCCTTTGTGCGGCACCGGGGGCGTGCGGATATTCCGCGATTTGACAGCTGCTGCCGCCGTGTGGGGCCGGGTTGCGGGTACGATCTCGCAGCCGATACCGGGCGGGGCGTTTCCAGCGTACAAGGTCCGGGCATTTCACTGCCCGCCACGTCCCGGCGCACATCGCGGCCAGCATTGGCCAGCACTACGGCGGGGCGGAGTTTGGTCCGCGATAAGCCGGAAAAAGGAAAACGAATGAGAACTACGAGACCTGCTGCAAGTGGGACCACGCTTCGTCCTCCCGGGGACGATTCCAGTCGGCGGCAAGCGCGGATTCGCTGAGGAGAGCGGTTTCCGAGCCCGCGACGGGGTGGGTTTCATCGAGAATTGTTACCAGCGCCCGGTGTACCGAGGAAAGATGTAAAAGTTCCAGCAAGCGCACGTTTCCGGTCTCGCCAACCATGGCCTCGACTGTCTGAAGCATGGAACCCTCCCGCGGGCAGTTCAACACCGGACTCGCGAAGGCTGGTTAATCGCCGGCACGTTGCTCCCGCGGCACGTCGGTGAAGTTCATGAGGAAGATTGCGCCGCTCCGTCGCCCGGCCCGCATCCGGACTTCCTTCGATCGGGCTGCTGAAAAATAAACAGCGGGCAGATACAATGCAAAGTCATGGACCTTGAACCACGAGGCTCAATGACCGGAAACGCGGCGCCCGCGCAAGTCCGTTGCGCCGCCTGCTCCAAAAACGCGAATGGCTGAAAACACCCGCCTCGAATTCAACGACGAGCAGGGCCGGCGGGTGGTTCGGATCGAGAAGGAAGTCTTCACGGTCGGACGGCGCGCAGGCAACGATCTGCAGCTCACCGGTCTGCAGATTTCGCGCAACCACGCGGAGATCGTCCTGCTCAACGGCCACTATGCGGTCCGCGACCTTGAATCGCGCTACGGCACCTTTGTCAACGGCGAGAGGGTCACCGAGCGGAAACTTACCCAACTCGACCGGCTGCGCTTCGGCGTGGAAAGCCCCGAGGTGCTGTTCATCGAGCAGGGCACGGGCGCCGTCGAGCGGGTGACCGATCTGGCCGTGGGCGATTTGAGGCAAGTCTCCATGTTGCTCGAGGGCCTTCGCGCGATGGGGTCGAGCCGTATTCTCGACGATATCCTTGCACTGGTTCTTGACTCCGCAATCGATGTGACCGGCGCCGAACGCGGTTTTATCATGTTGGCCAATCCGGAGGGCAGGCTGGAATTCAAGCTGGGGCGCGGCCGGGGCCGCCAGGTTCTTGCCGGGACCGTCTTCCGGACCAGCAACCGAATCCCGGAGCAGGTCTTTCTGACGGGCGACCCTCAGATCGTCACGGATATGCTGGAAGGGGACCTGGCCCGCATGCACGGCGAGACGATCGCCATGGGAATCCGCAATGTCCTGTGCGTGCCCCTGCGTCTGTTGCGGTTCGCCGAACGGCAAGATGCGGCGCCGCACGAAGAACGCCGTATTGGCGTCCTTTATCTGGACAGCCAGGACAAGGGTTCGCTGTCGTCGCCGATCGTCGGAACCGCGCTCGAGACGCTGGCCAACGAAGCTGCCGTGGCGATCGAAAACACGCGGCTCTATCGCGAAGCCGTGGACAAAGCCCGCATGGAGCACGAGCTAAGCATTGCCGGCGAAATGCAGCAGGCTTTACTGCCGCCCCGCCGGCGCCGGGGCGCAGGCTTCGAGGCGGTGGGCGCCATGATTCCCTGCCGGGCCATCGGTGGAGATTTCTTCGATTACCTCGAACTGCCGGATGGGAGCATTGGCTTCGTTCTGTGCGATGTGTCCGGCAAAGGACCATCCGCGGCACTGATGACGGCCATGATCCAGGGCATCTTTCGCGCACTGGCCGAAGACGCGCACGGCCCGGCCGCTACCATGACACGCGTCAACCGGGTGCTGGCCCGACGCGCGATCGCGTCCCGTTACGCCACTGGCTTTTATGGCGTGCTCTCGCCGGATGGCCGCTTCATCTCGTCGAACGCGGGCCACAATCCGCCCATTGCGGTGCGGCGCGACGGGACCGTTCACCGCCTCGAAAAGGGAGGCACGCCGCTCGGATTATTTGCGGCGTCGGCCTTTGAAGAAGAGGAGTTGACGCTGGAGCCAGGCGACACGCTGCTGCTGTTCAGCGACGGCCTGAGCGAGGCTGAAAACTCCGATCTGCAGGAGTTCGGTGAAGACCGGCTGGTCGAATCGATAACCGCCGAACGCCGTCGCGAGCCGGACATTCTGCTGGAATTTCTGCTCGCGGCAGTGCGTGAATTCGCGGGCGGCCAGCCGCAGTCCGACGATATCACCGCGCTGATTGTTCGCTGCCCCGCGGATTAAGAACCGCGGGACTCCCGCGATGACGCCGGGTTAGATGGTGGGCGCGGCAGGGCTCGAACCTGCAACCCTCAGCTTCGAAGGCTGATGCTCTATCCAGTTGCGCTACGCGCCCGTACAGACATTATTGCGCACCGCGGTCGTTTATCGACTGCGCCGGCCTTCCGCCCGATCCCGAAAAACTGAGCCTCGCCGGAGACGAGCTAAATTCAGGCAGCGGAATATCCGGTTTCGACGTTTTATGGGCTGGTTCCGTCATGCACCGGCGGCCAGGTTCTCTTCCGTCCGGTCGAACTGCGATTCGAGGAATCGAGCCGCATCGTCCAGCGCCTCGCGAGCTTCATCCAGGATTGACGCGTAGACGTGCCAGACATGAAACATCTCCGGCCAGACATCGAGCCGCACCTTCACTCCGGCCGCGCCCGCGCGCGCCGCGAGGCGGTTCGCGTCGTCCAGCAGAATCTCCGCCGATCCCGCTTGTATCAGGAGCGGCGGCAAGCCGGACAGATCCGCGTATACGGGAGAAGCGCCTGGCGTCGTGGGCGAGGTTTCTCCCAGGTAAGCGCCAGCCATGCCATGCAGACCTTCGGCTTCCAGAATGGGGTCATTCCGCACTCCGGTGAGGGCGGATTCAGAGGTAACGGCGAGGTCGACCCAGGGTGAAATCACAACGGCGGCGACAGGCAAAGGCAAGCCGGCATTCCGAACGGCCACCATGGTGGCAATTGCGAGACCTCCGCCACACGAATCTCCAGCGAGCGCGATCGACTGGGGCGCGATGTGCCGATCCAGAAGCCCGCGGTACACGGCAACGGCATCGTCGAGTGCAGCCGGAAAAGGATTCTCAGGGGCAAGCCGGTAGTCCGGGATGAGCACTCGCGCCTTCAACCGGGAAGCCAGCTCGCTGCCCATCGGCTGGTACGCATGGGAACTTCCCACTACGTAGCCGCCGCCATGCAGATACAGAAGGATCCGGCCTTCGACGGCATCGGCGGGGATGCACCACGTGGCAGGTACACCGCCCACTGTTTCTCGTTCGAACTCGACTCCGGGCGCCGGCGGAAATTGTCTCAGGATCTCCTCGAAGCCCTGCCGGATCTGACCGAGTTCTCCCGCCATCTTTGCTTTACCCCCGGCCAGTAGCGGACGCAGTTGTTGTAACTGTAACTTGCTCACTTTTCCCTCCCTTGATGAATACCGTGTTCGACTTTAGCCATTCCCCCGGGTGGATGTCAATAAGGCAGTTTGAATTAAGGCACGAGTCCCGCTCAGTTCTTCAGGAAGGTTTCATCCGTTTTGGCGACAAGACCCTTTAGCCCGTCCGGCCCCCGGACGGCGTTCCAGGAAGCTGTGCGCGAAGAGCCCTTACTCGAACTCACCTTCGATAGCCGGCAGTACATCGGTCTCTCTCGCCACCCAGACATAAATCGTGGGCAGCAGGAAAATGCTCAACAGAAGCGCGGCCATCAACCCGCCGACAATAACAATGGCGAACGGACGCTGGGAATCCGAACCGATGCCGCGAGACATCGCGGCAGGCAGCAGCCCCAGCGTGGCCACCAATGCCGTCATCATGATCGGGCGAAGCCGGAGCACCGCTCCCTCTATCGCGGAATCCTGGATCGAGTGTCCGCGCACGCGAAGCTGATTGATGTATTCGACCATGATGACCCCGGTCTGAACGGCAACACCGAACAACGCGAGAAAACCAACGCCTGACGACACGCTGAAATGAGTCCCGGTGAGCCACAAAGCGAGTAATCCGCCGAGAGGGGCCATCGCGACATTGACGAACAGTAGTCCCGCCCACTTGAACGACTTGAACATGGTGTAAAGAATAAGGAAGATCGCAACCAGGGTGATCGGCAGTACGATGCGGAGCCGCTTTGAGGATCGCTTCTCGCTCTGGTACTCGCCGGCCCATTCGGTGCGATAGCCCGCCGGCAGTTTGACGTCTTTGTTCACTTTGGCGATCGCCTCTTCAACCGTGCTGCCGAGATCGCGCCCGCGCACGCTGTATTTCAGCGCGACGTACCGGGAATTGGCTTCGCGGTAGATTTCCGAAGCGCCGTCGATAGTCTGCACGTTGCAGAGCTGGGCCAGCGATACCCGTTCACCGCTCGGAGAAAGAAGCCGGATGCGCTCAATGGCATCCTGCGTGTTCCGGTACGGTGCGAGATAGCGCGCGACAAGATCGTACCGCTGCTCACCGAGGAGAACCTGTCCGAACGCATTACCGCCAATAGCGGTCTGCACGGCGTCCTCAACATCGGCAACATTAATGCCGAACCGGGCTGCCGCGTCGCGATTGACCTCAAGGTTCAGATTCGGTTGCCCGATAACGCGGAAAAGTCCGAGATCCCGCACGCCTTCGATCCCGCGCATCACCTTCACGATCTCGTCACCGTTCTCTTCGAGCAGTTTGAGATCGTCACCGTAGACCTTGACCGCGAGTTGTCCTTTTACGCCGCTGACCGCCTCCTCCATGTTATCCGCGATCGGCTGCGAGAAATTCCAGAGCACGCCCGGAAGCGCCGCGAGTTGCCGGTTCATCGCGGAGATCAGTTCGTCTTTATCCTGGCGGAAGACCGGGCGCCACTTTTCTTTCGGTTTCAGATCGACGAAATATTCGGTATTGAAAAAGCCGCCGGTATCCGTACCGTCATCGGGACGTCCGACCTGGGAGACCACCTGTGTGACCTCGGGAAAACTTGCAAAGATCCGCCGCGCCCGGTCCGCAACGCTGGTTCCCTCGGTGGGGCCGGTGCTCGGCGCCAGAGTGCCCCGGGCCCAGATCGCGCCCTCATCGAGATGCGGGAGAAATTCAGACCCGATGACTCCGCTCATCGCCAGGTAGCCCGAAACCGCCAGAGCCAGCAGGCCGACGCCAACGGTGACATACCGGTGTTCGATCGCCCCGCGCAGTGCCCCGCGATAGCGAGCCGTGATGAAAACCAGCACGGGATTATGAAACTCCCTGACACCCTTCCGGAACAGGACGCTCGAAAGAACAGGGGCGATGATCATTGAGAAGAGCAGCGCGCCCAGCAGTGCAAATGCGACCGTCCAGGCCATCGGCTTGAACAGGCGGCCTTCGACGGCCTGCAGCGTGAAGATCGGCAGATAGGCCGTGATGATAATGCCAATCGCGTAGAAAACAGGCCGCTGCACCTCGTGCGCGGCTTCGCGGATCCGCTCCAGTACCGTCTTTGAAACGTTCTCCTGGCGACGGCTCATGTGCCGGACGATGTTCTCCACCATGACTACCGCGCCGTCCACTACCATGCCGAAGTCGAGAGCTCCCAGCGAAAGCAGGTTGGCGGGGATGTGCCGGAGTTGCAGACAAATGGAAGCAAACAGCAGCGAAAACGGAATCGTCAGCGCCACAATCAGCGCGCCGCGGAGATTGCCAAGGAAAAGCAACAGAACGATGGCGACGAGGACGATGCCTTCGAACAGATTGTGGAGAACGGTGTGCGTGGTGTATTCGACAAGCTGGCTGCGATCGAGAAAAGGAACGACCTTCACCCCTGGCGGAAGAATCTGTTCGTTCAGTTCTTTCACTTTCTCGTGAATGCCCTTCAGCGTTGCTTCCGATTCAGCGCCTTTGCGCAGCAGAACGATCCCTTCGACCGCATCGTCGTTGTCCAGAATTTTTCCGTCCGCGCGGTGAATCGCTTTTCCTATCCTTCCGAGTCTGATCTTCGGCCCCTGCTGCACCTGCGCGAGGTCACGGATTCGCAGCGGAGTGCCGTTCTGCGATTTGATCAGTGTTCTGGCGATTTCATCGACTCCGTTGTAAAGTCCAAGCTCCCGCACATTGACCTGCTGCAGGCCCTCTTCGATGAAACTGCCGCCTGCATTCACGTTGTTGTTCTGGAGTTGCTGTTCAACCTGTCCGAGGCTCAGCCCATAGGAAATCAGTTTGTCCGGATCGATCCGGATCTGGTATTCCTTCGTCGGGCCGCCGAAGCTCGATACATCGACAACGTTCGGCACGGATTTGAACTGCTTCTCAAGGACCCAGTCCTCGAGCGATTTCAGATCCATCACGTCGTACCGCGGATTGGTGCTCGTCAGCGTGTACCAGAAGATCTGCCCGACCGGGCTCCAGTCCGTTCCCATCTGCGCCTGGATATTGTCTGGCAGCGTCACTTGCGAAAGCCGTTCCAGCGCCTTCTGACGGTTCCAGTCGTTGTCGGAGTCGTCGTCGAAGATCAGCGTGACACTGGAAAGCCCGAAGACTGAAACCGAGCGCAGGCTGGTCAGATGCGGAATTCCGTTCAGCACGATTTCGATGGGAATCGTGACCTGCTGTTCCACCTCTTCAGCCGCGCGGCCGGGCCATTGGGTAATGACGTTGACGTAGTTGTTTGCCACGTCGGGATAAGCCTCAATAGGCAGACTGGCAAACGAAATAGCGCCTCCCGCGAGCAGGACGATCGCCCCCAGAAGAACCAGAAACCGGTTGTTAAGCGCAAAATCGACTGCCGCCCGAATCATCTATGTCCTTTTCAACCTTGTTGGTGTACGTCCGGCTGGTGTGCTTCCGGCTGGTGCATGTCCGGCTGGTGTGTGTCCGGCTCCTGGCGACAGGATGTTTAAAACGTCAAACTATCGACTGCGAACAGCACTCCCGCAAGGCACAAAACGATTCCGAATGCGCGGTACCAGCGTAGGTGCAGTGCCCTCTGTTCGGGAGATAACCGGTGCAGGTGGCTCCATCCCCAGATCCGTGCCGCCCGCTTCGGTGCGGCCGCGGCGAAAAGCCCGAACGTTACCGCAACGGCGCTCGGTAGAAGGTTCACTATTTCAGTCTAGGAAGACAGCGGGCCAGGTTCCACGGATCGTTAGTCCAGCGGCGCGGATCTTTCAGCTGGATCTTTCGGTTATATCTTTCAGCCAATCGCTTGGGAACGGGCTTACACCGTCTCACAATAAAATCTGGGGAGAGCGTTTGAAACGAAGCTGGATACAGGACGTCTTCCTTGTTCGTGTTCTTCACGGCAACCGGACCTCGGTCCTGTCGTGGGCCGGCATCCTGATCGCCGTAATAGCGGTTGCCGACTGGCACTTCGAAAACGATATCTCGTTCGGATTTCTCTATCTGTTCCCAATGCTAATGGTGGGCGGTTGCCTCGCCAGGTGGCAAATCGCCGGAGTGGCTGCTCTCTGCACGGCTTTGACTGAGGCATTCGATCCTTTCCCATGGACCACTCAGGTAGGAATCTCGCGGCTGATACTCACGTTCGCGGCTTTCTTCGGCGCTGGTTTTTTTGGATTCACGTCGGCGCGCAGCCGGACGCTGGCGAGCCGGCATCTGGAAGAAGTCGAGCGCGAAATCGAACTGCGCCGCACGACCGAAGAACAACTGGAATTTCTTATCTCAAGCAGCCCCGCGACGATTTTCACGCTCGATGGAGACAGCCGCGTGTTACTGGCGAACGAAGCGGCCCACAAGCTCCTCCGCGTCGAAAAAGGCAGCCTGCAAGGCCGGCCGATCGCACAATTCTTTCCCGCGTTAGCCACTGTCCCACCCTCTCTTGACGAAACGCCGACGTTTCGCACGGACATGGAGTGCCGGGGACGGCGTGAGGACGATGAAGTGTTCCTGGCACACGTCTGGTTTTCGACTTATCGGACTAAATCCGGGCCCCGCCTTGCCGCGGTGGTATTCGACTCTTCCGAGGAACTGAGGGACCGGGTGGAGTTCAACATGCAACAGATCCTGACCGGTTCCAAGATGCTCGTCGGTGCTCTGTGTCACGAAATCAGAAACGTATGCGGCGCTATCGCCGTGGTCCACTCCAAGCTGTCCCGCGATAAAAACATGACGCTCAGCGAGGATTTTCGCGCCCTCGGCACACTCGTACAAGGGCTGGAAAAAATGGCCGGCCTTGAGCTCAGGCAGACGACACAATCCGTGGCGGAAAACATCGACGTGCGTTCCGTACTGGATGAGCTGCGGATTGTGATCGAGCCGTCCTTTCAGGAATCCGGGATGTCAACGCGGTGGGAGGCGCACGGCTCTCTTCCGCGAGTCTGGGCGGACCACGAGGCCCTCCTGCAGGCCTTCCTGAACATTGCCAGGAATAGTCAGCGGGCAATGGAGGGGCACGGCCAACCGGACGCGCGGCAACTCATCGTGCGATCTTCGCTCGATGAGCATTCCGTGACCGTTCGCTTCATCGATGCCGGACCTGGCGTGGACAATCCCGACCTGCTCTTTCAGCCGTTTCAGCCGGGCGCACAGGCATCCGGCCTGGGGCTGTATCTTTCGCGTACCTTCGTGCGCGCGTTTCAGGGGGATATCGAGTACGAAGCGCAACCCGCGGGATGCTGCTTTGCCGTCAGTCTGGCTCTGGCTTCAGACCACCAGGCGGGTAGCGCGGGGAGCGCATGACGGCGACCAGGCTGCTGTTACTCGATGACCACACGCTGTTTCGTGCGATGCTGGGCCGCCTGCTGGACACCGAGCCGGCTTTTCAGGTTGTCGGACACTACTCCTCAAGTGAGGAAGCACTGGCGGCTCTCGGCCGCCAACCCGTGGATCTGGTGCTTCTCGACTACGATCTGGGCAAAAAGCAAAACGGATTTCAATTCATTCGGAGTGCGCGCGAGGCCGGCTACGCAGGCCGTATCTTCATAGTGACCGCCGGAATGAACGATGCCGACTATGTCCGGGCCATGGGCCTCGGAGTCTGCGGCATCTTCCTGAAGCATAGTCCTCCTGAACTCCTGATCGAAGCCATTCACAAGGTCATGGCGGGTGAAACGTGGCTCGATCAACACTGCGTTCAGGGGCTGGTCAAGGCTGTTGAGGCCGAGGGGCGGGAGGCACGCAGGAATCAGTTGAGTGAGCGCGAACGGGAAGTGCTCAGAGGCGTATTTGCCGGCGCAGGCAACAAGGAGATTGCCGCCAGCCTGAAGATCTCCGAGGCATCCGTAAAATCGGCCCTCCAGCAGCTTTTCATCAAGACGGGAGTGCGCACGCGCAGCCAGTTGGTTCGAGTCGCGCTGGAAGAGTATGGGACGGTGTGGGGTCTGCGGTCTTAAGATGGTCTTATCGGGCCACCACCCTTACCGTTTCGCGACCGCAATCGAAGTAACGGCCGGGTGGAACGCGGGGATGCGGCAGCCCGACAGGAAAACTTTTCCGTTATGGTACTATGAAGTTGTAGTTTGCGCGCATTACCTCCACTTCGTGGCACCAGGCACTACTCCAAAGGAGTGATCCTACACCAATATGGCTAATTTTAATCAGGGAGCTCAGGTTGAGCACCAGCGATTCGGTTTCGGTACGGTTCTCTCCAGTTCCGAAGAGCGGATCGTTATCAAATTCGACGACCACGGCGAAAAGAAGTTCGTCACTACCATGGTCGTTGCTTCATTGAAGAAAAGCGACCGTCAACCCCCGGCTGAAAAGCGTGCCTCGCGAGCCCGCAAACCGAAAGTTGTCGCTGTACAGGCTATTCAGGCTCAGGCCTGATCAAGAAGGATTCGACGTTTGAACGCCAGACAAAAGCGCCTCTTTGAAGATTCGCTCAAGAAAAATCCCAATCTGAAGATGCCCTCGGAAACGAGCCGTGCATCCGGTGAACTCACCGATGAAGACATGGCCTTGTTAAAGCAGGGCGTGGGCGACAAGAGCGGACGTCCCCAAAACATGCCAACCGCTTCCGGGGAAGCCTCGGAAGACGTTCCAACGGATGCCCAGACCGGCTCCGTTATGACCTACTTCGAGGAAAAGGGCTTCGGCTTTCTGCGCCCTGACGGGGGCGGTAAAGACATTTTTTTCCACATTTCGAGGCTCCATCAGGGACAGGCGACGGAACTCGTGCCAGGCGCCAAAGTGGCTTACGATCTGGGTATGGACCGGAATGGCAAGATTGCAGCCAGCAGCGTCCGTCTTCTTTCGGCGGCCGCCACCGAAGAAAAGCCGGCGTAAAGCCTGCGCTCTCAAAAATGCAAAAAAGGCGCCGGATTGGCGCCTTTTTTGCATTTATCTGAAGATTTTGGGGCGCGCTGCCCGGCTGCTTCGACCCGCTTTTGACCCCCTTATGTAAAGGGTGGGAATCAACCGAACGCCATCAGGAGTCATCCACCGGCATTACCCGGCAGGGACTGGCACACAGACGTTACTTGAGCCGACTCCCTCATTCTTGAGTGTTGGATCAAAAATGAAAGGCCGTCGCCTGCTGAGCAGTTAACGCCCCAAGTGGAATTGTACCTCAATTCGTCAATCAAACAACCAGGAACTGATGGTCCGGGCATTCGATCCGGACTGCCGCATAAATCTCATCCACCAGCCCCGGCCCGAACTTCGCCAGGAATGGAACGATGGAGTAGAGTCGCTCCTGTAGATGTTTCTCAGGGAACACGAGGCCGTGCAGGGAACGCGCATCCCGTACCGCCTGCTCGTCCCGCGCCATGATCTGAGTCGCGGTCTTCCGCGCGATCTTGCCCACCTGGTATTCAATCTTGCGCCGGCTGGTCTCAAGCGCGCCCGCTAGCGTGACATCGAAACGGTGCAGATCGCCGCTCAGTGCATCGAGAGCCGTTGCAAAGGCCGTCCGCGTGTCATCCAGACGCCGCCGGAGAGGCTGAGGCACCAGCCGCGCGGCCACGGTATCGTGCAACGCCTGCTCTCCCGCAAACAGGTCGGCGGGGGCCAGCCCGTAGCGCATCATCCGCTTGTGACTGCGCTCGTCCAGAAGCGTGAAACACGCGCGCGGGAGCGCGGCAGGCTGCCTGCCGGACAATATTCCATAGAGCACCTGGGATTGCGCGAAATACGCCAGTTCCGCGGGCCCCCCGATATAAGCCGCCGTCGGCAGCAGATAATCCTGCACCACGGGGCGAAGCAGCGCATTGGGCGAAAGGCTGCCGGCCAGACCGGCCAGTTCCGCAGTGGACAGTTTCCGGTTCGCGGCCGTAAAATCGCCATTCGAACGGCGAAGAGCCAGACGCTGCCCATCCTGCAGCAAAAACACGAGCGAGGTGCTCTTATCCACCAGCACCTGCGCGTGATAGCCGCGATCGACGAGTGCTTTGGAGCGAGCCATCAGTGAATCCACCAGCTCCGGCATCCGCTCCACCGCTTCGCGCATCAGGGGCGCGGCGATCTCACGCAGCGACCGCTCCATGGGATCGATCAGCAGCAGATCGTAAGCGCCGAATAGTTCTTTGATAAGCCGGGCAAAGGCCGAGCCCATGGTTTCGCCGGGCGCATAGGCGCGCTCCACCATGGCTACGGCTTCGTCCGCGAAAGGCAGGCCGGCCAGCGCCGCGCGCAACTCCGGGATCGGAATGTCCCCCAGCGCGATTCCGCCAACCGGGCGCGACCCGTCGATGGCTGGCGCGTTCATCCGGATTTTCACCGGTTGATGATCCGCGTCGAAGACCCAGACATGGTCCACCTCCGCGAAATCGTGATCTTCCGTAGCCAGCCAGAATACCGGCACGGCGGGCGTTCCGCGCGCCGTGAGTTCGCGCGCGGCCTTGATAGCGGTGAGGGCCTTGTAAACCGTATAGGCGGGTCCTGAAAACAAGCCGGTCTGCTGGCCCGTCACGACGGCGACAGTACCGGGCTGGCGGAGCAGATCGAGCGAGGAATTTCCGCGATTCAACGGCGTAAGCGCTTCGACTACCGCGGCCCGCCGCTCGTCGGGAAACTGAAATTGCGCCGCTGCCAGAAGTGCTTCGGCATCGTTCGGACGGTAGGGGTACAGATCGCTGACCCGATCGAAACGGTAGATCAGATCGGCGAATAACTTGGACGTTCCCGGCACGTCAGTCTGGCGGACACACGAAGACTCCATGGGCTTGTGTCAGATTATCAGATCAAACCGCTTGCACTCAGCGTTTTCGAACCATGTCCGCGCCTGGCGAAAGCAATAGCCCGGGAGTGAAGCGTTTAGCGATGTCGTTATAGATCACGAAAACCATGAGCATCATCAGAAAGACGAACCCAACCTTCAACATCGCCTCTTTCACGTTAAGACTCAGATCGCGGCCCATCACCGTTTCAATCAGGAGGGTGAGAATCGCGCCGCCGTCGAGAATCGGAATCGGCAACAGGTTGACGATCGCCAGATTCAGACTCACCACGCTCATGAGGAGAAGAAACGGGCCCGGGCCTTCCTGCGCCGCCTCCGTTGCATATTGCGCGATGCCAATCGGGCCAGACAGGTTCTTCGCCGACATGCGGCGTTCCACAATTCCCCGCAGGAATTCGACAATCAGACTTGCGTTCTTTCCATTCTGGACCAGCGATTCGTGCAGCGCATCGGGAAACGAGAGCCTGGTTTTCTGGATGTTCAGCTTGATGTCGAAATACGCGCCGATCATCCAGCGTCCAGTGCCGTCGGGATTTCTGAAAATCGGCTGCATCGTCACCGTGCGATCCGTGCCGTTCCGAATGTATTCGATCGTAACCGGTTTGCCGTCGCTCTTGCGAATCACTTCCGGCAACGTGTGAATGGAGTGAATCGGCAGGTTATTGACCCGCACGAGGAGATCGCCCTTTTTCAGCCCTGCCGCAATGGCGGGGTACCCGGCGCTGACGGAGTTCACCTGTACCTGGTTCTGACCTTCCCAGCCGGCTGAACCAAGGCCCTCTTTCTCGTCCAGAACAGGCGTAACGGTAACCGGCAAAAGGTGGCCATCGCGCTCGATGGTAACCGCGAGAGGCCGCCTGGCGCTCTCGATCTCTTTGGTAACGATGTCTTCCCAGTCGGGGTTTTCCTGCCCGTCCAGGCGCACGATCTTGTCTCCCGCCCGGATTCCCGCGATTGCAGCCGGAGAGGCCGGCACAACGTGGCCGACCACCGCGCCGCCGTCGTTCAGCACCTTTTCATACGAGAACATGAAAAGCCCGGTCAGCACCGCGATGGCTAGCACCACGTTCATGAGAGGGCCCGCCGCAAGAATGATCAGCCGCTGCCAGCGAGGCTTGTTGGACATGGCCCGCGGATCCGGCGCCCCCTGCGAGGCATCCTCGCCGGTCCGTGTCAGAGGCGAACCGACAAAGTTCTCGCCGGGTTGCTCGCCCGCCATTTTGACATAGCCGCCAAAGAGCAGGAGAGAGAAGCGGTAATCCGTCTCGCCGCGGCGGAAACCGAACAGCCGGGGCCCGAAACCGAAACTGAATACCTCAACTTTGACATCGAAGGCGCGCGCCGCCCAGAAGTGTCCCAACTCGTGGATCAGGATCATGACCCCGACGAGAACCAGCAACCACCAGACATTCAACAGGAAAGAAGAGATAACCATATTTCTTGTCCTTTGCGCTTTCGCTCGTACTTTACGCCTTCGCGGGCGTGAAGACCACCGGCTGCGCTTCGATTATGCCGGCGGCCGCCCGGCGCGCCTCGCTGTCGATCCCGAGTATTTCAGCCACGTTCGATGGCTCCCGGAAAGGCATCCTCTGGAGCGTTTCTTCCACCACCCGGGCGATCGCGGGGAAACCGATCCGGCCGTTCAGGAAAGCTTCGACCGCAACCTCATCGGCTGCATTGAGGACGCAGGTTGCCGACCCACCGTTTCTCTGCGCTTCATATGCCAAACCGAGAAGCGGGAATTTGGCGCGGTCCGGCGGGTAAAATTCCCACTTCCGCGCCTCGCTCCAGTCGATCTTCGGCACGGGCGCCTGAGCTCGCTCTGGCCACGTCAATGCATATTGAATGGGCATCCGCATGTCGGTCGCAGAAATCTGTGCCACGACACTGCCATCGTTGTACTCGACCATGGCATGAACGGTCGATTGCGGGTGTACGACGACTTCGACGTCGTCCGGCGCAAAATCGAACAACCAGCACGCTTCGATCACTTCGAAGCCCTTGTTCATAAGGGTGGCCGAGTCGATCGTGATGCGATTCCCCATCTTCCACGTGGGATGCTTCAACGCGTCGGCCGGAGTCACCCATTCGAGCGCCTCCTTCGGCGTATTCCGGAAGGGTCCGCCGGAAGCGGTCAAAATCAACTTCGTCGCTTCCTCGCGCAGGCCGGCGCGCAGACATTGATGCGCACCGTTGTGCTCGGAATCGACTGGAATCAACTCGGCGCCCATAGGCGCATAACGCCTGACTGCATCCATCACCAGTTTTCCGCCGGAGACCAGAACTTCTTTATTCGCCAGACCGATCCTCTTGCCCGCGCATATCGCAGCCCAGGTGGCTGGAAGCCCGGCAACTCCAACGATCGACGACATTACCGTGTCGGCCTCTGGCGCGGTCGCAATTTGTATCAGCGCTTCGGGTCCGCTCAATAATGCGGGCACGACCGCCTGCGGAATTCCATAATTGGAAAGCAGGGCGCGCAGCCGTTCGATGTCAGCCGCCTCCTGCACTACCGCCACTGCCGGCGCAAATTCACGAATTTGAGCGGCCAGAAGGTCGATATTACGTCCGGCGGCAAGGGCAAACACACGAAAACGTTCGGGATTCTGGCGAACGACGTCAAGGGTATTGGTCCCGATAGAGCCAGTGGAACCAAGGACTGTCAGCGTGCGGGTGGGCATGAAGCCGTTTATGATATCTTTCCTTGAAGTACGGCGCTTCAGTTCGACGCCGTTTCCGATCATATCATGCGTGTTTCCGGCGGTTTGGCCGACTCGGACCGGTGAGAGGAAAAAGTACCCTTTCTGAAGAAGCAACCCTTTCGGGCGCCGGGGAGGTTGCTTCAGGGGTCTTTCAGTTTAGAGGTTAGTCTCGCTTTGGTGGGAGTTACTATTTCCTCCCCGGCTTAATTCCAATAATAGAATAGATTATTTTTGGAATCAACCAAATTTTGTATACAAAATTTGGACAGGTACGATTTATTACATTCATGCCTTGACCTCGACCCCTGTCATCTCTTCCAGCACCTTAATCGTTGCGCAGATATCCTCTTCCCCGTGGCCCTTGGTGATCGCGGCCTGAAAAAGCTGCCGGCTCAAACTCGTCAAAAACAGGGGTACGGACAGTTCCTGCGCCGATTCCAGCATCAGTCCCATATCCTTGTGCATCCATTTTACGGAAAAACTGGTGTCGAACTCGCGGCGGAAGATGAACGGAGCCTTGTAGTCGATGAGTCCGGATTTGGCGGCGCTGTTGGAGAGGATTTCGAGCATCAACTGGGGATCCACGCCCGCTTTGGTGCTGAGCACGATCCCCTCGTTAAACGCCTGCAGGAGATTGGAAAGCACAAGGTTCTGGGTCAGCTTGGCGTGCAAGCCCATGCCTGGACCTCCGCAAAAATAGAGCTTCCTGCCCATGACTTCAAGGAAGGGCCGGACCCGTTCGAAGACCTTCTCGTCTCCGCCGATCATAAAGGTCAGAGTGCCATTGATTGCGCCGGGGGTGGAACCGGTACACGGCGCGCCAAGGAAGTCGATTCCGGATTTGGCCAGTTCATCGTGGATGCGGCGGCTGGAAGACGGGCTCACGGTGCTGGCATCGACGATGGTGAGCCCTTTCCGGCCTCCTTCCCTGAGTCCTCCGGGTCCCAGGATGACGGCCTCCGACATGGCGGAATCGCCCACGCAAATGAATACGCAGTCGGCATGACGCGCAACTTCGGCCGGCGTCGCGCGGAATATGCCTCCCGCGTCGGCCGCAAGCTGTTCCGCCTTCTCGCGCGTATTCGACCAGAGCGCGACATCGTGCCCCGCTTTCAGGAGGTTGCGCGCCATCGGGGCGCCCATCAAACCCAGTCCGAGAAATCCCAGTTTTGCCATTAACCAGAATTGTATCCATGCCTTATACTGGGGCGCAGAAAATATGACGGTCGAGACGATATTCCGACAGTACGCGGTGGAGAAACTGGAGCAGCTCATGCAGCGGATCGAGGTCTGCGCGGGCAAGCTGAGCGAGGATCAGATCTGGTTCCGGAGACAGGAGAACGAAAACGCCATCGGCAATCTGCTGCTGCACCTGAGGGGGAATCTGCGGCAGTGGATACTCTCTCCGTTCGGCGGCCATCCGCTGAATCGGGACCGGGACGGCGAATTCGACGCGCGCGGAGGTTTCACCGCGAGAGAACTTACGGGCCGCCTGCGCGAAACCGTGGATGCGGCGAATGCAATCGTCGCCGGCCTGACGGCGGAACAGCTCACTCGCGCGTACGAGGTGCAGAATTACCATGTATCGGGCGTGGAGGCGGTATTTCACGTGGTGGAGCACTTCTCCCAGCACGCGGGGCAGATCATCTATGCGACGAAAATGCTGAGCGGAGAGGATCTGGGTTTTTACAAGCATCTGACGAGCCCGGTGCATACCGAACACGTACCCTGAAGGCCTGGAAAAATCCAGGCTCAGGACGGCGAGGAGGGATTTGGAAGGATATTGTGGTCAGATGGAAGCAACATCTACAGAAGAGAATCGATGGAGGGATATTTCTCGCCGTTCCCGAGCCAGTTTCAATTCATTCACGTTGCCTCTGAAAGCAAGTTTCTCGCCAAACTGAAAAGCCTTTAAATTCAATCCACACGGTATCCGGAATCCCGTTGCGGGAACAAAAACGGGACGGTGTCCCATGATGGCGCATGAGGTGGCGCACGATGCGCGTGCAGAAATTTCGCGCACTGTGCTTTTGCGTCAATCGGATTCTACAATGCATTCGCTGCGACGGGCACCGAATCAGACAGTGGGGTAATCCGCTTACGCAACAGAAACGTGGTGGAGATGGCTGACAGGTTGCCCGTCCAGTTGTCCGGCTGAACCTCCACGATCTCGCAATCCCGCTCCGCGGCGATTTGGAACACGTGCCGTTGGGGTAGAACGTACATCTCTATTTTGGGATGCTCGACCGCATCCAGATATTCGCGGACGGCGAATGAATAGCCCGGATCGAAGGTAGGGACTTGAAAAAACGCGATGCCGCCCGGACGTAACTTGCCGAGCATGCAACCCAGAATGTATGCGATGGCCGGGGGTGGGTTGTGCTGGAGGACGAGCATCGAAAACACCGCATCAACCTGGGGCTGGCGATCCAGCAAATCCGGAGACGCCACCTGGAGGAACTCAACGTTGTTGCAGCCGAAGCGTCCGAGCGCTTCACGAGCCAGTGCAAGATGCGGACCCGAGATATCGCAGGCGATGACCGATTGGAAATCCTGACAGAGCCAGCGTGTCGTCCGTCCGGTCCCGCAGCCGTATTCGAGACAAACCGACCCCGGCCGCCATTCGATTCCGTTGCGCCTGGCCCAATGGTTCATCCTCCTGACCGCGGGCTGTCCTGAATTCCAGAACTCCTCCTCATGCTGGCGAAAGTTGGATCGCTTGAATGAATCCGCGGTACAGACGGACCAGTAAGGCTCCTCGTTGCCCGGCCGTTCCCAGACATCCCCACTCGCGCCAAAAGTTCCCGCAGAACGGATTTTTCGCACGTGACCTCAATGGGCAGTTCCGGGGCAACATCCATGTGGAACCGATTTTCCATGATGAACCGCGCCACTTCCGCTCGTAGCGCCCGGTTGTTGCTGCGCCCGAGGCGGCGGAGCAGAGCCTGACCGGCGTAGGCCGTGACATTCTTTGCTTTCATGTCGATCTGTTTTCTGCGTCAGCCCCGGGCTATTCCGGCGCACCTGAAGGTAACGGCGAAGGTAAAGACGAAGCCTGAGACAATTTCCCCTCGTGTGTTTCGGCGAGCGAAACGTGGTTCGCTTCGAGCGTCGCCCCAGTCGTCTGATCGAGACCGATACGGGCGCTCTGATACGTCACCCGCGCCGCCAGTTCGGACGATTGCGCCGACGCCAGATCGCGTTGCTCCACCACCACGTCGTACGGGGTCGACGCGCCCAGATTGAATTTCTTCTCTTCCGCGTCAAGGAGCTGCTGTTGCAGAATGCGGCTCTGAACGGCGGCTTCATACCGCGCTCTGGCCTGGCGCAGCGCCACCACGGAATTGGTGACGTCAACCTGCGCCTGGTTCATATCTTTCGCCGTCATCAACTGCTGCTGGCGGAGCGACAGCTGATCGATCGCGTAATCCGCCTGAGCAGCGCGGCCATGGACCTGAACCACCCCGAACACGCCGACGTTCTCGGTAGGGAAATTCTGACGGAAGACCTGGCCGAGCGCGTTCCCGATGCCGCCCGCAAAATAGGGGTCGGCCGTGAATGGCGGAATACCCGGTATATTGACCGTCCGCGCGGTTCCGGACAAACCCGCGGTGCCGCGGCCGGCTAAAACGCCCGCGGAAGGCAAGAGTCCGTTGATCGTGCCGAGCGCCGAAATTTCCGCGCTCTTCACGTTGCCTCGTTCCACGACGAGATCGCTCCGATTCGCGAGCGCCTGGCGCACCAGCTCTTTCACGGGTGGAATATCGTCGCTGGCCGGGATCGTGAGCCGGTCCACCGGAACAATCTCCACATCGGCGATGAGGGCGGTACCGGCGCCAGTCCGGCTGATCAGGTTTTTGAGTTGGAGTTCCTGTTGCTTTGCGGTTGCCTGCGAGTTGACGAATGCCAGCTGACTGACCGCGATCTGGTTATTCGCGGTGGTCACGTCGAGCTCGGCGAGCGCACCCAGATCGAATCGTTTTTTGCTCTCATCGTAGAATCGCCGCGCGGTGTCGAGAGAGCTTTGTTTGGCCTTCAGGTCTTCGTAATCGCCAACCAGCGCGTAATAAGCATTCAAAACATTCACGACGACATTGGAGACTTGCGTCCGGAAGTTCAGATCGGAATCCCGGAGATTCATCTTCGCCACGGTGATGTTTCTCGAATTGACCGCAACTCCGAACCCCTGCAGAAGATTCTGCTGGATGCTGAACGAGAGAACCGGCGCAACGGAAGGGTTCAGAACGTCCAGTGCGGCATTTTCATTAAGGTAGTGGTCGCTGTAGTTGATCGTCAGCGTCCCGCCCGTCAAAAATCCCTGCCGATAAGAGCCGGAATAGGTGCGAACGCCTTGTACAAGATTCGAAGTCTCGCTCAGGTTCGTGAGGGCTTGCGCGTTACTGCGGTGGCCGAAAGTAGTGGACTCCTGGATTGAAGGATCCAGCACGGGAGTCACCGGCCCTACCTGTGAAACCGTGGCATTGGCGGTGCCGCCGGACCCGCCGCGGCTGCCAGGAAGCGATACGCCCGCCGCCTGCTGGCTGCCCAGCACGCCCTGACCGCTCTGGATCGACGACGATTGAGACGCGCCGCTCTGGATGCCGGGCAACGCTCCCCCTGCCTCGGAGCGCTCCAGGTCCCAGGCCATCAGGCTTGAGTTGTAGCGCGCGCTCTCAATGTCTATGTTGTTTTCAAGCGCGAGCGCGATGGCATCGTGCGCGGTGAGATAGAGTTTGCCGGCATGAATCAGAATCGTCAGCCGATCCGAGTTGGCGAGACGCACGGGCGGCACCTGCACCGGGAGATAAGGCCGCCAGATAAGCGGCGCGGAGGGGCGAACCGGATCGATGGGGTTAACAGCATCGACGGGGTTAACAGCACCGATAGCGGCCTGTTGCGCCCAGCCTGGCGCGACCGCCAGCAGGTAACACAGGCCGGTGACCAGGTTACGCTTCATCGCTTCACTCACGGATTCAGCCCTCCCGCGGGGAGTTGCGCCGGAAGGCTGGATATCGTCGGGACATGGCCGGACATGGCTTCGTCGAGCGAGATATGGTTCACTTCGAGGGTCCGCCCGAGAGCCTGATCGAGAGCGATACGGGCATGGCTGTAGTTGGCCATCGCCTGGGCCTGCGAACTCTGCGCGCTCGCCAGATCGCGCTGGTCCTGAACCACCTGATAGGGCGTGCCCGCGCCAAGTTCATATTTCTTTTTGTCCGCGTCGAAGGTCTGCTTTGAAAGGTTTTGCGCCTGCACCGCCGCATCGTAACGCGCGCGCGCCTGCTGCATGCCGATGACAGCGTTCTGCACGTCCACGCGCACCTGATTGATCTGTTTCTGGTAGTTCAATTCGTTCTGCCGGATTTCGATCACGCTGGTGGCATAATCCGCCTGCGCGGCGCGGTTGCGGAGAGGAATATTCAGCGAAAGACCGGCGGAGTAATTCGGATAATCCCGGCCCAGGATCTGTCCCAGCAGGGTTCCGTAGCCGCCCGCGCCCGGCACTCCACCCGCGGCCATCCCGAGCGACGTGAGTGCTCCGCTCAAGCCGTTATTGGTTAGCTCCGCAAAAACCTGCAGGGTGGGCCGGAGCGAATTGCGGATACCGACGAGATTCAGTTTATTGCTGTCGAGGTTGATCCGTGCCGTTTCCACTTCAAGACGATTCTTCAGCGCATCGGCGACCAGATCGTTCACCGGCGGCAACTCGTCCGTGCGTGGAATGGTAATCGCGTCCAGCGGAATCACATGGACATCGGCCAGATCGGACGTAGCGATACCGGAGCGGCTCAGCGCATTCTTGAGTACCGTCTCCTGTTGCAGAAGATTGGTCTCGGAGATCACCAGATCCTGCCTGGCCGTGTAGAGTTGAGACTGCGCGCGCGTGACTTCAATCTCGGCCAGCGTGCCGATTTTGACCTGATCCTGATTATTCTGGAACAATTGCTGCGCCGTCGCGACTTCATCCTGCTTCGCCTTCACATCCTGATCGAAGCTGACCAGGTCCCAATAAAGATTGAGAACGGATGTGACGGTAGTGATCACCTGCTGTTTGAACTGCAGGTCCGTGGCTTTCAGATTGTTCCTCTGCACACGGATGTTGCGGCCGTTCACGGCGCGGCCGAAACCGTTGAGAAGATTTTGCGTGACCACCAGATCCAGATCTCCGTTCGTAAACGGATTCAGGTTGTAGGAATTGCTGTTCACCTTGTTATAGGTGCTGGCATAAGTGAGCGTGGCGGACAGGCCGATCAGCCAGTTTTGCGAATATTGGGCGGTAAAACTCCTGACATCCGTGACCAGCGCGTTGGTTCCCGTAAGGGATGTGAGGCTCAACGGAGAAGTGGCATGCTGAAAATTCGCAGTCGTGAAGATCGTGGGATCGAGCGAAAGCAGGCTTGGCCCCAGTTGCGTAATGATCCCGCCGCCCGCGCTCACGCCGCTGGCGCTGCCGGAAGGCGCGCCGTTGGTATTGATGCTGACGCCGCTCAGGCTCACGCTCGTAGGGCCGGCCGCGACTCCCTGCCCCACGTTGCGCAGCAGATTGCCGCTCTCGGCGCGCCGCAGCACTTCGCGCGCCAGCAGAGGGCCGTAACGTTGCACTTCGATGTCGATATTGTTCTCGAGCGCGAGCGCGATGACGTCCTGCGCGGTGAGATAAAGGTTGCCTGCGCGGATGAGCGAGTCGAAGCGCGACGAATTGGCGAGGTTGACGGGTGGGATATACCGGGCACGGTACGGATGAGTCAGCCAGGCAAGTCTGCCCTTGACCGGGTCGATTCGAACGGAAGACTGGGCGTTCGCCACACCGGCGGCAAGGCCGAAAGCGAGCAGCAGAACAGGGGCGCGGACGATCGCATTCATAAGATGATCAATGTTCTCTAAGCAGAAGAATACGTGCGCGAGCACAATTCGGTTCGCGCTATTCAATTGCCCGGAGCGGTAAATTTCCGAGGGTAATTCCCAATGGTATAGTAGCCGTTTGTGACGCCGCAACCGGACCCCGTTCTCAATCTGTTTCGGCGGACAGGCGCTTATTCGCAGGGGCACTTCCGGCTGTCGAGCGGTTTGCACAGTTCCGGCTACCTGCAATCCGCTCTGGTGCTGCAGCATCCCGCCCACGCCGAAGTGCTGGGCCGGAGCCTCGCAGGCGCGCTTTCCGCTTTGAAGGGCGACGCGCCCGTCGATCTGGTAATTTCTCCCGCTCTGGGCGGCTTGATTATCGGGCATGAGGTGGCGCGCGCGCTTGGCGTGCGTTTCCTGTTCACCGAGCGCGACAGTGACCGGCGCATGTCTCTGCGGCGCGGCTTTATCCTTTCACCGGGCGATCGGGCGTTTGTGATCGAAGACGTCATCACTACGGGCGGGAGCACGAGAGAGGTGATCGAAATTGTGCAGGCCGCCGGCGCGATTGCCGTGGCGGCAGGCTCGATTATCGATCGCAGCGGCGGCGCGGCCGAGCTCGGCATTCCGCGCGTGGCGCTCGCGACGCTGGCGGTGCCGGTCTTCGAAGCCGGAGACTGCCCCCTGTGCCTCAAGGGCGAGCCGGTAACTAAACCAGGCTCCCGGCCGGCCTGATTTGCCCCGCAGGGTTCGCATCACGCTCGCCTACGACGGCACGGAGTTCCACGGCTGGCAGATTCAACCCGGGCTTGCCACCATCCAGGGCGTGCTCGAAGAAATCGTGGGGGCCATCGAAGGCAAACCGGTGCACGTGGCCGGATCGGGACGCACCGACGCCGGGGTTCATGCGCGCGCTCAGGTGGCCGCGTTCACGATTGAAAATCCCATCCCGATGCCTAACCTGCAGCGAGCGGTGAACCGGTTGCTGCCGCCCGCGATCCGCGTGCTCGATGCCGTCGAGACCCATGCCGGTTTTCATCCCCGGTTCGATGCGGTGGCCAAGACCTACCGTTATACGCTGCTGCGCGCCCCGGTCTGTTCCCCGTTCGCATGGCGTTATGTGCACCACTACCCTTATCCCCTCGATGAGGATGCGATGATCGGGGCCGCTCCGCTGTTCGAAGGCGAACACGATTTCACCGCCTGGGCGGCGTCCGATCCCAACGAGAAAAAGGGGAAATCTCACGTACGGCGGATCTTTCGCTCGGATCTGGCGCGCGATGGAGACACGCTGATCTACACCGTGCGCGGCAGCGGGTTTCTCAAGCACATGGTGCGGAACATTGTGGGAACGCTCATCGAAACCGGTCGCGGAAACGTCTCGCCGGCCATGATTACGGCCCTTTTAAGCGATGCTTCATCCCCGAAAGCGGGTCCGACAGCCCCGTCCAAAGGGCTCGTCCTTGAGTCGGTCGAATATCCGCCACATGCTAACCTGAGGTTGTGACTCGCCTATACGATATCGATCCTGGAGCGGATTCGCCCGAGATCGTGCGGATGATTGTAGAAATTCCGCAACACTCGGCGAACAAGTACGAGTATGACGGCGAACTGGGCATCTTCCGGCTGGACCGTGCCCTTTATTCTCCCCTGCACTACCCTGGCGACTACGGGTTCATTCCCGGAACGCTGGCCGCCGATAACGATCCGCTGGATGTCCTGGTTCTCGTCCAGCAGCCAAGTTATCCCGGCGTCATGATTGAGGTGCGGCCCGTTGCCGTGCTCAACATGGTGGACAGCGATGAGAAAGACCAGAAGGTACTCGCGGTACCGACGCGCAATCCGCGCTACGACCAGATTCATACGCTCGACCAGATTTTCCCGCACGTGCGCCGCGAGATTGAGCACTTCTTTTCCATCTACAAGGAACTCGAAGGCAAAGTAACGACGATGGAAGGCTGGGGCGGTCCGCGTGAGGCCCGCAAAGCGGTTCAGGAGTGCCGCGAACGCTATCTGGAGTTGCATCCGGAAGCCCGGCGGGCAGCCGCCGCGGTCGACGCGTAGCGTTTATTGCGGTTGGTCGGGCTGTTCACCTTTCCGGTATAACGTCGGCGGTTTGCGTTTCGGTTTGGCATCGTCCGGCTTGGCGTTCCCGGCTTTGGCTTGCTCGCTGGTCTTGCCTTTCGAATCTTCGGCGGCAATTTCCTTCTCGGCTTCTTCCTTTTGCGCCTGGTCCGCGCTGCTCAGTCTGGCGGCACGCGCGCCGGTGTCCTGTTTTCCCAGATCGATGCTGTCCGATGTGTCCGCGATGGCCTCTTTCAGCTCGATCTCGTACAAATCCAGATCGGCCGGGGCGTTGTCCTGAATCTTCCGCAACTGCGTGAGAAAACGATTTTCGGCCTCACGGACCGCGGCCGTTCCGGGCGCGATATCGGCCCCTCGCCCGATCGCGTCGTCAGACACCGTGTCGAGCGCATCGATGATATGGCCGTAATCTTCCAGCAGTTCCCGCGCTTCGAGAGAGCGGCCCTTCTTCTGCTTCCCGAGAAGGCGCTGCAACTGATCCATCCGCTGCCTCGCGAAGAGCACATAAAGCTTGAGACGGTCGTTCGGCTCCTGGGCTTCGCGCACCTTCTCCACCTCGTCGCCCGTCAGGAAATCCCGCTGCGCGAAAGCAGGAATGGCGTTCATCGAAATGCCACAGGACAGAATGAGGCCGATCGCCCGGCGCTTCATTTCGTTCTTTCCATGATGCCCTCAAACCAGGCGTCGTGCATCCCCTGTATCTTCGCTTTGACGTCGGCAACCAGGGTTCGATCTCCGGAATCCATCCTCTGTTCCAGATCGCCCAGGCGAATCAGAAGCTGGCGGGAGTGCAATTCGGCATATTTGTAAGGCCCTGGATTGCGGCCCGGTGTCTTGTGCGTCTCCGCGAAGGACTCCTGCGCGGTATCGAAGCTGTCCGACACATTTTTCAATTCCGTGGAAACGGCCGCCAGGTCGCCCTTCGCATAATCGGCCTCCGCATGTCTTTCAGCGGCCGCCGCATAATCGATGGCGGCGCGGGCGCGATGCTCCGGGTTCGGCTCCGCCTTTACCTGGGCAAGCGACAACGGCGCGGGCGCGGCCCAAAGCAGAAACAACACAAACAGGGTTGTCATCGGGTTCAACTCACTTCCGGTCCAGCTCACTTTCAATAATACGGACTCGCTGGCGCGCGAGAAACTCCTGGTCCAGCATCTTTCCGCCATCGGTTGCAAGAAATTGCCGGTAAGCCTCGGCGGCCGGTTTCAGCTGTTTCAATCGCTCCAGACAGATGGCGCGAAAGTAAAAATCGCCTGGCACCTCCTTGCCGAGCCCTCTGACCCGGTCGAGCGCCGCCAGGCCGTCCGCATAATCCGCATTGACGACATAAATCGTGGCGAGTTCATTCCATGCCTTCACGGCATCCGGACGGAGCGTCGCCGCCGCCGCGAACTGCCGCGCGGCCTCGGGTGCCTTGTGCGCATCGCGCAGTTCGCGCCCCAGATCCATCCGCACGTCAAAGTTTGACGGGTCCGCCGCAACCGCGAGTCGCAGTTGTTCGATCGCCCGATCGGTCTGCCTGTTGAGGTTGTAAGCGTCCGCCAGCGCCAGACGGTTGGCGAGCGAAGGAGCCGTTTTCACCGCCAGTTCGAGATCGGGAATGGCAGCGGCCGCTTCTCCGTTATTTACCAGCAACTGACCCAGCCGTTCTTTTACGGCGGCATTATCGGGAAACTGCCGGTAGATCGCGATGGCGTCGCGGGGCATCCCTGATTTTTCGTACTCCGCTGCAAGCTCCAGCAACCCGTCCCGATAGCGGGGATCGAGCGCGGCGGCCGCGCGAAAATGCTCCTGCGCCTCCGCCAGTTTCGATGCGCGCAGCAAAATGTGCGCAAGTCCCGATTCGGCGTCCGCCGATTTCGCGTCGAGCGCCAGTGCCGCCCGGTAGCGGGGTTCGGCCCGCGCATCGTCGCCGGTGGCGGATAAAGCCTCCGCGTAGTAAAGATTCGCGCGCGCCGTCTGCCGCGGCGTGCCCGGCTCCGAATCGAGCGCTTCTTTCAGAACGGGCACGGCTTCCGCCGGACGCCGGTCGCGCAACAGCAGGATGCCCAGATTCATATCGGCCTCATACAACTTGGGTTTGAGTTCGAGCGTCCGGCGGTACTCTCCGGCCGCGTCCGTGTCTTTCTGCTGCAGGCTCAGCGCGAGCGCCAGGTTGAAATGGGCGGTGTAATCGTTCGGAGTGGCCGCGGCGGCCTCGCGCAGAAGCGCTTCGGCGGCAGCCGGCTGGTTCGCATCGAGCGCTTTGAGACCTTCGGCCAGGAAATCCCGCGGCGGGGCGAATAGAAGGAGTGCAAGAAACAGGCCTGGCAACGCCATATCTTCAGTCTAATTCTAATGCGAACCGTGCCGGATTGCCGGCGATCTCAGGAGTTGGGGGGAATGAACGAACCGGTGGAAGCCAGACCGATTCCAATCGCGAGAAGAACCAGCATCAGGACAAGATATGTTTTCGCCCTGGGATCGGCGCCCTCGAATTCCTTCCAGATCAGTATGCCGCACAAGGCCGCGATGAAGGTCCCGGCTTGTCCCATTACATAGATAAATGAGGGCGGCGCCTTCGCCGCTCCGTCAATCCGGCTGCCCACGAGACCACCCGCCAGGCCCACATACCAGACGATTCCGCTGGCAAAGCCAGCGGCGTGCCGTTTCATTTTGGCTTTGAAATAGACACCCAAATCGATCGGTTCGCCCTGGATGGGCAGGTTCATGAAAAAAAGATTGAAAACGAAGGTCGAAAAAAATATGCCGATCGCGAAAATGAAGCCCACCGAATAGGGGCCGAGGCCGTTCTCTCCCGCTCGTGCCATCTGGATCAGAGGCGGGGATGAGCCGATCAGGAGTCCGCCAAACAGGCTGAGGATAACCGCCTTTGAACTGATCTTCTTTTTGGTCGATTTCGCTTTGCCCTGCTGTACCGAGGCCATCCGCTGCGCCGTTGCCTGTATCCGAAAGGCCAGAATGGCTACCACCACCGACGCGAAGACCACCGCGACCCCGATGAACAGCAGCACCGGATTGCCGCCGGGGTTCAGAATATAGGTCCAGAACGTCCCGAACACCAAAGCCATGCCCATCGCCATCGGAAATGCCACTGCCATGCCCGAGACCGAAACCGCGCCCAGCAGGAGCATGTTCCCGAGGTTGAAAATCATGCCGCCCACAAACCCGAAAGCGTCCTGCCGCTTGCCGGCCAGTTGCAGATCGTCCGCAAACGAAAAACCGTCGAACCCCAGGCTGCCAAGGGTCATCGCGACCAATGCCCCGGTCAGCAATACTCCGATGGCGAAGTCGAAGTAATAGAGCTCAAAGCGCCACTTTTCACCCACTGCTTTGTATGTATTAGCCCATAAGCCCCAGCACAACATGCCGAGGATCAGCAGGATCAGAACAGCGGCCGGACTACCTGGAAGTATCATTGCGAGGGTCTTAGTTACCGTACAACGCGTATCGTGTCCGGGTCAAGAACAGGACAGGGGGGCAGTGGTCTCTCCGAGTAATAGTACAACCCGTAAAGCACGCCGCGCGTCACCTTTGGAGCGCATTGTGGATGCCTCGCGAGCCACACCGGGCGGGCCGACGCAGCAACGTCGAATTCAGGAAAAGTGGCGATCTGAAACCATAGAAACCCGATTCCCGCCAGTGCGGCCGCCGTGCCGAACGCGTACCGCCGCGCGAACGAGGGAAATGCCACGAGAATTGCTCCCACAATTCCCCCGGCTATCAGCCAGAGGGCTCCCTCCCGCCAGGGTATCTTCGCCAGGCGCAACCCGTGGGCGAGCACATTGGGCGCAATCCCGGATAAAAACGGCAGCGCGCCCAGCAACGTGACGGGTGCAATCGCCGCAAGCCACGGGCGTTCGCTCCGCGTGAGGCCGATGGCCATCAGGATACAGAGCGCCGGCAGCAACGGAAGCAGATAGCCGGGCAATTTGTTCAACGACGCCGAAAAGAACGCAAAACCGAAGATCGCGATCCCCGCCAGCAACCGGATGCGCGAATCGCCGGGTGAACCGGTAAAACGGCGAGCGAACAAGGGAGAAACCAGCAGCGGAAACCAGGGATACAGCAGCAACAGCAACATCGGAAAATAGAACCACCAGGGCTGGACATGCTGTAGCGAAGAGGAACTGAAACGCGAGAAAGCCTGCTCCACGAACAACACCCGCGGCACCTCGCTTCCGTTGCGCAGCGTGCACAGGATGTACCAGGGCAGCGCGCACACCGCAAACGCAGCCAGGGGAGCCGGACGAAGCCAGTCGCGCAGCCGCCTCCAGCCAAACGCAAGCACGGGCAGGAAGAGCACCAGCGGCACCAGTTGCTTGGCCATGTTCGCCAGCCCCAGGCAAGCGGCCGCGGCCGGCAGCAGAGCGCGATCCTGGCGGGCCAACCACGGCATCGAGAGCAAAACGGCGGCGGAGAAGAACGCCGCGAGCGGCAGATCCGTCACCGCCACGTGGCTGTAAGCCAGCCATCCCGCGCTCGTGGCCAGCATCGCGCCGGCATATGACGCCACGCGTGCGCCCCACTCGATCCGCAAACGCCACCAGAAGAATGCGAGAAACGCCAGGCTGAGCAAGGCTACGGGAAGGCGCGGGGCCAGATCCGCATTCAGGCCCAGACGGAATCCCGAAGCGGTCATCCAGTAAAGCAGCGCCGGCTTTTCGAACCAGGGCTGTCCCCAGAGGCGCGGCGTGATCCAATCCCCTGAAAGTGCCATGGCGCGTCCGATGGCGGCATAGCGCGGCTCGTCCGGTGTCACCAGGCCCATGCCCGCGAGGTCGGCCAGATAGAGCGCGCAAAGCAGTCCCAGCGCTACCGCGAACAGTGCCGCTAAGATTGCCTTGCTCCCGAGCCGGCGTCTTCCAGGTTGGAACGTCAATAAACGATTATGCCGCGCGGACTGAGTTAAACCGCGCGCGTTAAGATCGAGGTTGCTGCATTCTCGTTTCGCCGCTTTTCTGTTTCCGGTTCTGCTGCTGGCGCAGTCCGGCGTCAAACCAGGTCCGCGCAAACTACTGGTTATTTCCATTGGCGGTCTGGATGAAAAGTTCCTGACCCAGCCGCCCACCCGTGTCAAAATTCCGAATATCCGCAAGCTCGTACGGCAAGGAGCCGTCGCCACCGGCGTCATTGGCGTGGTCCCGTCCGACTCCGAGCCATCCGAAATATCGTTGATGACGGGTCTGCCACCGGCAGAAACGGCCGCGGATGAACGGAAAGCCATCCCGCTCTGGCAGGCAGCGGCGCGCGCCGGCCTCGAAGCAGGGGCTATCTTCTGGCCCGCGACCGCCGGCGCGGAGATCGCGTTCGATTTTCCCGAACCCGATTTTCCGCGGGTGGCGCCGGACGCACGGAGCCATGACGTGCAGTTCGAGTCGGTCGCCCGGGACACCACGCCGAAGGGAGTGCTCGATCGCATCGAGACAGAATCGCCGGGCTTCGAAAAAGGACTTTGGGACGATGAATCGGCCGCGCGCGCCACGATTTATCTTCTCGAAACGGCTTCACCGGCCCTTCTGCTCGTGCATTTTTCCGATGTCGATTCGGAGCAGAGGGAAACCGGCGCTCTCAGTATCTATGCACGGGAAATTCTCGAAAACGACGACGATCTGATCGGCCGGATGCTCGCCAAAACGCCGCCAGGGACCGTGGTGGCGCTTGTCTCCGGCCACGGCTTCGAAAACCAGAACTACATCGTGCGGCCGCGCGTGCTGCTGGGGCGGCAAAGCAGGGTGGAGGTGCGCGACGGGCTCATCGGCACGCCGGATCAGGCGGTGGCCGCGCGTCTGAGAGAGTTGATGAACGATGGGCGGCGGCATGGCATCGCGCGCGAGGTGCCGATGGTCGAAGTCAGAGCAAAAGCCCCGTCCCTCGGCCGCTGGGTGGCCGCATTCGATACGCTTCCGAATTACGTAGCCAGCGAGGACGACCGCGGACCCGCTCTTGGACCGGGCACCCATCTCGGCGTCAGCGGGCTCTGGCCCACGCGCCCGGGCTACCGTGGCGTCTTCGCGATTACCGGCGCGGGCATTCAGCCGCGGAACCTGGGCGAAATCGATCTGTTGCAGATCGCACCCACTCTGGCGGGTGTTATCGGGGTCAGGTTTCCGCAGGCAAAAAGGCGTTCGCTGTGGCCTTCGATTTCCCGCTGATTGAACACAATGTTTAAATAGAGCAGATCATGAAAAAAATCTCGCTGCTTGCCATCGCCGCATGCCTCCTGATCGCCTGTTCCGCGGGTGCGCAGAAACCCTCCGGCGAAAAAGCTCCCGAAACGTTCAAGGTGAACCTGGACACTTCGCGCGGGCCCGTCGTAATCGAGGTCCTGCGGGTCGATGCGCCGATCGGAGCGGATCGCTTCTACAACCTCGTCAAAGCGAAGTATTTCGACGGCGCCCGCTTTTTCCGCGTGGTTCCCGGCTTCATGGCGCAGTTCGGTCTCGCCGCCGACCCGGCCGTTACAAAAGCGTGGGACACTCCCATTCAGGACGATCCCGTCAGAGCCAGCAACGTACGCGGCACGGTCACCTTCGCCGCGACGGGATCGCCGAATTCGCGTTCCACGCAGCTCTTCATCAACTTTGCCGACAACAGCCGGCTCGACAGCCAGCGGTTTGCGCCGATCGGCAGAGTAATGAGCGGAATGGAGAACGTGGACCAGATCTATTCAGGCTACGGCGAAAATCCCGATCAGGAACAGATTGAAGCGCAGGGAAACGCATATCTGGAGAAGGCGTTCCCGAATCTGGACTACATCAAAACCGCGCGCATTGTCCAGTAAATTGTACGGTAAAATGGGTTCGTTTTTTCGAAACCGTTTTCATTCCCACAATGGTGCAATGGTTGCCAAATCGTTCAGACGATACCCATTTCAGGAGGTTCAGCAGAATGACGACTCCAGCGCTGACGGAATCCGGCCACGCATTGCGCACCGAACTTGCGAGCGCACGCGAACAAACCGACCGCCTGTTCCGCCTGCTCGCTCCCGGAACTCTCTTCGAGAGGCCCATCGAGGAACGCCACCGGCTCATTTTTTACCTGGGACATTTCGAGGCTTTCGATTGGAACCTGCTCGCGCGGCGCTCGTTAAACATGCCCGCATTCCACTCGCAGTTCGACCGGTTGTTTGAACGCGGCATCGACCCGCCTCCCGGCCAGGCACCCCAGGATTCCGCGCATGACTGGCCGTCCGAAGACGAAGTCGCGCGTTACAACATGAAGACGCGCGCCACGATCGACTCACATCTCGAAGACCTCGATCCGGGGTTGCTGCAGATGGCGATTGAACACAGGCACATGCACGCCGAAACGTTTGCCTACCTGATGCACGGGCTTCCTTACGATCGGAAGCAGCCAGCCGCGGCCAGGCGTCCGGCGGAGCGTTCCGCGCCCGCCAATCCGCGGGTTGCGATCGCCGCCGGTTCCGTCACCCTCGGCACTCGGACAGACCGGTTCGGATGGGATAACGAACACCTCGCCCACGAAATCGCCGTGCGTTCTTTCCGCATTTCGAGATTTAAAGTTTCGAACGGCGAGTATCTTGAATTTGTGCGCGAAGGGGGGGCTGTGCCTCATTTCTGGTCCCTCGAAAACGACCGGTGGTGGTGGCGAGGCATGTTTGCGCAATTCCCTCTGCCTCAGGACTGGCCAGCCTGGGTCACCTGGCAACAGGCCGCGGCCTATGCCGAATGGCGCGGTCTCGCGCTCCCCGGCGAAGCGCAGTTCCAGCTCGCGGCGGAACTGGCGCGGCCCGACCCTGCGCGGGATAACTTCGATTACAACCATTGGGATCCTGTCGCCGTTGACGCTGGCGCAGGCAGCCCCGCGGCACCCGCGCAAATGACCGGCAACGGCTGGGAATGGACGCGCGACGTCTTCGCGCCCTTCGAAGGATTCAAAGCGGACCCCTTATACCCTGGCTACTCCGCCGATTTCTTCGACGGCCGGCACTACGTCCTGAAGGGCGCGTCTCCACGCACGGCACGCATTCTCACGCGCCCCGGTTTCCGCAACTGGTTCCGCCCCGACTACCCTTATATGTATGCTGGTTTTCGCGTTGTGGAAGATTCCATATGAATGCCGCAGCCGCAGCCGTAACCCTGGCGCCCGCAGGCGTCAATCCCGAATTCGCGCAAGCCGTCTCCGCCGGCCTCTCCCGCAAAGGGCAGAAGACGCTCCCCGCCTCGTGGCTGTATGACGAGGTTGGTTCCGCTCTTTTCGAAGTCATTACCGTGCTGCCCGAATATGGCATTACCCGCGCCGATGGCCAGCTTCTGGCGCACGCGGCCGGCGAAATTGTGCGTGCCTCGAATCACCCGAGGCTCATAATCGAACTGGGCAGCGGCACCGGTATGAAGACCGGTCACATCCTCGCCGCCGCCTCCCGCTCAGACACCGTTCGGTACGTTCCCATCGACATTTCGGCCGCCGCGCTGGACAACTGCGCCAGGGTGCTCGACGGAATGGAACGCGTGCAAATCGAACCCATTGAAGCCACGTACCTCGACGGAGTGGACCGGGCAATTGCCGGCAGACGTTCCGGCGAACATGTCCTGCTCCTGTTCCTCGGCAGCACCATTGGCAATTTCAACCGCGGTGAGGCCGCACTGTTTCTCAGGCGCATCCGCAAGCGCCTGCAACCCGGCGATTTCCTGTTGCTCGGCGCGGACCTCGTTAAATCCCGCACACGCCTTCTCAGCGCCTATGACGACCCTGTCGGCGTGACCGCGGCATTCAATCTCAATCTGCTCGCCCGCATCAACCGGGAGCTGGATGGCCGCTTCGATCTCGCGCAATTCGCGCACGAAGCGCGCTATAACGAGCGTCAGTCGCGCGTCGAGATGCATCTGCGCTCGCGCGTCGCGCAGGAAGTGCGAATCGGCGAACTCGATCTCACGGTCGCATTCTCGCGTGGCGAAACCATCTGGACCGAATCCTCGCACAAGTTCCGCGCCGAAGAAATTCCGCGCCTGGGCGAACGCACCGGCTGGTCATGCGTACGTCAGTGGGTGGATGGCGAGTGGGGTTTTGCCGAAACCCTTTTTCACACGAAATGAGCGCGGTCGAGTTTCGAGACGTCCACTTCCGTATCGGCGACCGCACCATCCTCAACAATCTGACGTTTTCCATTGAGCCGGGCGAAACACTGGTCCTGCTCGGCCGCAGCGGTTCCGGCAAAACCACGGCCCTGCGTCTCATCAACGCCATGATTCTCCCTTCCTCCGGCGAAGTGCGGGTGGAGGGCAAGAGCACTCTTGAATGGGACCGTGTGCGCCTGCGCCGCGGCATCGGCTACGTCATTCAGGAAGGCGGCCTTTTCCCGCATTTCACCGTCGCGCGCAACATCGGCCTCGTGCCGCGCCTTGAGGGCTGGCCTGAACAGAAAGTCGCCGCACGGGTCTCGGAATTGCTCGAACGCGTCAACCTTCCCGCCGAGGGCTTCGGGGGCCGGCTTCCCCGAGAGCTTTCCGGCGGACAGCGCCAACGCGTGGGAGTGGCGCGCGCACTCGCGGCAGACCCGAAAATTCTCCTCTTTGACGAACCTTTTGGCGCGCTCGATCCCGTCACGCGGCTCGACCTGCAACGCGAATTTCTGCGGCTGCGCGCCGGTTTTGGCAAGACTTCCGTGTTCGTTACGCATGACGTGCGGGAAGCCATGAAACTCGCCACCCGCATTGCCCTGCTGCACGAAGGCAATCTCGCATTCATCGGCAGTCCGGCGGAGTTCGAAGCCAGTCCGCATCCGGAAGCGCGCGCTTTTCTTGACGTCCTGCACGAGGCCGCTCATGCTGGGTGACGTACTGCAGGACCTTCTCGACGGGGGCGTCCAGCTGTTGGGAGAGCATCTGGTCATGGTGTTCAGTGCAATCCTGATCGCCTCCGCCATCGCCATACCTGCAGGGCTGCTGCTCGCGTCGCATCCAAAGGCGCGCAACTGGGCGCTCGGGTTCGCAAACATCGGCCAGACCATCCCCAGCCTCGCGCTTTTCGGTTTTCTGATCCCGATCCCGTTCATTGGCGGCATCGGTGAGCACACCGCTATCGTGGCGCTCGTGCTGTATGCGCTGCTGCCCATCCTCCGTAACACCGTGACCGGCATCCTGGGGGTGGACAGTGTGGTGCGCGAATCGGCCGTCGCGATGGGGATGACGCGGGGACAGATTCTCCGCATGGTGGAGCTTCCTCTGGCCGCCCCCATGATCATCGCGGGCCTGCGTATCGCGACGGTTACTACAGTCGGCACCGCGACCATCGCGGCCGCCATCGGCGCGGGCGGGCTCGGAGTGTTCATCTTCCGTGGCATCGCGTCGGTGGACAAAGTGCAGATTCTCGCGGGCGCAATACCCGCCGCGCTGCTCGCGCTGGCGGCTGACGGGGCGCTCGGCTGGCTGGAAAAACGATGCTCCGTGCGTTAGCCGCGGCGCTCGCCCTGTCGCTGCTCGCATGCAGCCATGAACCGCGCGTGCGCGTGGGATCGAAGAACTTCAGCGAGCAACTGGTGCTGGGCGAAATTGTCGCGCAGCATCTGGAAAATCGCCTGCACGGCCACGTCAGCCGCAAGCTCGATCTGGGCGGGACGCTGCTGACGCAACAGGCGATGGTCGCCGGCGATATCGACGTTTACCCCGAATACACCGGTACCGCGCTCATTGCCGTGCTCAAGGAAAAGCCGCTCAAGGACCCGGCGCGGGTGCTCGCCGCCGTGCGTAAGGGTTACGCACAATGGCATCTCGAATGGCTGGAGCCGCTTGGGTTCGAAAACACGTTTGCAATGGTCATCCGGAGTGCCGACGGCCATCTCCCGACTCTTTCGGAGGCGGCGCGGAGCCGTGCCTGGAAGCTCGGCGTGGGTTACGAATTTGCCCATCGCGAAGACGGCCTGCCTGGGTTAGTCCGGACCTATGGGCTCCGTCTGTCCGGAGCGGTGAAGACCATGGACCTGGGTCTTCTTTATCAGGCGCTCATGAAACGCCAGGTCGACATGGTCGCGGGCAACAGCACGGATGGAATGCTCTCGGTCCTTCCCGTCACCGTGCTCGAAGACGACCGGCATTACTTCCCGCCCTACCAGTGCGCGCTCGTGGTGCGCGAGGAAGCGGAACGCGAGTTCCCTGCCCTGCGCCCGGCTTTGATGGAACTCTCGGGACGCATCGACAGCCAGACCATGCGCCGGCTCAACTATGAGCTCGATGGCAAGCATCGCCCGGCTCGCGAAATCGCCCGCGACTTTCTGAGATCGACAGGCCTCGACTGATGGGTCAAAGATCGATGTCGCGCGTCTTCTTGCCGAAGTTAGGATCTTCCTTCGCCTGTTTGAGCAATTCGTCAAACTTGCGATTGAGTACCTGACCCTGGTTTTTCTCCGCGGCAAACGATTTCTGAAAGGCATCTTCGCGGCGTCCGGGGGCAGCCTTGAGCTTCGCGACCTCGGCCGCCAGATCTTCGATCACGGGCTTTTTCACGGGTTCGGCGTGCGAGATCACGGCGCGGATTTCGGAATCGATCTTCAGGGTCGATTGACAGCAGGGGCAGGAGACTTCAAAGAGTTCGCGGGCCATATCAACATTATGGCGGTTGGCGGCGATAACATGATCCCGGAAAATGAATCGCGGCGGCGAAGTCCGGGGCGTAAACAAAGAATCGCCATGTTCCGCGCGATGAATCAGGCGCAGGCGTTTTACAGAATCAACAGCGAAGACGCATAGCGCGTGCGGGAAGCGAGTTCCCTGAGCCCTGTGTCAAGGGTCGCCAGTTGTCCCCGGTGACGGTGAGCCAGCAGAAGGAGTTGCATGTCCGCAATCTGGTTGGGCCCGATCAGGCGCGAGCGCTCCGAATCGCTCAGGTCCCGCAGATCGACATCCACCGGCCAATACTCATGGCCAGAACTTTGACAATCCCGCTCCAGACCGGCCAGTGCCATGCGGACAGCATCGCGGGAGCTTCCCAGCGCGCGGCTGGAAACACGGAGGAATCCTGACTGGGTCAGAGGGCAAGTTGCCCACAGGCGGTCAGGTTCCCGCCGGAACCATGCGTGCGCCAGTTGGTGGGAAGTGTGAAGCGGAAACGCCAGCGCCACCAGGACGTTAACGTCGAGGAGAAAACGCACGGCGGTGCTCCGCGGCATGCTCCGTCTGTTCCCATTCGTCGAGCAGTTCGCTGGTGAGCGGAGGCCCGGCAGGAAGCTCGAAAACGACCCAGCCGTTCTTCGTCTTGAACCGGGGAAGGCTCTCCGCTCCCCGATAGACCAGATCCGAAGCGGCCTGTCCAAGCGAAATGGTGCGCTCCTCAGCGTACTTTTTTATCGCCGACAAGGCCTCGTCTTCGATGTTCAGTGTCGTCCGCATACAACATCATTGTAGCAACCAGCTAGCATCGACCTGATCGGCATTTGTCATCAATCCGGAGGCGAGTTCGCGCGGAATCCACGCGCCACAAAACGAATTATGGACAACAGGCGTGTTCGATCTCGAAAGCCGCTTCCTCGCCCAGCCCGGCGTCGATTTCGTGCGCGCGCGTCAAAGCGTCCCGCACGTTGGCTACGAGGTTTTTCTCACCGATGTGCTCGACAAAATCAGCCTGGGTCATGACGCGGGCGGGTTGATCGCACGCGCCGCACAATATCAGGTTTCTGCCTGTTTTGTGGAGCCGCTCGGACAGTACTTCGAACGCGTGCAGGCCCGTAGCATCGATGGCCGTCATATTGCGCAGACGCAGAATCACAATGGGGGCGAATCCTGAAAAATCCGCGGTTTCTTCCGCCAGTTTGTCTGTAGTGCCAAATAGAAATGGCCCGTGGATGCGCACGATACTGACAAAGTCCGGAAGATCTTTGTCCTGCAGGATGTGCGGTTTCCCCGCCTTAATATATTCCGGCGTCACGATCGAAACGGTCGTGGTCCGGGACACCCGGTAGATGTAGAGAAGCGCGGCCAGCGACATGCCGATCTCAACCGCAACGGTCAAATCGGCGACCACGGTCAGAACAAATGTAACCAGCCAGACGACGATGTCTGCAATTTCCGTGCGGAAGATGCCGCCGATCTCTCTCCATTCGCTCATGTTGTAAGCCACCACGAAAAGCACCGCGGCCAGCGTCGCGAGCGGGACGAACTTTGCCAGAGGAGCCAGAACGAGAAGAACCGCCAGCAGCGTCAGCGAGTGAACTATCCCGGAGATCGGCGTTCTCGCCCCGCTGCGAAAGTTGGTAGCCGTGCGCGCAATCGCACCAGTCACCGGGATTCCCCCAACCAGCGGCGTTACCAGATTGGCGATCCCCTGCGCGACCAGTTCCGCGTTCGAATTATGGCGATCTCCGATCATCGAATCCGCGACCACCGCGGATAACAGGCTTTCGACCGCCGCGAGGATCGCGACAGTCATCGCCGATGGCAGCAGCGGCACAATCAGGTCCGGTCGGAACATCGGGATATGAAACGAGGGAAGTCCCGACGGGATGCCGCCGAAGCTCGTCCCGATGGTCGCGACGGGCAAGTGGAAAAGCATGACCGCGCCCGTCGACACAATCAGCGCCACGATGGAGCCCGGCAACCGTGGAACGAATTTTGGAATCAGCAGGATCACCGCCAGCGAGACGATTGCCAGCGCCACTGTCGCCATGTCCAGCGTGCGCATATGCGTGCCCAGCACTTCCATGCGCGCGAAGAATTCGCTCGGGACCTTGTCAACCTTCAGTCCGAAGAAGTCCTTGATCTGAGTGCCCGCGATCAGCAGCGCAATACCGTTGGTGAATCCGATGACGATGGGGCGGGGGATGAATTTGACCGCATTACCAAGTCCCGTGAGTCCAAGCACGAGGAGGATCAGGCCAGCCATCATCGTGACCATCAACAGTCCGTCGAGGCCATGCATCGCGACGATGCCGGCCACGATGACCACGAAAGCACCGGTCGGTCCGCCGATCTGAATTCTCGAACCTCCCAGAGCCGCGACGATGAATCCGCCGACGATAGCGGTGTAAATTCCAGCCTGTGGCGTGACGCCGCTGGCAATGCCGAACGCCATCGCCAGCGGCAGCGCCACGAGACCGACGGTCAGGCCCGCCACGATATCGGCAAGAAAGGTCTTGCGTGAATATCCCGGCAAGGATTCGAGCAGCCGCGGCTTCCATCTTTGCCATGGAATTCGTGGCATAAGAGAGTTCATTTGGCGCCGGCCTGACCCACTTCGTCGAGCATGGTCACGGTCCGGCTGAGCTGCGAATAGAAATAGTCCCGGAGAATATCTAGAACCTTAATCAAAGCCGGATCGCGAATGGAATAGAAGACCTGATTGCCTGTCTTCCGGTTGACGACAATCTGCCTGGCACGCAGAATCGACAGATGCTGGGATGCATTGGCCTGCTCGATTCCCAGCTTTTCGATCAGCTTCCCAGCCGACATCTCGCCATCGCGCAAAGCCTCGACGATAGCGATTCTTGTCGGATTAGCCAGCGCCTGGAAGATCTCACTCTTGAATTGGCGGAGAGCCTCGGCCATATTCAAAAAGTATATTCTAATATTCGAATATACGCAATATATTTATTGTTGCCCGCTGACATCCTCTTCCGCGCCAGCGAAATAGTTTGTGCCCGCCGCCTGGAATCCGGCCTAATACTTCGGGACCGTCGGATCGACCTTGTCGCTCCAGGCGAGAATGCCGCCCTTCATGTTGCGAACCTTCTTGTAACCCTGCTGTTTCAGGAAGTCGACAGCCTTGCCGCTGCGCGCGCCGCTCTTGCAGTGGGCGACGATCTCGCTCTCCGGGTCGAGTTCGCCCAGGCGTTTCTGCAAATCGCCAAGCGGAATCAAAGTCGATCCGGGAATGCGGCAGATCTGGAATTCATGCGGCTCGCGCACATCGATGAGCGTGAATTTATCGCCGCGGTCGAGCTTCGCTTTGACTTCGACGGGATCGATGTCTCCACTGGCGGCGACCGGCTCAGGCGGGGCTTCCCGGTGAGGCACGCCGCAGAATTCCACGTAATCGATGAGCTTCGTGACCGTGCGGCGATCGCCGCATACCGGGCACTCCGGATTTTTCCGCAGCTTGAGTTCCCGGAACTTCATCCCTAGAGCGTCATAGAGCAGGAGGCGCCCCACCAGCGTCTCGCCGATGCCGAGAATCAGCTTCACGGTTTCGGTGGCTTGAATCAGCCCGATTATGCCGGGGAGAATACCCAGCACTCCGCCTTCGGCGCAACTGGGAACCAGGCCCGGAGGCGGCGGCTCGGGATACAGGCAGCGATAGCAGGGGCCGCCTTCATATGCGAACACGGTCGCCTGGCCTTCGAAGCGGAAGATCGAGCCGTAAACGTTTGGCTTGTTCAGAAGCACGCAGGCATCGTTAACCAGGTAGCGGGTGGGGAAGTTATCCGTGCCATCGACCACGATGTCGTAATCCTTGAAAATCTCCATCGCATTCTCGCTCGAAAGCGCTGTTTCGTGGCGCTCGAGTTTCACGAACGGATTGATGTCGCTCATGGTCTCGAAAGCCGAATCGAGCTTCTTCCTGCCGACGTCTTTCGTGCCGTGAATCACCTGGCGCTGGAGGTTGGTGAAATCGACCACGTCGAACTCCACCATACCGATGCGCCCGACTCCGGCCGCCGCGAGATAGAGGCCGAGAGGCGCACCCAGACCGCCCGCGCCCACCAGCAGCACGCTCGCCTTTTTCAGCTTCAACTGCCCTTCCATGCCTACTTCGGGCATGATGAGGTGGCGGCTGTAGCGGAGTATTTCTTCCTTCGACAGGCTAACTTCTTCAGACACTTTTGCCACCTGCAATGCTGCCACCTGCAATGCTGGGCACGATGGAGAGCGTATCTGAATCGGCCACGGGGGTGGCGTCCTTGCCCGTATAACGGATATCTTCGTCGTTCAGATAGACGTTGACAAAGCTGCGGAGCTTGCCTTCATCGTTGTAGAGATGCTTCTTCAGATCGGGGAAACGCGCCGTCAGCGCGGTCAGGACATCTCCGGCAGTCTTGCCGGGAAGTTCCACGGTATCGAGCTTGTCGGCAAATTGCCGCAGCGGCGTCGGAATTAAGATTCGGGCCATATCAGTTCCTCTTTCTCTGCCTGGGTCTGCTCCGCGTTGGGCAGCCAGCTGTTGGCGTGGTCGAAGCGTCCGCCCTGAATCGAGAGCACGACGAACGAGTACCACGGACAGGAATTCTTTAAATCGGTCTCTGAAAAATAAGCGCCGCAGTCGGGATGAGAATGATAGATCCCGATCAGATCGAGCTTGCGTTCGCGGGCTTCGCGGTCGGCGCGGAGCAGATCTTCGGGGCGCAATTCGTATCTCGCGGCCTGGGAACCGGCAGAGACGTTGTCGAGCACGAGAGCATGGCTGACAGTCTTGCTGTCGCCGTCGATCGTGCCAATCATGGCTCCGCAGCATTCGTTGGGATAAACGGCTTGCGCGTGATTCACCATTTCGCGCCAGGGTCCCCGGTCAACTTTGATCATTAGTCCTCATCCCAGAAATGTTCGCTCAGATATTTGTCGGCGCTGTCGCAGAGTATGGTAACGATCACGCCCTTCCTGCCCTGTGCCCGCAGTTCCTCCGCAATGGTCAGGGCGGCAACAACGTTCCCGCCGCTGGAGATTCCGACGAGCAGACCTTCTTCCCGCGCCAGTCGCTTCACCATCCGGTGGCAGTCTTCGGTCTGAATCCACAGGTTTCGGTCGGCGAGCTTTTCGTCGTAAATACCGGGGACGATGGCGCTCGGCATGTGCTTGGTTCCTTCAATACCGTGGAAACCGGTGGCCGGCTGCGCCGAGAGACACTCGACATGCGGCAGATCTTTCCGAAAGCGCCGCGCGTTGCCCGTAAAAGTGCCGCTGGTACCGAGGAGAGTCACGAAATGGGTGAGGCGGCCCTCGGTCTGCGCGATGATCTCCGGACCGGTGGTTTCATAGTGCGCGCGCCAGTTGGCATCGTTGTTGTACTGATCCGCGTAAAAATAGCGGTCCGGGTCGGCATGGTAGATTTCGCGAACCTTGCGAATCGCGCCGTCCGAACTCTCGTCCGCGGGCGTCAGAACCAACTCGGCGCCATAGGCTTGCAGAATACGTTTGCGTTCGATGGAGGCGTTTACGGGCAGGCAGAGTTTGACTTTATAGCCGCGGGCCGCGCAAATCATGGAATAGGCGATACCGGTATTGCCGCTGGTTGCATCGATCAGCGTTTTGCCGGGCTTCAGCGCTCCGGAGCGCTCGCCTTCGAGGATTATATTCAGAGCCGGACGGTCTTTGACGGAGCCGCCAGGATTGAAATATTCGGCTTTGGCGTAGATTTCAATGCCAGGGAAATCCGCCGTGACCTTCGCCAGCCGCAGCAGCGGCGTGTTACCGACATTTCCGATCACGTCATGCGCCATCCGGGGCGCAAAAGCCAATGTGCTCATTTGGATATTCGAATCCGAACCTTTCCCATCTTACAATTGGTGATTCATTTGAGACAGCTTTTGATTCGTCGCCTTTTGATCCGGCCTGGCGCCATTGGCGATTTCATCGTGAGCCTGCCCGCGCTGGAATCGCTGCGAGCGGAACGCACCGAAATCTGGTGCGCGGGCCAGAATGTAGCATTGGCTCGCTTCGCGGATTCGGCGCAGTCCATTATTGCATCGGGGCTCGATCGCGTGGGCCTGTTGCCGGCGGACGACGCGATCGAGCGCTTGCGCAGCTTCGACTCGGTGATTTCCTGGTATGGCACGAACCGGCCGGAGTTCCGCGAACTCGTGCGAAACCTGAAGTTGCCTTTTCAGTTTCTGCCCGCGCTGCCCTCGGGCGCCGGACATGCGGTCGAGTTCTATCTCCGGCAGGCCCGGGAACTCGGGGCTGCTTCCGGATCGCGATTCCCCGAAATTGGATGCCCGCCGGTTGGACGGACTTTCGCGGCTATCCATCCCTTTGCCAGCAATCCGGCGAAGCGCGCGCCGATGGCCGTATTCGAAGGGATCGCCACGCGGCTTTCGAGGGAAATGCCGGTGCACTGGCTTTGTGGGCCAGAGGAAGAGCTGAAAGGCGCGGTCCGGATGGAGGATTTGTACGAATTGGCGTGCTGGCTGCGGAGGGCGCGGGTCTTCGTGGGAAACGATTCGGGTATTTCTCATCTCGCGGCGGCGGTTGGAACGCCTGTTCAGGCGTTTTTCCGATCCACGGACCCCGGAGTATGGGCTCCGCGGGGGCCATCGGTCAACATTACAAAACTCTGAGAAATTCCCGATCCGCGGCAACTGTTTTGGGTATGAGTATGGCTCTTGAAGCCGTCGAAATTACGCCCGGAGAACTCATCGATCGCCGCATCTATGTCATCCGGGATCAACGAGTTATGCTGGATCGCGATCTCGCCGGGCTCTATGGCGTAAAGGCGATTGCACTGCGTCAGCAGGTCAAACGGAACCGGGACCGGTTCCCGGAAGACTTTCTTTTTCAGCTCACCGCCGAGGAAACCGGGCTGTTGGTATCACAGAATGTGATAGCTGGAGGCAGGAGGCTGGGAGGGTCGAGGCCGTACGCTTTCACGGAGCAGGGCGTGGCCATGCTGTCATCGGTGCTCACCAGTAAGCGTGCGTTACAGGTGAATATCGCCATTATGCGCGCTTTCGTCAGAATGCGCGGGATGTGGCTCGATCATCAGGATCTGCTGCGGAAAATCCAGGACATGGAATTCCGCTACGACGATCAGTTTCAGGAAATATTCGATGCCATCCGCGATCTGACCGAACCGCCCGCATCGCCGCGGCGCCCGATCGGATTTGTACCCGGTTCTTAACTGGCGCGTTTTTCGTGCAGAAGCATATCCACCGCGTGCTCCATTGAGCCCGCGAGCGTGATTTCTCCGGAGTTGACGAAGAAGATCTGATCCACATTATCGATCGTGTTCAAGCGGTGCGCGATGATGACCCTGGTCGTGGTCGCCGGAAGTTTATTGAGGATCTCTTCGAGGAGTTCTTCGGTCACCGTATCGATATTGGCGGTGGCTTCGTCGAGAATCAGCAGTTCGGGCCTTCGCAGCGTCGCGCGCATGAACGCGATGAGCTGCTTCTGTCCCAGGCTGATGCTGTTGCCACTGGTGGTCACCACAGTATCGAGGCCTTCGGAGAAACGGGAAACCAGGGTGGAAAGACTGGCCTCCTCAAGAACCCCGGCCAGTTGTGCGCTCGAATAGCCCTTGTAGAGTTCATTTCCGTAGAGAATGTTGTCGCGCACGTTACCGCTGAACAGGAAAGGGTCCTGCAAGATGAACCCGATCTTCCGCGCGCGCTCTTCCGGCGTATAAGAACGGATGTCGCGGCCATTGAGCAGAACCGACCCCTCGGTGGGATCGTACAGGCGCGCCATAAGGCTGGCAGTCGTCGTCTTGCCGCCGCCTGTCGGGCCAACCAGGGCATAGGCCTTTCCCCGTTCCATCTCAAAACTGACGTCGCGAAGAACTTCCTTGCCATCGGGATACTGGAAGCGGACCTTGCGGAAAGAGAGAACCGAATCGGACTCCGCGGGGGGCGCCTCGATCACGGGCATATTCGATTCGAGCGCCAGCACCTCCGAGATCCGGTCCAACCCCGCCATCGCCAGCTGGAATGACGACCATACCGTGGCGAGTTGCCGCATGGGTCCGTAGAAGCTGTTCACATAAAGCAGAAAGCCGATCAGCAGGCCGATGGTAACCTGCCCGGCCTGAATGAGAAAAATGCCATAAACAACCACGATAAGCTGCGCGAGAAGGGACGCCAGGCCGTACAAGGGCATGAAGATGTTATTGGCGAAGCCCGCCGAGGCGGACGCCGAGAAGTTTTTCTCGTTGGCGGAATCGAACTTCCAGCGAAAATAATCGACACGATTGAACGCCACGATCACCTTGAAGTTATTCAGGCTTTCCTGCACTTCCGAACTCATCCCGCCGAGCGCCTGAAGGCTTTTGAGATTCTTGCGCTGAATCCACGCGGAAGTTCCGCGCGTCAGGAGCAGGACGCCGAACGCCGGCACCAGCGCGGCAAGGCCGAGTTTGACATTCAGACTGACAAGGAAAATGCCGGCGCCCGTGATCAGGAACACGCTGCCGACAAACTGCATCAGCGCCTGAGAGACAAATTGATTCAGCTTGTCCGTATCGTTATTCAGGCGCGAAATCAGATCGCCGGCCTTGTTCTGATTGAAAAAGGCTACGGGAAGACCCTGGAGCTTCAGAAAGAGGGCGTTCCGCAGGTGAAACAGCACTCTCCGTCCGACGCCGCCCATCGTCAGAACCTGCACATAACTCGCGACCGCGCCCATGGCGTATATGGCCATTACGACCAGCGCCGAGAGGAGCAGGCCGTGCATGTTCTTCAGGCGAATGTCGGTATCGATCGTCCTGACAATTACCACGGGCGCTACAAGCGTGGCGAGCGAGCTGAATACGATGGCGGCAACGGCGCCAATGAAAGGAACCTTTTCCGTGGCAAAGAGCGGGAGAAACTTCCTGCCGGATTCCCGCAGTGACCGCTTTTGCGGGCGAGCCGCCTTCTCAAGCGTGTACTTCATAGTGGCTCGTGCTGCGCTGGGAATCGTAGAGTTGGACATATTCGGGCGACGTCTCCATCAACTCGCCGTGCGTGCCGATGGCCAGGAGTTCACCTTCCATCAGGAGAATGATCTGGTCGTAATCGACCACTGAGGCAATCTTCTGTGTTACCGAGATCAACGTGATTCCGGGATAATTCCGGTGCACGTTCGCGAGGATGGTCTGCTCGGTCGAAGCATCCACGCGCGCCGTGAAATCGTCGAGCAACAGTACACGGGGGTTCAGCGCCAGGGCGCGGGCGAGCATCACTCTTTGCTTCTGGCCGCCGGAAAGGCTGGTTCCGCGTTCGGAGACAACCGTTTCCAGCCCTTCCGGCAGAGCGGCGATGAAGTCGTCAAGTTCCGCCGTAGCGATGGCTTTCCCGATATCCTGCTCTGCGACGCTGGTGCTGAAAGCTATATTCTCGCGGAGTGTCAGATTGAAAATCACGCTGTCCTGGAAGACGAAGCCGACGCGCCGGTGCAGTGCTTCCTTGTCGTAATCGTCAATCGCCCGGCCGTCATACGTCACGGTGCCGGAGGAAGGCTTCAGCAGCCCGATCAGCAGGTAAAGCAACTGGGTCTTCCCGGCGGCGGTGGGTCCGATGATGGCGGTTTTCGTCCCTGCTTTCACCTGAAACGAGACGTTCTTCAACGCCATTTTCTCGCCAAAAGAGAGAGAGACGTTGTCCATGCCCGTGTCACCGCGCAGATCGGCCACGATCCTGCCGCCCCGTTCCTCTTCGGGAGCGCTCAGGACGAGGCCGATTCGCGTATAAGAGGCGGATGCCTGTGCAATCACATTGCTCATGAACCCGATGAGGATGATCGGGAAGATGAGAATCGCCAGGTAAGAATTGAAGGCCGTGAAATTGCCGAGACTCATGCTGCCCGCGATGACGAAGTGGCCGCCGAGCGCGAGAATGATCACGGTCGCGACGTTGGTAGCGAGAGTGATCGCCGGTATCAGACTTGCGAAAAGGCGCAGAATACTCAGGCCGAGGTCCCTCGCTTCGGCGTTGGCTTCCATGAACTTCTGACACTCGATCTGCTGCGTATTGAGGAGCCGTATCAGCGAAGCGCCCAGAATGCTTTCATTGATGACGCGATTCAGCCAGTCGATTGCCTCCTGCGACTTCCGGAAAAGGACGCGGACCTTGCGCAGCACGAGCTGGAAAGTAATCGCAATGAACGGAACAATGCCCAGGATGGCAAGTCCCAGCCGCCAGTTGATGGAGAGCAGCAGGACGCTCGCCCCCACGATCAGGAAGAGCGAAGAAATGATGGAGGCAATGGCCTGGGACACGAACACCTTCACGCCATCCACGTCGGACGTGAGATTCGTGAGGAGTTTGGCCGGCGTGATGCGTTCCACCCAGGCGAAGGACTGGACGGAGATCTTCGCCGCGAGGCGCGTACGTAAATCCTTCGCTACCCGCTCGGCGGCCCAGGTCTGAACCACGTTCTGGGCGTAGGTCAGGATAAAGACCAGAAAGCCGATCAGCAGGAACTGGAAGACCACGGTGTGCCGGACGAAATGCCCCGTGGTGTATGCATCGATGGCGTGGGAGATCAACTCCGGTACCACGAGGTTCAAACCGTTGCCCGCGATCGTCAATGCGACCAGGAGGGCGATCAGCAATCGATAAGGCTTCAGAAGCAGCAAAAGCCCCGCCGGGGGAGGCCCTTTGCGAGGGGTGCTGATTGCTTTTTCAGGCATATTGAACTGGGTAGTGGAGCCGAAGCCGGCCTTCGAGGCGCAACACGGGTTTCACGCCGATGTAAACAGAAGATTAAAACACACGTTTAACATTGTCAAGAGTTCCGCGGGATTGGACGGAACCGTTCTGCTACGATACCGGGCAGAAGACAGATGCCAATTTACGAATATCAATGTCACCAATGCGCGAATGAATTCGAACTGCTGCTGCTTCCCGCATCACCGGTTCCCGCGTGTCCGGCGTGTCAGAGTCAGGATATTGAGCAACTGCTGTCCGGGTTTGCCGTCAGTTCCTCCGGTATCAGCAAGGCCCGGCTCCAGACCGCGCGCCGCAAGATGGCCACCAGCAAACAAACGAGGGACGAGAAGGTAGCCCAGACCGAATATTATAAAAAAGAACACGAGGAACACCGGCAGGGGTAGCCGCGGCTCTAACGGGTTTTGCCCCAGTTCATCACCAGGTTATAAACGTCCGCGCTGCCGATTCCGTTCGCGAAATTCCAGACTCCGCCGGCGGCATAGGCAGGCGTGAATGACGCGCCGGTGGTGGAGAGAACGCCGCCCCACGTAGTTCCGAAAATGCGGCCGGCGCGGCCATAGTCGAGAGTTCCGAGAAAACCGTAGCAGTTCCGCGCGCCATTGCAATTCACGTCGATATCTCCGCGGACGACGCCATGGAATGCGCTCGGCGTGCTTGCCGCCAAAGCGTAATACACATAATTCGGATTACCTTGCCGGGCGCCCGTATTCTGGTTGACGAGAGCTTGCGTACCTGCCATGACCGGCGTTGCCACCGACGTGCCGCCGAAGCCGGCCCAATTGCCGGGGTCGCCCGTGCATGACTGTCCGCCGTTATCGGGGTCTGTAAAGCAAACGACGGAATAGTGACCCCAGATGCCATCCGCGGCGAACATGGAAACATCGGGAATATCGCGCGCGCCGTCGTTCGGAATGCCGGAGAGCCCAGTCTGCCATGACGGCTTGGCGTATCCCTGACAACTGCCGCCGGTGACCCCGAAAGTTGAGGGCGCTCCGGTGGCGCAGTTGCTGGGCCCTCCGCTGCCGGCCGCCACAACGAGCGCGCCCTGGTCCCGGGCCGTGCTGCTCGCGCAAAAGCCGTTCGCTCCATAGACGCTGGAATAACCCATATAGCCGGCAAGCAAGCTGCCCGCGCACGAGTCGTTCCATGGAATTTCGGGAATGTAAGACAGCGCCGAACCGTAGGTTGCGCTGTTGGTCTGGCTCCAGTAGGCGGCGGTGGTTGCGTCGAGTACATCGGAGAAGTCCGTCCCGCCCACGGCGACGTTGTAAGGCGTGGAGGCATTGGCGCTGACGCCGATGCCATGAGTTGCGTTGACTTGTCCCGCGTCGCAGCTGGCCGCGCCTTCATCCCCCGCCGCGACGAAGATGGAAATGCCTTCCGCCACCGCCTGCTGATAAAGCAGGTTGATGGAAGCGTTCGCCGCGGCTCCGTTTTCCGCCTCGCACTCGCCGTAGCTCACGCTCACGATCGCGGGAGGATTGGGTGAATTCACAAGATTCTGGCCCGCAATCATCAGCCCGGAGGTGCTTCCCGTGTTGGCACAGGCGGCGACCACGATGGCCGCGCCCGGGGCGGCGGCGCTGGCCCATTCCGCATCCAGAATAGCCTCGCTGTCATCCGAATTGACTCCGGGTGAGGCGCAGTTGTTCGGTCCGTTCGCGGGCGCGGGATGCACCGTGCTCAGCGTTCCCGAGGCATATTGCGAAAGCCCGAATGTGTCGCGGAAAGTAGTCCAGTCCGACGTGCGGTATAAATCGGTGTCCTCAATCACGACGATCGTCTGCCCGGACCCGGTAATCCCCTGAGCGAACAGAGGATTGAAGTCATAGATGGTCGCCAGATCGGCGGGAACTACCGCTTGATACGGGCTCCCCTGATAGGTAGAGGTAAACGCCGGGCGGCTCACCTTAGCCCGGACGCGGTTCATTTTATGCGGCCGGAAATCGTTCATGGAGACGATGCCGGCGACGGCAGGGGCCAAAGCCCCGGGAATCCGGGGATCGCTGAAATTGGCGATATGATGCACGCCATTTACATTCAGATTGTGAATGGAGGTGTGAAACGCACGTCCCACCTGGCCGGCATTACCCGAAAAATCGATTACCATGCCGCTGGGGTAAACAGAATTGACGGTAAAACCCTGCGATTCGAGCCAGCTTGCGGTGGCCTGAATATCGGCATCCGCGAGACCGTAGCTCTTACCGAAGTCACCGGCGGTCAGCCACTGGTGAAAGTTGGGGGACTGGGGATTGTGAAGGCTGGCAATCAACCCCTCCAGCGCCTTTTCCTGTTGCGGAGAGCGTTTGAGCTGGAGCAGCATGTGCCGCATGGTCAGACTGTCGGAGACCGCGCCCCGATCGTTCGCCGCGTTGGCCTCCGGGCGAGTGTTTCCCGCAAGCGTGACGAGTTTATTCTCGTCCACTCTTTCCCGAATCAGCCGCCTGCCGGTAGTTTGAGACCTCAGCAAAAAAAAATTACCGGCGAGCATCAGAAAGGCGGAGGATAAGATGGCAAATAGCCGGCGAGTTTGAAACATGGGGTCTCCTTGATATCCGCAACGACATGCGCAACGTGAACGCATTTTGCCATGATTGCAGATTGACGAACGGGGGGGCCCGGACGTGTACTGGAAAAACGGATAATTTATTCCCGGAAACGAATATGCCGGTGAAATTGATTAAACGAAACCAGAATCGCCGGCCCATGCATCTCATGTGGGGCATGGCGTCCCGTCGTTCGTGCGTCGTTGTCAGATAATATAAATCCAGAGGGTTCATGTATTTACGGTCGATTAATTCCTTGTTTCGAGTGATTGTGCTGGCACTATTGGGGATAGCGGCAGCTGCTGCCCAGACCCAGGACATCAGCGGGAACCACCTTCTTAACGGGAGTTTCCGGTTCCGGTATGTAGCCGTCCAGAGTGTCGATGGCAACTACAATCCAACGGACATCACGGCGACTTATGGCACGATCGCGTTCGATGGCGCGGGGAATTACACGATCGCCGGTACCTCTGTGGACAACGGCGTTTCCGGCGGCGCGGCGGAGCCGCTGAACCTGAGCGGGACGTATGCGATCGGCGCCAACGGAGCGGGCTACCTCACCAATCCGCTATATCCAACCGACCCCGACGCCTACATTTACGGGGCCGTTGCGCAGGGCGTCTACACAGGGAGCTCAACGGAGTCGGAAGACGATTCGAACGTTCTGAACGATATTTTTGTCGCTATTCCCACCGGTCCCGCGCCCACGAACGCAGCTTTCACGTCACCCTACCAGACAGGACTACTGGATTTCCCGGGTGGGAACAGTTCGGCAAACAAGAACGCACTGTTCGAACTGAGCCCCAACGGGCAGGGCGGGTTCGGCACCATCGCCTTGAGCGGGCAGGCGGCCGATCAGAGCGCAACAAGCGTGACGCAGTCGATTGCCGGCGCGGCCTATAATTTTAACGGCGACGGAAGCGCGACGCTGACAATTCCACTGCCCGCGGGGATAGGCGCGACAGGCGCACTGTTCACGGGGTCGAAAACGATGTTCGAATCCGCGGACGGAAACTTTATCCTGGGCTGGACCCCGGGCGGCTATGACATTTTCTTTGGCGTAAAGGCGCTGGGGATCGCCGGAACGAACAGCCTCGGCAAGGGATTGTATTTCACGGCGGCACTGGAGGATGGGCCGGCCACGTTTGGAACGGACTCGTATTATGGATCGATCAGCAACACGGGCGACAGCGCCGGGGACGGAGTGCTCCATCAGCGGCTGAATTTGCCTCTGCTCAGTTCTCTCGACTATGGCAGCGACGATCAAATCGATCTGAACGCGGACGGAACCGCCAGCGTCGATTATCTGGGATATCAATACGCCTTCGGTGAGGGAGGACAGGCGTTTGTTGCTGTCGGAACCGACGGGAATTTCTCGCTTCTGGTGGGAATGCACGCACCGGCCTTCTCCGGAACAGGTGTTTATCTGAATCCGGCCGGGGTGGCGAATGCGGCCAGTCATCAGCCCATCACGGCTAGTCTGGCGCCTGGTGAGTTGATCGCGCTATACGGTACCGGTCTCTCTTCGACGACCATGTCGATGCAGGGAGGGCAGGCGTTTCCCACAATACTGGGCGGCGTCACCGTGACGATCGACGGCATTTCCTGCCCGATCTACTACGTGAGCCCGACACAGCTGTCGGTGATTGTGCCTTATGCGGTGGCTTCGAACCAGACCGGGCTCGCGAACATTCAGGTAACCAGCAACGGGGTGGCATCGAATGTAGTGCAGATGTACCTCACCGATGCCGCGCCTGGAGCGTTCTCGCAGAATGAGAACGGAATCGGATTGGCCGCCGCCCTGCATGGGGCGACCAACCTGCCGATTACGTCCGACTCGCCCGCGCAACCGGGTGAATATATCTCTCTGTATCTGACGGGTCTGGGCACGGTCACGCCGCCAATTGCGGATGGCGCCGTGGGGCCGTCGAATCCGCTGAGCTGGTCGGATCTGTACAACGCCGGTAATCTGACGGTTTACTTCAACGACTACGGCGTTAACGGATCGTCGGGCAACCCGGGCAACATTGAATACGCTGGGCTGGTGCCCACGCTGACGGGTTTGTACCAGATCAATGTGCAGGTGCCGACAAGCGGCCTGGCAGTCGGAGACGACGTCTACGTGGAGTTTGTCACCGATGCCGCCGATATCAATCAGATCCAGATTCCGTATGGGTCCTCGCCGGCGAGAGGGTTCGTCACGGCAGCGCGTCCGCTCGCCAGAGCTTCGCGCATCCGGGCAGCGAGAGCGCATGGGAAAAGGCAGACAAACAGGCGGGCAAGAGGCGGGGCTCCGGCAACGGAGTCCCGTCCCTGACAGGTCAGGAATGCGGCTCCCCGGCGCCCGCCATTAACTGGCAAACCTTGTGCGCCGCGTTGTGCGACGCGGTCTTCTTCGACGGACCTTCGGCGGTGGCGGACAGATCCTTGCCAACACGGACTTCCACGATGAAAATGCGGGCGTGCCCGGGGCCGTTTTCTCCGAGGAGGAAGTATAAAGGCCGGGGCAACTTGCGATCCCGCGCGCGGCGCTCCAGTTCCGCGCGGAAATCGTGCGGGGGGCCGGAGCCGGCGAGGAGCGCCAGATCGTCGCCGGGTGGCAGTGCGTATCGCGCCAGCAGATCCCGCGCGGGACTCACGCCGCCATCGAGATAGACCGCGGCCAGCACGGCTTCGAAGGCGTTGACCAAAAGGCGTTGTTTACCCCGCCCGCCGGCGGTTTCTTCTCCGCGGCCGAGTTCAAGATAGCGGCCAAGGTCCAGCTGTTGTGCGGCCGCGACCAGATGCGTGGCGCTCACCAGATGGTTTTTCAGCAGGGAAAGCCGGCCTTCGTTGAAATCCGGAAAGCGCGTGAAAAGCCACTCACTCACCAGCCAGCCGAGAATGGCGTCACCCAGGAATTCAAGACGCTCGTTATCGGCGTGTGCGTGCGCTTCGGCGGCTTGCGCGCCTGGAGGCTGGGCTTCATTGGCGCTGGAACTGTGCGTGACGGCGCGGACCAGGAGCGGACGATTCGCGAAACAATGACCAAGGGCCCGCTCGAGTTCGTCCAGATTCGATTGCATTCGAAATCGGAGACAGGCGGCGGTCCGTCTGGAACCACCGCCCCGGTCTCACTGGCTTTGTTTATTTCGCCGCCGATGGACCTTTGGCCTGCATCGCGCGGGCCTTGTCGCTCGTGGCGATACCCTTGATCTGTGCGGTGACATCCGGCGAGTTGATGGCTTTGTCGAACCAGGTAATTGCGTCATCCGGTTTCTTCGCCGCAAGCAGCGCCCGTCCGACACGAATCATCAGCACGGGATCGGGATTGGCCGCGATGCCTTTCTCGAAAAACGCAACCGCCTCATCCGTATTCTTCTTCAACAACGCAAGATTGCCGAGCGCCTGGTAGGCGAGCGATTCGCCCGACGCCTTGATTTTTGCCCATTGCTCGGGCGACACTTTCTCATAGAGCGGCGGCCTCTCACCCGTTGCGAGCAAATCGAGCGAGGCGTGCGCATACTTATCCGCTTTGGCGACCTTCTGGTCTTTGTCCAGATCCGTCTCCCGGGTGGTGGCAGCGAGGATGTTCGCCAGTACGTTATCCGCGTCGTAGTTTTTCGGATCCGCCTCGAGCGCCTGTTCGGCGAAGACCATGGCCTTGGTGTTATCGCCCTTCTGCTGGTAAGCTTCGGCCTCCAGTTCCAGCGCGAAGCTCTTGAAATCCGTCTTCGGGAATCCGGTAACCAGCTCTTCGCAGGCCTTGATCTTTTCGTCGGGGGCCTGTGTCTGAATCACGGCCTGCACGGCTTTTTGCTCTTCCTTCGACCTCGGCCCAAAGCCGCTCGTTACCTTTTTGCCCACCGGCGGCGCGACCTGAGCAAAGGCGGCGGATGCGGCGGCCAGACAGAATGCAAATAGAATGGAACGTTTCATGAAATCTCTATCTCCTGTTTAATTCGGAATATTTTTCGATTCGGTCCGGGCGGCTTTGAGCGCCTGCTCCGAAGCTCCCTGCACGCCGAGCGCGTCGTGGTAAAACTTCGCCGCCCTGTCGGCATCGTTGGCGGCCTTCGCCAGCCGGGCCAGATAGACCAGCGTCCATGCTTTGGTCTGCGGGTCCGGCGATGCTCCCAGCGTCTTTTCAAACAGTTTAACGGCTGCATCGGGCTGGTTCTGTAAAACCGCGATACGGGAGAGCCCGTACCACGCCTGGGCATGTTCTTCCGCGCTGCCCGACTGCTCGAGAGACTTCATATAAAGCTGTTTGGCATTATCGAGACTTCGCTTCAGGTACAGGTCTTCAGCCTTTTCGAGCGTTGCCGCGGAAGGTGAAAGCCGGGGCGCGGGCGCCGCCACGCTAACCTGTTTCGCGGTGCGCATCGGCGGGGCTGCATCGAAACGGATCGCGGAAATACGCGTATCTTCCCGCTTCAGATCGAGCGCGTCGGCCATCTCGGGGAAGTAATACCGCATTCCCTGCTCCTGTTTTTCGAACACTGGAAGTTGTTCGGCGAAGAAAGGAGCGAGAACGTAACCCTGTCGCGCCGCCCGGTCCACTTCAGACGGATTTCTATCCAGACGGCTCTCCACCGCTTTAATCAGGCTCTCGTTGGCGAGGAGCACGAAGTCGTTCTTGAACTCGGGTTCGAGAGGAGCGTTCTGGACGAAATCGATCAGCGACCGTTTCTGATCGAGCGCGACGCCGTACTTGATCACGATCGGATCGATCTGGAAATGCAGATAGGCGTGGCGAATGTCGAAGGTGCGAGGGGTTTCCGAAGGAGTCACGATGACAAACGCGTCGTCGCCGTAGTTTCGCGTCTGGACCTGCTCGGGAGCGCCGAGAAGATCCACAAAAACCTGAAATCTTCGCCCCAGATAGCCGGATGCGGGCACGCGCAGGTAACCGTTAACGGCGGATGTCATGGCCACGAGAGGCGAGTGATACTTTTCCATCTCCTTGTCGTAGGCGGGCTGGGAACGCTTCCAGAGATCGGCGATGTTGGCCTCGCGGTAAAACTCGATCAGAAGAGGCGTGAAATCGACCAGCGCCAGGGCATCGGGCGGAACGTCGACGTCGCGTGTACGCCAGGCGAAGTCGGGCGGCCCCTTAACGGAGAGCGCATAGGAGATGTATTCGGAGAGATCCTGCACGCCGTTTTTCAGCATGTGCTTCCGGTAGTATTTCCGGAGCGCGGGAAGCACCTCGATGTTCTGTTTCGAGAGGTACTCGCGCAGCTGTTGCCGAAGAGGACTGTTGTCGGGAAGCGAAAGCCCTTCGTCGTACCCGGCCGCGTTGGCCGCCGCCAGAACCGCAAACAGGTTCTCATCGGCGCCGAGCTGGAGATTCTCAGCGCCCTGAAGCCCGTTGAGGCTCAGCAGGCAAATGACGGTAAGGAGAAGTCGCGTCAACACGTTATTATAAGCGCGGCTATCTGCGTGCACGGCGGAACGTCGCGTCCGTACGTTGATTCTGCGTTAGTTTACCATTTAAAAAACGTGACAAAGCCCGCGCGCATTCTGATGGTTTCCTCCGAAGCGAGTCCGTGGGCAAAGAGCGGCGGCCTGGCGGATGTCGTCGGCGCGCTGCCGGTGGCGCTGGCGCGTATCGGGCATCGGGTGGCCGTGGTGATTCCACGTTATATGGGGGCGTTGACAGCTCCCGCGAGACGCGTTGTGAGCGGCCTGCGGATTCCGCTGGGCGACCGGGTTTACGATGTCGCGATCCGGGAACTCCAGGCTGGCGGCGTTACGTGGTACTTCGTCGAGCAGCCCGGTCTGTTCGAACGCGCGGGACTTTACGGCGACCGGGATGGCGATTTCCCGGACAACCACATCCGATTCGCGGTGCTCTCGAAGGCGGCGCTCGAAGTTTCACGGCGCTTGTTTCCAGCCGATGTCATCCATTGCCACGACTGGCAGGCGTCGCTGGTGCCGGCATACCTGAAAGACTCGCGGATTGCCGATCCGCACTTCCTCGGCATACGGACGCTGCTGACGATCCACAATCTGGGCTATCAGGGTCTTTTCGAAAAGCGAGCTTTTCGCGATCTCGGTTTGCCGGAGGAATTTTATTCCATGGACGCGATGGAATTCTGGGGCGGGATCAATCTTCTTAAAGCCGGCATCGTGTTCGCCGATGCGCTAAATACGGTCAGCCGGAAATACGCCGGGGAGATCCAGACGCCGGAGTACGGCTTCGGGCTCGACGGGTTGCTGCGAAACCGCCGCTCCGTGTTGAGCGGAATTTTAAATGGAGCCGACTACGGCCGGTGGAATCCGGAAACCGATCCGCACATCGCGGCACATTTTTCCGCGGCCGATCTGGCCGGCAAACGCATCTGCAAGCGCGAATTACTGCAGGAGATGGGGTTTCCCGGAGAAGCGGTGGACCGGCCGTTGCTGGGAATTATTTCGCGCTTCACCGGCCAGAAGGGCTTCGATCTCATCGCCGAAGCGGCACAGGAGCTGTTCCGGGACGACATTCATCTCGCCGTTCTCGGGAATGGCGAAGAAGAGTGGGAAAGTCTCTTCCGCGGCCTGCGGACGAAGTTCCCGGGCAGAATTTCGGTAAAAATCGGCTACGATGACGCGCTGGCGCACAGGATCGAGGCGGGCGCGGACATATTTCTCATGCCGAGCCGTTACGAACCTTGCGGACTGAACCAGATTTACAGCCTGCGGTACGGTACGGTCCCGGTAGTACGGGCGACCGGCGGTCTGGACGACACAATTACGGACACGCCGGTAAATGAAGCCACGGGATTCAAGTTTCACGATTACAATGGAAAGGCACTTCTGGGCGCGATCCGGCGGGCATGCCTCCTGTGGGAGGACCGTAAAGCATGGACCGCGATGATGTTGCGTGGAATGCGGAAGGATTTTTCATGGACGGCATCGGCGGGCGAATATTCCCGTTTGTACCGCAAGCTTGCATCCGGCGAGGCGCCGGGCGACTCTAACATTCATAGCGAGGATTAACAGGAATTCAATGGCTGGAACAAACACACTCAACTTTACCGATGCTGCCTGGGACGCGGATGTCCTGAAATCGGCGGAACCCGTCCTGGTGGATTTCTGGGCCACCTGGTGCGGCCCGTGCCGGCAGATGACGCCGATTATCGATCAGCTTGCCGACGAGTATCACGGCAAGGCAAAGATCGGCAAATTGAACGTGGACGACAACGGCCAGACCGCGATGCGGTATCAGGTGCGCGGCATTCCGACGCTCCTGCTGTTCAAGGGCGGCCAGCTGGTGGCGACCAAAGTGGGCGCGACCGGCAAGAGCGATGTCCAGAAGATGCTCGACGAGCACGTAGCGTAAAGGTTGCGGCGCGCCGGCGTTACGGGACCGCGGTCCAGGCTTGCTCGCGCGAACTCCGCAGCACGGCATCGAGGATCCGCAACTGACGCAGCCCGTCCGCAAACTCCGGATACCGGGCGGGCGCGTTCCGATCCGCCACCGAGCGATAGAAGCGGCGGAATACCTGTTTGAACGTATCGTCATACCCTTCACTGTGGCCTCCGGGAAGATCTGCATAAGCCCGCGCTGCCCCGGTGAGCAGTGAAGGGTCCTTGATTACCAGTTGGTTGGGTTCGTTTCTTCGGCCGATCCAGAGTTCGTCCGGGCGCTCGCCGTTCCACGCCACGGAGGCTCTGGACCCGTAAATCTCCAAAAAAAGGCGATTCTTGCGTCCGGCCGAGACCTGGCTGACGGTCATGGCTCCCCGGGCGGTATCGCCCAGACGGAAAATCATGGAGCCGAAATCCTCCGTGGCGACTGCAACTTCGCGACAATCCGCCGGCTTGAAGGTCTTCCCGGAAAAGGTTTCAACGGGGCTCTCAGGCTTTTTGCGCGTTTTATGGAAGGTTTGCAGATCGGCGCAGAGAGACTCGATGCGCAGGCCCGTGACGTGTTCCACCATGTCGCACCAGTGGGTTCCAATATCGGCGAACGCGCGCGAGGGGCCGGATTCGATGCGCCAGTTCCAATCCGTGTCATAGAGCAGCCAGTCCTGCGAGTAGGTTCCCTGCACGGACAGGATGTCACCGAGTTCGCCGGCCTCGCGCAGCGCCCGCATATTCTGCACCTGCGGATAAAAACGCAGGTTATGAAACGTGCAGTTGGCAAGATTTTTCGCGCGCGCGAGTCTGACCATCTCCGTCGCCTCGGCGATGGAAGTTGCCAGAGGCTTTTCGCACAGGACGTGCTTGCCCGCTTCCATGGCGGCGGACGCCATGGAGAAATGGAGCGGGTTGGGGGTGCAGATGTGGACCGCGTCAATGGATGGATCGGCCAGGAAGTCTCTGTAGTCGCCGCTTGAGTGCTCAATGGACAGGTCATCCGCAAACCGGCGCGCCTGCTCCGCTGTCCTCGCGGCAACGCCCGCGATTTCAACCTGGCCGAGGCGGCGGAGCCCTTCCGCGTGAACCCGGCCCATGAAGCCGGTTCCGAAGATCGCTGCTTTTAATTTTTTCATGAACCCTTTTTCTTTCCGAACGCGTTTTATTTTTATGGGGAGCCTGTTTATTCGAAGCATAACGGCTTCGGGGTGAGCCGGAAGGTACAATCGGGGTTAAGCCCTCTTATGGTCGTCAGAATCCGTTTCGGTCGCGGGCCGGTAGTTTCGCGCCGAAAAGGAAAAAACAGCCGGATTGCAATGCTGGCGTCAAGCGCGTTGACGCTGGTTTCGGTCGGTTGCGGTACGTTCGGCCTGTGGCGGATCGGCCAGGATCTCAGCTGGACCGGCAACTTCGTGTTCCAGCAGGGGCTCCTGTCTCACTGGCAAGTGTGGATTGGAGTGGCGATCGGTGCACAATTCATCGGCTGGAAGCTGAGCCGGCATGCCCGGATCGCGACTCTCGACGAGCGAGCGGCGGCCAGTGAGCAGGCCATCGCGAATGTATAGCCCGGTGCCTGACCGGAGTTGCCCGCCGGGAGCGTTTCTTACCGTGGCTCCTCTGCTATCCTACACGTAGATTCGGGCAGCCCCATGCGTTACGACACCAGGTACCGGAGTCCCAGTTTCCTCTTTAACTGGTCGTTTCCCACCGGCGTTAAGTGGTTGATTATCACCAACGTCGCCGTGTATCTCGTGTATTTTTTCGGCTCCATGATTCGCGGCGAGCCGATTTTTGACAGCCTGCTGCTAATGCCTTCGGCTGTTATCCGCGGGGCCGTATGGCAACTCGTCACTTACCTTTTTCTGCACAGCCTCAGCAGCTTCTGGCACATTATCTTCAACATGCTGACGCTCTGGATGTTCGGAGCGCCCATCGAAGAAACGTGGGGCACGCGGCGTTTTCTGCAATACTACTTCATCTGCGGAATCGGCGCGGGAATCTGTGTTGTTCTGGCCAACCTGGCGTTCGGCGATCCGCATCAGCGGGTGCTCGGAGCCTCGGGTGCGATTTACGGAGTCCTGCTCGCCTACGGAATGCTGTTCCCGAACCAGACCGTACTCTTCATGTTTATTTTTCCCATCCAGGCGAAGTATATGGTCATGATTATGGGCGCCATCGCATTCCTGGCTTCCTTCCAGGGTGGGAGCACCGTGAGTAACCTGGCGCATCTGGGCGGCATGTTGTTCGGCTTGATTTACATGAAAACGCAATTCGGGCCGCGGCTTACCGGCAGTCTGACCGGCGGGTTGGACTTTGACTTCCAGCGGAAATGGAAAGACTACAAATTGCAGAGGGCGCGGAGGAAGTTCAAGGTTTATCTGAAGAAGCACGGGTCCGGCGATGACCCCTGGGTTAATTAAAGCTGTTAATTAAAGAGGAAGGCGCATGAAAACCTGGATCATTGGAGCGGCGGCGGCATCGGTGCTCATTCTTGGCGCCTGGGCACAGGACGGCCCGAATTCATCGGGCAGCGAAACCGTGGCAAGACCGCGCAAGGCGCCGGCGGCCGATACTACCGATACCAGCGGCGGCACCAGCCTTCCGCCGATTCCCTCGAAGCTCAGCCCCAGGGCTACGAAGGGCGAAGAGCCCGGGCAGCAGGACGCCACGTTCAAAGCAGAAACGAATATCGTCACCGTGGACGTGCAGGTGCTCGACAACAACGGAAATCCGATTCCGAACATCCCGCGGGACGATTTTCGCGTTCTCGAAGACAACGTGCCACAGACGCTTTCGGAGTTTTCGGTGGGCGAGGCGCCGATGACCGTGGCGATGCTCATCGAGTTCAGCGCCCGGTATCAGGCCTATTACAGCGCCGGCTGGGCACAGACGCTGACTGCATCCTACGGATTCATCCAGACGCTGAAACCGGAAGACTATGTCGCCATCATTGCGTACGACCTGCGTTCGACGATTTTAAGCGATTTCACGAACGACCGGCAGAAGACCATGGAAGCCATGTCGCGCATGCGCATGCCGGGTTTTTCAGAAAGCAACATGTTCGACGCTCTCACGGACACGGCGGACCGTATGACGAAAATCGAAGGGCGCAAGGCGATCCTTCTGATCTCTTCCGGTATCGATACCTTCAGCAAACTCACCTACGACAAGACGCGGAAGAGCCTGCAGGAATCCGGTGTGCCGGTCTATGCGATCGAAATGCTGCAGATTCAGCGCATCATGGCGGAAAGCTCGGGCAGAATGGGGGCATCGCAGGAGCTCGATTTTCTGCAGGGCGACAACGAACTGAGGACGTTTGCCAAAGAGACCGGAGGACAGGCTTTCTTCCCCCGGTTTACGGGCGAACTTCCAAACGTTTTCCGGTCGATCTCTCTGTCGCTGCGAAACCAGTACTCGTTGGGTTATTCGCCCAACAATCAGTCCAAAGACGGAAAATTCCGCAAGATCACGGTGCAACTGGTGAAGCCCGGCACGAAGGATCCCCTGCGCATGGTGAATGAAAAAGGGAAGCCGTTCAAGTACACCATCCTCGCGAAAGCCGGCTACAAGGCGCCGCGGGCGGTTGAGTAAAAAGAGGAGATAAACCGCCTCGCGATTGAAGTCAAGAACTCCATTCGCCCTTCTTTCATGCGGATGCAAATCGATTGACAGTTCCGTGACGGCTCTGTTACTGTCGGGTCGATTCCCGAGATGAAAAAAGAAGCGCCGCCCGCCGCACGAATTCTGCTTGTCGACGATAATGTCCATGGTCTTACCGCGCGCAAAATGATTTTGACGGATCATGGTTATGAAGTCGAAACGGCGCTGAGCGGTGAGGAAGCCTGGGAAATTTTTCAAAAGACTCAATTCGACGTGGTGGTGACGGACCTGCGCATGGGCGGGATCGATGGCGTGGAGTTGATCCGCCGGATTCGCGCGCTGGACGTGCCTTCGCGCATCATCCTGCTTTCGGGCTTCATCGGCTGTCTGGGCATGACGGAAAAATCCACGGGAGCGGACGAACTGATTTGCAAGAGCAACAAGGAAGTTCCGGAGTTATTGCGCGCGATCGGGAAGCTGGTGGCCCGGCCGCGGCGTCGAAAGGCTTCGTCCGAAGACGGGCCTGCGGGGCCCGCCGGTTCACGGATTATGCGCGCCGGCTAACGCACGGGGTGCCAGTGCGTGGCACCGCGGTCCTCATCGTTGTCCTTGCGGCGGCGCTCGCCGCTTTTTCCGCCCCCCCACCGGCTGCCAGACGCGCGGCAAAGAAAACTACCGCGGCAGCAGCCCGGCCCGCGGCTTCTTCCGAGCAGGCAATTGCCGCGCGCTGGCTCAGGACGATGACCCTGCGGGAGAAAATTGCGCAGCTCGTCGTTATCGCTTTCAGCGGGCATCCGATGAACACGCGCACGCGCGAGTATCGGAAGTTCGTTCGACTGGTGGGGCAGGAGCATGTGGGCGGCCTGATTCTGGTGAATGTTTCAAACGGGCGCACGGTCGCAAGAGCCGATCCGCTGGAAGCCGCCAGCTTCATTAACCGCATGCAGCGACTGGCGAAGATTCCGCTGCTGGTATCGGGTGACTTCGAACGCGGCGCGTCGATGCGCGTGGACGCGACGACCGTCTTCCCCCATGCCATGGCATTCACCGCATCCCGGGATCCCGGAGAAGCGCGCATTGAAGGCGAAATCACCGCGCGGGAAGCACGGGCGCTCGGAGTGCAGTGGCTCTTCTTCCCTGACGCGGACGTAAATAACAATCCCGATAATCCAATCATCAACATTCGCTCTTACGGAGAGAATCCCGACGACGTCTCGGCGTTCGTTTCCGCGTTCATCGCCGGTGCCCATTCAGTTCCCGGGGCGCGTGTATTGACAACCGCAAAACACTTCCCCGGACACGGCGATACGGCCACCGACACACATCTGAATCTGGCGACCATCAACGGCGACAAACCACGGCTGGAACAGGTGGAATGGGCGCCTTTCCGGGCCGCCATCGCGAGCGGCACGGATGCGATCATGACCGCGCACATCGCGGTGCCCGCGCTCGACGATGCCAGCGTGCCGGCAACGCTTTCTCCGAAGATCCTGACAGGCATCCTGCGGGAAGAAATGGGATTCAAGGGTATTGTCGTTACCGACGCGCTTGAAATGGGAGGGATCGCCAAAGGATACTCCGGAGGGGAAGCAGCGGTGCTGGCGCTGGAGGCAGGCGCGGACGTCCTGCTGATGCCGCCGGACGCCGAGGCTGCCATCAACGCCGTGGCGGCGGCGGTCGCCAAAGGGCACATTTCGCGGAAACGAATCGATGAGAGCGTGATGCGAATTCTGAGGGCCAAGGCGCGCGTCGGCCTGGCATCGAAGAAACTGGTGGATCTGGAAGAGATCCATTCGGTGGTGAACTCGGCAGAGAGCAACGCGGAGGCGCAGCGGATCGCCGATCGTTCCGTCACCCTCGTCAGGAATACCGGCGATTTCGTGCCGCTCAAAGCTCCCGGAACGACGGCTTTCTTCATCCTGGCGGAAGGGCGCTCTTCGGTGGAAGGAGAAGCGTTCGCGGCCGAAGTACGAAAGCGTTCGGCAGCCGCCACCGTGATTATCGTGGATGCCACCATGCCGGATGCCGATCTGGAGGCAGCGGTGCGGAAGGCATCTCAGGCCAGCCAGTATGTAGTGGCGGCGTTCGCGTCCGTTGCGGCATATCGCGGGAGCGTGGCGCTGGGCGGCGGTTTCCCCATGCTGTTGCAGAATCTGATAGCCACGAAGAAACCCGTGGCGTTGATTGCGCTGGGCAATCCGTATCTTCTGCGGAATTTTCCGGACGTCGCGGCTTACCTGACGACATACAGCACGGTGCCACCCTCGGAGATTGCAACGGTGAAGGCACTGTTCGGGGATATCGCCATCGGTGGCAAGCTGCCGGTCACCGTCCCCGGACTCGCGCAGTATGGCGACGGAATCGAAGTGGCGGCCACGCATCCGGCCAGTTCCGCGCCTTGAACGCAACCGTAACGGATTTGAGCGATGAACACGGCGGGCCTCTGCGGCCAATGCATTCACCGGAAGGAAATTCGCAGCGATCGCGGCAGCGTCTTCACCATGTGCCTGCGATCGTTCCAGGAACCGGAGTATCCGAAATATCCGAGCCTCCCCGTGCTGCGCTGCTCCGGCTTCGACGAAGCGCCTGTGAGACACTGCAAGTAATCCCTTGCATTTGAGCATTTCCCGCATTTGACCCATGGCGGAAACAAGCACACTGGAACCGCCCCGGCAGGCTGATCGGGAACCAGCTCAGACGTACGCCCACTGGGTGCCGAAGTATAACCCGTGGATTGTCGCGCTGACGGTGACGCTCGCGACGTTCATGGAAGTGCTCGACACATCCATCGCAAACGTCGCGCTGCCCCACATTGCGGGCGGGCTGTCGGTCAGTCAGGATGAATCGACGTGGGTGCTGACCAGTTATCTGGTTTCGAACGCCGTGATCCTGCCGATTGCCGCATGGCTCTCCGTCCTGGTTGGCCGCAAACGGTTCTATATGACCTGCGTGGCACTGTTCACGGTCAGCTCATTTCTGTGCGGCCTGGCTCCTTCGCTGGGAATTCTGATCCTGTTCCGCGTGATCCAGGGGCTGGGCGGAGGCGGACTGGCGACCAGCGAACAAGCCATTCTGGCCGATACCTTCTCGATCGAGAAGCGCGGCATGGCGTTCGCGGTCTATGGAATGGCGGTTGTCCTCGCGCCCGCCATCGGACCGACGCTCGGCGGGTGGATTACTGATAACTTCAGCTGGCGCTGGATTTTTTATATCAACGTGCCCGTTGGCCTTCTGTCGCTCTACCTTACGAACAAGATCGTCGAAGACCCGCCTTACATGGAGAGCGAGCGGCGAAAGACCCTGCGGAATCCGATCGACTACATGGGGCTGGGTCTGATTGCGGTCGGGATCGGATGCCTGCAATACGTGCTCGACAAAGGCCAGGAGGAAGACTGGTTCGCTTCGAATAAGATCGCGATCATTCTTACCGTTTCGCTGATCTCGCTTACGTGGTTTGTGTTCAACGAGTGGAAACACTCGAACCCGATCGTGGACCTGCAGTTGATGCGGATGAAGAACTTCCGGACCGCGGCGTTCATGATGTTCATTCTGGGGATGGTCCTGTTCGGGACGACTGTATTGATCCCGCAGTTCCTCCAGGTCCTGATGGGTTACACCGCCGAGAACGCAGGGAAGGCGCTGTCGCTGGGCGCCGTCGTGCTGATCTTCATGATGCCGATGATCGGGCAACTCGTCTCGCGCATGGATCCGCGAATCATGATCGCCGGAGGGTTTACGATCACCTCCGTTGCGCTCTATCACATGACGAATATCAACCTCGGGATCGATTTCCGCACGGCGGCGATGTACCGCGTCTACCAGATGCTCGGCGTGGCCTTTATTTTCATTCCGATCACAACTCTGGCGTACGTGGGCGTTCCGCGGCATAAGAATAACCAGGTCGCCGGGATGAATAATCTGATGCGCAATCTTGGCGGGAGCATCGGGATTTCGATGCTCAGCACATTCCTGCTGCGGCTGACGCAAAGACACCAGGTTTATCTGGTGGCTCATGCAACCGCGGGCAATCCCTTATTTATGGGGAGAATCGAGGGTCTTACCCGGAAGTTGACAAACCAGGGAGTCCCGCCCAACCAGGCAACCGCGCAGGCTTATTCGCTGATGAGCAGAACCATCTCGGGACAGGCGACGACGCTCGCTTATGTCGACATTATTGCCATCATGGCGGTTTTGGTGCTCTGCCTCGCGCCTCTGGCGTTTCTGATGCAGCGGCCGCCGAAGAGCAGCGCGCCCGTCGCGGCGCACTGACTCGGATTTCAGGCTCCTGTTAACTTGCGGGCTCCGCCACGCAGATGTTGCGGAGCTCGCCCAGCCCTTCCACCTGAACCACGACCTCCGCTCCCGGCGTGAGCCACTTCGGCGGCTTATGCGAGAACCCCACGCCGGCAGGCGTACCCGTCATGACCACGTCTCCCGGTTCCAGCGTCATCACGCTCGAAAGGAACTCGATGGTTTCCGGAATCTTGAAAATCAATTCGCGCGTGTTGGAGTTCTGCATCCTCTCGCCGTTGAGGGTGAGCGAGATATTGAGGTTGTGAGGATCTTCGATCTCGTCGGCGCTGACGAGGAACGGCCCCATGGGCGCGAACGTGTCGAAGTTCTTGCCCATCGTCCACTGAGACACGGCCATCTGTAAATCGCGGGCGCTCACGTCGTTCGAATTCATGTAGCCGAACACATAGTCGCGCCAGTCCTCTGCCCGGATGTGCCGGCCGGCTTTGCCGATCGCAAATGCGAACTCGGCTTCGTAATCCGGCTTGCGCGAATTCCGCGGCAGCACGATATGGTCTCCCGGCCCGATCACGGTATTTGAATATTTCGCGAAGATGACGGGAAACTTCGGGATTTCCAGTTTGGCTTCCTCTGCATGATCGCGGTAGTTCAGGCCCATGCAGAGTATTTTGGGAGGCTTCGGAAGCGGCGCGCAAAGCTTCACGGAAGCAAGTGGAAACGTGGCATCGGCAGGCGCCTGCGATACGAAGCCCCGCACCTTTTGGAAAGCTTCGGTCCCGCCCTGGAGCACGGACAGAAGATCCGGAAATCCAGCGCGTTTGAGACTGACAACCGTATCGGCAACGGCAACGCCCGCGTGGCGATGGCCACTGTGTTCAAAAGTTACGAATCGCATAAACCGTTGTGAAAGTCCGCGTCCGAGGTCATGCGTAGACCGGCGTGGATGCGAGGTCCGCCGCCCGGATGCCTTTGGCGTAATTCAGCTTGCCCACCATGAATTCCTCCTCGGGACGATCCACCGGCGTAATACCGGCCTTCTTATAGGTATTGCGGATCGATTCCCGGCCCCTCGAATCGAGAACGGGCAGGTATTCGGCCGGTTTCAGCGGGAGAAGGCCGCCGTTTCCCCCGGTGCACCACTGGTAATACTTCATGTGTGTCCACGGATGGCTCCCATGCAGCAACAACGGCACCTGCAAATTATAGATAGCTTCGACGAGAGGCTGCATTTGCCAGTAGATCTTCATCGCTTCATTCATGCGGCGTTTGCCGGCCAGTTCCATGAATTCGACCGCGTAGGGTTTTTCGGGCGATTGCACCGCTTCCACGATCCATTCGCCGCTCCACTGGATGTTGCGATAGTTGCTGCCAAGCGCCGGCACCAGATCCAGATTCACCAGGCCCAGGAGCAGCCGGTTTGAAAACCGCGTGCACAGTTCGTAAGCGGTGGCCACGTTCATCGACTGCGTCACCTTCAGGCCGATAACATTGGGGACGTCGGCGAGACGGTCGAACACGTTCAGGGGAATGCCGCTCGGATGAAACTGCCTCAGCGCCGGAACATCCGCGCCATAAAGCAGAATCCCGAGCGAAGTGGAATCGATCACCTTCCGGAAGTGAGCGTAGACTTCATCTTCCGAACGCGGCTGCACATTGCCGGGGAACATCACCATCGCATGAGTACAGCCCAGCTTCTCAGCCTCGGCCAGCGACGCGATGGCCGAGTCCGCCGACCCGCCCACGATGACTGAAGTCAGCATTTTGCCGCGCGATTCGTCACGCACTATTTCCATCAGGCGCGTGCGTTGCCGCGCATTCGCTCCGATGGCGGACACGGTGGACGAGCAAAAACCATGTTTAATGCTTTGCCGCACGTCGTAGCGGATGCCGGGCTCGTCAAGGCTCTTGAAGTCGGGAGAGAACGAGGGCATCAGGACGTTTTCCATGCCTTTCAGGTGTTCCTGCGCCCATTGTTTCTTTTCGGTTCTGGAAGTAGCGGCTCGCGCCGACGAGATGAGTGCTCCGGCGCCAAGCACGCTGAAACCAAGCCGCCGCGAGAAATCCCGCCGATCCATATTGGAAACCCCTCCGGGTAATTGGAAGCCCCTCCGGGCAAGCATACCCGGCTCTCATCATAACTTACAGGGCCTCGAAAAACCGGTCCTGTTGGGTGCAGTCGCTTCGCTGCCGGAATGGTTCAAAGACGCGCCACCAGTGCGTCAGTGAACAACACTATTGTCCATGCCCCGCGAAAAATTGCGGATACAAAAATATTTCTTGACTGCAATCGCATATTGCAATAACATCTATCACAGATAGCAATATGAAACTGGGCGAAAAGATCCGCTACCTGCGCGAAGTCGAAGGCGCCCTCCGGGGCTTCGATCGCGCGATGACCCAGCAGGAAGTCGTTCGCGCCATCGCGAAGGATCTGAAAAAAAAGCTCTCGCAGTCCTATCTTTCGCAAATTGAAAGCGGCACGCGTCCGCACCTCACCAACACCAGCCGCATGCTTCTGGCGAAGTTCTTCAAGGTGCATCCGGGCTATCTGGTCGACGATCCGGAAGGCTATTCGACCGAGCTCATTTCCGACTTCGGTGCCCTCGAAGACAAACTCGACCTCTGGCTGGTCGATGGCGCGGAACGTTTCCGCAACGACCCGGATCTTCGCCAATCGCTGTTGTCTCTGGCGAAGCATCCGGATTCGCGGCGCTGCCTGCGTTTATTGCAGTTGATTCTGGAAAACCCCGGGCTCGCGGATCGCCTGTTCGACGTCCTGACGCCCGTTCCGCAGTCACCCGTTGTTCCGCTTCCAAAGGAGGCCTCATGACCTGGGAACAATTCTTTCTCGGGTGTTTCGCATTTGGATTCGCCCTGAGCCTGATCGCGTTTCTCGCGGGCTCCGCGCACCTGCACTTTCACCTGCACTTTCACCTGCACCACGGTGGTCCGCATGCCGGCAAATTCAATTTCGGGACCATTGCCGCCTTCCTCACCTGGTTTGGAGGCGCAGGCTATGTTCTCTCCAGCTGGGGCAGGATCGGTCTGGCGCTGATCCTCTTCGTTGCGGCCGGAGTCGGGCTGATCGGCGCGGCCATCGTCTTTCTCTTCGCCGCCAAAGTACTCGCTCCGGGCGACCGTGCGCTCGATCCGGCCGATTACCGGATGATCGGTACTCTCGGCACCGTTTCCAGCCCCGTACTGCCGAACGGAACCGGCGAAATGATCTTTGTGCAACAGGGCCGGCGGTCGGGCGTTCCCATCCGGAGCGAGAGCGGACGCGCCATCCCGGCGGGCAAAGAAGTAGTGGTAACCCGCTACGAGGATGGCATTGCGTACGTCCGCGAGTGGGAAGAGTTGACGGCCTGAAGGCCGCGAAGGAGTCGTTCGATGAGTCCGTTCCAGTTGGTTGTCGTAGTGGCGATGATGGCTCTCGCCCTGCTGTTTCTGATCGGCGTGTTTGCGCGGCTCTTCCGTAAGGCCGGCCCGCATCAGGCACTGATCGTCTATGGTTTTCGCGGCCCGCGCGTCATCAAGGGCCGGGGCACGGTGGTTTTTCCGATGCTCGAAAATTCCCGTGAACTGTCGCTCGAACTCATGTCGTTCGATGTGGCGCCGCAACAGGACCTGTACACCATGCAAGGCGTCGCGGTCACGGTGGAGGCGGTCGCGCAGATCAAAGTGAAGTCCGATCCCGAATCCATCCAGACGGCCGCCGAACAGTTCCTGACGAAGAGCGATCAGAATCGCGAAGCCCTGATCCGGCTCGTGATGGAAGGCCACCTCCGGGGCATCATCGGCCAGTTGACCGTGGAACAGATCGTGAAGGAACCGGAGATGGTGGGCGACAGGATGCGCAACACCTGCGCGGGCGACATGAACAAGATGGGCCTCGAGGTCATCTCGTTCACCATCAAAGAGGTTCGCGACAAGAACGAATACATCGCGAATATGGGCCGCCCGGATATCGCGCGTATCCAGCGCGATGCGGACGTCGCCACCGCCGAAGCGGAACGCGATACCGCGATCCGGCGCGCGCAGGCGCAGCGCGAAGCCGCCATCGCCAAAGCCCAGGCCGATCAGGAGCGGGTTCTGGCGGAAACGCTCTCCCTGACCAAGCAGGCGGAGGCCCAGCGCGACCTCGAAATCAAGCGAGCCGAATATCTCGAAACCGTGAAGCGCCAGCAGGCTCAGGCCGACAAGGCTTATGAGATCCAGACCAATGTGATGCAACAGCAGGTAATCGCCGAACAGGTGAAGGTCCACCAGATCGAGAAAGAGCACGAGATCCTGGTGCAGGACGCGGAAATTCAGCGCCGCGAACGCGAATTGATTGCGACCGTGCTGAAACCCGCCGAGGTAGAACGCCGCCGCATCGAAACGCTGGCATCGGCGGAACGGCAGCGTCTGATCGCGGAAGCGGAAGGCCGCGCCTCGGCCATCCGCGCGCAGGGCGAAGCGGAAGCCGAAATTACTTTCAAAAAGGGCGAGGCTGAAGCGAAGGCGATGAACGTGAAGGCCGAAGCCTATCGGGAATACAACCAGGCGGCAGTCGTTGACAAGCTGATCTCCAGCCTGCCGGAGATCGTGAGAGCGCTGGCGGCTCCGCTCGAGAAAGTCGACAGGATCACCATCGTCTCGACCGGCGGCGATACGGCCGGCATGAACAAAATCACGGGCGATCTGACGAAGATGGCAGCTCAGATCCCCGCCCTCTTCGAGACCCTCTCGGGCATGCAGATGTCCGAATTGTTCTCGAAAATAAGATCCATCGGAGATAACAAGGAGTAAATTATGGCACTGCTGGAAAGAGTGGGCACGTTGCTGCGGGCCAATCTGAACGACCTCATGGACCGCGCCGAAGACCCGGAAAAGATGGTCAAACAAGTCATCCTCGACATGGAGAACCAGTTGATCCAGGTCAAGACGCAGGTGGCGATCGGCATCGCGGATCTGCACCTGCTGCAGAAGAAGCGGGACGAATGCAGCCAGGAACGCGAAGACTACGTTCGCAAGGCGGAACTGGCGGTCGCGAAGCGGAATGACGCGCTGGCGCGGGCTGCCATCGAGCGCTCGCTCGACGCTAAGAAGAGGTCGGAGAGCTTCGACGAACAATTGGCCAGCCAGAAGGTTCAGGTGGAGAACCTCAAAAACGCGCTGCACCAGCTCGGCGGAAAACTGGCCGATGCGAGGGCGAAGAGCGACGTGCTGATCGCAAAGCACCACCGGGCACGGGCGGCCGGCAAAGCCGCGGAGGCGAGCCTCAATATGAACGCCAACGCCGCCTCCGGCGTCTGGGACCGCATGAACCGTAAGGTCAACCGCGCGGAAGCCTTAGGCCAGGCGCGGGCGGAATTGCTCGGCGACGACGTGGCGGACCAGTTTGCGGCTCTCGAAAAGCAGGACGAGATCGAGCGCCTCCTGGCGGATCTGAAGCGGGAGAAAGAGTAGCCACCATGCGCCGTCTTGCCATTGTCCTCGCGGTGCTGGCCACCGTGAGCGCCGCCGAGCATGTGTCACTGCCGGGAACGCGCGCCAGAGTCATGAAAGCGCCACACCGTGTGCGCCGCGCGCTGGTACGGATCGCCGATTGGCGCGCGTTTCTGATCGGCCCGATTCGTTTGTTCCAGCGCACTGCAGCGCAAGGCGCGCTTCCGTGGCTGAACCGGAGCAACTAAGCGGCCTCTCCAGAAACTACTCACGCCGGAACCTCGGAATTGGTCGCCGGCATGATGGAGAATCCGAGTTGAGCGGCCTTCTTGTTGAGCAGTGATACCTGTTGTTGGCGGTACTTGTCTTCGTAAAACTGC
>Ga0207933_1000143_pt1 | contig 73405 bp, 62 predicted proteins | sample NGESurdeep092012_4_FD_184488 | JGI IMG/M metagenome (GOLD analysis project Ga0207933, IMG submission 184488) | Arctic peat soil microbial communities from Barrow, Alaska - NGEE Surface sample F53-3 deep-092012 (SPAdes) | ecosystem: Environmental > Terrestrial > Soil > Wetlands > Peat ...
GGGCGCCACCGCGGGCGATATCGACATCGCAACCGGCGCCCGGCCGGACGTGCCGCTCTACGACGGCCAGATTTACGGGTATTTCAACAACCAGTCCGCCGGGATCACGCCCGCCAATGTCGATATGACGGGCGGCGCCGCCACCGTGGCCGCGTCCATCGTAACCGCCGCGAATGGGCAGGTTGCCGGCGGACTTGGCATGCAGTCGATAGGCAGTTCGGTGTCGATCGGCACTCCCCGTCCGTATACGGGAAACGGATATACCTACTACGCGCTCGATCTCAATTTCAATCCCTTCGGCCAGGCCGGCCCGCAGCATGTGATCTTCAACGCTCCGGACTATACGTATGTGCTGCCCGCGGGTATCAATCTCACGCTGAGCGGGCCTCCCGCGGTGACGTCAGTCAACAGTAACGGCGACGGCACCCTGACCCTTACGGGAACCAACTGGGCGGCGAACACGCAGCTCTACTTCGACAGTCTGCCTTCTTCGATCGTATCGCTCGACCCGGCCGCCGGCTCGGCGGTAGTGATTCCTCCCGCCGGAGCAAACAATCAGCAGGCCACCGTGACGGCCTACAATTCGGACGGTCAGAACTCGCAGATGCTGCAATCGGCATTGCCGGTCACATACTCTTACGGTGGTTTGGCTGCTCCCTCGATTACCTCGATCAGCCCTTCCTCCCTGCCCGCGGGAGCGGAGTCCGTAGTGGATATCACGGGCAGCGGGTTCACCTTTACGGCCGGGTCGGCAACGATAGGGTTCGGAACCAGCGATATTTCCGTGCAGCGCGTTTTTGTGTTGTCTCCAAATCACGTGCAGGTGGATGTTTCCGTCTCGCCCAATGCCGCGCTCTCGAATCCCGATGTGAGCGCCATTGCGGGATTTCAGGTTGCGACGCAGACGGCGGGCTTCCAGATTACAGCGCCCGTGCAAGGCTTGCCCGCCGCATACCCGGTTTTGTTCAATGCATCGCCCGGTCTCAACGGCGCTTATGCGGGAGCTGTCGTGAGCCTCTATGGCTCAAATCTGGCGGCGCCCAACCTGACGCCCGCGCTCGCTATTGCCGGCGAACCGGCGACAATTCTCTATGCATCGCCATCGCAGATCAATCTCCTTATTCCGGCGGACCTTGCGCCCGGTCCGGCGCGCCTGACTTTGAATAATGGCATTCTGAGCGCGTTCCCGTTGACGGTTAATATCGACACTCCCCCGGCTGCCATCGCCGCGATACAAAATGGCGCCGGTGCTTATATCTATGCCGCGAGTCCCGCGCATCCGCTCGACGTGCTGATCGTGACCCTCACCAATTTCGGCGCGCCGGGAGCGGCCATCGACCCCAGCCGCGTGCAGGTAAGCGTCGGAGGCGTTAACCACAACGTGGCTGCGGTCACTCAGATCGGACCATACACTCAGGTAACCTTCCAGCTGAACGCAGGCGATCCGCTCGGGCAGTTGGAGCAACTGGTGGTTTATCTGGACGGCCGCAGCAGTTATCCGGCAGTCATCCCGGTGGCGAATCAGGATGGATCTTTCACATCGGTGGCCGGCACATAGCCATTCTGCAGCAACACGGCCAGCGCCGCCTCCCGCGCTTCCGGGCGCACATAGAAAAACGCCCCGATGCGTTTCGATTTGAAGATCATCCCGCCCTGGTACTCGTCCGTTTCCACCGCGAAGTCGAGGCCCGCCCCGGTCAGAACAGCCTCCAGGCCGACGGCCTCCTTCAGGCGTTTCGCAATGAAAATCAGATCCGGTTCCGTGCCCTCGAAGTAATCGGCGTCTTTTTTCATGAGAATCCCGGACGGTGGAAACAACTATATTAGGCGATGCAAACGATTTCTTCCCTTTCCCTCGAAGACGAGATCTGCTGGCTGGCGCTGCGGATGGTCCCCGGCCTCGGAACCCGCCGGATCGGATTATTGCTGGAACGTTTGCGCACCCCGCAGGCGATCTTCCGCGCCTCGGTGAGTGAACTGGAAGCTGCAGGCTTGAGCGGAGCCGTCGCGCGCTCGGTCGCCGGCGGCTCCAGCTTCGACGACGCAGCCACCCAACAGCAGAAACTCCGCGAAGCCGGGGCGCAATTGATCACGTTGGGAGACCCGCGCTATCCCGAACCGCTGCGGAAGATCTACGACCCTCCGCCGGTCCTTTTCGCCCGGGGCCGGGTGGAATTGCTCTCTTCCGTCTGCATCGGGGTGGTGGGTACCCGCCATCCCACTCCTTATGGGATAGCCGCGGCCGAGCGGCTCTCGGGCGATCTGGCGCGCGCCGGCATGACCATTACCTCCGGCATGGCGCGCGGCATCGATACCGCGGCGCACAAAGCGGCGCTGGCGGCGGCCCTTTCGGCGGAAGCGCTCACCATTGCGGTGCTCGGCTGCGGGGTGGATGTCGTCTATCCGTCGGAGAATCGTAAACTGGCGTCTGAAATCGCGGCGCGCGGGCTGATCGTCTCGGAATTTCCCATGGGCGGGACGGCATTTCCCCAGAATTTTCCGATTCGCAACCGTGTTATCAGCGGCCTGAGTTGCGGCATTCTGGTGGTCGAAGGCGCCCAATATAGTGGATCGGCCATCACCGCCAGGCTGGCGATCGACCAGGGCCGCGAGGTTTTTGCCGTCCCCGGAAACATCACTTCCAAGGTGAGCTGGGGGCCGAATCTGCTCATCAAGCAGGGGGCAAAACTGGTCCAGGACTGGAACGATGTAGTGGTAGATCTGCCCCAGGCGGCGCAAAGGCGCCTGATCGATGAAGGAAGGCAAAGGATTATGGATCAGGGACTTACCGCCGGTTCAGGGGCGTCCGCAGAGACAGGCGCCGAATCTTCCGCCGCGGCGGCGGCATCTGAATTAAACGAACCGCACCAGCTGGTTGCCCGCCGGGTTCTGGGGAGATTGAAAACGGACCAGGCGATTCAGCTCGACCTTCTCGTGGATACACTGGAGGAGGCGTCGCCGTCGGAGATCATCGCGGCATTGTTCGAACTGGAGATCCTCGGTCTGGTCCGGCAACTCCCCGGCCGGAACTTTGTTAAAGTGTGGTAACCCTTCCAGCCCGGCCCAAAGTTGCTCGGCTGGCCTGCGCACATCCGTAGTCTATTCTGAAGAACTAGTGGAGCTATGGCAAAATCTTTAGTAATCGTCGAGTCACCGGCGAAGGCGAAGACCATCAACAAGTACCTCGGCAAGCAGTTCATCGTAAAGGCGTCGCTGGGGCACATCAAAGACCTTCCAAAGCGCGATCTCGCGGTTGACGTGGATAATGGCTTCCGCCCGCAGTACGAGGTGATCGAGGGCAAAAAGAAGCTCATGCAGGAGCTTCGCGACGCGGCGAAGGGTGTGGAAAACGTCTATCTTGCGGCCGATCCCGATCGCGAGGGCGAGGCCATCTGCTGGCATCTTCAGGAGGAACTGAAGCCCAAAAAGAGCGATAAGCGCAAGGCAGAAGACGGCCCGAAGTTCTTCCGCGTGATGTTCAACGAGATCACGAAGAAGTCGATTGAAAAGGCGTTCGAAAAACCCGCGCAGGTCAATATCAACCTGGTGGATGCGCAGCAGGCACGCCGCGTCCTCGACCGTCTGGTCGGATACAAAATCTCTCCGCTTCTGTGGGATAAGGTCCGGCGCGGGCTTTCAGCGGGCCGCGTTCAGACGGTTGCCGTGCGGGTGGTGGTGGAGCGCGAGCGCGAGATCCGGGCGTTCGTTAAACAGGAATACTGGACGCTCGACGCCAACCTGGCGGCAAAGAAGACTCCGTACTTCGACGCCCGTCTGTTCCGCAAAGGCGAAGAAGCGCCGGAAATTCCGGACCAGGCAGCGGCGGATTTTCTGGTAGCGGATCTCGAAGGCGCCCGCTACATCGTCAAATCGGTCGGAACGAAAGAGAAGCGCCGGAATCCGGTGGCTCCCTTCATCACGTCGACCCTCCAGCAGGAATCGTCGCGGAAACTGCGGTTCAGCGTCAAGCGCACCATGATGCTCGCGCAGCAACTCTACGAAGGCGTGGAAATGGGAAGCGAGGGCGCCGTCGGCCTGATCACCTACATGCGAACCGATTCCACGCGGCTCTCCGAGGATGCCGTGATCGAAGCGCGCGAGTTCATCGGCGGCAAGTTCGGGCCCGAATACGTCCCGGCCGCGCCCAACGTTTATAAATCGAAGAAAGAAGCGCAGGATGCGCACGAAGCGGTGCGTCCCACCTCCGCCATGCGCACGCCGGACGAAGCGGCGAAGTATCTTGCCGAGGACCAGTTGAAGCTTTACCGGCTCATCTGGATGCGTTTTATCGCGTGCCAGATGAACCCCGCCGTTTTCGATCAGACGACGATCGATCTGAACGTCGCGGGACTCGGAGGCACCGATTACACCTTCCGCGCTACCGGTTCGGTCGAAAAATTCCACGGTTTCCTCGCGGTCTACGAAGAAGGCAAGGACCAGAAGGATGAGGAAGACGACGAACTGAAGCACAAGCTGCCCGCCGTCGCGGCAGGCGAAGAGCTGAAGCTCCGCGCACTCAAGCCCGAGCAGCACTTTACCGAACCGCCCGCGCGCTACACCGAAGCCACGCTCGTGAAGAAACTGGAATCGGACGGTGTCGGGCGGCCTTCCACCTACGCGTCTATTCTTTCCACCATTCAGGAGCGCGAGTACGTGACCAAGGAAGGCGGAAAGTTCCGTCCGACCGAGTTGGGCATGGTGGTTACGGACCTGCTGCTTGAGAGCTTCAACGATATCTTCGACGTGCGCTATACCGCGCGCATGGAGCAGGATCTCGACGAAATCGAAGAAGGCAAACTCGACTGGCGCGAGGCCATGAGCGACTTTTACGAGCGCTTCATGAAGGATCTCGGCAATGCCGAAGAGCACATGACAAATATCAAGCGGATGGAAAAACCCACCGACTTCATGTGCGACAAATGCGGCAAGCCTCTGGTAATCAAATGGGGCAAACACGGCAGCTTTCTCGCCTGCACCGGATATCCGGAATGCACGTACACACGGGAATTGACGGTCGACCTTCCGGATATCGAGAAGGGTGACCTGGGCGAGCAGGGTGAAGAGGAATACTGCCAGAATTGCGGCCGTCCGATGGTGCTGAAAAAGGGCCGTTTCGGCACGTTTTTCGCCTGCACCGGATACCCCGATTGCAAAACCACCAAACAGATCGGCGGTCCGCAGAAGAAGGCCGACGTTCAGCTGGACGAAAAATGTCCGCAATGCAGCAGTAATCTCGTTCAGAAATACGGGCGTTTCGGCGAATTTACCGCGTGCAGCAATTATCCTGCCTGCAAATACGTAAAGCAGAAAACGATCGGGGTCAAATGCCCGGAATGCTCGGAAGGCGAAGTGGTCGAGCGGCGCTCCAAACGCGGCAAGACGTTCTTCGGGTGCAACCGGTATCCCGACTGCGCCTTTGTGGCGTGGGCGCGCCCCGTGCCCGAGAAGTGTCCGGATTGCGGCGGTCCCTATCTGGTCGAGAAATTCCTGAAAGCGGGAGCGTTCCTTCAGTGCCCCGCGGCCGGCTGCAAATACAAACGGGAATTCACGCCCGTCATTGAAACCGCCGAAACCGCGGTCGAACCCGAGCCCGAACCCGTAATCGCCGGCTGATTGTCACCTCTCCTCCTTTGCCGGGCGGCCTGAAATCCGCCCGGCCTCTGTATTATTCTTACCCTCAATTCTTACCAGTATTTTTCTTATTGGTATTCTTCTTTAAAGTAATTGTGAGAAATATCAAGTATCGTTGAACCATAGTTCTGTAATTTAACTTTTGATTACGCCGACGGGAAGCAATAATCCTCCGCGGCTCAAAAAAGGGAGCGACTGTTCAACATGAAAGCGCAAACGATAGAAATCCAGGAATCCACCGGGCGTATTCTTTCCTCGGCGATTTTCCGGCCAGGCGGGAAGAAACTGCTGGCCAAAGGCCACATCCTCCGGGAAGAAGACATTCGTGTCCTTCAACTGGAAGGTATGGAAAACATATGGGTCGCCCAGTTGGAAGAAGGCGAGATCTCCGAAGATGAAGCCGTTTGCGCCGTGGCGGGCGAAATGGCGTGCGGGTGTTGCGAGATTCAACTCGCTCCCGGCGGACGCGCGAATTTGATTGCGACGGAAAACTGTTGCGTGCTGGTCGACGACGATCTGCTTCGTCAGGTAAATTGCACGTCCGGAGTGGTTATTGCCACCACTATAAATTTCAGTTTTGCCATGGCCGGACAAAGAATAGCCACAATTAAAAGCGCGCCTTTTGCCGTCGCGAAATCGGATTTCGACGGCTTGATCGGTATGTTGCGGGAGCGCGGACCGATCATGCAGGCCCGCCCGACGCAGGGCGCCAGCGTGGCAGTGCTCTATTGCGACCCCGTAAACGGCGATCGCGCCAGAGTGCTCTTTGAATCCGTGCTGCGCCAGAAACTGGAGCGTTTCGGCATTCGCACCCACGCCAGTCTGGCGGTTCTCGAAAATGAAGAGCATGTCTCGCGCGGCATGCAGCATCTGCTGCGCGCAAAGCCCTCCGTGATTCTGGTTGCTTCAACCACGGCGCCGGCGGGTCCATCCGATGTCGTCGGCCTCGCCATGGAGAAGATCGGTTGCCAGCTGGAGCGCTTCCTCGCCCCTGTCGAACCTGGACACCTGCTGCTCATGGGATACAAGGACGACACGCCGATTATGTCGGCGCCGGGCTGTTTCCGGTCCCTGAAGCCGAATGTAATCGATCTGATGCTGCCGCCGATGATGGCGCGCTACCGGGTTTCCACGTGGGAAGTGGCCTGCCTGGGGCATGGCGGCCTCCTGAATTAGTCCCGCTATCATGAGTTGTTGGAGCGACTGAAACAGGAGCACGGCGGCCCGCCGCGAAACTACCGGGACCTCCTCGGTCCGGGGATTATTTTTCGCGATCTTGGCCGCGTTGCCGAGTCCGAACTCTATCTGCGCCGGGCTTGCGCTCTGGAACCTGAACGCGCGGAGGCGCATTACAACCTGGCCCTCACTCTTTTGCTTGCAGGCGAATATCGCGAGGGATTCCGCGAGTATGAATGGCGCCGGCGGACAAAACAATTCGCGGAGCGGCTCCCGCATTACGCTTCGCCCGTCTGGGATGGATCGGAACTGGAAGGACGAAGGATACTGATTCACGCCGCGCAGGGCGATGGAGACGTAATCCAATTCTCACGTTACATGAGCTTCGTGCGGGAACGAGGAGGCTCACCGATCCTTCATGTTCCCGCATCGCTGGTCCGATTGATGAGCTGGCTTCCGGACTGCGGCATCGTAGCAGCGCTCGATTCCGCGCCACCTGCTTTCGATGTGCAATGTCCGATGCTCTCGCTCGCGCTGCTGGCCGGGACGGATTTGGATTGCGTACCGCCTCCCGCACAGTTTGCCGTTCCCGCCGATCTGCAGCGGAAATGGAACGTATTGCTGGGCGAAAAGACCGCTCCCAGGGTCGGCATCGATTTGCTTGCGCCGATTCGGGATGTCGCCGGGTTGCATCTGTTCAGTCTGCGGGCAGGACTCGCCGGCGTCCGGGATCTCTCACCCGAACTCTCCGATTACGCCGAAACCGCGGCCGCGATTTCGCAACTCGATCTGATCGTCACGGTAGACTCAGCAGTCGCCCATCTGGCTGGATCTCTGGGCATTCCGGTTTGGATGTTAATCCCGTTCGCGCCGGATTGGCGATGGTTGCTGGAACGCGCGGATTCGCCCTGGTATCCCGGTATGCGTCTCTTTCGTCAGACAACACGCGGCGATTGGGACGGAGTCGTGAATTCAGTAACGGCGGCGCTCGATGAATTCGTCGATGCCCGATCTCCCCACGCGGCTTCCGGCGCTCCGGTCGTCAACCTTCCGGAGCCGGATCCGGCGGTGGACGAGAGGGCCCGCATGGCTGCCGATTTCATTCCCGCCGGCGCGGTAGTGCTGGATCTCGCTTGCGGGAGCATGGCAATCGAGCGATACCTTCCTCCCGGGTGCCGCTATTTGCCTTGCGACGCGGAGGCAATAGCAATACCTTCGGGCGTGACGCATATCACCGCGCTCGGAATCCCCGATTGCATTCAAGATCGGAAGAACTTCCTTCAGCAATTGCGCGCTACGGGGCTGCCTGTCGTGTTCGGCCTGAACCAGGCGAGCGTGGAGGAATTCTCCCGGCAGTTGGCCGAGGCCGGATTCCATGTCCGGAGTTCTCTCCGGGACGGCGGTAATCAGGCGATCCTGCGCGTGACTCCGGAGGAGACGCGGCTCACGATCAGACATCGCGTGCTCGTCGTGTCCTACAACAACAGCGGCAACTTCGGTGACCGTCTCGGCTTCCACCTGCTCAATTCGCTGCTTCCGGCGGATGCGGAAGTACATTATGCGCATTTCCGTCCCTGGGATGTGCCGGAAGGCGATTTCGACCTGCTTGTGGTGGGGATCGGCAATAGTATCTTTAATCCCATCCTGACCGATCGGCTAATCTCTCTGGCGCGCCGCATCCCACACTCCGTGGGGATCTTTGGAACGCAATACCGGGAATCGATCGACAGGAACAGGATGTCCCGGTTACTGGACAGCCTGACCGTCTGGTTTGCGAGACATGAAGAGGACATGCTCCTGTATGGCTCGGGAAGGCAAAATGCGATCCATCTGGGCGACTGGTTGATCGGCGCTTTCCCGATGACACGCTGGACTCGCGACGAGGCCTTGCGGATCGGCAAAGAGATGTGGAACGACCTGCCGCTCGACCGGACCATTGAGCGCATCCAGAAGTATCGGACCGTCACGTCAGAACGGATTCACCCTCTGCTTTGCGCTCTGACTTCCGCGGAGCGGGTGGCATTCTCGGAACAACAGGAAGACGGGACCGGGAGATCCAGCGGCAAATTCCGTTCTCTTCTCCTCGATATATTCGGACGCACCTGGCCCGAATCGACACTTTTCGAGGTCGATCGCGAAGCCGTGGCGCTTTACCGCGCGAGGGTACTGCGGGTTACTTCAACCATGCCGCAAGTCTTTGCAGGGCTGCTCGGAGCGAAAAGCACCTAAAGCCGGAGAATCGCGTTCCGGATGCTGTCGGCGACGCCCAGCCGGTCCCAGTCGGACGCTTCGACCCAGAGTACGGAAGGCGCTTCGTCCGTGGTAGCGATTTCCGCCGCCAGGGCACGGAAGCACCAGATGAGATCGTGATGCAGGTGGAACGGTTCGTTTACCCTGGGCGGAATTCCGTGAACGTCGATGCCCGCCAGGCGTGAGGGGTACCGCGAATCGATCCGAACGCAGGTTTCCTCTTTGGCCTCCCTCGCCGCCGCTTCGGCCAGCGAAGTGTCGGACTCTTCGACATGCCCGCCCGGTAAAAGCCAGCGACGCAACCGGTGGTGGTGCATGAACAGAACTTTGGGTTCAGCCGGGTGCAGCACCAGGGCCGTGCAGGTGACATGCCCCGGGGCGAACTGGAGCCGCGAGAAAGGTGCTTCGGAATGCCGGAGCAGGTTGAGCGTGAGTTCCCGGCTCTTGCGCGCGGCTCCGTCCGTGCCGGGATCGAAGCTTTCGACTATTTCAAGACTTGTGGGCCGGGTCACTGGGCCGGCGTCTTCTCAAGTTGTTCCTTTGTCCACGCCCGGCCGGGATCGAGTTGCAGGGACTTCGACAGCGCCTCTCTCGCTCGCCCGTTCTGGTGCTCTTTCTTGAGCGCGATTCCCATCCACAGATATGCGTCGGCGGACGTCGGATCGAGCGCGATCGCCTGCTTGAAATCCCGGATCGCATTCTCCGGTCCGCCGCCCAATTTCACCGGCAGATAGTAATAGCCGACGCCATGGGCGACAAACGCCCGGGACGATTTCGGGTCCATCCCGATCGCTTTGTCGAGCGCCTCTTTCGCGCGCTTTCCATAGGTAAGTACCCCGAGGATGGGGTTCGCCGGAATCACCTGGCCGGACAATGTCCCCAGCACACGGTAATAATCGGCATTCTTTCCATCGAGTTCGATCGCGTGCTCCGCATCGCCCGCGCCCGCTTCGGCGGCTCGCTGGGCGGCGCCCTTGTCGCGCACTTCCATGGCAACTTCCGCTACGTAGGAGTATGCAATCGCCGCGCGATACCATCCGTTTGAGTCATTTGGCGTCTTCTCCGCCGCCGCATGCAAAGCGGCGGCGCGGGCGTCGAGACCCGCACGGTCCTGGCGGTCCCGCAGACGATCCAGATCGTCGGCCGCAAAGCTCATCGACGCCAGCAGCAATGCTATTAAGAGAATCCGCATAGTCCCATTACAACTCCGCTACCCGCCTTTGCACAAACAGGAAATACGCTCCCAGGCTGAGCAGTAAGAGCCCGTTCACAGAAAGGACGGTTGGAGCGGTGAAAATCGGTACAAGCCATCCGGTGGTTACGCTGCCGAAGGGCATGCCGCCGCGGAAAGCGACGTTATAGATGCTCATCACTCGGCCGCGCATGTGGTTCGGCGTGATCAATTGCACCAGCGAGGCGATCATGGCGAACGCGCACATCAGCACGGCGCCTGAAAAGAAGAGCAGAATGCAACTCAGAGCCACCGATTTCGAGAGGGAAAAGCCCGTAATCCCGGCGCCGAGAGCGATGAGCATGGCCAGTGCCACTTGCCCTTTGTTCGAAATATTGCCGAGCGCCGCCACCGTCAGCGCGCCGGTGATGGAACCAAGGCCGGATGCCACCAGGAACAGCGTATAGGTCAGTTCGTTTGAGTGGAATACGTCTTTAGCGAAGACCGGGAGGAAGGTGATCATCGGAATGGCGAGCGCGGTCATGCAGAACGCGATCGCGATGAGCGTTTCCATTGCGCCCTGTTTGCGGATAAAGCCGATTCCCTGTTTCATGCCGGTGAGTATCGAATCGCCCGTGCGCGGGGGTTTGAAATTGATATTCAGGCGCATCAGCGAGATCATGACCGCGACGAATGACAGCGAATTCAGGCCAAAACACCAGGCCGAGCCAACGTATTTCAGCGCCAGCCCGCCCAGCACGGGTCCGATCACGCGCGCGAGGTTGAACTGGATCGAGTTCAGCGCAATCGCATTCGGCAGGTCTTCCGTCTCGACCAGGCTTGGCACCAGAGCAGAGTAAGCCGGGCCGCCGAATGCCTGGGCCGTGCCCACGACGACGGACGAAAGCAGGATATGCCAGATCTGAATCCGATGAGTCGCAATGAGAGCCGCCAGCGTCAGCGCGCTCATCATTTGTACGACCTGCGAGATCATCAGCAGCTTGCGGCGGTCCATGCGGTCGGCGATAACGCCGCCCACCATCGAGAAGAGGAAGATCGGGATGTCACCCAGAAAGGCGTCGAGGCCGAGCAGAAACGGGGAGTTCGTCATTTCGAGAACAAGCCAGTTCTGCGCGATCTCCTGCATCCACGTACCGATGCTGGACATGCAGGCCCCGAACCAGAGGAGCCTGAAATCGCGATACTCAAATGATTTGAAGGTGCGGCGCAGCACTCGGATACGATCGCTATGGAAGCGGTGTCTCGCGCTGGATCAGATGGAGCAGGTTGCCGTCGCCATCGTTGAAGAACACGAGGCGATTCGTACCGAGGGCGAAAGGTTCGTTGAGAAAGCTGACGTTGAGGCTCTGCAGATGCCGGTACGCCAGGTCGAAGTCGTCCACGGCAATCGCGAGGTGCCGGATGCCGGGATTCTTGTTATTTTCCATGTTCTGAGGCGGCCGCGACCCTTCGCTGGGGATGATCTCGACGATCGAGCCGTTGGGAGCCTTGACGAAAAAATTTCCCCCATAGGAATGGTTGATGTGGAACCCGAGGTGATCGACGTACCAGTGCGCGAGTTTTTCGGGATTTGGCGAAGCGATCGCCGTATGCTCCAGACCTCTAAACATATACGGAAGATTGTATCGCGGGCGGTCGAGCGGATAGACGCGCGGTGCCGTCCCGGACTTTATTTCCCCGTCCGCGTCAGAAGCCGCGATAGGCTTCGTCAAGCAACTCGACAACGTGCGCCACGCGCTCGCCGCGGCCCCATTTGCGGACCCCGGCCTCGAGTTGCAACATACAGCCGGGATTGGCGGTGGCGACGATATCGGCCTGCGCGAGCTTCACGTTGGCCATTTTGCTTTCGAGGATATTCATCGAAAGATCCGTGTGCAGGACGTTGTAAATTCCCGCGCTGCCGCAACAGATATCGGAAAGCGGCATTTCCCGGAATTTCAACCCTGGAATCGCCCGCAGCAGCTGGCGCGGCGCGTTCCGGATCTTCTGGCCATGGGCAAGATGGCAGGAATCCTGGTAGGTGACCGTCGCGTTCACCGGGGTCATGTCCCGATTGAGTTCGATGGAGGCGAGGAACTCGGTGACGTCTTTCATCAACGACTTGAATTCCCGCGCCTTTTCCAGATATTCAGGCTCGTGTTCGAAGAGTTCGTCGTATTCCTTCAGCGTCGAACCGCAGCCGGCGGCGTTGGTAATTATGGCATCGAAGCCGGTGTTTTTGACCCCAAGGACGGCATCGATATTCTGCCGCGCGAGAATGCGCGCCTGATCGCGAATTCCGGCATGAACGTGCAGCGCGCCGCAGCAGGTCTGGCGGGCGGGAATCACTACTTCGCACCCGTTCTTCTGCAGCACCCTCACGGTGGCCTCGTTCAGTCGGGCGAAAGAAACGTTGGCGATACAGCCCGCCATCATCGCGACCCGGTACTTTGCGATGCCCTCGGCGCGGAACGTCTGGCCGATCTGCCGAAAGAAGAAGGGAATCTCGGCGGCCGGAGCCAATGCTTCGCGCGCGCCGACCGGCCCCAGCAGTTTCAACAAGCCGGAAGCTCGCAGGACTCTTTGCAATCCGCTGACCTGGTACATGTAGAGAACAGCGCCCGCGGCGGTCAGCAACACGGGCGATGGCAGGAGTTTCCGGAATACGAAATCCCGGATCATGCGCCGGTGCCATGGCCGTATGGTAGCGGACTCGATCTCGGCGCGCGCGGCTTCCACCAGCCGGCCGTACTGCACGCCCGACGGGCACGCGCTCTCGCAACCCCGGCAGGCCAGGCAGAGGTCGATATGTTCCCTGTAGGAATCGCCGATCGGCTGCCCTTCGGCGACCTGCACCATCTGATAGATGCGGCCGCGCGGCGAATCCATTTCGACCCCCAGTTCCCGGTAGGTGGGGCACGCGTTCAGGCACAGACCGCAGTGCACGCACTTGTCGAGATCGGCCTGCCGGGGCTTGTCGATTTGAATGTTAGAGGTGACCGTAGAGGCGTCCACGATTCAATAGATTTCCCGGATCGAACATGCGCTTGACTTCTTTCATGATCGCAAAATCGTTGCCGGGTTCCGGCCACAGGGTCATATCGGGCCGGGCGGACTCGGATGAAAACTCGATTACGCCCTTCCAGCCGCGTTTCACGGCCGCCGCCAGCCACTTTGCCGCCGCGTCGGGACGGCTGAACCAGGCTCGCACCACGCCGGATGCGGCATGCGCGTGGCCGGGGCCTTCCACGGTTCCGAGGGCTTCGCCGCATTCCGAAAGCGTGGTCGAAACCCGGACGACCGCCGCCTCCCGGAACTTTCCGAGGCAGTGCGGGGTTACGTCGTAAAGCGAACTCCAGAACCGCTGTTCTTCTTCCACGGCCAGCGCGTGCGCGGGGCCGAGGGTGGCGGCTTCGCGAAGCGACCGCTCGATCACCGCCCGGTTGCCCGCGAACATGAACGCCAGCGTGAAATGCTTCAACCCGAGCTGGGCCGACAGCACGGGATTCAGGATGTCGACGGCGACAGGCTGCAGCACCCCGCGAATTGCCGCATCGCGCGCGCCCATGGCGGACTGAAGGTCTTGAAAGGTCAACAGGGCCGTGCGGGCCACGGCAGGCCGGGGGGTGAGCTTGAAATTGAGCGATGCGATGGCTGCGAGAGTTCCGAAAGAGCCGATCATGAGCTTGCCCATATCGAGCCCCGCAACGTTCTTGACGACCATGCCGCCCGATTGCACGAGTTTGCCATCGAGCGTGGCGAACTTCATGCCGATGACCAGATCGCGCGCGGTGCCGTAGAGGCGCCGGCGGGCACCGCTGATATTCGCGGCGACGACGCCCCCGGCGGTGGCTTCGGCGCCATAGGGGCCGTCGAGAGGGATCATCTGGCCGTTCCGCGCAAGTTCGGCGTTGAGTTCGGCAAACGGGATTCCGGCTTCGACGCTGACGGTGAGGTCTCGCGGCTCGTATTGCAGGACGCGGCGCATTCCGGCGGTACTGATCCGAACATCGGCTGGCGCGACCGGCCCGGCCATGAGCCGCTTCGAGTTGGCACCGAACAGTTCAACAGTCTTCTTCGATGCGTTTGCCGAAGCGAGCGCCTCCTGTAGTTCTTCGGATGTACCGGGAAGCAAAATGCCGGGCAATCCACTATTTTAGCCCAGGCGAGCGACTGTGGAACCGCCGCCGCCGGTTCCCGGGCATATCAAAAAAATCCTGGACCTGGCTGGGGTGTTGAGATCTGTTGAAGAAAATCCCAAAAGCAAGCTCCCGCGGATAAAAACGGAGTGCGAAAGGGGCCTTATCCGTTTCGATCCGTTTTTATCCGCGGCTGAGAAAAGCTGGAGCGCTCCACCCGCATGATAACCGGCATGCGGAACGGCCGTTTTGATTTCTTGACGTTGAGCGTAGCCGTGCTGGTCGACTTGTCCTCCGATAAGGTGATCATGCGACTGCGCCAGTGGCCAAGAAACTGAGGCCGCAGGTTAACCAGCTGCGCCTACCGGCCATTGTTTTGACGTTATGCCGCGGCAGAGCCTTGAGGACTGCACGGTTTAGTGCCCCGGCACGCCAATGGGCGCGGCCAGGTTCTTTCGATCGGAAGGTAGCACGGGGTTGGCGGAATGGCGTGGGGGGCAGCAGCCGTGCGGCTGCAAGGTATTACAAATAAAGCAGATATCTGAACTGAAATTTATCCGGAACAGCGGTCACTCTGCCTTGAGCCCGGGCTACGGGTGGAGGGTCAGGGTTGCTTTACCCGCGGGGCCGTTGTAAATCAGTTCGAGCGAGCGGACAGAGCCGTGGTGCTCGAAGAAGAGCAGTCCGGCCTGAGGCAGGGCGCGGTCGCCTTCCGGCATCGCGGCTTTTTCCGTGCGCTTTTCCATGGCGCGCACCAACTCGATCGGGGGGTGAACTGGCGCGGGAGGAGGGTTATCCTGGCCACCGCCTCCAATGCTGGTTTTCGACTTTTGCTCGGCAGGTCCGGCATCGGGCGGCACCCACTGGGGATCCTTGAGGGACTTGAACACGAGCAGATACGGCTGGGCGGGCAATAAGGCTTTCTTTCCATTGATGCGGAGGGAAAAGTCCTGGTACGACAACTGAAGACGCGCGCCTGGCGGACCGAACAGCCCTGCTTCCACCACCAGATAATCCTCGGTGGTGAGGGGGCCTTCCGGAAAGGGGAGGGAATGTTCGGCAAACTCGGCCGCGACGGTCACCGTGCCCGCTTTAGCTTGTGCCGGATAATCGGCCGGAGTGGCTCTCGGCGGGAAACCGTGAACTTCTTTTACCGGGGCGGGTGGCGTCTGCGCGCAAAGGCATTGGGCGACGACCAGAGCACCGGCGACGAAAAAGCCGGTTCCAGAGACGGAAGAGAGCCGCATGACTCACACGTTAACATATGCCTGACGAATTCAAAATAGCTGGAGAGTCAAGCGCGAAAAGCAACCGAATCGCGTCCAGCTGCGTCGAATAAAGCAGGCATAAAGGTAAAATCTGTGGCCAATGGGCCACAGTGATGAGGTGCCGAACCAGACAGATTTTTCCTTGATTTCAATTATTTACAAGATTTTATGAAGACACGGGCCAGACAACTTTAACACGCCTGTGTCATACTTACTGGAAGAGACGGAACTCCGAAGAAAAATGACGCAGTTGGACGAGGCGATATCCCGGTATCACCGGATTCTCGAGTCTGAGCCATACCGCGACTTGCGGTGGGTCAAGAACTTGCAGGAAGAGATGGAAGCGCGACAGCTCTCAGCCGGGGGCCGCCTCCTCTGTCCGTTCCTCCGGCCGAATTTTGTTACCCAGAAGCAATACGACAATCTGGTCAAAACCGGCGAAGCGTTGATTTCGGCTGTCGATCGGATGTTGCGCACCGCGCTCGCATCCCCGCAATTGCTCTCCCGCATGCAGTTGTTCCCGGCCGAAAAGATGCTGGCCGCAATCGATCCCGGATATGAGATGTCCGAGGTCTCCGCTCAACTCGACCTGCAGATCCAAAACGGCTCCCTGCATGTCATGCAGTATAACGCGGACGCTTTGACGGGTGCCGCGTGGTCGGAGGGGCTCTCGGATTTGTTCTACGATTGCCCGCCCGTGAAGGAGTTCCGGCGCCGCTACAACCTTACGCGAGTAGGGGGCAAGAAGCCGTTCCTGAGCGCGCTGCTCAAGGCTTACAAGATGTTCGTTACGGGCGGATTCAGCACCAGGCAGAAGCCGAACATCGCGATCCTGGAGTTTCGCGATCCGACCGGACGCAGCGAGTACGAGATCTATCGCGATTACTTCCGCTCCGAGGGTTTTGAGACGGAGCTGGTGGCACCGGAACATCTGGAATATCGCAATGGCGTGCTGCGCAGCGGCAACTTCGAGATCGATCTGATCTATCGCCGCATCAGCGCGCAGGAATTCCTGCTGCGATTCACGCTGAATCATCCGCTGGTGCAGGCCTATCGCGATCACAAGGTTTGCATCGTGAACAGCTTCCGCTCGGAGCTTTCGCACAAGAAGGCAATGTTCGCGCTGCTGACGGACGAAACGCTGACCGCGAAGTTCCCGATTCACGAACGCAAAGCGATTCGCGAGCATGTACCGTGGACGCGCGTGGTGAAGGCCGGCAAAGCTACGTACCACGACGAGATCGTCGAGGATCTCGTCGAGTACATCAAGCAGAATCGCGAGAAGCTTGTCCTGCGGCCGAACGACGAGTACAGCGACATGCACAGCTTCATCGGCTACGAGCACGACGAGGGTTCATGGGCGCGCGCGATCCGCGAGGCACTGCGGGCCCCTTATGTGGTGCAGGAACGCGTGAAACCGGCGCGTACCGTCTTCCCGCTCATGAACTATGGGCATCTCGAATTCAAGGAGATGCAGGTGGACGTGCAACCGCAGGCGTTTCTGGGCAAGGTGGCCGGGTGTTCCAGCTACGTGTCGTCTTCAGGTCCGGGGAGTTATTCTCCGTCTTCGGGCTTCACGCCGACTTTCATCATTGACTCCAAGGTCTGATCGCGTAAGGTCTGATCGCGTAAGGTCTGATAGCGGAAGGTTTGCTAACAGAAAGTCTGATAGCGCTCGTTCGACCGTGTCGCTCCCGAGCTGATTTACCGGGCCGGAGCAATCGAAATGACGTGCAGCTTGTTGTCGGTTCCGACTTTACCCGTGACGACAACCCTCTTCCCGACAAAGCGCGCGGGCGGGGTCCGGTCGATCAACACCCAGGCTTCGTCCCCCGCCTGCAGCGAGTACACAGGGTTTTTGGTGACCGGACACTGGCGGGCGCAATTCGGGCCGACGCAACGGTTATCGTGAACGACACCCGTGAATGTCGCGCGAACTTCGCCGGAGAGGCAGGAGCATGCAGCGAGAAGCAAGGCACACCATTTCATTCAGTTATATTGTAGCGCCGTTCCGGCGGACGCTCCGGGCTTAAGATGGAATTGGAAATGGCACCCAGAACCCTGATCGCCGCGGGCTGCGCCGCTCTGCTGATTCTTGCCGGCGTCACGCTGGTCTTCGCTGAACGCCTGGAGGACACCACTTACCTCCCTTATGAGCATCCGGCCATAAAATACTTCGAAACGCCGACGGACGAAGCGGTTTCGCAACTGAACGACCTGCTGGAGAAAGGCAAGGCGAAACTCGACTACGAGCCCGGCGGAATGGGCTATTTGCGCAGCGTGCTGAAACACTTCGGACTGAACGTGGATTCGCAGGTGCTGGTGTTCACGCAGACGAGTTTTCAGGCTCAGCTGATCTCGCCGGAGTCGCCCCGCGCGATTTATTTCAACGACGATATTTCAGTCGCGTTCGTGCGCAACGGCGAGGTGATGGAGGTGGCGGCACTCGATCCGAAGCAAGGCGTCGCATTCTATACGCTAAGAGTGCGAAGAACCGATAAACCTGAGTTTGCGCGCCGCGATGTCTGCCTGCAATGCCATCAGGGCGGACAGACGCTGGGCGTACCCGGACTGGTGGTGAGTTCGGCCTATACGCCGAAGGGTGCGCAGTTGGAACATTCGCGCGGCGGCTTCGTTACGGACGACCGCACGCCGATAGCGGACCGCTGGGGCGGATGGTACATCAGCGGGATGCTGGGAGGCCAGAAGAATCAGGGCGTTCCGCTCGGGCCGAACGCCGCGGGGCCAAACGGGGATGCGTTGTTCAATCCGGCGGCCTATCCGGGCGCATACAGCGACGTGGTGGCGCTGATGACGCTCGAGCACCAGACGCGGATGACGAATCTGATCATACGGATTGGCTGGCAAACCCGCATTGCGATGGCGGATGGAAAGCTGCAGGAATCGCGGGATCAGCTGGATGCCGCGATTGACGATATGGTGGGCTACATGCTCTTCGCGGATGAGGCGCCGATCACGGCCCCGATCGAGGGCGCGTCGACTTTCTCGAAGACATTTCCGGAGCGCGGTCCGCGGGACAAACAGGGCCGCTCGCTGCGCGATTTCGATTTGCAGAAACGGCTGTTCAAATATCCGTTGAGCTACATGATCTATTCGAAGGCCTTCAACAGCATGCCCGCATGGGCGCTGGATCGCATCTACCGGCGGCTATACGACGTGTTGACGGGGAAAGACACGAGTCCGAAGTTCGCGCGATTGTCGGTCGAAGACCGGCGGAACGTGCTCGGGATTTTGCGGGATACGAAGCCGGACTTGCCAGCTTACTGGAAGGATTGAGGAAGAGGCATGTTATAGTGTGGCAGGAAACGTTTGAGTAATTTGCCGTCAGGCGGGAGTAATTCAGTGGTAGAATGCCAGCTTCCCAAGCTGGACGTCGCGGGTTCGACCCCCGTCTCCCGCTCCATCTTTTCAACGGCAGCGTGTTTCCCACCGGCCCACTCCGATTGCCCTCATTGACCTCTGGCTACCGGTGTCAGGGCGCTACGCAATGGAAGTTGGCCGCGTCGTCGATACTGCCCTGACCCGAATAGCGCGCCACCCGCGGATACGCGCACAGCGGACGCGTGCGCACCACGCGATTGTCCACCACGCGGCTCGCGACCATCGAGTCCGGGGCCTTGCCCTTCTCCACCCAGTTCACCATCGCGGTCATCGAGTCGTGACGATCCGGGCCGGTGCCGCCGCCGCAATGCCCCATGCCTGGCGCCATGAACAGACGGAAAAACTCCGGCGTATTCGAACCGTTCCTTGCCAACGCCTGCTCGTAATAATTCACGCCGATCATGGGCTGCAGGATCGGATCCGCCCAGCCATAAGTCACGAGCAGCTTGCCGCCGCGCTTCCTGAACTTCGAGAGGTCCGGGTTGGTGGCATCCGCCTGCTTGCCCCAGGCATCCAGCAAGTGAATATCCCGATCGTAGTCGAACTTCATGTAGTCGTAGCCGGCCTGAGGGGGACGGAGGACCAGAAATCGCATGATCCCTTCGGCCAGGTTGAAGTCCGCGGGCTTCCGGCCCGGTTGCCCGGCGACGATCACATTCATCCAGCCACTCCCCGAACCTCCACCGAACCCGCCCGTAACGACGGCTTCGCTTCCCGGCATATAGCCCGGAAAGAAGGGTTTGCCGTTACTGACCGGACCGCTGTAAACCTTTTCAATAGCCTCTGCCTGCGGGCCCGTGAGGCAGTCCGCGCTGTCCGTGCCCGAAGGGCAGGCCGGGACGTCCCGCACCGGATTGAAATCGCACTTCCGCGGGTCGTCGATCAGGCCGTCCTTCAGGCCGTCTATCGCATCGCACTTCGCCATCGCCTTATCCGCCACGAGGGCCAGCTTGGCCGGGGTGACCGGCGCCGCGGTCAGCGCCTTCTGATTCCACATCGCGCCGACCGTGAACCCCGTTTGGTCCACCCACGGTGAATTCGCTATGATCCCGTCGAAGTCCCCGGGGAAACGCTGCGCCTCAATCAGTCCCTGGCGCCCGCCATTGGAGCAGGAATTCCAGTAGGCGCGGGAGATGGATTCGCCGTAATAGTCTTTTGCGATGTTCCTGGTTGTGATGGCGGTGAGATGCACCGCCCGCCAGGCATAGTCAATGGCTTTTTGCGGATTACTCAGCACGAAGGTGCCGCCCGGCTCTTTCCGCGCGTCGTGACCTGTATTCGTCTGCGCGAAGGCGAACCCGAGTTGCAATGCCGCGTTGCGCTGCGCCACGCGCCCGGGGTCGTCCATGGCTTCCCCCGCGAGACCGCCATTGCCGATCATGTAAAAACGGCCGTTCCACTTCGCCGGCAGACTGACTTCGAACGCGATCTCGGGCGAGAGCAGACCGGTAACGCGGCAATGCGCGGGCGTCCCGTTAGTGGCAGGCACGCTCATCGCGTTAATTTGCGCGAGATCCCGCGATTTGAATTTCCCGGCCTCTTCGCAGGTCTTGCGCGGTTCCTTATCCGCCTTCGAGTAATCGACGAGCGCGTCCTTCATGTCGGCGAACGCCTGTGCGCGGGCCGGTATTGCCGCCCCGGTCATCAGGACGAGGAGGCCAAGAACCGCTCCGGCGGTGGAATGGCAGGACCGCATAGTTGTTTTTGGCTTGCTGTTGCTTGTTCGCACGGGTGTCAGGTTATCACTAATTCTGCTTGCCCGCTGCCGGCCTGGCGCCGAATAATGCAAGATCCACCGCATCGGCCATGACTTTATAACCTGCATCGATGGGATGCAGCTTGTCCGTATTGTTGTATCCCTTTATGAACTGCCGCTGGCCGGAAGAATCGCGATCGCCTTGTTGAAATCCACCACTGCATCAAACGCCCCGCTGCTCCGGATAAACATGTTCAACTCCTGCCGCATGGCTTCAACCTTATCTGAAGCCTTCCCGAATGGAGTCAGAGTGCAGCCGATCACCTTGATGCCGTGAGACATGAGGCTATTGGACAGAAGGCGGAAACGCGTCCTGCTGCATTCCCGGCACGTGTTTGAAAATTTTGGTCACTTCATAGGCGGCGTTCGTGTAGATGCCCGTGCGGGCCTCCCGCGCCTGCTTCATCGACAGCGTTACTTGCAGTTCATCGCCTGGGGCAATCATAATGTTGTGCGCAATGAACTCGGTAAAGAATTCGCTGCCCTTGCAAACTGGGGGTTCTGCTCCGCGAGCCGCGTAGCGTCATAGATGTTGCGCGGGACGATTACTCTGTCCTTTCCGTTCTCGATGACGACTTCATCAGTGGAGATTTCAATTTTGATTTTATGATCCACCGAGAAGGCTTTCTCGTAGATGAATGTGGTGACTAGGCCCAAGACGACGGTGCGAAGGGAATTGCCCGAGAACAGGTTGCCCGATTGTTTATAAATCGCCCGCAACATCGCGCGGAAGCTGCCCGGTCCAATGGCTTCGACCACGATTTCAATGTCATATCCGAAATTGATATTCGAGTTTGCAGCCTTGGCGGCATCCGCGATCCCGGCCAGAGTTGACGCGAGCGCATAGGCATTGATTCGCTCCCCCTCTGTATCGAAATGGATGACGAAGCCGTCTTCAAACTCAGCGATATTGACCGTCGGCAAAGTCTGGCGATCGTACCAGAGCGAAGCCGCTTATGCACAATGTTTGTGCATCGCGGTTACCCGCGGAATCCCTATACTTCAGAGCAATGGACGCCGTCAAAACAATCGAAGCGCGCCGCGTCAAACTGTCCGGGGACGTCAACGCCCCCGGCAATTACGTTTTCAAAGCGAAGCGCGAGCCGAAGGTTACGGTCGAGAAGCATCCGCTGTTGCCGCCCGAGGACAAGGACGGCACGAACACGATGTTCCTGCTCCCATTGCTCCGGTGGAAAGTCTTCGGCAAAAGTACGAGAGGAAGCATCGAAGTTCTCTGGCCGGAGTACGACGCCGTCATTGTGAACTGCCCCGCGTGCAACCGCCCCCGCGGCACGGTGATTGACGCTGGTAAGGCGCTCGACAACAACCGTGGCTTAATCTCATGCGGCCGTGAACGCCATCGCCCGCGAGGTGATGACCATTGATTGGCGGCTGTTCCAGGTGACGTCGAGTCACGCCGGGCGCTGGGCCAGACGATCCTCGAAAAACTCGATCCGGGCAGCCGGGCGCCTTCCGCCGAAGCGCTGGGGATAATTGCCAATCCCTTCCCTCCCGCCAAAATCCCCGCGGCCAAAATCGCTACGCAGAGTGCTGGAAAACCTCTTTTACGGTCTTGACCGACCCCGCATCGCTCGATCTATATCCAGGTAACCGCGAGATAGCCGTCTGGAATTCTTCGCCTCTCATAATTGACAGGACACGTTTCATCGCCTCCACCTCTAGGATCTGTTTTCGGCAGACGAAAAAATAGTCCTCCGTGACCAGGCGGACAAAATCAAGATCGAACTGACGGGCCGCGGCCTCGACTCCAAAACTTACATCGGCCATACCGCTAGCCACATAGGCAGCCACGGCCGCGTGCGTGAACTCGACGTGCTCGTAACCGTTGATCGTGGAACCGTCGAGCTTTTGCTGCTCAAGGAGCTGGTCGAACAGCAGGCGAGTCCCGGAATCCGGATCCCTGTTTACGAACCGAACCGACCGATTGAGCAATTGAGCGAGCGAGACGACCCCAAACGGATTTCCACGCTTCACCATCAAGCCCATCTCCCGAGTCACGAAGCCGATTACCCGGTGAACACCCGGTGTAAGCCAGTCTTTGCTGTCGGCGATGCTCTTCTTCCGCAACTCTCCTTGCGGAAGGTGCATGCCCGCCAGATCGCACCCATTGTGCGCGAGCGACACCAGAGAGTTCTGATTGCTGACATACCTGAGGTCCACTCCGAGATTCTCCTCGCGGGTGAGCAGCTCCCTCAGCTTCGAAACAGCGAACCCGTGGCTCGCGTGCACGCGAATAATCGAAGGGCCACGAGGGAGAAGCTGGTTGATCTCCGTTTCCAGTTCCTGGGAAAGATTCTGGAGTTGAGGTCCCAGACGCGCCTGGAGTCTTTGTCCAGCCCAGACCAGCTTGTTGCCAAAAGGCGTCAGGGTCGTTCCACTTCCCTGCTTGCGTTCCACCAGCGGGACTTCAAAAAAGGCCGACCACTTCTGGATCAGATTCCAGGCATGCCGATAAGACATCCCTGCCCGAACGGCCGCGCGGCTGATCTTTCCGGTCACCCGAATTTCGTTCAGGAGCTCAAGCATCACCAGGTTGGACGTCGGATCGCCCTCCCGCTTGAAACGCCATATCGGCTCGATTTCGATTCGGATCAAAATAGTACCCCCGGCATATGTGCCACCTGCGACATGCTAAATATAGGCAAAAAATATCATATTCCCACGATGGGGCTAAGGCAGATATCCTGATGCATTACCTGTGACGATATCCAGAAAGTGTAATTATCTCCCAAAATATATGCAAGGAAGTACATATATTTTGGGATGTAGAGGCATAGCGTTCCTGCTGTTGACATTCGCGGCGATCGCGCAGACACCTGGGGGGACCGGTCAGATTACCGGCGTGGTGAAAGACCCCGATCAGGCGCTGGTTGCCGGCTCCAGGGTAATTCTTACAGACCGGCAGACGAAAGCCAGGACCACGGCGGTGACCGATGGCCAGGGGGCCTATACATTTCCCTCTCTGCAGCCCGGCGTATACGTAGTCGGGATCGACGCCCAGGGTTTCCAGCCGAGCGTCAGCACTGAACTCAAAGTGGCATCAGGCCAGACGGTCAACTTCGATTTTTCCCTGAAGCTCGCCAGTACCGCGGCGACCATGAGCGTCTCGGCCGGCACCGTCGAGAACTCCTATCGGGTAGACAACGTGGCGCCGGGCGGACCGCTCGGAAACACTCCGATCCTCGATCTTCCCTACTCGGTCAATGTGATTTCCCGTCAGTTGATCGATGACACGCAATCGCGGAACTTCAAAGAGGCGGCCAAGTACCTGCCTCTGGTGTCGTTCCAGGAAATGCAGGGGCCGGAGGTTCTGCGCCCCGAGACCCGCGGCATGCAGGGCAGCAACATGCAGAACGATCTCAAAGACGGGATGGGAATCGCCGTCACCACGCCTTCCGCGCTGGAAGAGTACGAACAGGTCGAAGTGGTCAATGGACTGGGCGGCCCGCTGTACGGCCCCGCCAATCCATCCGGGATGTTCAACTTCATTACGAAGCGCCCCACGCAAGAGCGGCTGGGCGAACTTGAACTGGACTACGAAGGGAACTCGGTCGCGACCGCGCATACCGATCTCGGCGGGCGCTTTGGCAAGAACAAAATGTTCGGCTATCGCACCAATCTGCTGGTGGGCGATGGCAACGGCTATGTCGCCAACAGTCAGCTCCGCCGCCAGCTGGCCGCTTTTGCGGGCGATATCCGCGCAACCAGCCATACCACGATTGAAGGGAATTACAGTTACTACAACGTCTGGCAGCACGGGTATCCCGGCTGGTTCGCCTATTCGCCGTCAACCAGCGTTCTGCTGCCGAAACAGGCGCCGGACCCCACCCGTGAAGGCTACGGGCAATCGTTCTCCGGCGTAGACCTGACCTCGCAGATCGGCGAAATGCGGGTCAAGCACGACTTCAGTTCGAACTGGCATCTGGTGGTGGGCGCGCTGCACCAGATTGCCGACCGTGACATCAACACATCGGTTAACCAGCTGGTCGATAACAGCGGAGATTACAAGTCATACACCGCCAATTCGTTTTCTTCCCTTGCCCCGCGGTTCCAGGTGGTCAGCGATCTGGCATATGTGACGGGCCGGGTCAGCACAGGGAAGATCCCCCACGACATCTCTTTCGGGACCACCGGCTACCGGTTCGCGTCCTGGACGCCGGTAACCAAAGCCATCGCGACGCCGTTGTGCACGGCGCAGGGGGTCTGCGAGGCGAACATCGCCGATCCGCAGATCGACGTCATACCGCCAGGCGGCCTTTTTTTCTACGCGAAAACCAGCCCTGCGACCGGCATTTACGTAGCGAGCATCATCCGCCAGCAGGGCCTCAACTTCGGCGACAACATCATGCTGAGTTCGAAGTGGTTCGTGAGAGTAGGGGCGAGCTATGACTGGACCTGGACCAGCAGTTACAGCGATACCGCGGCCACCGGCTACGTGAAGACAGGCATTGCCGGCGGATATAACAATCAGGGAGTCAGCCCGACGGCCAGCATCGGTTTCAAACTGCGCGCCGATATGTCGATTTACGCCACCTTCGTGGACAGCATTCAGGCGCCGGATGTCGCCGGGACCAGCACGGCAAAGGCGATCATTACCAACGCCAGCCTGCCTCTTCCGGCGTATCGCAGCAAAGAAGGCGAGATCGGCTATAAGTTGCGGGTACGGCGGATCAATTTCACCACCGCCTTGTTCCGGCTTGACCGGCCGTTTGCAAATTACACGACGAACGTGGTTAATCCTGTCTGCGGAGTTCAGTCGGGCACGGCGAATTGCGAGACGTACCAGATCACCGGCAATCAGCGCAACTACGGGATTGAGGCGATGATGTCCGGCCGTATTGTAGACAGCCTCATGATCAGCGGAGGTCTGACGGTACTGAATCCAAAGCTCATGGATACGGGCATCGCCGCCACCAACGGCAGAAACTTCGTTGGCATTCCCGACTTCAAGTCGAATATTCTTGCCGAGTACCGGGTGCCGGTGTTGACGGGTACGTTCTTCACGTTTGACTGGCAGCACGTGGGACGCCGCGCGATCGACGACGTCAACAACGCGTACACGCCGCAGTACAACACCTTCGACTTCGGCGTCAAGTACACCGCGAAGGTCTTCGGTAAGCTGACGACGTGGCGCGTTACGGCCAACAATGCAACCAATGTTTACTACTGGTCGACTCTGGGACCCGGCAGCATTACCGGTCAGAGCACGGGCAGCTATCTTGCCCACCTCGGAGACCCGATGCTGATCACCGCCTCGATGCGATTCAACTTCTGAAGCAGAAAAAAACACCATGCCGCGAAACGCCACATTATTTTTGCTCGCGCTCTCTCTGGCGCCATTAGCCAGCGCTCAGACGACGACTTGTATGCCGCCATCCAGTCAGCAACTGATCATTTATCGTGCCGGTAGTCTCACGCGCGCGTTCAAGCCCATTGAGGCGGCGTTCACCTGTCAGACCGGCATTCAGATCAAGGATGTAGCCATGGGCAGCGTGGACGCCGGCCGCCAGATCACCGCTGGAGGCCAGGCCTGCGACCTTTACGCTCCGGCCGACTACCAGGACATCGATTTGTTCATGAAGCCCGCCGGTTACGCGAACTTCGACATCGTGTTCGCTCACGGCAGGGTGGTGCTGGCTTACTCGGCAAGCGGTTTGGCTGCGAAGAAATTGCCTCCGATCGCCGATCCTGGCGACCGGTCGAAAGCGGCAGCGAACTGGTACCGGGTCCTGACAATGCCCGGAGTCCTGATCGGGGGCGGGAACCCGTTTCTCGATCCCGGCGCTTACCGGGTTCCCATGATTTTCCAGCTGGCGGAGGCATATTACAAAGTGCCAAACCTTTACAACAATATGCTGGAGCACCTGGTAAGTTCGGGACAGGGAGCAACGCTGGGAAAACAATTCGATTTTCAGTTCACGTATGAGCACAACGCCCGTGCGGCGGCAAAAACCAATCCCGATTACCGCTATGTGGAACTGCCCGTCGAAATCAACCTTTCGGATCCGGCGAAGGATGCTTATTACCGGCAACACGCCGTTGTGGCGCTCCCCGGACTCGGTACTCCCCGGAGTGCCCGTATAGTAGAGGTCCCAGGCACTCACGTGGCATGGGGGATCACACTGTTGAAAGGCGCGCCGAACCGGGATAATGCGGTCAAATTCCTTGAGATGCTGTTGAGTCCGGCCGGAACCGCATCGCTGAATGAGAATGGCCCCGCTCCCGTCTCTCCGGCACTGGTGAGCGCGGCGGACTTCCACAAGCTTCCCGCATCCCTTCGGCCCCTCGTCAAAACAACGGGGAAATAGATCGATGCCGGAGAACGTTTCCGCGCTTCATCTGGTGCTCACCGGCGATCCGGCGCTATACGCGATCGTGCGGCTGTCGCTGATCGTCAGCCTCAGCGCGACGCTGTTCGCCGCCCTGCTCGGGGTGCCGCTGGGCGCGCTGATCGCTCTCACCCGATTTCACGGCCGCGAGCCCGTGATTGTCGTGCTCAACGCCCTGATGGGCCTGCCACCGGTAGTGGCGGGACTGGCGGTTTTCCTGATGCTCTCGCGCTCCGGACCTCTCGGATCGTGGGGTTTGTTGTTTACGCCACAGGCAATGGTGATTGCGCAAGCTGTCCTCGTGACACCGATCGTGGCGGCTCTTGCCCGGCAAACCATTGAAGACTTGTGGGTCGAACACCGCGATGAACTGACGGCTATGAATGTCGGCCCGCTTCGCCGGATACTGACGCTGATCCATGAAGCGCGATTTTCTCTTGTGACGGCGCTGCTTGCGGGATTCGGACGAGCGGCCGCGGAGGTCGGAGCCATCATCATCGTTGGCGGCAATATTGAGGGCTTCACGCGCACCATGACCACGGCGATTGCGCTCGAAACGTCGAAAGGCGACCTGGTGTTCGCAATGGGCCTCGGCATCGTGTTGATGTCCATTGTTATTTTGACCGGCGCTCTGGCCTGGGGGGCGCGCCGCGCCGGCGAACGCGTCGCGGGATGAGTTTGCATGAACCTGCCCCGGATTTGCCCATTCTTTTCCGGGAAGTGGGAGTCCTCGCCGGCGAAGTGACGATCCTCGATCGTATTTCAATCGACATCCAGCCGGGAGCACCGACTGTTCTCATCGGGCCCAACGGGTCCGGGAAGACGACCCTTCTGCGCGCGGCCATGGGGCTTATCCCTCCCTCGCGCGGACACATAACGTGGGGTGGCCGTGCGGCATCGCCACCGACACGGCGCGCTATCGTCTTCCAGCGCCCCGTGATGCTCCGGCGCAGCGTTGCCGGGAATATCGGCTACGCCCTTGCCGCCGCCGGCGTGGCGCGCGCCGAACGCGAACGGCGCATTGCCGAATTGCTGTTCCAGGTTGGGCTTGAGGGCCTTCGAAGCCGTCCGGCGCGACGGTTATCGGGCGGCGAACAACAGCGTCTCGCCCTGGCGCGAGCGCTGGCGCGCGATCCCGCGGTGCTTTTTCTCGATGAACCCACTGCGAGCCTCGATCCCGCGGCAACGAGAGCGATCGAGGACATCGTACGCGCCATCGGTGCGCGCGGTGTCAAGATTGTGATGGCGACTCACGATCTTGGTGAAGCCAGACGGCTCGCCGGCGAGATTGTGCTGCTGCATCGCGGCAGTGTTGTCGAAAGTGGCCCGGCGGGCGCATTCTTTGCGGCTCCGGCGACTGAGGAAGGCAGAAAATTCATCGCCGGCGAATTGCTGGTTTAAAGCGGTTTAACGCAAGTGGAGGATTTCATGCATATCGGCCGTACTCTTTTTGCCGCCGCCGCACTCGGCGTCATCGTTCTCGCCTCCGCCCCGGGCGCGGCGCGGGAGGACCAGTCGATCGTGCTCGCGTCGACCACGTCGACGCAGGATTCCGGCCTGTTCGACTATCTGCTGCCGATCGTCAAGCGGAAGACCGGCATCACGGTGAAAGTCGTTGCGCAAGGCACGGGTCAGGCGCTTGACACGGGCCGGCGCGGCGATGCCGACGTGGTCTTCGTGCACGCCAGGGCGGAAGAATTGAAATTCGTCGCGGAAGGCGAAAGTCTTAAACGCTATCCGGTGATGTATAACGACTTCGTGCTGATCGGCCCGAAGAGCGATCCCGCCGGTATCGGGGGCATGACGGATGTCGTCAGGGCATTGCGGACGATCAGGGACAAGCGGGCGTCTTTTGTCTCGCGCGGCGACCGCTCCGGCACGCACATCGCCGAGCTCAGTCTCTGGAAGGATTCCGGCATCGACATCGATAAGGACGGAGGCAAAGACAGAGGCAGCTGGTACAAGTCGATCGGCCAGGGCATGGGCGCCGCGCTCAACACCGCCAGTGCAGACAACGCTTACGTGCTGAGCGACCGCGCCACCTGGATACATTTCAGGAACAAGGGCGATTTGCGGATCGCGGTCGAAGGCGATAAGCGGATGTTCAATCAGTATGGCGTCATGCTGGTGAACCCGGCCAGGCACCCGAATGTAAAGAAGGAGACCGGCCAGGCATTCATCGACTATCTGATCTCGCCCGAGGGACAGAAGGACATCGCCAATTACAGGATCGACGGAAAGCAGTTGTTCTATCCCAACGCCAAGGATTCGGGAGCATGATGCGCCCACCCGGCAGAGCAGCAGCAGACGATGTGCGGATGCGCGGCTTCGCGCAGCGCCATACCGTGGAGGCCGCGCTCGCGTGGCTGGATGCGCAGCTGCAGCCTCTCCCCGCCGAAGATGTTCCGTTGCGGATTGCTGCCGGCCGCGTGCTTGCGAATTCCGTCGTCAGCGAGGTTGACGTGCCGGGGTTCGATCGCGCGACCATGGACGGATATGCGGTGGTAGCCGACAGCACGGAAGGCGCGGCCGCCTATAGCCGGTTGCTGCTGACCGTCATCGGCGATTCCATGCCAGGCCGCACCTTTAACGGGTTCGTCTCCGCTGGTGAAGCGGTTCGCATTATGACGGGCGCGCCAATGCCCCGCGGGGCCGATGCGGTGCTGCCCGCCGAATGGATCGAAGCGGAACCCGGCGAATCGCGCATCGGTGCTCTCGCAGCCGTCTCGCCGGGAAAGAATGTCGGCAGGATCGGCGAAGACATCGTACGCGGCACGGCGTTGCTTGAGGCTGGGCGAGTGCTGCGCCCGCAGGATCTGGGGGTTCTCAGTTCCATCGGGCAGGGAGAGGCACGCGTGATTCGCCGGCCGCGCGTGCGCCTCGTGGTGACAGGCAACGAACTGCTGCCATCGGGCTCGCACCCCCATGGTTTCCATATTGCCGATGCCAACGGGCCGATGCTCGCCGCGCTTACCGAGCGCGATGGCGGCCTTGTCGACTTCCCGGGTCTGGTTCGCGACGATGGCGACGCCATCCTCGCAGCCCTGCAAGCGGACGGAGACGTGGTGATCGTCTCCGGAGGTTCGAGCGTTGGCATCGAGGACCTGGCGCCGATGCTTGTGGCGCGGCACGGCGAACTGGCCGTGCATGGAATCGCAATGCGGCCGAGCAGTCCGACCGGGCTCGGCCGCATCGGGCATCGCCTCGTTTTCCTGCTTCCTGGCAATCCCGTGTCGAGCCTGTGCGCTTACGATTTCTTTGCGGGCCGCGCGATACGCGCGCTCGGTGGCCGCACCAAATCATGGCCGTATCACGCGGCACGGGGGATATTGAATCGCAAAATCAGTTCACCGATCGGCCGCCTCGACTACGCACGCGTGAAGATAGTGGACGGTTCGGTGGAGCCGATTGCCATCGCGGGTGCGTCGCTGCTGTCGTCCACAACGCGCGCCGACGGCTTCGTGATCGTTGGCGATGACAGCGAGGGCTTCGCCGCCGGCGCCGAAGTGAAGGTCTGGATGTATGCGTGAACAGGAGCAGTTCCTTCAGGTCCTCGACCGCGACGAAGCCGAGCGGCGTTTCCGTGCCGCGATTGACTGCACGCCGCGCGGCAGCGAAATAGTTCCGCTCGACGCGGCGCTCGGGCGTGTTCTGGCGGAGGACGTAGTCTCGCCGGTCGATGTGCCGTCGTTCGACCGCTCGAACGTCGATGGCTTCGCGGTGGTGGCGGAAGACACGTTCGGCGCGTCCGAGGAAGCGCCGCGCGCGGTGCTGCTGGGCGATGAAGAGATTCACACCGGGGTCGTCCCCTCCACGGTGGTCTATCCCGGTACGGCAGTTTTAATCGCCACGGGTGGCATGGTTCCGCGCGGCGCCGACGCCGTCGTGATGGTTGAACACGCCGAGGTGCAAGGGAGCGAACTGCGAATCGGCAGGGCTGTCACCGCGGGCAGCGGTGTGTCTTTTGCCGGAACCGACATCACGACGGGCGAAACGGTGCTTCGCGCCGGACGGCTGCTTACCAGCCGCGACACGGGAGTGCTCGCCGCGATCGGTATCGCGAAGGTCAGCGTCCGGCGAAAGCCGATTGTCGCCATAATGTCCACCGGCGATGAGATCATCGCGCCCGGCGAGGCGATGCAACCCGCCCGGGTTTACGACTCCAACGGGCAGATACTTGCCGACGCCGTGCGGGAACTGGGCGGCGAGCCCGTGCGGCTGGGCATCGCGCACGATGACGCCGATGCTTTGCGCGAGCGGCTGCGATACGCGCTCGGGTTCGCCGACATGGTGCTGCTGTCCGGTGGAACGAGCAAGGGAGCGGGCGATGTGTCTTATCGCGTCGTCGCCGAACTTGACGATCCAGGGATTGTCGCGCACGGCGTGGCGCTCAAGCCAGGCAAACCAATTTGCCTCGCGGCAACCGGAGAGCGCGCGGTAGTCGTGCTCCCGGGCTTTCCAACCTCGGCAATCTTCACCTTCCATGAGTTTGTGGCGCCGGTGATCCGCCTTCTCGCGGGCCGCGGCTCGGAAAAACGGACAGTCGTGCCAGCCAGGCTCGCCGTCAAGGTTAATAGCGAGATTGGCCGCACCGAATACCTCCTGGTCGGGTTGGTGGAAGCGGGGCAAGAGGGAACGGGCACGCCGCTGGTGGCTTACCCGATGGGACAAGGGTCCGGCAGCGTTACCACGTTCAGCCGCGCCGACGGCTTCGCCACCATCGGCCGCCACGAAGAGATCGTGCAGGCAGGGACGGTCATCGATGTCCAGCTTCTGGGCCGCGAACTGCAACTGGCCGATCTCGTCGTGATCGGCAGCCACTGCATCGCGCTCGATTACCTTCTTGGGGAACTGGAGCGGCAGGGCGTACGCTCGAAGTTTCTCGCGGTGGGCAGCACCGGCGGCCTGTACGCAGCCATGCGCGGCGAATGCGATCTGGCGGGCGTCCACCTGCTCGATCCGATAACCCGCGAGTACAATCGGCCGTTCCTCACTCCCGCGCTCGATTTCATCCCCGGCTACGGCCGCCTGCAGGGAATCGTCTTCCGCGCTGGAGACACCCGCTTCGAAGGCCGCACGGCACAAGATGCCATAGCCGCCGCCATCGGCGATCCCTCGTGCGTGATGGTTAATCGCAATCAGGGCAGCGGCACGCGCGTCCTGATAGACCGGCTGCTGGGTGGTGCGAGGCCGCGGGGTTATGCCGTGCAGCCGCGGAATCACAATGCCGTGGCGGCCGCCGTGAAACAAGGGCGGGCCGACTGGGGAATGACGCTCGATACCGTCGCCCGCAACGCGGGACTCGGATTCCTGCCGGTACAGGCGGAACAGTACGATTTCATGGTGCCGCGGTTGCGCGCGGATCGGCCCGGGGTCGCCGCTTTCCGGAACCTGCTGCGGCAGCCGTCCACACAAGAGGCGCTCGCACGCCTGGGAATGAAACCACTGGAGGCGAAGATATGACCGCGGGCGGTATCGTTTTGTGCGGCGGAAGGTCCACCCGGATGGGCGCTCCCAAAGCCACCCTGCCGTTCGGCCCCGAGGCGATGCTGCAGCGAGTGGTGCGGCTGCTTGGCACGGTGGTGCATCCCATCGTTGCTGTCGCCGCGCGTGAACAATTGCTGCCGGAACTGCCGGCTGACGTCATCGTTACGCGCGACGAACGGGAGCAGCGAGGGCCGCTCGAAGGATTACGTGCCGGGCTGAAAGCGCTCCCCGCGTCCGTCGACATCGCCTACGTGACCAGTTGCGACGTACCGTTGCTCGTGCCCGGTTTTGTGACGCGGATGATCGAATTGCTGGGCGATCGCGACATTGCCGTCATGGAAATCGATGGCTTTGCGCATCCTCTTTCGGCGATTTACAGGCGCAATGTTCTTCCGCGGGTCGAATCGTTGCTGGCGCAGGACAAGTTGCGGCCGGTATTCCTGTTCGATGCCGTGCGCACGCGCCGCGTGCAAACAGCCGAGATGGTCCCGATCGACCCCGGCCTGCGGACGCTTCGGAATCTCAATACGCCGGAAGATTACCGTGAAGCGTTGTCGGAAGCCGGTTACTTCGACGCCACCGGCCCGGCTGGCCCGGACCGCACGTAGAAATCGAAATTCAGGTCGGGAAAGGCCCGATAAAACTCCAGTTCCCGATCGAAGATCCGGCGGTAGGTTTCCGAACTCAAGGCTGGCGTTTCGACTCTGACCGTGACAAGCGTCCTGCTATCGACAGTTACATCGACGGTATCGCGCCCCGAAATGGATTCGAGGTCCGCCTTAATCGCGCGGGCGAGTTCCGGACCGCCGAAGTAGAAGTCGAAATCAATGTCGGGAAAGAGCTGGTGAAGCCCCAGTTCGCGATCGTGGATCTGACTGCTGAGCGTCGAATTGAAACCGGATATTGCGATTCTGGCACTGAAACGCGTTCCGTTATCGCTGCTCACATCCACCGTGCCGGTTCCCGAAATGGACTCCAGGTTGGATTTTATGGCACGGGCGAGCTCGGAATCGTTTAAAGCGAGGATTACAGGCTGTATTCTCCGCGACGGCGCTTTTACCGTTGCTCCGTGCAGGGCGAGAATAGCGGTCAGAGCCGCTTCGAGAATCAACATTGGGGATTCGCCGTCCCACCAAAATTATAGCGTAACTCCCCGGTCATGCGGTCGGTTGCCAGCCGCGCTGGCGATGATATTCCGTCACCAGAGCGTCAAGCCGCTCGCGGCTGAGCGAGGCCAGCGGATCGTTCGGCAGCGGCGTGTTGAGAAACCGCTCGGGCAGCGTATCTTCAGCCTGTGTCCACCCGGCAAGAAGGTTGAACTGCCGCTTGGCCGAGACAATGCGTCTGGCGGTTTCGCGCAATTCGGCGGCGGTGACGTCCCAGCCGGTAACGCTCCGCAGCATGTCGGCGGCCTCGGCGTGGAAATCCTCGAACACGCCGCGCAGGAACTTGCAGATAATCATCGAATCCATCAGAGCGGCCTTGTCCTCGGTCTCGATCGCATGGCGCACCGCATCCAGCGTCGCGTGCCTGCGGTCCACCTTATCGGAGAAATCGACTTCATACGCGCCGCTGCGATTGTGGTCCGCGCCGCGCGCGCCCACCGCGAAACCGAGCGCCATCGTTTGCAGCGCCCGCGGTTCATAGCCGGGAATCTCCAGCCCCTTCACCTGCGGCGCAATGGCGATGCTGTTGTGCCCGATCGCGTGAGCCGCGCGGCGGCTGCCCTCGGCCAGAAGGTTACCGATTCCCTCGCGCGCGCCAATCGAATCGATCGCGCGCAGCAGCGCCTCGCCGCTCCCGAACGTCAGCCACGGCTCATCCAGCCATCCGCGTTCCACGCATTCCATTGCAAATGCAATCGTCCCTCCGGCGCTGATGGTGTCGAGCCCGAGTTCGTCACATCGCTGCGAGGCCCGCAGCACCGCGTCGGCGTCGCCCACTCCGCACAACGAACCCAGCGCGAAGAGGCTTTCATACTCGACGCGGATACCGCCGTAAATGTGCTCGCAGCCAATCGTGCAGGCGACGCAGCTTTCACGTGTTTTGGAACGTGTTGTGCTCAGTTCCTCGGGCGAGAGGCTGGCCGCTTCGTCGAACGTGCCGCTCTGAAAGTTCCGCGTCGGCAGCGCCCCGAACCGGTTGAACGTGAGCATATTGGCTGCCGTGCCAAGCTCGCGGTATTTCGCCGTCGCCGGGCCCATCGACCGTTTCGACAGAGACCTGCCGATCGTCGTCAGTTCGAGCGGCTGCGCCCACTCGGTTCGCTGCTTTCCCCGCAGCGCGATCGCTTTCACGTTTTTGGCGCCCAGCACGGCCCCGCTGCCGCCGCGCCCCGCATGGCGTCCATCGTGCGAAACGGTGGCGTAGCGAACGAGGTTCTCGCCGGCAGGGCCGATGGATGCGATCCGGTAATTGGCGCCAAGGCGCGCGCGCAGAGCAGCCTCGGTTTCCCGGCAGGTTGCGCCGCGATGTTCTCCCGCCGGTTCCAGGCGCACGCCGGTTTCATCGATGATGACGACCGAAAGCTCCGGGGCGCGCCCCACAATGACAATGGCATCGCAACCGCAGCTCTTGCCCGCAATCGCGAAGCCGCTGCTGGCGAGCGAGTCGTTGATGCGCCCGGTCAACGGGCTCTTGCTCACCACCGCAAACTTTGCCGAGGTGGTCAGAGGGCTTCCAACCAGAGGGCTGAAGGCAAAAACAATGGGAGCCTCGGGCGCGAGCGGATCCATCTGAGCCGCTCCTTCCGCGAGAAGCAGCCACACGCCCAGCCCGCTGCCGCCGATGAACTGGCGCAGCACCGTTTCGTCCAGCGGCACATACTCGCCGGTGCCAGTGGAAGCGTCGATCCGAAGATAGCGGCCGTGGTATCCGAAAGGCATGGCTGCCTTTATCCTCCCGCGTCGGCGGAGAGGATCAGCACGCAGTCGTTTTCGCTCAGACGCGTCCCCGGATCGCTGACAAACCGGTCACCGTTCAGATTGGCGGCAAATGAGGGCTGCAGGCGAGCGTCCGGTCCGCGGTTGCCGATGATTTTTCCGAACGAGGGAATCCGCGCCGCCAGCGTTTCGAGCAGTTGCCCCAGCGTGTCCGCCTGCACTTCCAGCGCGGACGTGCCGGCCCGGTCGCGTGGAACGCCAAAAAACTCAACATGCATAGGGTAAGCCGCAATCGCCCGTCGCGACTTTCGCGGGCAGGGAAGAGCCCGCAATCGTCGGTCGGACCCATGAAAATGATAGCATTGAATCAGGCCACCCAGCAGACACACGGGCCATTTCAGGAAGCCAGACCTCAATGAATATCCACGGAATTCGACCGTTGCCCGATGGGGCCCGATGAAAGATTTCGTTTCCATATCGAAGCCCGAATCCACTGCGCCATCTGAATCCACTGCGCCCGGAACGATCTCGAAAAAGAAACAAGGCGGCCGTGGCCGGGTACGCTCGACACCGAAAGGGCGGCGCGTCGACCCGAAAGCGCGCGAGGAGATTCTCGTCCTGCTCGGCGATGCACCGCGCCGGCGCGACCTCCTGATCGAGCACCTGCACAAAATCCAGGATCGTTACGGTTGTCTGGCCGCGCCGCATCTGGTTGCGCTTGCGGCCGAGATGAAGATGGCGATGACGGAAGTGTACGAGGTGGCGACGTTCTACCATCACTTCGATGTGATTAAAGAAGGCGAAACGCCGCCGCCCGCAATCACCGTCCGCGTCTGCGACTCCATCGGCTGCGAACTCGCCGGATCGCATGAACTGCTGGCAAAACTGCCCGCGCTGCTCGGCCCGGGCGTACGTGTCCTGCACGCGCCCTGCGTGGGCCGCTGCGAGACCGCGCCGGTCGCTGTCGTGGGCCAGAATCCAATCCCGCACGCAACCGCCTTGCGTGTGGCGGAAGCCGTCCGGGCCGGCCGCGTGACCCACACGGTGGCGGATGAATCCGTGACCCCCGGCCACGTCGATTACGCGGCTTATTGCGCTGCCGGCGGATACGCGCTGGCTGCGTCTTGCATTGCCGGCGAAAAGAAACCCGCCGACGTCATCGCATTGATGGAGGATTCCGGGCTCCGCGGCCTCGGCGGCGCCGGCTTCCCCGCCGGACGTAAATGGAAACTGGTAGCGGCCGAGCCCGCGCCGCGCCTGATGGCCATTAACATCGACGAGGGCGAACCCGGAACCTTCAAAGACCGTTACTATCTGGAACGCGATCCGCACCGCTTTCTCGAAGGCGCGCTCATCGCCGCCTGGGCTGTCGGGATCGACGCGATCTATATTTACCTTCGCGACGAATATCACGGCTGCCGGGCGATTCTCGAGCGCGAGATCGCTGCTCTTGAGGCGAATCCGCCGTGCGCGATCCCCGCAATCCATCTCCGGCGCGGCGCGGGCGCCTACATCTGCGGCGAAGAGTCTTCGATGATCGAATCCATTGAGGGCAAGCGGGGAGAACCCCGTCTGCGCCCGCCCTATGTGGCGCAGGTCGGCCTGTTTGGGCGCCCCACACTGGAGCACAACATGGAAACGCTGCACTGGGTGCGCGACATTATGGAGAAGGGGCCGGCCTGGTTTGCAGGTCAGGGCCGCAACGGGCGCAAAGGTCTGCGTTCGTTCTCGGTCAGCGGCCGCGTCAGGAAACCTGGCGTGCATCTCGCCCCGGCGGGTATCACGCTGCAGGAACTGGTGGATGAATACTGCGGAGGCATGCTCGACGGGCACCGGTTGTACGGCTATCTGCCGGGCGGGGCATCGGGTGGCATTTTACCCGCGTCGATGGCCAACATTCCGCTCGATTTCGACACGCTGAACGAGTACGGCTGCTTCATCGGCTCGGCCGCGATCGTGGTTCTTTCGGACCGGGACACGGCGTCCGGCGCCGCGCGTAACCTAATGAAGTTCTTTTCCGAAGAGTCCTGCGGCCAGTGCACGCCATGCCGCGTGGGCACTGTCAAAGCACTCCAGTTGATGGAGCGGAAGCGGTGGGATGGCCCTCTGCTGCAGGAGCTGTCGCAGGCCATGATGGATGCCTCGATCTGCGGTCTGGGTCAGGCCGCGCCGAATCCGGTTCTCACCGTCCTGAAATATTTTCCGGGGGAAGTCGAGTAATGCACCAGAAGAATACTGGTTTTCTGACAACGAAGCCTGTCTCGTTCACCTTGAACGGGCGTCCCGCGGAGTGCCGCGCCGATGCCACCATCCTTGAGGCCGCGCAGCAGTATGGCATCGAGATTCCACGCCTCTGCTACATGGAAGGCATGAGGCCGGACGGCAACTGCCGCACCTGCATGGTGGAGATCGGGGGTGAGCGCGTGCTGGCGCCTTCGTGCTGCCGCTATCCCAAAGAAGGGATGGTGGTCACCACCAACAGCCCGCGGGCGGTGACCAGTCAGAAGATGTCGCTGGAACTCCTGCTGTCGGACGTTCCGGAAACGGTATACACGCTCAACTCCGAGCTGGATCTGTGGGCAAGAAAGCTTTCGGTCGGCAAGCCGCGTTTTGCCGCGCGCCCCCAGCCGGCCGGGGACGTTTCGCATCCCGCGATATCGGTTAACCTCGATGCCTGCATTCAATGCACCCGGTGCGTGCGCGCCTGCCGCGAAGAGCAGGTTAACGATGTCATCGGCTACGCCTTCCGCGGTGGTCACTCGAAAATCGTGTTCGATCTCGACGATCCCATGGGCGATTCCACCTGCGTAGCCTGCGGCGAGTGCGTCCAGGCGTGCCCCACCGGAGCGTTGATGCCCGCTCGCGCCGCCGGCAAAATCGTCCCCGAAAAGCAGGTCGATTCGGTGTGCCCTTATTGCGGGGTGGGCTGTCAGCTGACCTACAACGTCAAAGACAACCGTATCGTTTACGTACAGGGCAGGGATGGCCCCGCCAATTCAAGCCGCCTTTGCGTGAAAGGGCGCTATGGCTTCGACTATGTGCAGCACAAGCATCGTCTGACCAAACCGCTCATCCGCAAGCCGGGTGTCCCGAAGAATAAGAATTTCATCGTGGATCCTGAAAACTGGCAGGATGTTTTCCGCGAGGCCACGTGGGAGGAAGCGCTCGACTTTGCGGCGAAAGGGCTGCGTGAAGCGCGCGACACGTATGGCAAGCGATCGCTCGCCGGCTTCGGGTCGGCCAAGTGCACGAACGAAGAAGCCTACCTGTTCCAGAAGCTGGTGCGCACCGGCTTCGGTTCCAACAATGTGGATCACTGCACGCGCCTCTGCCACGCGTCGAGCGTGGCCGCTCTCATGGAAGGGATCAACTCCGGCGCCGTATCGAATCCGGTGCGCGATGTGGCATTTGCCGAAGTGATTTTCGTCATCGGCTCCAACCCCACGGTGAATCACCCGGTCGCGGCGACGTTCATCAAGAACGCCGTGAAGGCGGGCGCGAAGCTGATCGTGGCGGACCCGCGGCGCGGCGATCTGGCGAGGCATGCCACGTACAATCTTCAATTCAATGCCGATACCGATGTCGCGCTTCTGAACTCTCTATTGCACGTCATCGTGGAGGAGGGTCTGGTGGATGAAGCTTTCATCCGCGACCGTACCTCCGGTTACGAGGCACTGGCGGAGAACGTCAAGAAATATTCGCCGGAGCTGATGGCGCCGATCTGTGGCGTCGATGCAAAGACCATCCGTGAAGTCGCCCGTTTATACGCGACTTCGAAGGGATCGATGATCCTCTGGGGCATGGGCATCTCCCAGCACATCCACGGCACCGACAACGCACGCTGCCTGATCGCGCTTGCGCTTTCGACCGGACAGATCGGCAAGCCCGGCGCGGGTTTGCATCCGTTGCGCGGACAGAACAACGTGCAGGGCGCGTCGGATGCGGGGCTGATTCCCATGTGCTACCCCGACTATCAGGGCGTGAATACCCGCGAAGCGCGTGAGCGTTTCGAGAAATTGTGGCACACGGAGCTCGATCCGGATAATGGCCTCACCGTTGTCGAGATCATGCATGCCTCGAAGAGGAAGGAGATTCGCGGCATGTTCGTCATGGGCGAAAATCCCGCGATGTCCGACCCGGACGTCGATCATGCCCGCGAAGCGCTCTGCGCGCTCGATCACCTGGTCGTGCAGGATATCTTCCTGACCGAAACGGCCTACCTTGCCGATGTCGTTCTCGCAGCCACGGCATGGCCCGAGAAGATCGGCACGGTCACCAATACCGACCGCATCGTGCAACTCGGGCGGAAGGCGATCGAACCTCCCGGCGACGCGAGGGAAGATTTCTGGATTCTCAACGAACTGGCTCGCCGCATCGGCGTTGACTGGTACTACTCGCACCCTCGTGAAGTCTTCAACGAGATGCGGACCTGCATGGACTCGATCGCCGGTATCACCTGGGAGCGGCTTGAAAGCGAATCGGCTGTTGTCTATCCGTGCGTGAAAGAGGGCGATCCGGGCGATCCGGTGGTATTCATCAAGGACTTCCCGACAAAATCGGGCCGCGCCAGATTCGTTCCCGCCGACCTGATCTCCGCGGCGGAGCGGCCGGATGCGGAATACCCGATGGTGCTCATCACCGGACGGCAGCTCGAACACTGGCACACCGGGTCGATGACGCGCCGTGCATCGAATCTGGACTACATTGAGCCGGAACCCGTGGCGTCCGTGCATCCGCTCGATCTCGAAGGGCTGGGCATTGCGCCCGGTGCAACGCTTACTATCGAATCGCGGCGCGGGAAGATCTCACTCTACGCGCGCGCCGACGATGGAACTCCGCGAGGGGCGGTCTTCGTCCCGTTCTGCTATTACGAAGCGGCGGCGAACATGCTGACTAATCCCGCGCTCGATCCTTTCGGGAAGATTCCCGAATTCAAGTACTGCGCGGTGCGTGTGTCGAAGGGCGGACCGGAGCCGGACCGGATGAGCTTCGGCGGCGGCGTGCTGCTGCCGGAACAGCAATCGGAAGCGCCGGAACGGCAAGCGGAGCCGGTTGAAGCCGTAGTCTGAACTGCGCCGTCAGGGGTCGCGTGGCGATGGCGCTTACCTGCCGGCGGCCATGCGCACCCAATTATCGAAAACCTTCGCGGCCGGCTCTCGTATCCCCGCGATTCCGCTCCCCGTCCTGCTCGCGAGGTCGCAGGCATCGATGCCTTCCGCTCCGAGTTCGTCGCTGAAGGTATCGATCATGCCCGAGATCGTGGCGGGCGTGACTTCCATGTGGAAAAGAATTCCCCAGGCATTTTCGCCATACCGAAACGCCTGGCATTCCGTTAAGGAAGATCGCGCGAGTTGAACAGAGCCGGCGGGCAGATCGAATACATCTCCATGCCAGTGGAATGCGTCGAATTCAGGCGGGGCCTCGCCGAACAAGGGGTCTCCGGCGGCTTCGGGTTCCAGAAATACCCGATGCCAGCCAATCTCCTTGTGTAATCCCTGTCGAACCGGAGCGCCGAGCGCGGCTGCCAGAAGCTGACTTCCCAGACAGACTCCGAGCACCGGCACTCCTTCAGTCAACGCCTGTTCGATCAGATGCAATTCATGCCGGAGAAAAGGAAAGCGAACCTCCTCATAAACTCCCATCGGGCCGCCCATTACGATAAGTCCGGCAGCGGAACCCAGCGAGGCGGGTACGGGCTCGCCGGCATATGTCCGCACGGAACGGACCTCCATATTCGAAGCGGCGATCGCGTTCCCGATCGTACCGGGCGTCTCGCAGGGCGCATGCAGCAGAACGATTAATTCACTCACGGAAGTTCTATTATATTTTCATGCCGGAAACAGGTCCCTCGGTGAGGGGTATCGGGCTGGACCCGCAGTCTCGCTGTGTCCACTACGGCACGCCGCTCGACATTGTTGCCATCAGGATGAAGTGTTGCGGCATCTACTATGCCTGCAAGGATTGCCACGATGCGCTGGCCGGTCACCCGATCGAGGTCTGGCCGCCCGGCGAATGGGACAAACCGGCCGTGCTGTGTGGAGCCTGCAAAACGGAATTGACCACGGGACAATACCTGGAATGCTCAAACGAATGCCCGGCTTGCCACGCGCGATTCAATCCAGGCTGCGGCAATCACTATCGTTTCTACTTTGGGATGGCGGACGGAATATCGACCGATCAATCGTGAAGGATGACGTTCAGGAGCGAGCTGTGGATTTCGAGCGTGCCATTGTAGTAGTCGATGAAGCCAAGCCGCCGGAATTTATTCATGAAAAAACTCACTCGTGAACGAGTCGTCCCTATCATGTCCGCCAGCGTTTCCTGGCTGATTTTTGCAATTACTGTCTCAGGCTCGCCGTCTTTTCCGAAGTTAGCCAGCAGCAGAAGTGCTCGCGCGAGTCTCTTCTCGCTGGAGTTGAAGATCTGGTCGACCAGATCCTCCTCGATGCGAATGGAGCGCGTCGTCAGCATGTAGGAGAGAAGCTGTTTCGAAAATGCGGGCTCGTTGCGAAGCCTCTCGACTACGATTGCCCGCTCTATCCGCATGATCGAGCAATCCGTCATGGCGACTGCCGTCGACATGCGCAATTGCTGTCCCGCGAGACATCCCTCGCCGAAAAAGTCGCCGGTGCCCAGCACTGCAATCACTGCTTCTTTGCCGGCGCTCGATACGACCGTTATTTTAATCTTGCCCTTCTGAATGTTAAAGAGCGAATCCGCCGCATCGCCCTGGGCAAAGATCGAACTGCCTTCGCCCCAGGCGCCGATCGTAGTTCCTTCGCCAGCCTCAACGGAGACCTTCTCGCGGGTCTGCGGCGTCTTTTTTGGCGTCATTCGCTTCCCGTACCTGAACTCACCCCAACAGGGAAATCAGTATTTCGATACCAGAATATCTCTCCGAACGGCTGTCGCAACCGGCCGCCGGCACAATCCGGCCCCGCGGTTGTTCCCATTCGTGATAAATTTAACATAATTCTTGCTTAGCACGTCGAACACCGTTTCACTACCGACGAGTTCGGCGACCGATATCCGCCGCGCCGCTATGAACTGCCGCGCCGCCAGACTAATGTGGCTGGCCGTCCTCTCCAACAGGGAAACATTCCTGGAAGCTGGTTGGTTATTCGCCGCGATCGTTCAATTGAAGTCTTTATTGTTTCTTGATTATTTCCGCCCGATTCCAGTATTTTTTCTTACGCAAAATCAGGGAAAATCTCCTTCAGTGCAGTCCAGGTGATCACTTTTGACCAGACACCGGGACGCGGGATTGCTAAATTTGAACCTGCACGCAACGCGGACATCCATAGTTCCACGCCTCGAATAAGCAACGAACGGGTTACACCAGGAGGAAAACGGTAAATGATCAGTAGAGCTTCAAACATATTCAGCTCACCTTGCTCGCTATTGGCGGCATGTGCGCTGGCCATACTTGCGGTAAGTCCGTCCATGGCGGATATCACATTCGCTCAGTACGATCAATTCAATGGTGCGGCCCAGCAGTGGTCGATTGCCACTTCGGGGGATCTGACAACGGTCACGGCGAGCGGCACCGCGGAGTTTACTTTCTCAGGCGTATCGGGACTGCCTTTTAGTGGACCGGAACTTGCGAATTTCAGTTTGTCGGCCACAAGCAGCCAGCTCGGAAGTTGCGGCGACGTGAATTGCCCCAACGGCGATTCGTACACGCAACCAGGCTATATCGGCACATTTTCATTTATCGATGCCGGGTCCGGTGCGAACCTGCTTTCGGGAACCTTTGCCGTAACCTCGAAGCCGGCGTCAACCGGAGCCCAGCTCGGTTCCTCTGTTGGCGGCACCGGCGGACAATTCAATGCCAGTTCAAGCGCGGACAACCTCGCGCAACTGGTGCTGACGTCGGCATATCTGGACTTCGCCGGTCAAACCGAGGAAACCGCCTCGTGGAGTCTTTCTTCGCTTTCCCCGGCTTTCGCGGTCAGCACGCCAAGCGGCACTCAAGCCTACCCAGCCGCTGGTACGTTTGTCGCTGCGGGTGCGGGGACGTTCTCGTCGACTTCGGCACCGGCTGTCGCTCCGGAGCCCGCCACATTTGCTCTTCTCGGAGGCGCGCTGCTGGCTCTTGGACTGATGCATAGACGCAAAAGCCTGCTGGCGCGATAAGCTCCCGGAAACGGGGCTGTTTGATTAATATACGCCGGTCAGGCGATGGAAGTCGCCCAGCCGGCGTAATTCAGGTTTAAGGGACTGATCGCCCCGCATCTTCAGAAGGTCCCGGTGGCTCTCGATGAGAAGCGGCTCGGCCTCGGGATATCGGCGCAACGCCGCCAGGCTGCCGCCCAGAACGCTTTCCGCGAGCGCCACTCGCGAATCCCCTGCCGGAAGACGACTGCGCCGCGCATCGAACGCTTCACGTGCCAGCGGTTCCGCTTCCGCCGGCCTCGATTGCAGCAGCAAATCCTGCGCCAGCGCAATCAGCGGATAACACAGGTCAAGTGGATTCGTCCGGTCCTCGTTTCGAAGAATCCGCACCGCCTGCTTCAGCGTAGCTTCCGAACCTTTCAAATCGCCCATCGAGACCCGATTGCCGGCAAGGCTGGTGAGAGCGCGCGCATAAGTGGAATGCCGCTCGCCGAAGGCCTTGCGGAAAATGGGGAGGGCCTCCCCGAAATCCCGGTCGGCGCCCGCGAAATCGCCGCGCGCGCGCTTCAATCCGCCCAGCCCCGCGAGATTGAATGCCAGTGCCGGGCTCAGGGCGTCGTAGCTCCTTTGCCATGCCACCAGCCCGCTCATCAGCTTTTCGGCTTCACCGTTCTTGCCCTGGTCATGCAGCACATTCACCAGATTGTGCGCCGCATTGGCGGTGTCGGGATGATGCTCGCCCAGCAGCTTCGTATCCATGGCAAGCGCCTCGCGAATATCTCTTTCGGCTTCGGGAAAGTGGCCCAGCCGCTCGATCGTATTGCCCAGCTCCACCAGAGCGTCGGCCAGCTGTGGACTCCTGGGCCCGAGCGCGGAGCGAAAGATGTCCGCGGCCTGGCGGTCCATGGCGGCCGCCTGGTTGTAATCGCCCGCGTTGAATCGCAAAACGCCGAGTGCCGCCAGATCCTGCCCCACCAGAATATGCGAATCGCCGTAGAGTTTCCGATGCAGCGCCAGGGATTCGCGTTGCAGCGTCTCCGCCTCATTGAGTCTTCCGCGCGTATTCAGCAGCGACGCCAGTTCCCCGATCGTATTCACCGTTTCAGGATTTTCGGGCCCAAGCGCGCGGCGGCGGATAGCGAGCGCCTGCTGGAAGTAAGGTTCGGCCGCGGCGAATCGCTCCCGCGAATTTTCCAGCTGTCCCAGCCGGAAAAGACTGTCCGCGGCGGCGGCGCTTTCGTTGCCGAAGAGCGATTCGCGCGTGGTCAGCGATTCCTTCAACAGCCGCGCGGCTTCTGCCACCTTCGCGCTGCCGGTGAGCGCCGACGCTAGTTTCGCTTTTACCGCCGCGGTGGCCGCGCTGTCGGGTCCGGATATTCGCCTCTCACCCGAGAGCGCCTGTCTGTACCAGGATTCGGCGCCCGCGAAATCCCCTTTCGTGTCCAGCAATTCGCCCAGCGACACCAGTGTTTCAACGGCATCCTCGCTGTTCCCGCCGGGCAAGCGCCGGCGAATCGCGAGCGCATCGGTGAGCAGCGCGAGGGCCCGGCCGTAGAGCCCCAGGCTCTCGTAAACTTCGCCCATCGTGTTCATCATCTTCGCCCGTACCGCCGGCTGGTCCTGAAGCTGTTTGAAAATGCGCCGGGACCCGCGATCGAGAACCTCCTGCGCGGTGAGCGTTCGGCCCTCGGTGCCGCTGCGATCGGCCAGCCGGAAGCTGTCGATCAGGAATTCCGAGACCTGTTCCGCATTGCGGCGCTCCGTATTCGCGATATCCCGTTCGGCCGCGACGCGCCTCGCGAGAAGTGCCATGGCGGTTCCGAAGGCGATGACCAGCAGAAGAAATACCGCGGCGGCGGCCACGCTCCAGCGATGCCTCCGCAGGAACTTACCCGTCCGGTATCCCCACGTGTCATCTTTTGCCAGCACCGGGAAACCTTCCAGATAGCGGCGGATATCCTCGGAAAACCGGTCTGCCGAAGCGTAGCGGCGCTGCGGCTCCCCGCGCATCGCCATCAGCACGATGTTGCCGAGATCGCCTTTCAGTTCGCGCCCGCCCCGGTCGCCTGGGCGCGGTGTCCCGGCTTCGAAAGGCCGATGTCCGGTGAGCAGTTCGTAAAGCACTACGCCGAGCGAATAAATGTCGCTCGAAGTGGTAATCGGCTCGCCGCGCGCTTGTTCGGGACTCGCATATTCGGGCGTCATCAGGCGTTCTGACATCTGCGTCAGGGCAACCGTCGCGGGCCCGCCCAGCAGTTTCGCGATCCCGAAATCAAGCAGTTTCGGCGCCCCGTCCCGCCCCACCAGAACGTTCGCGGGTTTGATATCGCGGTGCACCACCAGATGGCTGTGCGCATAGATCACCGCCTCGCAAAGCCCGCGGAACAGCGCCAGGCGTTGCGCAACGCTTAAGTTCCGTTCACGGGAAAAGACATCGATCGGCGAGCCATCGATGTATTCCATCACCACATAAGGCAGTCCCCAGGCGGTTTCGCCGCCGTCCAGCAGCCGTGCGATGTTGGGGTGATCGAGGTCGGCCAGAATCTGCCGCTCGGCCCGGAAGCGCGCCTGCATATCGGGACCCGCGATCGCCAGATTCATCACTTTGATCGCGACTTCTTTACGGTATTGATCGTCCGCGCGGATGGCGAGAAATACCGAACCCATTCCGCCATGTCCGAGAGCGCGAATCACCTCATAATTTCCGATCCGCTCGCCGGGAGCCGCGCCCATCGCGGAAGCGGCCAGGCGCTGCACGGATTCAAGCACCCCCGTGACCGTCTCACCGCTCGACAAAATGAGCGATTCGACCTGCAGCCGCAGCGAAGGATCGGACGTGCACTCCGCTTCGAGATACGCCTGACGGCTCGGGGCTTCCATTCCGGAAGCGGCGTGGAAGAGTTCCTGCAGCCGATCCCAGCGCGCGGGATTCATTCCGGGGAGCCCTGGCGCAATTCGTGTCTGAGCCAGGCCCGCGCCAGCTTCAGTTCGCGATGCACGGTTGCTTCCGAGATATCGAGCGCTCCCGCCGTTTCGGCATAAGTGAGCCCGCCGAAGTAGAGCATCTCGAGGATTCCGGCCTTACGCGCATCGAAAACCGCAAGATCGGTCAGTGCGCGGTCCAGATCCACCACCCGATCGTCCGGCTCGGCGGCAACCACGAGGGCCTCGTCGAGTGAGAACGGGACTTCGCCGCCGCCCCGGCGTGCGCGCCGCCGGTTGCGCGCGTGGTCCACCAGAATCCGGCGCATGGTGCGGGCGGCGATGGCCAGGAAATGTACGCGATCCTGCCATTCCACTCCGGAACCCGCCAGGCGCAGGAAGGCTTCGTGGACGACAGCGGTTGCCTGCAGCGTGTGGCCAGGATTCTCCGCCTTGAAATAGCTGCCCGCAATGGATCTGAGCTGGTCGTAAACAATCGGCATCAGGCGATCCAGTGCTTCCCGATCGCCCCCTCGCCAGGCACGCAGAAGGCTTGTCACGGCTGCCGGGCTACCCATTTTTCTGCGTCTTCCCAGTTTACATGGGAGAATTTCCGCGAAACGTGAGGGAATCGGCGGCGAAATAGCGCTTAGAGACCAGGAGATGTTCAATCGCATGGTATTTCGCAAGTTCACGGTTGCCCCGTTACTGCTGGCCGCATTCGCCTCGCAGATGTACGCGTCGGTCAACTATCAGACCTCAAGCGACTGCGGATCGGGCTTTAACGGCCAGATCGCCATCGTGAACGATACCGGTTCCCCCATCGATAACTGGACGGTATCGTTCGATTTTGCGCCTTCCATTACGTCGATCTGGAACGGCGTTATTGTCAGCCAGAGCGGCACACATTATGTCATCGGACCCGCATCGTGGAATAGCCAGATCGCGGTCGGTACCACGGTCACCATCGGATTCGGGGGCGCGCCGGGTAACATTACCTCGCCTCCGCAAAACCTCGCTCTCACGGGCACGGCTCCCCCGCCAACCCCGCCGGTGACGCCTCCGGCTCCGCCTGTCACGCCTCCCGTTACGCCCCCTGTGACACCCCCGAACGCGACCGTTGGCGTGAGCGTCGTTCAAACCGGCCAGTGGAACGGCGGATTCGGAGCGAATCTGACGATTACCAATAACAGCTCCACTGCGGTAAATAACTGGACCCTCAGTTTTAACTTCAATCAGACGATCGCCAGCCTGTGGAACGGTAACTACACACAGGCAGGCTCCGCTGTTTCCGTTACCAATGCCTCGTGGAATGGCGCGCTCGCGCCCGGCGCCAACGCTACGGTGGGCTTTAACGGCAACGGCACTCTTTCGGCCGCCAGCGCCACGAACTGTATGTTCAACGGCTCCCCCTGCACCCTGAGCTTCTCCACTTCGGTCGCTCCCCCGCTGGGACAGCAATCCATCGAGATTTCAACCGTGGACAACGGTTCATCCGCCATCTGGTTTACCATTCCGCAGGGGAGCGCCACTTATGCGCTGAGCCTCGCAAATCCGGGCACCGCCAACTTCGGCGTGCTCGCCAGCAATTCGCATGTGACGGCGTCGATTCTTTCGAACAATACATTGCAGGTCACCGGCGTATCGGCGGGCCGCGCCTCGCTCAAAATCACGGATAGCGTCAGCGGTGTCACTCGTTTCGTGGGCGTCCGGGTAAGAAATGCCGACGGCACTTTGCCCGGAATGCCGAATTATCTCTCAATAGGCTCGGTCAGCGAAGATACCACTGACGACCTCGCCTTCTGGGAATCGTTTCAGCCGGGAGCGCAAAACAAACAAGTGGATATCCGGTACATCTACCTCAACGGCGGACCCTACATCGGCTGGGACACGTGGGGCAACAATTCGGGCGACCGCGCCACGAATTACATCCGCAACAGCCACATGCTGGGGATGATTCCATTCTTCGTCTACTACAACATTCCCGCCGGCGGCGAAAGCTATCCCACCGATCTCGGGGATGTTCAGGACGCGGTCTACATGGCTGCATATTTTAAGAACCTGCAACTGGCGCTGAATATCATCAATCGCGAGTCGCCCGACGATGTGGTCGGGATGGTCCTCGAACCGGACTTCCTCGGATATCTCGCCCAGAACGCCGGCCAGCCTGCCTCGAACATCGCCGCCATGACACATGCGATCTACACTTCGGGAGTGCTGACGGCCGGCGTGGACCCGGCGTTTCCCGATACGGTTGCAGGTATGGTGCAGGCCATCAACTATCTGATTTCGAAGACCTCTCCCCAGGTATATTTCGGATGGCAGATGAACCTCTGGGCGTCCCCGGCGGGCGGCTGGACCACGCCCGTTCCCGGCAAAGGCCTGGTACACCTTACGGAGACCGCGGGCATCGCGCAGGGCCGCAAACTCATCGCCGGCGAAGCGGCGGCCATCGTAAACTACTACATCGCCGCGGGCGTGCTGACCAACGGAGCGAAGTTCGCCTCCGTGGACAAGTACGGGCTCGACGCCACGGGCTTCGAAGCTTCGGCGCGGAACGATCCGGCCGATTCCTACTGGTTCTGGAACAATGATCTCTGGCAGAACTATCTGGTCTTCGTCAGCACCATGCACAAGACGACCGGACTCCCGGTGATCCTCTGGCAGTTGCCGGTGGGGCATATCAACGACAGCCAGGCGGCCGATCCCTATACCGGCGGGTTATTCCCCTCGCTCACCGACAACAATCGCGCGCTGGAGGATTCCTCGCCCACCTTCTTCCTGGGCGATACTTTCCAGACGGCCGGCGCGCGCAACCTCTACTTCTCGTCGAACCTTGGCGCGGATCCAAAGGTGACCGCCAACGGCGACTCGATTACCTGGGGATCGCACATGTCCGACACAGCCGCGGCCGGGGTGATCTCGGTTTTGTTCGGCGCGGGCGTGGGCGCGAGTACCAACGGAATCGGCGCGCCCCCGACGGACAACTACTGGTGGATTGCGGCGGTGCAGAACTATTACCGGCAGGTGGTGCCGCTGCAGTAGAAGCTCTTACTTCACCACCGAAATCGCGATCCCGTCCATCTGGTCCCTGAAAATCGGCAGAGCAATCGACTCGAGCCGGGGATGGGCGGCGATCGCGTCGTTGTAAGCTTTCGCGCCCCGTGCGTTGGAATCCTCCGGGTTCTCTTCCATGACGGCCCCGTTGCGGATGACGTTGTCCGTCACGATCACCGTCCCGGGGCGCGACAGCTGCAGCGCCAGGCCGAGATACTGCACGTAGCCCGTTTTATCGGCATCGATGAAAATGAAGTCGAAGGGCGGATCGCCGGCGCCGATCATGGCGCGCATGGAAGCGGCGGCGTCGCCAACCCTGATTTCCGTAATTCCGTCGAGTCCGGCGGCGGTCAGGTTCTTTCTGGCGGTAGCCGCGTGCAGCGGGCTGAATTCAAGCGTAATCAGCCGGCCGTCCGCGGGGAGCGCGCGTGCGAGCCAGGTCGTGCTGTAGCCGCCGAGGGTCCCGATCTCAAGCATCCTTCGCGCACCGGCGATGCGAGCCAGCAAATAGAGGAGCTTGCCCTGAGTGGCCGACACCTGGATAGCGGGAAGGCCGTCGGCATGGGAGTTCGCGATGTTGGCGGCGAGGACGGGATCGGCGGGGACGAAAAGGGATTCGATGTAGGTATCGATTTTCTGGGCGAGTTGTTCGTCGAATTTAGTCATGGGAGCTAAGTGGATTATAGAATCCACGCCTCTCTTGCTTGCTTACTTCTTTACCGGGGTGGGCAGCGGCGGCAGCGGCGCCGGATCGAGATAACCGCGCGTCCCGTCCGGCCGGATCGGTCCCGGGCCGAATCCCACGTGATCTTTATCGATGTTGTTCTCGGCGCACGAATACTCCTCGACCCGCTCGCCCGGTTTGCCCGATACCCATGTTCGTGAGTACGTGAACGGCTTCGTGTAAAATTTCGGATCTTCAATCAGCGTCTCGACGTGGATGTGGCCTTTGTCGGGCCGTGTCCACCGTTCCACTACGTGCAGCGCGTCGCTGTGGGGATCGCCATTCTCGTCCGCCCACACCTGCGTGTCTTTGAATCCGATCGAATCGATCACGAGCGCATTGCCTTCCCAATGCCCCACTTCGTCCCCGAAGAACGAAGGGTCGGGATCTTGTTCATGCTTCCTCCCGTCGGTTGGAATCAGGCGATAGTAACTATAAAAATAGAGAAATGCGACGTAATCGGGGCCTTGAACGATCTGAAACGGCAAGCCGCTGGCATTATGCCGCGGGATGCCGCCGATAATGCAGAGGCTCTCCGGATCGATGGTCGCCGTGACGTTGTGCTTCCACGCCGCTTCGCCGGCCGGAGTGAAGGGCAGCTTCAAGCCCGGAAGATCCTTCGCGATGTTCCCGCCCGGGATGGTGTCCCGCGTGCCTTTCCAGAATCCGTTCAGATCGGGATGCGATTGCGCCGGCAGGAGCACCGGGGTTAGAGACACCAATACCAGAATGACGATTTTCCTCATAACGATCTCCGCTCCAGCATATTATGATTTCACTGAGGAGCTGTTTCATGTCGAAAGCTGAATCCCTGGGATTATTGGCCGCCGTCGCCCTGCTGGCCGCGATGCCTGCGCTCGCGCATCATTCCTTCGCGGCGGAATTCGACGGCAGCAAATCGTTCCGCCTCACCGGCACCATTACCCGGATCGAATGGAGCAATCCGCACTCGTACTTTTTCATCGACGTGAAAGATAACAAGGGCAATGTCGTGAACTGGGGTTGCGAGGGCGCGGGTCCCGGCGCTCTCACGCGCCGCGGCTGGAAGAAGGGCGATGTGAAACTGGGCGACACGCTGATCGTGGATGGCTACCTCGCCAAAGACGGCTCGCATCTGATCGACGCGCGGCGCGTGACGTTGCCCGATGGCCGATCGGTTTCCGGCGGATCGGCCGGCGATGGCGGGCCTGGCGGAGCGCTGGAAGTGGACGACCCGGCCAAAGTAAACAAGTAGCTTTTCAGCAGTTTTTCAGGTGGCAATGCTCCACTGAACGCAGGCATGATCGGGTTGCGTTGTCTCACCGTGTATTTCTGCGTTCTTTCTCCGCTTGCGGCGCAGGCGCCGCCCGTGATTACTTTGCAGGATGCGCTGGCGCGGGCGAAGCAGTACGGAATGCAGATTCAGAGCGCGAATCTGGCGGTGGCGCTGGCGCGGGAAGACCGCAAGCAGGCAAAGGCGGCTATGTTGCCGTCCCTCAATGCCTTCAACCAGTTCATCTATACCCAGGGCAACGGCACACCTTCCGGCGTCTTTGTCGCGAACGACGGTGTCCATATTTATAACGAACAGGCGCAGGTTCACGAGGAACTCCTGTCGCTGACCCGGCGGGGCGAAATTCATCGCGCGATGGCGGCGGAGGCGGTGGCGAAAGCCAAGGTCGAGGTGGCGCAACGCGGCCTGAATTCGATCGTGGTGCAGGATTATTATGCAATCGTTGCCGCCCAGCGAAGGTTTGTCAATGCACAAACCAGCGTGCGCGAAGCCGAAAACTTCCTGGACATCACGCAGAAGCAGGAAAAGGGCGGCGAAGTGGCGCATGCCGACGTGATCAAAGCACGGATCGCCCTGCAGCAGCGCCAGCGCGATTTAGCGGACGCGGAACTCAACATTGAAAAAACCCGGATCGCGCTGGGCGTTCTGATCTTTCCCGACTTCCGTTCGGACTTCTCGGCCGAAGACGATCTGCAGCAACCCGCCCTGCTGCCACCCATGCCGGAAGCGCTGGCGAAGGCTACTTCCATCAGCCCCGATCTGAGAGCCGCGAAAGCCGGGGTCGACCAGGCTGGTTACGACGTCGGCGTGGCGCGCTACGCCTATATTCCATCGTTGAGCCTCGACTTTTTCTACGGCATCGATGCCAATCAGTTCGCGGCTCAGTCCGGGCATCCGGCTGAAGCCACTGACCGCAGCACGCTCCCGCAATATGAGGTGCCCAACCGGCAGAACCTGGGCTATTCGGGCCAGGTGACGTTGAACATCCCGGTATGGAACTGGGGCGCCACGCGCAGCAAGGTCAGGCAGGCCGAGCTCAGGCAGCAGCAGGCCCAACTGGATCTGACGCTGGCCCAGCGGACGCTCAAAGGCAATCTGGCGGCGGCTTACAGTGAGGCTCAGGCAGCCCAGGCGCAACTCGATTCTCTGCGCGATTCATCGGATCTCTCGACGGAAAGCCTGCGCCTTACGCTGCTGCGCTATCGGGCGGGCGAAGCCAATGCGCTCGAAGTGGTGGATGCGCAAACGACGCTTGCGCAGGCCCGCAACGCTTATGACGACGGGCTTGCGCGCTTCCGCGTGGCGCTCGCGATGCTACGGACTTTGACAGGAACTCTTTGACCCTATGTTCATGAAACGATGCCTGCCGGGTATGATCGCGGCCGCCGTGCTGCTTGCCGGCTGCGGCAGGAAGGAGGCTGGCGAGACCGAAGCCCCCACTCCCGTCGAAGTGGGCGACGTTACCCGCGGGCCCATCGATGTGCTCGTGAATGCCGATGCGGTGCTTTATCCGGTGCACCAGGCAAATATGACATCGAAGATCAGCGCCCCCGTGCGGCGCATCCTCGTCAACCGGGGCGATCGCGTTAAAGCGGGCCAGCTGGTGGCCGAACTCGAGAACCGCGATCTGGCGGCCTCCGCGCAGGAGAGCCGCAGTCAGCTGGATCAGGCGCAGGCGGCCTACCGGACGGTGTCGGGCGCCACGGTGCCGGAAGACAGGACGAAGGCGCAGGCCGATGTACAAGCCGCGCGCCAGGTGCTCGATGCCGCGAAGAAGCTCTACGATAACCGCGTGGACCTGCAAAAACAGGGGGCGCTGGCGCAAAAGCTGGTAGATGACGCCAAGGTCGCCATGGTGCAGGCGCAGAGTCAGGCCGACACCGCGCAAGCGCATCTCGAAGCGGTCCGGCAGGTCACGGGCGCGGAACAATTAAAGGCGGCGCAGGCACAGGTGAACGCGGCCAAAGCCCACTACGACAGTCTGGCGGTGCAATTGGCCTATGCCGAGATCCGCAGCCCGATCGACGGCATTGTTTCCGACCGCCCGATCTATCCCGGGGACACGGCGCAGGCAGGCACTCCGATTGTCTCCATCGTTGACATTTCGCGCGTGGTGGCGCGTGCCAATATTCCGGTGAAAGACGCCACGCCCGTGCGCGTTGGGCGGCCCGCGACAATTACCGGTCCCGAGGGCGTGCTCGCGGGCAAGGTGACGGTGGTGAGCCCCGCGGTCGATCCGGGTACGACCACGGTCGAGGTCTGGGTGCAGGCGGATAACCCCGGGGAGAAGATGAAGCCCGGCGGCACCGTGCACGTTTCAATACGCGCGGATCTGATCAGGGATGCGCTGCTGGTGCCCTCCGGGGCTCTGTTGAATTCGGACGAGGGCGGCGAGAAGGTCATGGTCGTCGGGAAGGACTCTCTGGCGCATGAGCGCAAGGTAACGGTTGGGGTACGCGAGGGTACCCGTGTCCAGATTCTGGGCGGCTTGACCGAAGGCGAGAAAGTGATCACATCTGGTGGTCTGGGGCTTGACGACAAGGCGAAGGTCAGGGTCAAATCCGAAGACGAAGACGACGATGACGATGAGGACGACGGCCAGTGACGGAGGCTCCTTTAGAAACAGCGCACTGGACCGCGCGGTTCTCGCGGCCCATCGTTTTTGTCATCCTTACGCTGGTTGCGGTTGGCGTCTACCTTGCGTTCTCGATCCCGGTTTCGGTGTTTCCGTCGACCGATTTTCCGCGCATCGTGGTGGGAGTGGATAACGGCGTCGCGCCCATCGACCAGATGCAGGTCACGGTAACCCAGCCGATCGAAGAAGCGCTGAACAGCGTGCCCGGGCTGGAATCCGTGCGCTCGACGACGAGCCGCGGGTCGGCGGATATTAATCTCTTTTTCAACTGGAACGTTAATATGTTTCAGACGCTGGAGTATGTGAATGCCGCGCTGGCGCGCGCGCAATCGTCTTTGCCCGCCACCGCCAAACTGACTTCGAACCGTTTGACCTTCGCCGCGTTTCCGATTCTCGGCTATAGTCTGACGTCCGATACCGTTCCGCAAACCACGCTCTGGGAGCTGGCGAACTACACGATCAAACCGCGGCTGAACCGGGTCAACGGCATCTCGATGGTGGTGGTGCAGGGCGGCCAGGTGCCTGAGTTTCAGATTGAGCCGGACCCGGCGAAGCTGCAGCAAACGCAGATCACCGTCCCCGGTATTCTCGACGCCGTTGCCAGAAGCAACATGATCGATTCGCCGGGGCTGCTCGAAAACAATCACGCGCTGGTGCTGGCGCTCGTCAGCGGACAGGTGCGCACCCCGGAAGAAATTTCGAACATCGTGGTCAAGACCACGCCGGCGGGCCAGCCGGTACGGGTCGGTGACATCGCGAATGTCGGCCCGTCGGTGATGCCGGTCTACACCATTGTCACGGCCAATGGCAAACCGGCGGTGCTGCTCAATCTTTTCCGCCAGCCCGACAGCAATACGGTGGCGGTGTCAGACGCCGTGGACAGCCAGCTGGCGCAGATCCGCAAAACGCTCCCGCGCGGCGTGACCCTGCAGACCTTCTATAACCAGTCCACGCTGGTGCGCGATTCCATTGCGAGCGTGCGGGACGCGATCGTCATCGGCCTGATACTGGCGGCTATCATCCTCGTTCTTTTCCTGCGTGACTGGGGTAGTTCTCTGGTGGCCGGCCTGGTCATTCCAGCGACCATCGCGATCACGCTGATTGTCCTGCGGGCATTGGGCCAGAGTTTGAATCTGATGACGCTGGGCGGGCTCGCGGCCGCGGTGGGGCTGGTCATCGACGATGCCATTGTCGTGGTCGAAAACATCGTGCTGCATCGCGATGCCGGGCAGAGCCGGGCCGAGGCAATCCGCAGCGCGCTGCGCGAGATTCGCGTGCCGCTTGTGGGCTCAACCATCACGCCTATTGTGGTTTTCCTGCCGTTGATTACGATCACCGGCGTGGAAGGCACGTTCTTCCGGGCACTCGGGCTGACGGTTGGAACCGCCCTGCTCACTTCGCTCGCCCTGGCGCTGACATGGACCCCGACGCTGAGCCAATACCTGCTGCGCGGCAAGCGAAAGGCAGGGCATTCCGAACAGGAAGGCAACAGGCTAACCCGCTTCTACGAACGCGCGCTGCGTCTGACCCTCGCTTATCCGCTGATTCTGGCGGGCGGATGCGTCCTGCTCGTGTTTGCGTCTTACTTTTGCTACAACGCCCTCGGCAGCGATCTGCTGCCCGCGATGGACGAGGGCGGTTTCATTCTCGATTACCTGATGCCCGCCGGGTCTTCCCTGGCCGATACCAACGAAGTGCTACTCGGGGTGGAAAAGATCCTCGCGGCTACGCCGGAAGTGGAAAGCACTTCGCGCCGCACGGGTCTGCAGCTTGGCCTGGACGCGGTTACGGAAGCGAACACGGGCGATTTCTCGGTGAAGTTGAAGAGTAAACGCGGCCGGAGCGTGGATGAGGTGATTTCGGGCATTCGCGACAAGGTCAACGAACGGTACCCGCAACTGGATGTCGAGTTCCCTCAGATCCTGCAGGATATGATCGGCGATCTCACCAGTTCGCCCGAGCCGATAGAGATCAAACTGTTCTCGCAGGATCCCGCTCTGCTCGCCCAATGGGCGCCGAAGGTAGGCGACCGGATAAAAAAGATCGAGAGCGTGAAAGACGTCAAAAACGGTATCGAGAACACGATCAGCGGGCCGGCCATCGTAATGAAGGTCGATCCCATCGTGGCCGCGCGCTCGGGTTTTACGACACAGGAGATCGAACTGGATGCGAGCGCGATTCTACAGGGCGAACCCGCGCCTCCGCCCGTGATTCTGAATGCGCGCCCGTACACGATCCGGGTGCGTTTTCCGGAGAGTACGCGCGCTTCGCTCGACAGCATTCGGAATACGCTCATTACCAGTTCGACGGGCAAGTCAGCCAGCCTCGGCTCGCTGGCGGATTTCGAGGACGAGGCCGGGCAGACGGAGATCCGGCGCGAAAATCTGCAGCGCGATGTCGCCGTGACGGGCCGGTTCGAAGGCGTAAGCCTGGGCACGGGCATGAAAACGGTGCAGCAGGCCGTCGGGGAAATGCACCTGCCCGCTTCGATCAGGGTCGTTTACGGCGGCCTCTATGCGGAACAGCAGAAATCTTTTCACGATCTTGAAGTGGTGCTGGCACTGGCGATCGTGCTGGTGTTCACGGTGCTGTTGTTTGAGTTCGGCAACTTCGCCGCGCCCGCCGCGATCCTGGCCTCGGCGCTGCTCTCAACCTCCGGGGTGTTCCTCGCCTTGCTGGTAACGGGCATCTCCTTCAACATCTCGTCATTCATGGGGCTGATCATGGTCATCGGAATCGTGGCGAAGAACGGCATCCTGCTGCTGGATGCGGATCAGCGCTTCCGGCTTGAAGGGGCCTCCCCGAAGGACGCGATGATCAAAGCCGGCGAACGGCGTCTGCGGCCAATCCTGATGACCGCGCTGGCGACGATGGCGGGGATGATTCCGCTTTCGCTCGCAATCGGAGCGGGGTCGCAGATGTTGCAGCCTCTGGCGATTGCCGTGATCGGGGGGATTCTGGCGTCGATGGTTTTATCGCTGGTGGTGACGCCCGCGGTGCACTACTACCTGGACCGCTAATGGTTTTGCAGTCTGATGTGGGGCGGCCTTTTAGGCTGCCGCCGGCTTTTCAGCCGGCGTTCGGCGTGTCCGCGATAATCGGCATTCTTCTTGACGCAGACCGCTAACTGGCCGGCGACAACACGAAATCGTACTGGCACGTGCAGAAAGGCGGCTCGATTCCGAAACGGATCGCGGCCGCGTCGCGCGTCTCGTGGAGCGGGAAGTCGCAGATCAGGGAATCCTTGACTCCGAATACCGCGTCCGAATCGAGATACTCGTCAACCTTGTCGAAGAGGTGCGTGGTCAGGGGCGAATAGCCCTCGGCGGTTACTTTGAAATGGATATGGGCGGGCCGCCATGGATGCCGGTTCGTCGCGGCCAGCATCCGGCCCACCGGGCCATCGGTCGGGATCTGGTAATGCACGGGGCGCGTGGTGCGAATCGTATAACGCCCGTCGTCGCCGGTGTGGAAGATGCCGCGCATCTGCAACTCTTCAAGGCCGGGCCGCTGGGAATCGTAGAGACCGTCCGGGTCGGCCTGCCACACATCGAGCGTCGCGCCCGCGATCGGCTTACCCTGCATATCGAGTACCCGGCCGGTAACGATGCAGGGAGTGCCGCCTTCGGCCCCTTCCGCAACGTTCCCGCCCTCGGGCAATTCGGGACCGCCTTCACGATAAAAAGGTCCGAAAACGGTGGATTCCGTGGCCCCGGCGGGCTTGCCGTTGCTGATCAGGTCCACCAGCATGGAGACGCCCATCGTGTCCGACAACAGAATGAATTCCTGCCGCTTGTCGGAACACATCTGGCCCGTCGCGGTGAGAAATTCGACCGCTTTCCACCATTCCCCTTCCACCAGACGCACGTCCTTGACGAAGGCGTGAATGTGGCGCGTCAGGCTGAGCATGATCTCGCGCAGTCGTGGATCCGGCGTGCCTGCGAATCGCCGCTCCACCTCGGCGGTGATATCGTCTTCGGTGGTAAATCGTGTCTTCACGGGAGTCATGGTTATCTCTTATAGAACGGCGGGACCTGCGCATCCACGTTGATCCACACGGACTTTGCGTCCGTATATTCGTGCATCGCCTCAAATCCCATTTCCCGCCCGTATCCGGACTGACCCACGCCGCCAAACGGCGACCCGGGATTGACGCGCTTGTAACTGTTCACCCACACCATCCCGGTGTGAATGGCTGCCGCCACGCGGTGGCCTCGTTGCAGGTCCCGTGTCCATAGCCCGCCGCCCAACCCGTACTCGGTGGAGTTCGCAATATCGATCGCTTCGGCTTCGTCTTTGAATCGTGTGACACTGACGAACGGTCCGAAAACCTCCTCCTGACAGACACGATCGGACTGCCGCGCCGTCACCACCGTGGGCATCACGTAGCACCCGGCCTGGAGAGCGGGATCGGTTGGGGGCGCGCCGCCGGTCAGGATCGTGCTGCCCTGCTCTTTCGCGACTTCAATGTATTTCAGCACGCGGTCGCGATGTCCGGGGGAAGTGAGCGGGCCCATTTCCGTCTCCGGATCGAGCGGATTCCCCACCCGTATCGACCGTGTCAGCGCCAGAAATTTGTCGAGGAATTCATCGGCGATCTTCTCGTGCAGCAACAGGCGCGAACCGGCGATACAGGCCTGCCCCTGGTTGTGGAAAATGGCAAACGCAGACCCGCCCACCGCCGCATCGAGCGGCGCGTCGTCGAAGATAATGTTCGCGCCCTTGCCGCCCAGTTCCAGTTGCACTCGCTTCAGATTGCCCGCCGACGCCTGGACGATTTTACGCCCGGTAACAGTCGACCCCGTGAACGCGATCTTATTGATGCCGTTATGCTCGGCGAGATATTGGCCCGCCGTGTGTCCGTACCCGGGCACGATGTTGACAACGCCGGGGGGGAAACCGGTCTCGGCCATCAGACGCGCGATGCGGAGTGTCGTGAGAGGCGTCAGTTCCGCCTGCTTCAACACCACTGTGTTCCCCGCGGCGAGTGCAGGCCCCATCTTCCAGCTGGTAAACAGCAGCGGGAAATTCCACGGCACGATGGCCCCGACCACGCCCAGCGGCTCGCGCGTAACGTAGTTCAGGAAGCCGGGCTCGACCGGTATCACGGTGCCCTGAACCTTATCGGCAATGCCGCCGAAATAGCGGAACGCGGAGGCCGTGCGCGGCACGTCGAGGCCCTTTGTATCCCGGATCGGATGGCCCGTGTCCAGCGTTTCGAGTTGGCTCAGGTGAGCGAGATCGGCCTCGATCGCGTCCGCCAGTTTCAGCAGTAAACGGCCGCGATCCGCCGCTGCCATTCGCTTCCATGCGGGAAAGGCTTTCCGGGCCGCCGCCACCGCGCGATCGATATCGGCCGCCGTCGCTTCGGCCACCTTTGCGAGAAGGCTGTTGTCGTGAGGGTTATAGACGGGAATGAGTCCGCCCTCGGCCGCGGGGACGAACTCACCTCCAATGAATAGTCTGGTTTCGATAGGCGCGTTCAGGTCAGGCAATTAGAATTCCACGGGGTAAGGTTTTAACTCACCTTTACCATACATGGCGGGCAGTCCCGCGTCGTTATTCTCCCAGACGATGAGCATGGAACGCTTCGGCGAATAGCCTTTATGGCGGATGTCGGCGGGCATCGCAGCCACGTCGCCGGCCTTCATGGTTACCTTGGCGCGGGGGCGGCCGGTCTTGCCGTCGTCCACGTCCCAGATAATCTCGTCCGTCGCCTGGATGAACCATTCCACCCGATCGTTCCCATGCATGATGGGCAGCGCGTGTTCTTCCGTAGTGGCGCAGAACTGGCTGTCGAAAACGCAGGAAACGACGGAAGGATTCCACGTTACGTCGGACCGGGAAACGTAGGCGAACATATTGAAAGCGTGCACCTGGCCTTCAAAGCCGGGCTCGGCGTGAACCTCCGGCGCATCCTGCGGAACGTCCGTGAACTGCCGGTTGATGGGATATCCACCGGCGTCCGTGCGATAACCGAGATCGCCGGGCAACCCGACCATGCGCTCCGCCACCATGCGCTGCCGCTTCAGGGCCGCGGTGTTATTCCCGTGCTTGGCGCCATACGCGAGGCCGGTTTCGCCCGGAGCGGCATAAGGGTCGAACCCTTCATTGGTCCAGTCGTCCAGCATGGCTTCGAATACTTTCCTGAGATCGGCGGACTGAAAGGTTTCGACGAAATGACGATTCGTCAGGCGGTATGCATCGTTGAAGAGCCCGATGAACATCTCGACGGTGCCGTAGTGGTTAACGGTGCCGAAGACATTGTCGAAGTTAACGGTGCCGTAAAAAAATCCCCAGCCGACGTCGCGCATGAGCGCGCGCAGGAAGGCATCCACCGGCATGATGTGCTGGGTGCCGGGATAGTGTATGTGGGCGAAGTATTCATCGCGCTCGAATTGGAATCTGCCGATGGCAAAGGTCTGGTAGCCAAGCGGATTCGCGGAGGGCGTGGGCACGGTCTGGGTTGCGCTCATTGGTTTGTCTCCTTGAACTCTATGCCTGCGTCTGGCAGATTTCCGCCCAGCGTTCGATGGTGAAATCGCCCAGGATGGTTTGTTGCAGCAGGACGCCGGGTTTGGCGCTGCGGAACTGGTAGGCCGCGCCTTTGGGCAGCAGCGTCAGATGGCCGCGGCGCGCCTTGACCCAGCCCATCTTCCTGCCGGCGGGCTCCGCATCGAGTTGCACCGAACCCTCTTTGCCTTCGGGAACCAGCGGGCTGTCGGGCTGGAGCAGATGGACCTCCACTTCGCCATCCATCACGAGAACCGCTTCATCGTGGGCGTTCGAATACCAGGGAGAGGTGCCTTCGGCGCGGATGGCTTCGATGACGTATTTCAGATTTTTGCCGACCGCCACCTTCTCGTATGGCTTCGATTTGGAGGCCACCTCGAAGCAATTGGAGAAAACGTAGTGTTTGGGATCGTCGTCAATAACCTGGACGCCGCCCTTCCGATAATTGTCGAGCGAGCCGAAAACGGTGTGATAACTGCTCATTGTGCGCTCCTGATTTGCGTGTGGAGTCTTTTCAGACCTGCTGCGTCCACACGATATCCATTTTCCCTGGACAAAGCAAGAGTATCGAAAGCGCGCGCGTCCGGCTTGCAGAAATCGGTCATTGGTGAACAGAATCGGTACCGCCGAACCCTGCCGGGCGGCCGGCTCACTCCTTTGACCGAAATCTCACCGGAAATTTTAAACGGCCGTGCCCGGATCCCGCGCGTCTGAGACAGGCCGTGTGTTCGCGCCGATCGCTCGCAGAACGGATTCGCGCAAGCGGTCTTCTCCACCAAGCTCCGATGCGTATGCCCATGCTGCGTCCGCATATTCGGACCTCCGCGCGTCATCGTTCCACAGTGTTTCGATTGCGTTGTGCAAAGCACCGGCATTGCCAGGGGGGACGATGCACGCCTGATGTGGCTGCAGAACGTCGCTTACGCCGAGCCCTTCGGAAATAATCAGACACTTCCGCAACGCCATGGCCATAACATAGACTCCGATTCCCGCCTGCACCGTGCTGTCCTGCCGGATTGGGAGCACCACCAGCCGGGCGTTCGCCACCAGTTCCACAAACAGCCTCGTGTCCGTGTCTTTGTAGATGATTTCAACGTTCCCCGGAATCGAAAGGCCCGCGAGAGAAGATCCGTGCGGAATGATTTCCGGTTCATGCGCGGTCAGGAGCTTCACGGGATACGGCAGATCTTTCACGGCGTTGAAAAGCGTGGCGAAATCGCGGCGCGATCGCCCCCCCACAAAGATATAACCGCCGTCGGAAATAGCCGCTTCGCGAACCAGTTCCCAGGAATTGACTTTGAATGGGATGTACTCGAAGCGGGACCGTGGCAATCCGTACATTTTCTCAAAGGTTTCACTGTTGCGAAAATAAACCAGCATCCTGTGAATCCGCCGGAGTGCCCACCGGGTCGCGGGCAATTGCCACTTTCGTTTGGGTGCCACGAAAAAATCCAGCGTAACCAGACGGCAATGCCCGGCAGGGATCAGAAAGAGCAGCACCGCAAAGAACTCCACCTCAAGCAGGGAAAATTCAATAACCAGATAGTCGGCTCTCAGCGCGGCGCGTAACAGCGCGAAGTTCCGCGCCCAGCGTTTCGGACAGGACTGGTGAGAAAAAACAGTAACGTCCGTGCCCGGCCCGGCAACTCTCTCAAGGCCCGGAACGTTGCTTACTACGTGCATCGGCGCAAGGCTGCGGGAGGCCTTCTCATTTGTCCTGTTTTACCAGGAACGTGCATTGGGTCGTGCCAGTCGAGTTCACGGACACCGGAACGGTTCCGTGCAGGCTGACAATGCACTCAGCATTTGCGTTTCAGCATAGCAGTCCTCAAGTGTCCCGTCGATCACGATGGCTTCATCGCCTGTTCGAGCGTCTGAGAAAACCGGCCCCGACTATCGATTGCCTCACCTCGCCCGATCAATGAAAGAATCATTCCGGGCACCGCTTGATCACGACGATGGACTCCGAATCCGACGATGCCGACTCCTGCGCAATCATCCATCCCGATCTCCCGCTTCATCGGTTCTGTAGTTCAGGCGATCGCACCCATCCTTCCGCGCCTGCATGCCACAACCTGTTATTACTTCCTTCCCGGTTGTCGCCTTTCCTTATAATGACCAGATTGTGATAGAAAAATATCGCCGTGATCTGAAGGTCGAACTCGTTCGGTTCGTATTCACCGAAGTACTCTTCCCAGTTAAGGCCATCCACCAGCGACTTAAAGAAGCCCATCGTCGTCGCCGGGTTATTACGTTCCGAAACGCTCCCATCGGGCCAGTAGGACGTCTGCGTATCTTCCACAACATAGTAACCGTCATCTGCCAGAAGGGGGAACAAAAACCGGAAGGTACCGATGACATCAATGTTACGGTGACTTCCATCGTCGATAATCAGATCCGGTCGACCGGTCTTTTCCACGACGGATCGCAGAAAGGCCGTGTTGGTCTGGCTGCCCTGGTGAATACTGATTCGCCGTTCCGCGTGTGCCGATTTATCTGCGATGTCGATTCCATAAATGCGGGCTTTCGGAAACCATGCTCTCCACATTCGTAGAGATCCGCCGCCCAGCTTCGGATCGTCGTAGCCGCCAATCCCGATCTCCAGTACAGTCAGGCGCTTTTTGCGGAGCGATCGAAAATGAGCCTCGTAGTGTTGGGCATACCAGTGCGTGTTCCATTTGTCAGAACTATAGACAGTAGCCAGCGCTTTCAGGTTGCGGCCAAGGAACAACCTTACAGGGAGATCGAAGAGCCAGCGAAACCTGCTCATCTGGAGTGCGCGCAACTGCCTTTTGCCGCCAGTCGAAAACTGCCTGCGGAGTTGCAAAAGGCGACCGTCTGCTCGTTTATTCATATATCTTCCAGCTACTTGACGGGCGATCGGTCACCATCACGCCCTGTTTATGCTGGCGCCCGACGCATTGATAGAGTTGCAGCTTTCGAGATTGTATCAGATACCGTATCAAACCCTGCCTGCTTGCTGCATCTGCGACCTTCTCGTCCCGGCTTTGGATGAGGCGACGCCACTGTTCCGACAGGGCCGCGCGATTACGATCGTCGAAGGCGCTCCAAATGCATGTTTTTCAGTGTTTCGCGGCGCCGCTGGTCCGCTTATTCAAGGATGTGTTTGAGATCCCCGAGTCGCTCTCTCCGGGCAGATGATCGAGCGCTCGATGCCCGCGCCATCGGAACACCGAGTTGCGCAGACATCGACAACCGGGGGCTGTAACCGCCATGGGCATCCCGTGCAGCATCCAAATTAGGGGCGCGCACGGCACAGTTCTGAATGGGCTGGAGAAAAGTTCCGCTATACTGGAACACTTTCCGGATCAGTTCGTGAGGCTTGTCCGTCAGCGACATGGTCGCCTTGTTCAATCCTCCGAGGCCCGCCATGGCGTGCGCGTATCGCCAGAGGCGTTTTACGGGGTTCAATGCAATGGCTCCGCGCGGACCGGCAATTCACTCAGCATTGCGTTTCAGCATAGCAGGCCTCCCGGGCCACGCGAGCGCCGGGGGGTCGCGGTACAATCGAACCCATCTGCACCGCCGGTTACCCCGTAGACTGTAATGAATCGTACAGTTTGTCCGAGTGAATTGTAAAAAATTGTCCTGTTGAGCATAATTGCTCACCGAATTTAGTATTATAAAATTCATAATAAATTCTTTAGGGTTTGGACCGTGAGCGGTAGCCTGAAACAAGCCGCCGTCGGAATCGGGCCTGAGTGTCAGCGGAGGAACCCAAATGTATTTCCCGGCGATGAGCGTATCTCGTGCTCGCTGTCTACCTCTTAACGTTTTCGCGGTACCACACTTTCTCTTTAGATCGGCCTCCCGATTACAGGACGAGGCACGCAGATGCACGGATTTTCAAAGCCGGACAGGGCGGAGCATAGTGTGAACGGAAAACACCTCCTTCTCTCAGGTCTGCTGCTTCCCCTGTTGTGTACTTCCGGTTTTGCCATCACTTGTCCGTCCGGCTCGACCCAGCTCACGTCAACGAGCACAGGCGGCAATGCAAGTAACGCCCAGACGTGGGGAGGCACGAGCCTTGGCACTGGCGATGGGATGTGCCTGATCGTTCAGGGCCCTGTTGTCCTCGATCAGGACCTGGGCACGAGCGGCGGCACCGGAGTCTATACGATCGTCCAGAGCGGGTCGGGTTCCTTGGCGGTCGATTCTTCCGCGTCCCGTCACATCTACTTTGCTTCGACCGGAAGCGACCCGATCGGGAGCGGATCGTATAGCAATCCTGCCGCCGACGCCACGATGTACGGATTCTTCTTCCCTGCCGGGACGTTGTCGCTCGCGGGTACGCAATCCAATCCGGTCATCATTAATTCAGCCGGTGGTGTCTTCCCCTGGTACGTTAACGGCAATGTGAATGGCAGCAACAGCTTCAATCTGACGGTGAAGTGGTGCGATTGCTATAACCTTGGCACAAACTCTTTACTGTATGAGGGGTTTTCGGCCCTTGGCAACTGGAATGCCACCCTGACTGGAAATCTGGACGTCGAGAACTCACGTTTTACCAGCCCATACGAAGTAATCTCAGTCCGCAATAGCACATGGTCAAGCTCACTCACGTTCGTAAACAATGTCGTGACCGGTAGAAGAAGCGGCGTTGCGACAATAGATTTCGTCAACCTCTCTCTGGCAAGTGGGACGGTGCGGAACAATACCGAATCGGCCCCGGCAACTGTGGGTTGGTTCACCTCCCTTGCGGAAGTCTCCGGGTCGTCCTTCACTTACACGGGAAACGTAGTCTCTGGCGCTCCGTCCGTGAGTATTGGCAATCTCGCAATAAACGGTGACCTGCAGGGCAGCGGTGCAATTGAAGACAATCTCACCTATAACGATCCGGCGCAAGCCGGAGCACTCGCGGCATCGGGGATGAGCTTGACACAAACATCCGTGTTTACCGGGGCGATTGACTCGAACTACTGCGAGAACTGTAATCAGGCCATCGCCGTTCGTGGCATCGACACGGCTGCCTCGCTTACGCTGAGTAATAACTTTTCGGTAACGAACCATCTCGCCTGGGAAGGACAGGGAATCTATTTCATCCAGGGAGGCACGGCTACCCTGACAGGGAACGTAGGGATTTTTACGGACTTAACGTCAGCAGGTAGCGAAAATTGCATTTTCGCGTACGACACAAAGACCGTACTGATCGCAACTAATAACACTTGTCACAGCGTCGCAGGGCCCGGGACATTTTCCCTCGGGATCGTGATCGGAGAGCCTGGTTATCACGTGTCGTCCGCCGCGGTTGATTACAACCTGGTTTCAGGCTATCAATACGGCATCCTTGACTTCGATTCGGGAAACCAGTACTTCAACTTGTATGCGGGGGCCGGCGTTCACCAGAACGACGTGTGGAATTCCGGAACTCCGTACTTCTCATACGGATCGCCCGGCTTCGATAACGGAAGTCAACCCCATCCATCCGCCATATACGGAGACCTGACGCTCGACCCGGGCTATCTCGACCCGACGCGGCTCTCACTCGCCAATTACGATTCCCAGGTGTTGGGTGGCCCGGGAACCGCCGCGGATGTTCTTGGCCAACTGGGATACCGGAGCGGCTGGGGTGGGACTTACCAACTGTCGGCAAATCCGGTCGCCGATGCTCTAACCTGGTTCCGGACGGGCTTCACTCCCGCGAATGCCGGTCTCTGCCCCGGAGGCGTCAGTACGGGAGCCATGCCCTGCGCCGACGCAACGCTGACGTTCTCCCCGGCGACATTGCCGGCTGCCGCCCCCGGCGTGAATTACTCGCAGACTCTCACGGTCAACAGCGGTTCGAACTGCACCTTCAGCGCCGTGGGCGCTTTACCGCCCGGCCTCGGGCTCAGCTTCACCGGTACCTCCAATGTTGCGTTCCTTGCGGGCGTTCCGTCGGCTCCGGGCTTGTATAGCACCGTGATCGAGGCGATTTGCTCGGACGGATCGATCGCCACGCCCGCCACGATCACCGTGAGTTCCCCGCCCCAGCAGATTGACGTCACGGGTCAAATCCATTTCACTATTCCTGGCCTGGTTACGAGCCGTGGCAGCAATATCTACCGCGGAAGCCTGACGCTCTCCAACACCGGCGCCACGCCAATCGACGCGCCCATTCAGATGGTATTCAGCAATCTGGTTTCAGGCATCACCCTCGTCAACCAGACCGGTACGGTGCCGAGTGGGCCGTATGCCGGATCGCCTTATATCACTGCCGCGGGGAACTCTCCCCTGGCCCCCGGGGCCTCGATCGCAATCCCGATCCAGCTGGCGGACCCCTCTCGCACGCCGATTTCGTATGTGCCGAAGACGTTGTCCGGTGGATTTTAAGGTGACGGGGCTGAAGCTCAATTCCACCGCCGTGCGGACAAAGTGTCTTCTATATGCCTTTTGTCTGCTCGGCGCCTTGCTGTTGCCAGGTGTAGCGCAGGCGTCGCCGATCACCTTTGAGATCCACATCGATACGGCCAGCATCGCCACCATCGATGGTTTTCTGGATTTTCAGTTCGGCTCATCGAGCACGCCCGTCGACCCGGCCAGTGCCACGATATCGAGCTTTACCAGTGACGGAATCTTGTCTGCCGCGCTCGACAATATTGGCGATGTTAGCGGCGGGCCGCTGCCTGCCGACGTGGCTATCGATAGTACCAATCTCTCCAGCGAATTCACGCAGGGGTTTACGTTTGGAACGTTTCTCGATCTTTGGGTCACCTTTGACGCAGGTGTCACGGGAACTGCCACCGCGGACAACACTTTCTACCTGAGCCTTCAGGATGAGGATGCCTATGGAGACTTCAGTGACCTGCTCGCTGCCGATGGATCTCCGTTCGTTGTCGAAATCGATCTGGCTGCCCTGACCGGCGACCCGTCGGTTACCAATTTTGCCGCGGACGACTCAACCGAAGCCCTGATTTCCCCCACGCCGGAGCCGGCTTCATGCCTGTTGCTGGCGCTCGGATTGGCTGGTTTTGCGATGGCAAGGCGCACGCGGAACCGGACGGTTCTACCGGTCATCGATACAATTGTCTGAGCCGCCTGGCTTCGGTGGCCAGGAACAAGTGGACTACATCAGGAAAGTAATACGGGTCTTCTGCGCGGCCTCGGGCCTGTTTATCGTACTCCTGCTGATCCTCCAGTTCACGCCGGTAACACGCTGGTATGCCCGCCGCCTCTCGGACAACTGGACCGACTCCGGCGGCGATGTTCTGATCGTTCTTGCGGCGGAGCAGGAGAATCCCAACATTATCGGTCTGTCGTCCTACTGGCGCGCCGTTTACGCCATCCGCGTCTGGCGTTCCGGACACTTCCGCGCTCTTGTTGTCAGTGGAGGGATGCCTCAGGGGGCCGGGGAACCGCTGGCCGTTGTTATCGGACGCTTTCTCATCGCTTACGGCATCCCGCAGGACAAAATTTTTCTTGAGACCCGTTCCGCAAGTACCAGGGAAAACGCACTTTTCACCGCCGGAATGATCGCCGGGTGGCCCGGGGAAAAGGTTCTGCTCACCAGCGACTACCACATGTTCCGTGCTCGCCGGGCATTCGAGGCGGTGGGGCTGACGGTGATCCCCCGCCCTTTTCCGGATGTCCTCAAACAGTACACCTCCTTCTGGAATCGTGAATACTGCGTCGTCGCCCTGGCCTCCGAAACCGCGAAAATTGCCTGGTACTGGTGGAAGGGCTGGTTGAAAGCTCCGGCGCCCGCCTAGTGTTGTGTCTGCAAAATAACCGGGCGGACTGTGGGGCGGGCTTCAGCCTAATGCCATATAGTTTTGGGATCGTTGTGCCGGGGATGGCTGGTTGTTAGAACAAAAAGGCTGGATTTTGTTTCAGGACGGCGGTATCCTGATTTCAGACATGACGAACACTCTCTCTCCCTCCTCACTTCTCTGAATCTCCGGTTTCGGGAGTCCTGTCCCTGTTCCGGCAACTGCTTCCCATTGCTTTCGTTGAGCAGGCACACCAACAGGCTGGCGTTCGCCGCCACAATTGTGTTTATAATCCGCTGGTAGTGATGTGGTTGCTGGTGGCGCAGCGACTGCAGGGCGGTGCATCTTTGGAGACCGCAGTGCTGGAACTGGCCGGTCTTCCGGCCAGCTTTTGGCCGCGTCCCTGTAAGCGTATTCGGGACTGGCAAGAGCGGGGTAAACCGCTATCCAGCCACCCCGGGGCTTATCATCAGGCACGACAGGCGCTTTCTTTGTCAGTGGTGCAACAAAGCTGTGACCGTATTTTCGGGGAACTGGCCGCTCGAACGGCCGGCATGGACCCCGGGTTGAGGATGAGTGCGTTCATAGTGGACGGGTCCTCGATGCGCATGGCGCACAGCCCGTCAACGATCCAGGACTTTCCTCCGGGTTCCAATCAGCATGGCGAGAACCACTGGCCGGTCATGCGGGTGCTGGTGATGCACGACTTGCGGACCGGACTTGCCATGCGGCCGGAATGGGGGCCGATGAACGGTCCGGATGCGGTGAGCGAACAGTACCTGCTGGAGAAAACAATCGGCCGGTTGCCAGCCGGTGCGACGGTGATCGGCGATGCCAACTTTGGAGTATTTTCGGTCGCCTGGGCCGGACAGCAAAGCGGCCATCCTGTTTTGTTACGCCTGACCAGTGTGCGCGCACGGCATCTGGCCGGGGAGGAACTCCAGGACGGGATGGACCGTCCCGTAGTGTGGAAGCCCAGCCGGGATGACCGCCGCAGTCATCCCGGCCTGCCTGCGGATGCCTGCCTCAGGGGTCGTTTGATCGTGCGCCGAGTCAAGCCGGGTAACGGTGCCGCGCCCCTTCTGCTCGCCTTGTTTGTGACCCTGCCATGCGCCGAGTCGGAGATTCTGAATCTGTACGGGCAGCGCTGGAACATAGAAACGGACCTGCGCGCACTGAAAACCCATCTCTGTCTGGAGCAACTCACCTGCTCGACTCCCGACATGGCGGCTAAAGACATCGAGATGAGCATTGCCGCCTACAACCTCGTGCGTGCTTTGATCTGTCTGGCTTCGGAGCAAAGCGGTATTCCTCCTCGTGGATACAGCTTCACCAAAGTCCGGAGAATTGTCCAGGTCTTCACTCCCAGACTGGTAGCCGCTGCCGACCCGCAAGAGGCGCAGCGAATTTTCGATCAAATGATGTACTACGTCCAGCAAGCCAAGCTGCCCAGGCGTCGCCGCAGACGTCCCTCCTATCCCAGAACAGTATGGAACAAGGGCGCCAAATACCCCAATCGCCAGAGATGACCGCCCTATGCCAGAAAAACTATATGGCATTAGGCTCAGAGCCCGCTACGGCATTGAGACACGAGACCCCATGTCCGACGTACGCGTCGTCGATTTCTGCCAGTCCATCCCGGAAGACCAGTTTCTTCGCAGGGGACAGACCCGCTGGCTCGCGCGCCGTCTGCTGCGCCGCGCGGGAGCACCCCCGCAAATCACGGAAAACACGCTGCGCGGCGCGTGGTGTCCGGAATGGTTCGCCCGGATGGACAGGCGGCGGCCCGGCTTCGACCTGGAAATCGCCCTTTTGCGGAAATCTCCCGCGGCGGCCCGCCTTCTTGATCTGGACCGGCTGGAGCGCCTGGTTGCCCAATGGCCTCAAACTCCCGACGGCTTAGCATTGCTGCGGCCGGAACTTGACGGCGTGCTCACGCGCGCGCTCCACGTTGGCGCCTTCATCCGCTGGGCTGAAGCGCCCGTTGGGTCGAAGCGCCCGTTGGGTTGAAGCGAGGAGCGGTTCTTACAAATACCCCGGCCGCGCCATGACCCCGGTATGATCCCGCTCAATGCGTTCCGACTGGGCGCCAGAAAGGGCTGACCGCCAGCCACCAGCCCGCCCCTCACGAAAGAACCGCGCATCTTTATAAATCAACTCCCGGAACCCGCGTTCTTCTTCCTGCGCGCGCAAATTCCCGAACCGCGCGGCCGCCGCCGCCCGGAAGCGGCATCAGGCGAGACGCCGAGAAAGACGGCCACTTTCGCCAGTTCCGTGGCGGGCTCCGCGAGCAGGTCTTCATAGCGCACGAGATGAACCGGCATGCCGCTGTCATCCAGCCAGCTCACCACATGCTCGCTCCAGGTCCCGAGGGGTTGCGGGAATTGAAGCAGATTGAAGCGATTCGGGAGTGCGGTCGCGGTGTCGCCCATGCGCCGGATCGTCTCGTCCATGCCTGCGCCCATAAAATGCGCGTAGGATACCGCGACATCGCGCGGATCTCTGACAATGTAAACGGCTCCCCGGCTCACCCCGGGCGGAAACATTCGTGCGTCTTCAGCGTTCCGCCAGCAGCTATCGTGCACCTTTCTCAGGATCGGCGTACTCCGGGACCGGCGCGCCATGAGGCTGTAAAGCGCTGGCCGAGCGCGTTCAATCTCTTCATCGGTCAACAGGGCGGAATCAATACCGGAGACTTCGTCAAATTCTTCCCGGGTTGCCTGCGTACCGGCGCCGGGCCCGTTGATATCTACCGGCGCGCCCCCCCCTCTATCAGGCTCGCGAGCATGAAGCGCAGCCAGGTATTCCCCGATCGGGGATACGAAACCAGCCAGGCGAAGCGACCTTCACTCAAACGGACCCGCTTTACAGACTCTCGACGGTGGCAAGAACCGAATCCACCATTTCGTTCAGATGCTCGAAGCCATCGGGACGGCGCAGCTCAAACACAGGGACCTCGGCGGCAACGCGCATGGTATCGCGGAACAAGGCCTCGGTCCGGCCCAGCGCACAGCCGAGGCGAAGCCGGTAGACCAGACTGCTCATGGGCGTGATCGAGAGCGGGCCGCGAATGCGGCGGATTGCCGTCTGACCGCTGCTGTCGACCGCGAGGCGAATCACGGCCCGCAACCGGCATTGCTCCGTTTGCGCGGAAAACCGGCTGGCGGCCACCTGTTTCGCATGCCCCCGGCGAATCGGCAACCATCCTTCGGCATTGCCGTGAAGAAGGCTCCGCGAATCCGGCCAAAGCCGGAATCCGGCCGAGCCTCGCAATGCGACTGGCCCCAGATCTTCATGGAAGACGACCGGACAAATATCGTCACTCATCAGCACCGCGCCTCTTTTTACCATAGCGGCGGCAATCGTCGATTTCCCGCGGCCGGCATTACCAGTCAGGGCAATCGCGCCGCAGCCCGTTTCCACACAACTCGCGTGCAGCGGCAACACTCCACGCTGGTGCAAAAGCACTCCGGCGACCGGTCCCACCAGGAACGCTTCCACCTCGGCGTCGGTAGCTCCGGGCTCCCTCTGCAACCGGATCGTCCGCCCTCCCTCCAGCAGAAAACGGCCCACCGCTTTCACCTGGATTAACGCCACGCCCGCGGCTGAGATGGACACAAACGGGCTGGACCAGACAGGATCCGGCAACGTCTCCGGAACTTCCGCCTGAATAAGGGTAACGTCGGGCTCCGCACCGTCCGCTGCCTGCGGGGAAACGCAGGCAAGCCGCACGTCGGTATGGAGGCTGAAGCCGTAAAACGAGTAAACCCGCTGGGCGCCGGAGTTCATTAGCGGCAGACAGGACTAAGGATGGACCGTGTGCGCTTCAATGAGCCGGTGGGTCAGCCATTCTTCGAGCGTCTCTCGCAAATCGCTCGCAATCCGGCCGCGATCGCCCTTGTACTCCTCAGCCAGAGAGGCAGACAGCCGGTCCGCCGTGGTGGGTTGCTCCAGCTTGCGCCAAATCTCGCTGGCTACCGCATTCAGGGCATAGTACCGGCCGTTCTGTATGCTCATGAGCGCGATCTCTCCGCCAGCTTCAGTCGAAATAACTTCGGAGCTTCTTGAAAAAATTCGATGCGCTTCAAATCGAGGAGTCATCACCTGGTTGTATAAGGCGAGTCTATCAAAAGCGACACCGACGGCAACTCAGTTGATCTGCCCCGGCTTCTGCCGGAAGAGCATCTGGCTGGAAAATGTGGATTGCCGGTACTCGGCAAGCGTTTCCCCGTCCCGGCGAACCGCCGTGTCCCATACCCACACCAGCGGCGTTTGCCCACCGCCCCTGCCACGCAGACGGACGGTGATCGTAGTCCCGGCGGTTATCGGCACCGGTTCCTGCAAAGGGAAAACAAGATGATCCCAGGAATCTGTTTCGCCCGCATCGTTACTCAGTTCGACGCCTTCCGCCAGCACCGATGAAAACCATGCGGCCAGTGCGTGCAACACCCCGCCGCGCTCGGCGCAAAATGCCAGACTCGCATCGAAGATATCGACTGGAGGGGAAGACATCGCTCGGTAGGAGTACGCAATCCGGCTGGCCGCGAGCAGGGAGGAAGAGGGAACCCTGGCCGATATCGGAGTACTGGAGGAATGTCTCTGAAACGGCGAAAAATCGATTCCCCAGATATCGCCGGCGGGCAGCCGCGTTCTCGAATATGCCTCTGACGTCTCGACCGGAGCCACCCGGAGATCGACGCGTTCCGGAATCATCCTGCCGCCCGGTGCGAGGAAGCGATCCCTGCACCAACCGGTAATTTCCGCCATGGCCTGGCCCAGAACGGCCTTCCCGATCAACTCCGAGACGATCACATCCATTTTCCGGACCAACTCTACTTCATCCCAAAAACGGCAGTTGAAAGGGAGGTCAGCACGGGAAGCAGTTGATACTGTTGACGATGACCGAAGAAAAAGCTCTGCTGAAGACTCACCCGGCGGGTGAGCC
>Ga0207933_1000144_pt1 | contig 73119 bp, 62 predicted proteins | sample NGESurdeep092012_4_FD_184488 | JGI IMG/M metagenome (GOLD analysis project Ga0207933, IMG submission 184488) | Arctic peat soil microbial communities from Barrow, Alaska - NGEE Surface sample F53-3 deep-092012 (SPAdes) | ecosystem: Environmental > Terrestrial > Soil > Wetlands > Peat ...
TATATCGATGAGATTTACAACGGAGAAAGAATCCACTCGGCGCTTGGCTACATTAGCCCACAACAATTCGAGTCGCGTCTAAAAGGAGAAACGCGATGACGGTGTCCACAAAAATCACCGCATTTCAAAAGCCCGACCAAAATTGCGACAGTAGTCGAATTAGTTTTCTGGAGAGGAGGATGTTAGAAAGAGGATGTTAGAAAAGACGCAAGGGTTGAAAAATTTCAGAATATTTGAAGTTCCAGGACAGGACTGAAGTAGACTTGAAGAATGTTGCTGGTTGGGTAGGTCAATCGCTGAGGAAATTGGGGTTCTTTAACTGCCGCATGGACGCGGCTGCCAACGAACTTACCAGGTTAACTGCTAAAATTTACAGTGATGAGCTTTGGAGCGCGGCTAGGAAGCGACGAAATATCAGTTGAAGCCGGTGCAACAACCCCACTAACTATTGAAATAACAAACAAGGGAGAACAAGCTTGCGAGTTTGAAATTTCAATCGAAGGACTGGATGCAGAATGGACGGCTATTCCCATTCCGCTTTGCACGGTTGCAGCCGGCGACACTCAGACTGAAAAGATCTTCCTCAAACCATCTCGAGCAAGTGAGAGCACGGCGGGAAGCTATCCCTTTGTTGTCAAAATTCGATCCTTTGAAGATAACGAAGTGCGACCGCTACCGGGTTCGCTTCTCATCAAACCCTATCATCATTTGAGCCTTGAAATAAGTCCTAAAAAAGGATTTGTATCTGCCCTCAGGTCAGCAACTGACTTTGAGGCTACGATCATGAATTTGGGGAATGCGCCGCACACGGTCCAGGTTTTTGCCAGCGACCCGGAGGAAGATTGCGCTTTTGAATTTGATCAAGCTCAAATCGTGCTTGAACCTGGTCAACAAAAGTCGGTGATCGTAGAAGCCAGCCCGAAAAAATCGCGACTGATGAGCGGCAAACTCATAGGATTTAACGTAAGCGCACGAAGCATCGAAAATCCAAGCTTGGTGGCAATTGGACAGGCCCAAATTGAGCAGCGCCCGGTAATTAGTATCACCGCGATTATTGCTTTGGTGGTTGTTCTGATCTTGGCTGGATTGTGGATCGCTTTTATTCCGAGGGCTCCAGCTTTTAATCTTCGAGTCGACAAGACTTCAGTTCAAGTGGGCCAACCAGTAACGATATATTGGAGCCCAGCCTATAGTGATGAAAAAGTTCATATTGAGGTGCTTAACGCCCCGGTTTATGATGGCTCGGGCAGCGAGGGGCAAGTTGTGTACACCCCAACGACATCAGGAATGATCACGGTTACAGGATACGCGGAGAGGAACAACCAAAAGAGCGACGACGAACCGCTCACTTTAACCGTAACTCAGCCCCCAACGATTGCAGATCCAGTCATTAAGAAATTCTATTTGGATCAAAGCAACATAGCTTTGGGTAGCCCGATTACTATTCACTATCAAATCGCTAACGCTACCAAGTTAGTCCTTTTGCCCCTTGGCAAAGAACTTGACCCAAGTGTGGATGAACTTCAAATCACTGCCGATAATTTGAGGACAAAGGCTTACACCTTAGTCGCTTATAACTCCGCTGGAAAAACGGTTCAGAAGACCATTCCAGTTTCAATCAGCCAGCTTGCAAAAGCAAAGATCATAGCTTTTTCCAGTTCCGAAACAAAGCTTGCTCAACCCGGGCAGATCACCTTAAACTGGCAATGTAACTCGCAGTCGGTTCGGGTGGAACTCAGCGACGGCAGCCAGTCGCAAGTGGTGCAGGAAATTGGGTCTCAAACGATTACACTTTCTCAAACGACCACGTTTGTGCTCACCGCCTTTGATGATCAAGGCATCGCGCTCAAGAAATCAATCAAGGTTTTAGTGTTGCCTCCACCGGTGATTCCGCCGCCAGCGGGTGGTGCCCAAAACCCGCCCACTAGCGACACGGGTGGATCGGGTGGTGCGGCAACGGCTGGCCCAACTGCAGGATCGAATGCAACCACAACCGGTGGCACTACCGGCGGTAGTACGGCAACGACGGGCAATTGAATTGGCAAATCCTGTAAAAAGCATCAACCCTGAAAAGCCAATTGCATTACTGAGTGTGACCGACAAATCGGGAATTATTGATTTTGGAAAGGGGCTAGTCGAGCGTGGTTTTCAATTAGTCTCAACCGGAGGCACCGCGAAATCTTGCCGAGATGCGGGTTTACCCGTTACCGAGGTGTCGGAACTGACCGGCTGCCATGAAATGCTTGACGGAAGGGTCAAAACCCTCCATCCCATAATTCACGGCGGAATCCTTGGAGACACGCGACTAGAATCTCATCGCTTGGCCTTGGGAGAAGCAAGGATAAGCCCGATTGAGTTGGTCGCGGTGAATCTTTATGCCTTTGAGGAAACCATCAGCAAAGATCATACTTTTGCCGAGGCGATTGAGAGCATTGATATCGGCGGTCCCGCCATGATCCGGTCCGCTGCAAAAAATAATGCCAACGTCACGGTGGTGGTCGATCCCAATGATTATTCAGCGATTCTTGAAGCAATCGATCGCAAATCACTACGCGAAATGCGACTTAAATTAGCCACCAAAGCGTTCCGACACACTGCATTTTACGACGCTACAATTGCACACTATCTAGGTGTTAGTCAGAATGAAAATCCTTTGGACGCCGAACTTTTTACCATCGGCTGGAAGAAAGTCCAAGCATTTCGATATGGTGAAAACCCTCATCAAGAAGGGGCTTTATATCGCGATCCTTTGTCGAAGTATTCAGAGCAAATCGGGCTTTCCGATTCAAAACAGCTTTGGGGCAAAGAACTTAGTTTTAACAACATAAGCGATTCAGAATCTGCTTGGGAATTGGTCAGTGATCTCGCCAAAAATTCCTGCGTGATTGTTAAGCATGGGAATCCATGCGGAGCCGCAAGCGAGGGGTCACTAGCAGAAAGTTTCCGCAGTGCGCGCAAATCCGATCCCATTTCTGCTTTTGGAGGCATCGCCGCATTTAACGGTCCGGTCGATCTAGAAGTAGCCAAAGCAATGACTGAAAAGGGAAACTTCCTTGAAGTCGTCATTGCAACTGATTTTTCAGATCACGCCGTGACAATTTTCAAGGAAAGGTCTGGCTGGGGTCAAGATGTGCGCCTGATTAAAGCTAGCTTGCCGTCTGCCAAACCATATCTGACCATGAAAACCATCCGCGGCGGAGCCATTTTGCAAACATCCGATGAAGAGCCTATAGGGATCAACAAATGGAGTGTTGTTACGGAGATTCATCCTACGAAGGACCAGATGTTAGCCCTTAAATTTGCATGGACTTGTGTTAAGCATATTAAGTCAAACGCGATCGCGGTTTGCAGTCCCACGCGACTTCTCGGGGTCGGAGCGGGTCAAATGAACCGGGTGCAATCGGTTCGCCTGGCGTTAAGTCAAGCCAGCGAGGACGGGATGGGAGCGGCTTTGGCATCGGATGCGTTTTTTCCATTTCCGGATTCAATTGAGACGGCTGCGAGTGCCGGAATCGGTGCCATTATCCAGCCTGGCGGCAGCAAAAAAGATTCAGAAGTAATCGCCAAAGCTGATGATCTAGGCATTGCCATGGTTTTTACGGGCTTCCGCCACTTCAGGCATTAAAGGCATCGTGACAGCTTGGCGGGCTGGTTTCTGGCGATTTTGGAACCCCTCCATGAACCGAATCCACCCTTAGATGAACCAGAAGCATCTTCAAAACAGCACTCATTTTCTAGACGGTAGATGGGAATTTTTTTAATTCCCGGCTAACAATCTCTCAGGGCACGGCCGACTTTTTCAACTACCGATTCCAATAATTCCATCTCGATTGTTAGCGGAGGGGCGAATCGAAATGTGTTGTGCCGAGTTTCTTTAGTGAGCAAGCCCTCACCGATAAACCTCCGAGTAAGGTCGCTGCCGTCTACATCCGAATTAACTTCTAGCCCAATGAGCAGACCTTTGCCTCGAACTTCCTTTATCTTGCCTGAATCTAGACTCGAAAATCCGGCACGGAGATATTTGCCCTTGGATTCTGCGAGATCAGCATAATTCTCGGTGACCATTTCCGCTAGAGCCGCAAGCCCAATTGCGCATGCTAGCGGATTCCCACCAAACGTGCTGCCATGATCACCAGGCTTAAATAGTTCCAAGACTTCATTGCTCCCAACTGCGGCACTGACTGGGTAAATTCCGCCGCCAAGGGCTTTGCCAACTGCCATCAAATCAGGCTTAGCATCTTCCCATTGCCAAGCAAACCTTTTGCCAGTTCGACCAAAACCAGTTTGAATTTCATCCCAAATCAGAAGCACCTTGTGCCTTGTGCAAATTTCCCGAACTCCGGCTAAATAGCCTGAATGGGGGATAATTACGCCGCCTTCCGCTTGGATGGGTTCAAGCAAAACCGCGCATGTCTGATCTGTAATAGCCGCATCAAGAGCTTTTAAATTATCAAAATCAATTAGTTTAAAACCTGGCGTAAAGGGTCCAAATTGATCCTTATATGCTTCTTCGGAGCTAAACCCAACGATTGTGGTTGTCCTGCCATGAAAATTTCCGCTTGCAACAATGATTTCTGCCTTTTCAGCGGGAATGCCTTTTATTGAATATCCCCATTTTCGCGCCAGTTTGATGCAGGTTTCAATTGCTTCAGCCCCCGAGTTTATTGGGCACGCTTTATCGAGGTCCGTATACAGGCACAATGCCTCTAAAAATAGTCCAAGCTCTGAACTGTGCAAAGCTCGGCTAGTTAAACTGAGCTTACGAAGCTGTTCTTCAGCCGTCTCAACAATAAACCTATTGAGGTGCCCATGAGAAACGGCCGAGTAAGCCCCGATGCAATCGATGAATTCATTTCCGTCTGAATCCCACACTCTTGACCCTTCGGCGCGGGCAACATTTACGGGCAAGGGGTGATAATTACGGGCTCCATATTTATCAACTAACTCAATCGATTCTCTTGCGAAAATGCCCGAGACAACTTCGCTTACCCCTCGGTGACGCAGCCGCTCAAATAGGTCCGAACCAATCTTGATAGCCATACTTCTATTTTCCTTCATTAAGCGTGCCAAATTTGAGGCTTTTTGGAGTATTTGGTCATAATCTTGTACACCAACCAAGATTTAATATATTACAGTAGCTAATTGCCATTGAATTGCGCAAAAATGATTAATAATCTATGCAATCAGCCGCCCCAAGAAACGTCGTAGAAATAGTACTTCCCTGGTTGATTGCGTTCATTCACTAAGCATATCTCGTCCCCACGGTCACAATTAATTCAGATGGATCCCTCTTCTTACATAAAAAGCAATCATTTCTTGGCGAGAAGGGTGCGGCTGTCATCGATTGTGAAGGTTCTGGCATTTGCTTTGGTATCCATTGGGATTTGCGGAGGCTGCCAAAAGACGCCTCCCAATGTCTCATCGTTGCATCAGATGTCACCAAAACGCCATTCCAATCCGGCGATCCTACAATCGGCCACTTTGACCAATCTAAGTGCAACCTTTACAGCTTCCATGACTGCAAAGTCAGTCTTGGGGGATCCGTCCAATGGTCCGAAGGTAACGAACCGCAAGCCAAACCCTTATGGATATGTTTTTGTGCCGATGTTTCATCATCTGGGCAAGGGTCATGGAAATATGGGCATGCGCAGCCTTTATGTGACGCCCAGCCAGTTTTTAAAATTCCTCTCTCAATTGGATCAGCTTGGGTTTCGACCCGTCATCGCTCAAGATTATCTGACTGGGCATATGCACCTTGCGCCTGGAGCGACTCCCGTTGTAATGACCTTTGATGATTCAAACCCGGACCAACTTCAAATGGACAAGAATGGTCACGTGACCCCCGATTGCTTCGTGGGCCTTTGGATGAAATTCGCTAAAACTCATCCCGAATTTCCCGTTCATGGGACGTTTTTCTGTCTTCCCGGTGAAATGTTCGGTCAGCATAGTTTTTTGAGCGAGAAAGTCAAACTGCTCGAATCGCTTGGCAGCGAGCTTGCAAATCATACGATGACTCATCCATTTTTGTCTCGACTCACAGACGAAGAGGTTGAACGGGAGATTGGAGGAGGTGCGCTTCATTTGATGGATATCAATGAACCTAATCCAAGTCCGCTAGCTTTGCCTTATGGCGTTGCCCCGAGGAACAAGAAGCTTTATTCAGGCTTTGATTACAAGGGAAAAAAAATACTTCTCACGGGTGTATTTTTGGTTGGATCGGCTCCGGCACCGTCTCCATTCAGCAAAAATTTTCGCCGTTTTCACGTGAATAGAATCGACGGTTCGACCATTCCAGGTGGCTTGGAATACTGGCTAAACCGAGTAAAATATCACCACCTCAAAGTGTATGTGCAAGGTTCTAAATCGGGGTGATTAAGTTCCTTCACACGAACGATTTTCACGGATTTTTGCCATCTGTTTATCCAAAACTTTTACAAATCCGCGACCAATTTGATTTGTATCTTGATTCTGGGGATGCTGTGAAATTTGGGAATTTAGCTATACCGGTAGGCACCGATCCCGCTTGGGAACATCTGGACAATTTGAAATGCGATGCAAGCGTTCTCGGAAACCGAGAAGTTCATTACACCAAGCGGCTGCTCAAAGCAAAATTAGCTGGACTGCAACACCCCATCCTCTGCGCAAATATGGTCGCAAGAGATGGCAGCCGTCCTTTTGCAAACGAAATTATTTTCTGTCGCAAAGGAGTTCGCGTGGGCGTTTTTGGGGTGATGATTGAAATGACTAGTGCCAGGAAAAAGTTTTCTGGTCTGAGTGAGTTTTTATGGGAAAATCCGATTGCGGCGGCACGAGGATGTGTAGGGCGGCTGAAAGATCACGCAGACCTAATCGTTGGTTTAACTCACATTGGTTTTGGCACTGACAAGGTGATCGCAGATAAGGTTCCGGGAATCGATATAATTCTTGGAGGTCACAGCCATGAAGCGTTGCTTGAGCCAATTTTAGTTAATGGTTGTTTTATTGCCCAAGCTGGAAGCCATGGCAGGTTTGCAGGAGCTTATGAATGGGACGGGTCGAGGCTTTCCGGCGGTCTAATTTCGCTCAAATAGTTTTCTGTGGCGATTTCGCGTTTACAGAGATCTCGGCGTTATAGCATCGCGCCTAGAATCGGTATTCTGATATCTTCCAATGCTTGACCGAGAATTAATCCGACGCCAGCCCGACTTCGTTAAATCGGAGATTGCGAGAAAGCATTTGCAGGCTCCAGTAGATGAGTTTCTCGAAGTGGACGGAGCGTGGCGACGGGTGCGAATCGAGTTGGAATCGCTTTTGGCTGAATCAAATGCATTGAGTAAATCCATTGGCAACTTGATGGCTCAAAAAAAAATCGAGGAGGCCAACGAAGCAAAGGCAAAAGCAACCGAACTCAAGACAAAAATTCCCGATTTGGAAGCCCAGAGCCGGAAACTTGAGGTCAGTTTAGCTGAAATCGAGCTTGCATTTCCAAATCTTCCTCATTCGTCGGTACCGCCCGGCAAGGATGAATCTGAGAACGTCGTAATTCGCGAATGGGGAACTAAGCCGCAATTTGATTTTGAAGCAAAACCACACTGGGAAATTGCGGAAAATTTGCAACTTCTAGATTTGCCCAGAGGGGCAAAGATGTCTGGAAGTGGGTTCGCCATATACAAAGGTTTAGGAGCCAAACTTCACAGGGCGTTGGGATCATTTATGATTGATGCTCAGGTATCTGACAACGGCTACCAAGAGCTTCAGGTTCCATTTTTAGTGAACCGAGAAAGCTTGATTGGAACTGGAAATCTACCTAAATTTGAAGACGACCTTTACCGAACCACCGACGATTTATTTCTCATTCCAACTGCTGAGGTGCCGATTACTAATTTTTTTAAAAACGAGATTTTAGACGGAGCCGATTTACCATTGCAGTTTGCAGGGCTATCTAGTTGCTTTAGACGCGAAGCCGGTTCAGCTGGCAAAGATACGCGCGGAGTGTTAAGGATTCATCAATTCGACAAAGTTGAGTTGGTATGGTTTTGTACTCCAGAGGAGAGCTATCAGATTTTAGAAAAGTTGGTGGTTCATGCTGAATCGATTTTGCAAAAATTAGGCTTGCACTACCGCATAATTGAACTTTGCGCAGGCGATTTGGGAGCCAAAGCGGCAAAATGTTACGATATCGAAGTTTGGTCGCCAGGAGTTGGGAGGTATTTGGAGATTTCAAGCTGCTCGAATTTTGAAGCATATCAGTCTCGCAGGGCTGACATTAGATTCCGAAGGGAGCCAGGAAGCAAACCCGAGTTCGTGCATATTTTAAATGGCTCTGGTCTTGCCGTGCCTCGTTTATTTGCGGCAATTCTTGAAACGGGTCAGCGAAACGATGGTCATGTTGAGTTGCCGATTCCAATTGAGAAATTGATGGGCGTCAACATTATTTAAGCACTGACGATTCTTCTCGTGATTTTCGCCGCTTCCTGTAACTGGGCTTCGGTATTTAGGAAATCGGGTCCGAATCGAATCAGGTTGTTGCGGGCATCGACGTTCACCCCGCTTGCTCTTAATCGCTTGCAAATTGATTGAGCATTTTCATGGAAAAGCAATGTAAATCCTCCATACAATTTGGGATCGCTAGGTTCAAATGGCTGGAGACCCTGCTTGCGGAGTTCTTCTCTTAGAAAGATTTGGCGACTTATGCTGTCACTTCGGATTGATTCAGTTCCAAGCTTTCGAACTAGATTTATTCCAGCTTTGGTTTGATAAGCAAATAGTACATTCGGGGTCGAATCATTCCATCCAGCGGCACCTTCGGCTCGGTCGTAATGGCCATTGCGATTAAACGACATCGGTTCCTTTTTTGCGAACCAGCCCAAATCGAGGGTTTTGATATCGCGTTTTAGAACATCGGGATGGATCGCCAAGTAGCCGCCCCCGGTTCCTCCACGAAGATATTTATAGCAACCGCCCATCGCAAAATCTGCACCAATTTCAAGCAAATCAACTGGAATAATCCCGGCCGCATGGTAGATATCCAGCAAAACGAGGCAGCCTTTTGAATGAGCATCGGCCACAAGCTCGGATAAATCTTGCAGAACTTGCCCAGTTCGGTAGAAAACATAAGAGATAACCAGTAAATCGGTGCCGTCGGTTATCGATTCTGCAACTTTAAGCGCATCGAAATGTTCGATATTGCCCGGTGCAACTGAGGGGCCAACCCATTTCATTTCCGCTCTCCCCGCCTTTTCGTAGGTTTTCAAAATGAAATCTGCGCTATCAAACTCGCCCGTGGTGGTCACGATTTTAATGGGTCGCTTAGTTGAAAATGAGTTCAAAACCGCCCTTAAAACTTGTCCTGCGTTAGTTTTCGGGACCACGGAATCGCCGCTCGTTAAGCCAACTATGCTGGCAACTGATTCCTTAAACTCATCAGTGGCTGAAGTCCAACCTCCTTCTGCTTGCCAGGCTCCATCCATCTTCTCATACCAAACTCGTAACCCGGCTTGGATGTCCGTTTCCATGTGATCGGGAGGCCTTCCGAGGCTATGGTTTGCGAGATAAATTTCCCTTCGATCTTTATCGCCCCCTAACGCGCGTGAAAATAGTGGGTAGATTTCATTTTCTAGGAAACCGGTATCAAAACTAGGATAAGAAGAGGTAGTTTTCGGCGATTTGGCGGTTAACATTAGCTGATTAGCGTCCTAACTTGCCATAATTCTGGAAAAAGATGGATATCAACTACCTGTTTAAGGAATGAGACTCCAGAGCTCCCGCCAGTGCCTTTTCGAAATCCGATAATCCGCTCAACTGTTTTCATATGGCGAAATCGCCAAAGTGCAAATGCTTCATCAACATCCACCAGCTTTTCACACATTTCGTACTCCCTCCAATGCAGCAGTGGGTTGTTGTAAACCTCGGCGAAAGCTCGCACCACTTCTTCGCTCGGCTCGTAGGGCAAACTCCAGTTCCGCTCGATCCGATCCGTCGGAATTTTGAAACCGTTTCTTGCCATGCACCTCAGAAATTCATCGTAAATTGAAGGACTCTCAAGGGTATTCTTAAGAACCTGAAGCGACGCCGGATCATGGTCATAAACTTTTAAGGTTGCGGCATCTTTGTTCCCAAAAAGGAATTCAAGTTGCCGATATTGAACGCTTTGAAATCCACTTGCATGACCAAATATGCCTCGAAATTTCATATATTCGCTGGGAGTTAGCGTCTCAAGAACAGCCCACTGTTCAAACAACATTCTTTGAACTTGTTTCACCCGCGCCAAAATCTTAAAGCAAGATTCTAAGGAATCTTTTTGGATAAAGCGAATCGCGGCTTGCAACTCGTGAATTAGCAATTTCATCCAAAGTTCAGAGGTCTGATGCTGAATAATAAACAGAATTTCGTCATGTTGCATGGGCTCGCTTAATGGCTTTTGAGCACTTAGCAACTCTGCAAGGTGAAGATATCCAGAGTAATCCAGTTTTGCCGAGAAATCGGTTTCAATGTCTGGCTCAAGTCCTCTTGCCACCGCGCAAACGTGGGGGAAATCAGAATTTGGTTTTAACTTCTCGTTATCCATCGCCACTTCATTATTATGAAGTCTCCGGTCTAGACGAGGCGCATTAGAGCCGCAACTATTTTTTTTACTAGTCAACCGCAACATTCATCCGCGACGAATCAAAATTCCCTGAGGGTCCATACTGGTTAGTCTATTCCTTTATAGATGGTAGCTATCAGATGCCAAGTGGCGTCAAAAAAGTGAAAGGCACCGAAATCAAGTTCAGGATAATCACGAACATTCTTAGAAAAATGTTTAGCCGATTGGATAATCGAGAAAAAATTGACGAAGTCGTATTCGCGGGGGTCAAAGGAAACCCATTTGACGATTTCATTTTCAACCAGAACTCTAAGGGCTTTCTGCAGGTTAATTACCGGTTCCTTTTTGAGCAATATGTGGTTTTGACATAGCTTGGTAGGATCAGACCAAAGTTCCAAAGGTTTGGCGCGCGAGAGACCAACCTCAGTAAGAAAAATTTCCATGCTGTAGTTTGGGAGGTATCGCTGAGCCGTCCACTCCTCATTTGGCTCCGTTTCAAGGTCGAGCGGCAACTTTTCTTTCACTTGTTCAAGCAGGGGGAACAGCTTCAACCCCGTATTGAACGTTTTTGGGCCCGCTGCCGGGATGATAATTCTGGATTCTGTCGTAAGGTTCCGCGCTGAGACAGCGGTGCGCTAAAAGGGAAACCACGCCGTATTGGCTCTGCAAATGCACCCGAATCCGGCGGAGGGGAATTTTCGGAAGGGCTTGCCCAATCGTGAGAAACCACCCCGACTTCGCTATCGCGAATCCACCCTCCAGTAGGTGGGAATTTCGGACAGGCTTGGCCAATTGTAGGAACCACACTGACTTCGCTTTGCGAATCCATCCCGCAAGTGGGGAATTTTTGGCTCGGCCACCTTCCGAATGTGGGATATTGTTGGGCAGTTAATGCCGGGCGAATTTTTCTCGAATGAGAGGGTGGGGCAGATTTTGAACCGTGAGTTGGTTGAAGCCGGTCATTGGTTTTGCTGCGACCAAGGCGTTGATAATTGCTTCGTCAACGACTTGTATCGTAGCTTCGAAAATTTTATCCATTTCGCTAATTGCCATAAATTCAAGCTTCACCGATGTGTTCGAATCCTCCAATGAGATTTTGTAACCCGCTCCGCCGGAATGCCCAGAGTGTGTGGGATTTGAAGTTGATGCCCCAGAAAGCGCGGATCCCGAACCCGGTTCCCTCGAAAGCAGTGCTCCAGAAACTGCGGCAGCGGGATTTGCAGTTGAGAAGGCTACGATAAAATCGCCGGAGCCATGCTCCCCCATGCCGCCAGACTTTGCGATACCTAAGGCTCCACGCTTTGCGACTCTGTCCAGCTGATTTGGCAATAATGGTGCGTCCGTCGCCAATATGATAATTATCGATCCGGCTCCGTTTGACTGAATAGGCGGCGATTCGGGAAATGGGCAATTCCCGATTATCAAATTCCCCGATGCCCCGTGATTCGCCTGCACCAAACATCCAATATGAAAATCGCCAATTTTGCGAGACGAAGTTCCAGTGCCGCCCTTCCATCCAAAAGCGATCATGCCGGTGCCCCCGCCAACATTTCCTTCTTCAATTGAATTGCCGCCAGCCGAATCCAAAGCCGCAAACACATCTTCTTTCGAAATTAATTGCTTATTCATGTCATTCAGTCTAAAATCAGCAGTTTCGGCTACGAGCGGAAGCGAAAAACCAGACCCAATTTCTCGATTTGTAAGCGGCATTTTATCTCGCGCAATTTGCCACTGAATAACGGAATCACGCACGATTCCCACGCTGTGAGTATTTGTGATAAGGATGGGACCATCTACAAAACCACCTTCCGCTAGCCAGGAAAGACCGGCAAATTCGCCATTTCCATTTAGGACAAAATGGCCGCCAAAGACCGGATCATTAGATGGTCCACGAGGCAGAATAGCAGTAATTCCGGTGCGGATATTATCGCCACGGATCAATGTTCGATAGCCCACAAGAACCCCAGGAACATCGGTTATAGCGTTGAGAGACCCTGGCGTTCCTGAAAAAGGCACGCAGAGGCCTCGCCCCCGAATCGGGTTCAAATTACGAAGTTCTGGTAACAGTCATGGTGCCTTCGATCGGAGTGGGCACGCCAGGAAGCGGGGCATTGTGCAAATTCGCAACAATTTTAGCGGGCCAGCCGGTGTCTTTGCAAATCCACATTGTGCCATCGGATGAAGCCTTTGGATCGGGTCCGGTTTCCTTAACTGAGAAAATGATTTTGTAAGTATCCCAACTTCCAATTTTCTCCATTCCAGAAACTTTGTAAGTTGCAACGTAGGGTACTGCTCCAGTTTTGGCATCGGCAGGAACCCTAGTGGTCCATCCACCCGAGGTTTTGTCAGATGCATTGTGAACAAATGCAGTCAAATCGGCGAGGCGATAAGCTTCGGCCGGTGTGGGTTGATCGCTGGTGATTTTTAAGACGTGGCCCAATCCGTCTGAATCTGTAGTTGAAGGCGCGCTTGGCGGAGATGGAAGCGGATTACCTCCTGCCGAAACAACCGTGTTCGTATCAACCGCTTTTACCGTTTCTGAGCCATCAGCACCGACTTTTAAGACGGTCTGAGCTTCGTCGGAGCTGTAGTCGATGTCTTGACCAGAAATTGTGAATTTAGCCTGTTGATGATAAGTTGCTTTATCGTTTACGTGAGGCATAGCACTGAAGTCATACGACACGTCCTGAGTTACGGCAATGGCAACGGCAGGAAAGAGACTCAGAGCAATGGCAAATTTGGAAGCTGAAGCGAGGGTCATAATATTGAAGTTTATCCTTTTAAGTAGGTTAATGTTACTACTTTCAAAGCTACTCGGTTTGTTTCAACTCTTTGATCGACGAAAGTGTCTGTCTCGAATCCGCGCTGAGTTAAGAAACTCTCGCAACAGTAAGGGTGCCGCTAACTGGGCTGGGCGCATCAGAAAACGGGACGTTATGCATGTGAGCAATGATCTTGGCGGGCCAGCCCGTACCTTTGCAAAGCCACATAGTTCCATCAGACCAAGCTTTGGTTTTACCACTTGTTTCTTTAACCGTGAAATTAATCTTGTAGGTTTGCCACTGGCCAATTTTTTGGATTCCCGTGACTTTATATTTTGCAACGTAAGCAACAGCGCCAATTCTGGGATCGGCAGGCACAAAACTAGTCCAGCCCGCCGATGCTTTATCAGATGCGTTGTGAACGAATCCGGTCAAGTTCGAAAGGCGATACACGTCAGAGGTAGTTTTTGAACCTCCAGTCATTTTAAGGAGACGGCCTAAGCCATCTGAATAGGTGACACTGGGTGGCCCCGGTGGAACCGGAAGCTTACGCCCCGCCAATGAAGCAACTCCGTTTGAATCGAAATCTTTAATCACTTCGGAGCCATCAGGACTGATCTTTAAGACTATTTGGGTTTCGTTTTGACTGAGCTTGAAGTCGCGACCGGAAATTGAAAAATCGACTTGATTATGAAATGAAGCTTTATCGTGAACATGAGGCATTGCCTTGAAGTTATAAGAAACTTCCTTCGTTAAGGCGATGGTAATCGCTGGTAGTAGGATCAGGGAAGTAACCAATTTAGAAGCCGAACCAAATTTCATAGTTTTTCGTTATCCATTTAACTTGGCTAAGGATACTACTTTTGGAAGAGCCTATATATGCGCGAATGCATCAACTATTTAGGGATTTTAGCCAGAACTAGGTACTTTATTTAGAAGTTAAATTTCAAGTCCTTTCCTGGTCAATCCAGAGCCTGTAACCGTCATGCCCGATTTTATAAATCCGAAACAAGAACTCAATAACTCTTCGGATACCTTTTCGGAAGATGCTTCTGGCGCAATAGCCCTTACTGAAGACGCTCTAGTTGCGGAGCCAATCAGATCGCCCGGTGCGAACAAATCTGGCATGGGCATGAAAAAGAGCGTACTTTACACGGCCCTTGGATATGGTGCCTATGCCGCTTGCAATTTTGTGATGGGAATGCTTATGGCCAAAGCGGGTCAAGACAATCTTGGGACTTACGGTACCGCATTGAAACTCACCGATCCCTTTTTAGTCTTTGCTGGTTTGAATCTGAGAAGTCTTTACGTAGCCGATGTTCTCAAGGGTTTCGATCTTGAAGACTATATCGGAACTCGCTTTATTACCTTTATTGTTTCACTTATTTTAATTATTTTCTGGGCAAAAATAATTATGCCAAGCGATTCTGAAATTGTAATTTTCTCGGTTGTATTTGCAGCGGGAAACGTTTTTGATGGCATCGCCGACACGTACTGCGGCATTTATCAAAAAAAGCAAAGGTTAGACCTACTAGCCCTGTCCCAAATCTTTCGAGGGGTTCTTTCCCTTGGTCTTTTCTGCGTCTTCTTTTTTGGCTTTCATCACAGTTTGATTTTAGGAATTGGGGGTTCTTCACTTGCTTCCTTGATCACGCTGCTTGGATTTGATTTTATCGTGGCTTCGTTTCTTGAGACCCGTAAATGGCTTCATTTTGTCCTGCCAAAGTTCAATTTCAAGAAAATCGTCGGTGTAATTTACAAAGCTGGACCCCTGACGTTTAGCGTCTTCCTCGATTCTTTTACCCTTGCTTATCCAATGACGATGGTGGCTTCAATAATGGGCATGAGGGCAAATACCCCCCTTCAAACCTACAATTACCTTATTAATTTTGGTCAAATTTTTGTAACAGGAATTGTCCTCACAATTTCGCCAAAATTTGGTGAATTTGTGAATTCGGACCAACGGGAATCGTATTTCAAGCTTTTGAAATGGGCAGCTACTCTTATTTTCGTGGGTTCAACCCTCCTCACGGCTATGGCTTATTTCCTGGGCGGCATCTTTATTAAAATTTTATTTAGGAAAACGTTTGTGGTGGAACCCGATCTGTTTGCCTTGATTATGATCGGAGGTGCTTTGAGGTATGGAACTACTCTGGTTGGCATTGCGCTGACCTCAGCTAAGTGGCTTAATGGCCAAGTTCTCTGGGCATTGCCTAGTTTTATCGCAGTCTTACTCACTGGCTCGCTACTGGTTAAAAGTGACGGATTATACGGAGCTGCTTACGCTACAATTATTGCCACTGGTTTGAAGTTCGGTATCGGCTGCGTGATTCTTTATTCTCTAGGAGATCGATGGAATAACCGTTTGACCGCTCTGCAGGCCACGACGTAGCTGGTTTTAACCTTGCAAGTACACTGCTTCCCTTGAGGTAAATGAACGCAACAAACCAAAAAAGTCCAGTAGAATCTTCAAATCATTTGACGCGAATTGCTCTTTTTATGGTTCATTTGGGTCTCGGAGGGGCTGAGCGGATGCTTCGAGATCTTGCTAATTATTACGCCGCCCAAGGTTACGCGGTTGATTTCGTATTGGGGACTGGCCAAACCTTCTTTGAGGACAGCTTAAGTAAAGAAATAAATCGCATTTATTTGGACGCGACTAGAGCGGCTGCTTGCGTTGTTCCTTTGTCTAAGTATTTGAAGAATCAAAAGCCGGATTTGATTATCACTGGGCTTGAACAGAATAATGTGGCCCTATGCATTGCTCAACGTTTAGCTAAGTACAATGGAAAAGTAGTTTTAACAACCCATACTCTGCTCTCCACCGAAGCCAAACGGTCTGGAGTCCGAAATCGGTTCACATTATTCCTGGCTTCTTTATTATATAAGAAGGCGAGCCTAATTGCCCCGGTTTCGGAGGGCGTGAAACAAGATATGATAAAGACGCTTAAGTTGTCTTCCGGGTCTGTCACAGTCGTTAAGAACACAGTTAGTATCGATATCAAACGATTATCGAAAGAGCCGGTAGACAATCCATGGTTCGCGGTTAGACAACCACCGGTAATCCTTTCAGTTGGACGGCTTAGTTACGAGAAAAATTTGTCGTCCATGATCAGGGCTTTTGATTTAGTCCGCAAAGAAATTCCGTGCAACTTATTGCTACTAGGCGAAGGTCCAGAAAGAAGCAATCTAACCGAGTTAGTTTCGAGGCTAAATTTAACCGAGCATGTGCAAATGCCTGGTCGGGAATCTAATCCATTTAAATATATGTCCAAATGTGCTGTTTTTGTGATGAGTAGCCGCTACGAAGGCATGCCGTCTAGCTTAATAGAAGCGATGATTTGCGGCGCACCGGTGGTCAGTACTGATTGTCCAACCGGACCTTCAGAAATTATCTCGGAGTCCCGACCAGGTAAGTTGGTACCTGTTGATGATGATCAAGCTCTGGCAAAGGCGATTATTGAAACGATCGGAGCTCCGGTTACGGTGCCGTTGCAAGAAATGAAACCATTTTTAATTGAATCATCTGGCGAGCAAATCCTTGATCTGACGCTTCGTGCACGCTAAATTTTTATATGACTTCTGCGGTTGCTGAACAAGAAATGACGGAGGCCTCTGGTGCCTCTAGGAAAAAACAGCATATAGCTATCTTATCGATTTCTTTGAACATTGGAGGCATCGAAAGACAGTACGTTCGCCTTGCCAATGAATTGGTTAAAAGAGGCTTTGAAGTTGATTTCTTGCTATGCGTTAAAGAAGGCAAGTTTATTGAGATACTTGATCCGGAAATAAAGGTTATCACCTTAGCGAATCATCCGATACCACGCAAAAATTTGAAATCTCTTGCTAGCTACTTTAAAAACTATAAGCCTGATGCATTACTTGCTGGTCATGATGCCTTAAATGTGATTGCAATTATCGCTAAAATGATAGCGAGGTCCGCGACTAGAATCGTCACGGTAGCGCATAACACTCTTTCGATTAGTTGGAATGAAGAGATGACCCCGAAGCGGCGGGTATTTAAGAAGGTACTAATTGCTATTTGGCGCAAAGCAGATGTCATAGCGGCGGTGTCAGAGGGCGCGGCAAGAAGCCTGTCTAGTCTTATTTCTGTCCCATTGGGGAGAATCGAAGTACCCTATGTACCCATCGTGTCAGACGAAATAACTAAGCTGGCAAATGAACCAGTAGATGATGCTTGGATAATTGATCCTAATTTGAAGGTTGTTTTATGCGTTGGACGGATTGTGAAAGAAAAGAATCTAAGCCTCCTCGTACGATCATTTGCAAGGGTTGCGAAACTAGGGAAATGCAGGCTGATTTTGCTAGGCGACGGCGACGACAAGGTGAATATTCAAAATGAAGTCAAGGCTCTCGGGGTTCAAGATTGGGTAAAAATGCCGGGTCTGATTTCAAATCCTTATCCCTATATGAAAGGGGCCGATGTTCTCGTCTTGAGTTCAAATCGAGAAGGATTGCCTGCGGTTCTTATCGAGGGTTTGGCGGTAGGTGTTCCGATTGTTTCCACAAATTGTCCCTCAGGGGCCGATGAGATTATGGAAAATGGGAAATGGGGGCACTTAATCCCTACCAATGATGAGGATGCGATGGTTAAAGCAATTTCGGAAGCACTGACAGAAAAGCACATGATCCGTCCCGAAAGTTACAGTCGATTCACCGTTGAAAATTCGACTACCGCTTATCAGGAATTGCTTGTCGGGCCTCCTAGATCGCCGTCTGGAGAAGGAAATATTTAGCAGACTTCGCCCTGAAGTAAACCGACCCGTCAGGCTTGAGTGCGTCGAAGCGATGATGCGATACGTATAAGAAACAATAGTAATCCTGAAGTGATCGAGAATCACCCCGCGCACCCCTCTCGGAGGGGAATTTTAGCTTCGGACATCCGTTCGGAGAGGGGAATTTTGGGGCAATTCTTTGTCTCGGCTTTGCTAGAAAGGGAAACCACCCCGCGCTATGCGCACCCCTCCAGCGGAGGGGAACCTCGTCTGCGGCAACCGTACGAAGGTGGGAGTTTAGGTCATGGTAGGACCCTTCCGAAGGCGGAAAATTTGAGCAGGTTAATGCATGAATCCCCAAGCAAACATAGCCAAACCAATTAGGCCAGAGGCTAAGCCGATGTACCAAACTGATTTCACTTTGGTAAGGCTGGCGATTGCGCCGAGGCCGATTGCAACCTGGACAAACGCCACCGATTGGGCAAATTTTTCATGCTTTTCGATTTGCTGAGTAGCACTTTCTTCAAGGTCCTTCGCCTTTTTTTGCAACTCGTCATTCTTAGAATTTTCGCGGCTGATTTCGTCGGTATAAGCCTTGATCCGCTCTTTTGCAGTCATCGCCCGCTCGCCAGCCACCGGTTTGAAATGATGCCCGGAAGGAGCCGCGGAAACCGACGCTGAAATTGCAGACTGATCCGCCAATTGATTTAGGGCAACCGTGTAAATGTGGACTTTTTGTCGATTAGCCTCAAATTCATTCCAAGTGTCTGATGATTGAATTTGCGATATCAACCCTCCATTTACCAGTGCTCCGGCGCGCGACGCGCCAATTGCCCCAACAACCGCGAAAACCGCAGTTGTTACCGCAATCCACTGAATCCAAGTTGCGTGTTTTCCGCTTTCACCATCTTTTGTCTCCGGTCCATCGACTTCTATTTCAGGTTCTTCAGGCATAGGTTATTTTAGTCGACTCGCGAAATAAAGTGGCTTCCTGTTACTGCCTTATTCGGGCTGACCTGGCAAGTCAAAACCCTGAGAAAGAGCTTCCTGCCGTGATTTTTTCGTATTGTAAAACAAAGGGATAATGAGATCGCAAGACTTCAAACTTATGGCAGGAGTTTGCGTTGCGCTGGTTGCGATTGGGTTTTTAGCTCGTCACCCTTGGCGTATTTCTCAAATTAAATGGGCCGGTGACTTAAATGCCGCGCTAGTCGAATCTCGGCTCACAAATCATCCCGTTTTAATCGATTTTTATTCGCCGGGATGTGCTCCTTGTAACCAAATGGATTCGGAAACTTTCTCGGACAGCGAGGTCGCCCAAATGATGAAGCTATTTGTACCGGTTAAAATAAATATTGACAAGTATCCAGCATTGGCGAATCACTATAAAGTTTCCGCGATTCCGCAAATTTCAATTTTGAATTCTAATGGGAGCCAAGTTGGAGAAGCTCTCGGTTTTCAGCTTCCTCGGGATTTTGCCGGGTTCCTCAGTCGCTTCAAATCGAGTTAAATGCATTGTGGTGGAGATCTTAGCGCATCGCCGTCGAGGCGAACCTCGTCGTGGGTGCCTACGTGCCAAAGATCGCTCTGAAAATCCGGAAAAATTGCGCAGTGGATGGTGCTCAGTTAGTTCTTTCACCTTATAAGGGGAAAGAACTGATGACCGACCCGGATGGTGGCCTGGGAGAAAGGGGATAGTAAATGAAAGAAAAAAACAATTTCTTAAAAAAGCTTCGACCGTTTAGTATTGAGAGCCGTCCCGTTTCAAGGAAGACCTCTCTAGGCTTAAGCCTACAACTGCGCCGCTGACAGGAACTTTAGAGATCGAAATTCTTTAGGGGTGATGGGCCGAAGGGTGGACTGGCTGAATTATCGGCAAGTGGTGATGCTCATGGACCTCTTTAAGGTGATGCCGAAGCGATTCCATTAACCGACCGTGGCTCTGCATATTGAATCGATGTTCGTCGGCTTCCCGGATTTCTTCGGGATAGTTCATCGGTGGCATTATGCAGTAAGGTAAACCTTCGTGATCGTATCGTGGGACAATGTGGGCATGCAAGAATCTATCCAAATTTCCATAAATTCCATAATTAATCCGGGCGCAGTCGGTAGCCCGGAGTACGGCATCCCCCAGCGAGGTCATATCGTGAAGGAATTGGACTCTCGCTTCAGGCAAAAGGTCATTCAAAGTTGCCACCTGAGGATACGCCAGCAACATGCAATAACCTGGCAAGAACTGAGTATGGCTGATCACGACAAAACCACTCTTCACTCTTGTGATAAGCAAAGGATCATTGCCTTCAACCAGACACGTTAGTCGCTCTGCAGCGGTCATGTTATTCACAAGTATTATAGTCAGATACTACGAAAGAGGATGTCGTTGCGCCCAATTTTGAATAATCAACTTACGAGTTCTCAAATTAAGGCATTTGTTGCAGCATGGCTCGGATGGGCATTTGACGGGCTTGACAGCTTTTTATATCCATTAGTCGCGCTCCCGTTTGTAAAAGAACTCCTCGGACCTACTGGCACTTTAAAAGAGGCGATTTTTCTGGCGGCATTGATTCAAGCTGTTTTTCTAGTTGGCTGGGCTTTAGGCGGAGCCCTTTTTGGCAGAATCGGAGATTCTTTGGGTCGGAGTAAGACCCTAACTATAACAATTCTTATTTATGCCGTGTTCACTGGTCTTTCATTCTTTGCCCAGGCATGGTGGCATTTACTTATCTTCAGATTCATTTGCGCGCTTGGAATCGGAGGAGAATGGGCAGCTGGATCTGCTTTAGTTGCAGAAACTTTGCCCGGGAAATTTAAGTTTTTCGCAAGTGCGACACTTCAAAACGGATATATTTTTGGGATCATTTTTGCTGCGCTGGCGGTGGGAGCATTCAAAGATTATTCCCCGAGATATGTGTTTCTCGTAGGGGTAATCCCCGCGTTCGCTACTTTATGGATTCGCAAAAGCGTGCCCGAGACAGAAGTATGGGAAGGCAAGCGAAGGAGCAGTTCGCTTCCAAAATTGCGGGAATTATTTTCAACAAAGGTTCGGCGCGCAACCTGGATGTGCTTAGGTCTGGCTGGTATATCATTAACAAGTGTATGGGCCCTCCTGTTTTTTAGCACTCAGGTCGTCGTAGCTCTACCTGAAGTGAAGATTTTAGCCGCTGCCGATAGATCTGCGATCGTGCGCCACGTTACAATTGTTTACTCGCTTTGGAATTTGCTCGGCAATTATATGGCGGGGATGTTGGCCAAAAGATTTGGTTATCGCACCGCGTTTATTATCTTATTTGTCGGCTCATTAATCACTTACACCTTGGGATTTCATTCGGTTGGGACCTTGCAAAGTGTTGAGTTTTGGCTGTCGGCAACGATGTTCTTCGGATCGGGGATATTCGGCCTGTTTCCTCTTTATATTCCGATGTTGTTCCCGGTGCTTATGCGGACAACTGGTGCTGGCATTACCTACAACTTTGGGAGGATCACAGCCGCAGTTGGCACCCTAGCGGGAGGTTATTTCGCGGCACATGCCGGAGGACCCCATTTGGTAATTTATTACGCAGGATTTCTTTACATCTTTGGAATTATCCTTGCAATTTTCGCACCAGAGCCTAAGTTTGATTCTGAAACGCCTTCGATCCTTGCCGAAGCTTAAATTGCAATCATAATTTTAAGAACATGTCTGGGTACCACAAAATCGTTCGCCCAATTGCGTTTCGATTTGACGCCGAGAAGGTTCACCATTTGGCAATGGCGGCAATCGCAAGAGGTCTTATAAAATCCGATTTGGTAGCCGATCCAACTCTGGAACGAGAATTCTTTGGCCAGAAATTTCTTAACCCTCTGGGACTTGCGGCTGGATTTGATAAGAATGCGGTAGCTTTAAATTCTTGGCATAAGCTTGGGTTTGGGTTTGTGGAAATTGGTACGGTTACATTTCATCCTCAGCCTGGAAATCCCAAGCCAAGGGTATTTCGGCTGGCAGAGGATCAGGCCCTAATCAATCGACTTGGGTTCAATAACGATGGAGCCGAAGTAATCGCAAGGCGATTAGAACAAGCAAGTCCTAAAATTCCTTATGGCGTAAATATTGGCAAATCGAAAGTTGCGGACTTGGGGCAAGCGGCGGAAGATTATTCCTCCTCATTTCAGATTCTGGAAAGATTTGGATGCTACACCGCGATTAACGTCTCTTCGCCAAATACCCCAGGCTTGCGTAATCTACAAGAGCCTGAGCATCTTAAGGAAATTATTAAATCATTAAAGCAAATCAATTCCAGCCAACCGTTAATTGTTAAATTGGCTCCCGATCTTGAGGATAGTGCGATCGACGAATTGATCGATTTATGCGTGGAGGTTGGGGTATCTGGAATTATCGCCACGAACACCACTACATCGCGGTCTGGGCTGAAATCCAGATCTTCTGAAGTAGGGGGACTATCGGGATTACCCTTGCGAACAAGAAGCGACCAGGTGCTGACAAGAATCGTAAAACGCTCACCTCAGAATTTTGTTAAAATAGGTGTAGGAGGGGTGATGAACGGCGACGATCTTTATCGAAAGCTGCAGTTAGGAGCTGACCTTGTGCAGGTTTACACAGGGTGGATTTATCACGGACCCGACTTTGTGCCACGCTGTTTAGAGCGATTGATCACCCTTACTGGTCGCTCGCGTTAATAACTACTTCTTAATTACAGCCACGAAGAAATAGATTGCTGAGAGTAATCCATAACCTACTATGTATTTTCGCAAAACGTCTGAATCTACCTTTTGAGAAAATTTACCTGCCCAGTAACCGCCGATAATAGCCCCTAAAATCATGGGGATTGCAACTGCGCCAACCACGAGATGTTGCCAAAGAAAAGTAAAAGTGATGCTGAAATTGATCAACATTCCAAGCCAATTTTTAACCGCATTGTGATCGTGGATGGTGCCGTCCACATAAAGTGAGAACGCCGCAAGCATCATGATTCCCATGCCTGCTCCAAAATAGCCCCCATAGATCGACACTGCAAATTGAATCCACCAGCCAGCTAATTTAGAAACGTGAAATTTTCCGCTAGCGGCTAGATTTTTGATTTGCTGCTGAAAGGCTAGTAGCCCAACTGCAAACAATATCAAAAATGGCACGATCACGTCAAATGCACGGACCGGAGTAATGAGAAGCAAAATCGCTCCGATTTGAGAGCCAATAATCGTGGGCAATATCAAAGGCTTTAGTTTTATCCAAGTGAGTTGCCACATGTCCAAGAAAGCGAGAGCCCCGCTCATGCTTCCGGGCCAGAGTCCAACGCTATTGGTTGCGTTTCCGATTTTTGTGGAGAGCCCAACTCCTGCCGTGAGAATTGGATAAGAAATCAGCGACCCTCCGCCCGCCACAGTGTTCACAGCCGCGGAAATTCCACCTGCTAGGAAACACACCAAAAATAAAGTTACGCCGTGGAAATGAGGTATCGCGCCAATCAACTTTTATGAATCTCGGAAATCACTTTGATTGTTTCGATTAGTGCTTTAGCCGCTTCGCGACCTTTATTCCCCATTTTAAGTCCAGATCGATCGAGCGCCTGCTGCGGGTTATCGGGAGTGAGAATTCCCCAAGAAATTGGGCAACCTGTTTCAACCTGAAGTTTCATAAGTCCATGGCTCACATCTTTTGAAAGAAGGATTCCATGCTGAGTTTCTCCAATTAAAATACATCCTAAAGCCACAATCCCAGCCACCGATGAATTGCCTCCGATCAGGTGTTTGATCACAACCGGAATCTCCCACGAACCGCTTACTTTGTGTACTTCGACCGTGAATTTTCCGTCTTGCTCAGTTTCATCGATCGCACCTTCGAGTAATTGTTTTGTAATCAACTCATTCCAGCGGGACACTACAATCGCGATCTTTTTGCTTTCTAAACTATAGGACATCGTCGTTTTTTCTTAACCATTAGTGTATCGGGCATTTAGGTAAGTTTTCATTTATCCCTGATGCTGGCAATTACTTCTTTGATCCATTGGGCGGAATTTGCACGGTCAAATCCGATCCAGGCTTGAAGCAATTTTCCATTTCTGAGCAGATAAAACTGAGGAGTTTTGGCTACCCCAATTTCATCGAAGCTTGCCTCGGACATCTCATAGGCCTGCGTCCCTGCTGGCAATATCCCCTTGAGCAATCCAATTCTGCCTGGCAAACAAAGCCCCAATAAATGCAAGTTTTTGGGCAATGCTGCTAGTCCCGATTTTAATCCTGACGGGATTAGTTCGTCGGTCATAACCACCATCCAATCTCCATTTTTCACAATTGAATTAATCGACTTTTTGGACAATGACTTAACCGCAGGAAGAGCCTGATGAGTAACTAATGGGGCGGGTGCATCGGTAAATGCGTAAGGAAGATATCCCAGAGGCGGATTTGTACTAAATTCTTGCTTAGGAATTGGATCAAACGAATAGCTGGTGGCGAAGAAGTCCCAGCCCGCAGTGCTATTTTGAAGATGTCGACTGTATTGGAGTAGCCGTCCATCATTACCGATCTTAAACGTATACACGGCGGTTCCGGTTGGCGCGCTAACCGTACTCTGGTAAGTCGCGCTTTCAGAATCTTTAGCGGTTTGCTTAAAGTTTGGACCTGAAGCGGGGACTCCAAGATAACCAACTGCTAGAGGCAGTAAATAAGGCACATTTCCTTCAGCATTTCTTGCCCGGGGAATAGGATTCGGATAAGCGGTTAATCTATCGTAGGTTTTATCATTAGGGTAAATATCCAACGTCCACCTGCGATCAGCCACAAAAATATAATTGACCGGTCCACTTGTAAGTTGAAATCTAACTTTTGTTCCGCTCAAGCGGCTGAGCTGAAATGATGCAGTCCCGATTTTAACACCGTTACCAAAAAAATCAAATTTTGCCGAGATATAAGTGTGACCGTGAACAAATTGATTAATCAAAGTTTCTTGCGGAGATCTGGCAGTGAGTGGATGCTGATCGCGTTGACCAATTGCGAATAATGACAAGCTGAGCCATAAGAGCAAACCACAAGCACCGCGAATAACGTTCTTCAACTTTCCTATTATGACGCGTTCAGCATCACTTACCCGATACCCAAAGTTCTAATGGGAGGTGAGGGCTATTCAAGAGCCACTTTTTGCGACCGAAGTTTTCGAATGTAAAAAAAGCCGATGATCGTGCCGACTAGACCGCCGAAATAGGCAGCATCATGCCAAGAGCCCACCGCGAACGTGGCGCGAATATGATGAATTCCGTATAAAAAGGGCCAATCATCTGCGGTTGGTTTGACAAGCGGCTCGATCACAAAACCAATCAGGCCGCCAATTGCCGACAAAGCTAAGGAAAACGCCATAATCCCAAGCACGACGCGCATATAATCCTTTGTTCTAATCGCTGGTCGACCACCGCCCAAGCCAGCGATGGCCAATGCGATACCGAGCAACAATCCGAACCACCAAGTTGCGGCCGTTCCGACGACAAGCGCTTGGGTGCGGACCGGAGCAGCCGACGTCCCTGTCATATTCAGGAATGGGTCAAATTGCTGCCGCTTAAAAACGGAGAAATACTCGCTCGAAAGTGAAATCTTAACCTGGTCGTTAATAATTCCATAAACGACAGCCGAAATAACTGAAATCACTATCCAAGCGCTAATAATTCGAAAGGGTCGAGGCTTCCGGTCTTTTTTCAAATGCTCAGTTACCTGCGGCACAAGATCGAAGCTTTACTTATCGTGATCAAAGCCCGCTCAGTTTGAAGTGATCCATTCTTCTAATTCAGCCATGTTAACTTGATGGTAATCAGGCTGTTTTGACTCTAGATTTTGAGATTGGAGCATAGGGATAAGGGCGTTTACCCGTTCCAAAGTATCGGTGGTTTCAAGCAATCGCTGCTTTTCAAGATTCTCCATGGTTAACAGATTCGCAATCGTAAACGAAAGAACCATTGGGTCAGTTGGGAAAACAACCTGAACATTGAAATCCTGGCGAGAAAATAACTTCTGCACGAGAATTTTAAATTCTTCCTTGGCATTTGCAAGAGTCTCCTCCGTATCTGCATCTTCTTCAATCACATGCTCCACAAGCGGCTCGACCTGACCTACTAAGTAATCTTTGGACTCGTCGATTTCCCTGATGCGGAACCTTCTTTCCCCGATAACCTGGATATCCATTCGGCCGTCGTCATAGTAATCAACTTTTTCAATATGAACAGCCGTGCCAACTAGATAAGGGTCGGGGTGACCTTCCATCTCGCTTCGGATCAGCACGATCCCAAAGGATTTTTCAAATTTGACGCATTCGCCAATCATTTCTTTGTAGCGATCCTCGAAAATATGGAGGCGGATGTGGGCGTACGGGAAAAGCACAGCATTGAGAGGAAACAACGGCAATGATTCCAGTGACTTACGCATCTTTGAGATTTATTATATCAATGTGTAAGAAATCTGACGTTTTTTGAAGCTAAGGGGCGATGACCAGGTGTAGAAAGGTAAATTGGATTGTTCCATTGAATTTATATTGTTAGCAGATGAGTGAATTTCAAATTCCAGCAGAACCAGAAGACTTAAAGAAACTTGTAACCGAGTTGCAGGAGAAAGTAAAGCAGCTTTCCTTAGAATTAGAGCGCAAGCAGTCTAAGGCTGAACTTTCTGGGAAATCGGACACGATGGTTTCCGGAAGCGGCCAAGGTGAAGGTCAGCTGATTATCGATGCGGATGCGACTCTTCGCAGGCTGGTACAGCGAATCGCGATGATCTTACAAGCCGAGAAGGTTGTAATTATGTTTTACGACCGCGAAAAGGGAGAACTCATCGGTATTCCGCCTGCTTTCGGAGTTGAAGATGATCGGCTCACTCACTTTCGAGTGCGCGCAACTCACGGGATATCCGGTCAAGTTTTCAGAGAATCAAAACCAGCAATCTATCATTCAGTCCTTAACGATCCGCGAACGCAAGAAGATCCATTTAGCTTTGTGAATGCGATGAACGGGATCACGGTTCCTTTGGTTATCGAAAAAAGAGACGAGGAAAACCGCATCGTTGAACGAACCACAATTGGTGTGCTTCACGCTTTCAATAAGCGGCACGGCGAAGATTTTATCGATGAAGACACGCGCTTGCTGGAACGCCTTGCTAAGAACGTGGGCGCAATTATTGCTAACCTCCAGCTTTATCGGGAAGTCGTTGAAGAGCGAGAAGAACTGCTACAAACTTTTGAATCTTTGTCAGCTGGGCTCATTCTCGTTTCCACGGATGCACGGATTTCACAAATCAATTCTTCGGCTAAACATTTACTGAGTCTGCATGGTGAGGTCATCGGCAAGCCATTGACAACTGCGGTCAAAAATCGCGACCTTCACAAGTTTTTTGCCCGTTTTGCCGCAGGCGAGGATGTTCCCAAGCTTGAATTAAATCTTGATGTAAACAACTCGGCCAGAATTCTGGAACTTCAAGGCGCAGCCGTCAAAAACGAAGACGGAAAGATGCTTGGGGTGGTCGCAATCATTACTGATGTAACCGAAATCCGCAGCGTGGATAAGATGAAATCCAGTTTTGTGGCGATGGCATCTCACGAGCTTCGCACTCCTCTCACCGCTATCAAAGGCTTTGTCCGCACCTTAATCGACGGTGAAGAGTATTTTTCCCTGCCGGAGCGCAAAGAATTCCACGAAATTATCGACACTGAATGCGACCGCTTACGGCGATTAATCGATGACTTGCTTAACACCGCACGGATTGAAGCGGGTGAATCGCTCAAGCCAAATTACACTGAATTTGCCTTATTGCCCATTCTTGAGAAAGCGGTTATGATTCATCGGCAAGCTACAACCAAGCATCAAATTTCCCTGAACGTTCATAACGAGCTTCCCGAAACCATTATTGGTGATCAAGACAAATTCGACCAAATTCTTACAAATCTTTTGAATAATGCGATCAAGTATGCGCCTAAGGGCGGCGACATTACTGTTCACGCCAAATTCGAAGGCGAATCCATTTTGATCGGAGTTGAAGACCACGGGCTGGGCATTCCAAAAGACAATTTACTTAAGGTTTTTGATAAGTTTCATCGGGTGAATAATGAAGATAATCGCCAGATATATGGCACCGGGCTGGGTCTTTATTTGGTTCAAAATCTGGTGGAGAAAATCCACATGGGCAAAATCTGGGTGGAATCGGAAGTCGGCAAAGGCTCAACTTTCTGGGTTCGTTTGCCTTATCCGTTTGATTTAGACGCCGCCAAAGAAATCAACGGCTAGCTTGAATCCGTTGTATATTCGCCTCTTTGAGAGTAATTTAGCCTGGGTCACCCGTCAGACTAGCATCCAAAGCCGATATCTTTGGATAACGATGCTTAAACCCTAAGACTTGACGAAGCTGCCCACTGGGCTAAAGGATTTGCCGTCGCCGGCAGCGTCGGAGCCCACGACGATAAAGTAGTAAGTTGAACCTGAAACAAGCCCGCCAGCACTATTATAAGTCAGCGATGTGCCAGTGGTGGGATTTGCGGAGTTATCGAAAATGGAAGTAACGCCTATTGATGGGTATTGGTCAAACAAATAAACCACGTATTGGGTGCATCCGCTGGCCGCGTTCCAGTTAAAAGTGGGGGTGGTGGGATCGGTAGGCAAGAGAATGAGATCGCCAACCACGGTGCAAGTTGATGTGTTTGAGAGCACCGACTCATTTCCGCCCGATTGACCAAACGAAGTATTTATAGAAGTGACCCCGTAAGTGTAGGTTTGACCAACCTGCAAGCTAGGCTCAAGATCCGCGTAGAGGTCCGCTAGGGGGTCCTGATAATAATCCACGAGGTTATTTGGGTTTCCGGTACCAACGGTGTTGTAGATGCCCCAACCTAAGAGCTCAGGATCGGAAGCTGGCGTCCAAACGACGTCAATTTCAGTGAGGTTTCCGTTAGGAGTCGTTCTGGTTTGAGACGTACCCACATGGCCCGATTTAACCGCTTTCGCATAGGCTGGATTTGTGATTCGCTTCATATTTTCAATGGCACTGGCGTAATCCTTTGACCTAGTCGGCTCTGCTGGCGAGGTGTAAGCGGTTGCAACTACTCCGGTGGGAGCATTGATCTGGGCTCCAGTGGCGTCCGAAAGAGTAAAGTTAACATTTAAATTTTGGCTATTTGAAAAGTTTTCAGTGGTTTGATCGCTTGAATAGCCTTGCCCGGTTCCTTGAACGGTATAGGTAATTCCCGGCATCAGATCGGGCAAAGTGTAGTTGCCATTGTTATCGGTGAGAGTCGTGGCTGAGCTGTATCCATTTGCAGAAACCGCAAATACCTGCGCTCCGGTTATGGTATTGCCTTGGCGATCAAAAACGGTACCGCTCATAGTCGCCAATGTGTTTTGGGGAGCGACCGTGATATTCACACTTTTGGTTTGTGATCCTTGGAATACCTGGAAGAAATTTTGACCAAGATAGGTAACCCCGCCAGCGGTCAACGTAGCATAAACGGTTCCGTCTTGACCCTGAACTGTATTTAAAATGTAGGACCCATTGGAATTACTCGTTGTAGATGCGCCAAATTTATCGTGAGTAGAAACGGTTGCGCCTCGGACCGGATTCCCATTAATATCAAACACGATTCCGGAAAGTGCGCCTTGGGTCACGTTATTTCCGTTTCCGCCGCCTCCGCACCCGCATATCGCAAAAATAGCAATAGCGCCGCCTACAATTAAGCCGCATGAGAACCTATTCACATCTTTCTCTAACGTAAAAAAATGGGGAAGGGTTGCTCTTGATTAAACTTCGTCCCTATCCTGGTAGATTCTTAAGCTGTTTCGCCGCTATTTCTAGTAGCCGAAGTTGAAGTTAAATTCAAGATCGAAGCCACGCGCTCCATAAGCTCCAGAGGTTAAAGTGGGATCTAAGTTAGCGATATTGCGAATTTGGTACTTGCCGACCAATGCCACATTCTTAAAGAGCCGATATTCGTAGCCAAAGCTTAAATCACGCTCCGCCTGGGGTTGGTAGTTTGAAACCGTTCCAAAATGAAAATCAAATAGCAACGCTTGATCTCTATTGAGTTTATGCCTTAGCGATCCGGTGTATGACATCGAATTTTGAGAAAATTGACCACCAGACGATAGCAAAAGATCAATCGCACCTCGATAAGACCACGGTCCTTTCGGCTGCCCCTGTAAAGAAAAATCAAGTGAAGTGGCTTCGCTGGCAAGTGGTGATCCGACAAACGATGTATTTGATTTGCTTAATGATATTCCCAAATGCTGTTGGTTGTGAAGGTCGTAGTCTGATGTGAGCCCATAAGTCGTTGAATTAGAATTCGTGCTTACCGAACCGCTTTGGTCGTAAGTGCCAACATTGACCCCAAGGTTGAATCTTGAATTTGCCGCCCAAGTTGCATTTGTAGACCACTGGCGCATATTTGTGCCGCTTGAATTAAAACTATTTGAGTTAGGATCAGTTCCGATTACTCCGCTGCTGAACCCATTTCCGTTGTATCCATACCCAAATCCATTTGAGAAGCCGCCAAGAGTAGCCAGAGTTCCCGAGTTGCTTAATGCGTAGGTTGAGTTAAGGGCAAATGTATGCTTGCGATTGTTGTAAGCACTGCTCAGAGATATATCGGTTCCGGTGCCGCTTTGACCGCCGGTGTTGATCGAACTTAGACTTGTGCGCGCGCCAAAAGTTAAGCCATTTTGAGCGGCAAAATCGGCTCTCATGCTTATCGCGTTAGAAAGTACTGAGCCTAAACTGGATGTTATTCCGTCCGATATCGGTCCAAATCCTTGAGTTCGATCAAATCCAAGGCGTAAGTTAAGTTTGCCAATTGGTTTCGCGTAAGAAATCGAAGAAATGTCGGCTTTACTGTTGCCAGTGACCGAAGTTGCAGATTCGCGAGTTTCATTGAAAGACCACCGTGCGTTCGATTTGTCGGTGAAATTTAAAAAAGCGTTGTCATCGGTGGTACGAGACTGAGTATAAACGGCAGCACCATTTCCCTGGGTTGACAGTATGGATACGACCGCATTATTTCCGGTAACGCCATATTGTAAACCCAAGTGATCATATTCCGCGCCTAGACTTGAAGCCACTTCGTTGCGGAAAAATCCAGTGCTTTCAACTCCTACAAAAGTCGATGGAATGTTGTCAAAATCGGCTGTAAATTTATATCGAGCCAGGTTGTAAACAGCCGACAACCCCTTGGCAACCCCGCTCATGGGCTGCACCGGATTCGATAAATGACTCCATGCCTGGCTATAGCTGATATTTCCATCGCGTCCCTTCTTTCCAAAATCGAAGCGATAATTCACTCCGTAATCAGTCCGATTTCCGTTGATTGTACTGGAAGGTCTTGGAGTGTAGGCAACGTCTACCGTGCTCGTGCTTGGGATTGGTCTCGTGAAATAAAACACGACCGGATTTGTGGTGCTGAAGTAATAATCAACGCCTAATGACTGGATGATCCCATCGACTCTGACAATTACGGGGTACGTGGCAAGGGGCACGTAAGACAAGAAATAAGGAATCGAAGGGTCGCCATATCCTTGGAATCGATCATCAACGGTACCAAGTGCTCCCGCAGTTGGATCAGTTTGGTGAATCGCAGTAAAGCCAAGGTCGCCAAATTTGCCGAGGTCATAATCTCCGCTAATGCCATCGATTGAGCCGCCGCCAGTATTCACTCCCACCGATTCATAAGAGACTACAATCGTGCTCGTAGGAGCAATGGTTCTAGTCGTGAAAGTAATTGAGCCAATTATGGAATCGACGGTGTAATCATCCGGGAATTTCAAGGTTGTGCCGTCAACTTGAACTGCAACGCTATCCGGGATAATCTTGCTGGTTTGCAAATAATAAGGCCCGGGCGAGTTGTTCCCATTGAACGAGATTGTTTGAGCGGTGCTTTTAGAGGTTGTATGCAACATGTGCAGCCCCAGCCTTCCTTGATTGATGCCAAATCCTAGCCCCCAAAGCTGGCGACTAAATCCCAAGAATCGATTTTGAGAATTCAATGTGCCATTAATATCGCCCGCGTTTATTCTCACGCCGTGTTTGTTGTAATCAAGGCTAAATCGAGAGCTTGCAGGATCCTGGTACCGATTATCGGCGAACTGCAAGTTGAAGTTAAATAGCCCGAGAACTTGCTGACCAGCAACGCTCATCTGGCCAATGTCGGTGAGAGTCTGATTGCCCTGACCGTAATTCGTGAGGGTATCGTACGCCGTCTTATCGCCGGTGACATTCACGAGATGCAGACCAATTTGGCGATTCCCAGTCACCTGAAGATGTTTAAAAATATTCTTGTCAAGCCAGATAATCAGGGGCGCAGGAGGGCTAGCGTACACCAAGGAGGTGCACGCAACCAATCCAAAGATAGTGGCTGTGCGACGAAATCCCATTGTTCGACTCGGGTACTTTTCTTAGAGTGTAGCAGGTGAGTGAAAGGTTCGAATAACTTCGAGCATGTTTTCTAGGGCAAGCTTAGACATTTCCTCAGTCCTCTTAGAAACGAGGCGTTCGTAGTACTCACGTTTGTCTTGAAAGGCAACAAAAGCTTCTACGATCCTTGGAGCAGTTAAATGCTCAAGCGGCAAAGGATTGGGCAGATCAAGCAGCTTGGAAAGGGCTAAGGTTTTAGGATCGTAGGAAAGGATAAATGGGGCGATACCGACGGTAGCGGCAAGGATCGCTCCATGCAATCTAAGTGAAATCACGCCGTCCATCCTTTTGAGCCGAGATTGCACCTTAATCGGGCTGCCGATTTTCTTTATATGGCTCAGCCTCCCTCCCGCAGTTTTTTCAATGAGATCGATGAAAGGACCATCCAATTTTTCATCCATTTCAATGAGAGTAACGCTCATTCCTTTAGCAGTTAAGAGTTTGCAAGTTTCAGCAAAAACTTTGGCCAGAGATTTGGAATCTCCTTTAAGGTGGTTTGGAAGGGGACGGGGCATGATTGCGATAGTTTTTCTACCGGCGATTCCAAATTGAGTTTGCTCGTCTTGATCGGGTGGATTTGGAAGCAAAAAGGCATTGTCACTCGTGAGTTTCATGGGGCGGTGAACCCCAATCGACTTCAAAAGGGTGAGTGACGCCGGATCTCGAACCGTTACAAAATCGGCATTTCGAAAGGCTTCCGCAGTGAGTCGTTTGCTGAAAATTCCCCTTACCGGTCCAACTCCCTGAGACAGCAAGAGCACCTTTTTCCCTGCTTTTTTAGCCCTACTCACGAGGTCTGCATAATAAGCAACGCTGCGAAAAGAAGTTGCATCCTGGAAGATACTTCCGCCGCAAAACACAAGAGCATCGCACTCTTGAATGGCTTTTCCAACTGAGCTTCGATCCATTCTGGCTACTCCGGAAAGATTATATTGGCGGCGCAAGAATTCAGGCGAATCGCAAAGTACTTGATAATGAAATTCCTCTCCGGCCTTATCAAATGCGTTAAGGCATCCGAGTAAAATCGCATCATCGCCAAGATTGCCGCACCCGAAATATCCAGCAAGTAATAATTTAGTCATCCATATTTACATTTTTAGCTGAGTTATTCCACAGCGGCACTAACTGCCTTAGTTCCCGAGTAATTGGGCACAGTTTTCGACAATACAACATTTATAATTGACCATAGGATTATGCCAAAAAGGGCACCGACCACGAATTCAATCCCGATCCGCTCTATGCTCAAAAGAACCGGGGTATGGATATGGCAGAAAGTATTTACAATATCAGTTTGGCTTACCATCGCAACTGCCAATGCCAGCGCGGTCCAAGCCCCAAAAGACCTCGGCAGATCAGAGCTATCCTTCTTTAACTTTGCAAGGAGCTTTAACGCAATATAGAGCGCGGGCAGCCCGATCAAAAATGATTTTGTGCGAGGTCGCACGAAAAAGAAATGATCCAATAGGTTACGCATATGCAGTTCGACCGGAGATACAGCCGCGGGGTTATCGTTGCCAGTTCTGAGGAACATGTATGTGATCGCGCTCAGAAGTACGATTCCTAGCAAAGCAGAAACAATTGAAATGGGCTCTCGTCCCAGCTTTTTCAGGTCACAAAATCGAAGTAAGAAGTACCAGAGGGCTAGTAAAATCGGTAAGAATACAGCTAATTTAACTCCTTGGAACTCCTGAGCCTGCACGTAATAAGATAACTGGCTAAGCATTGCCGCCACCGCTAACCCTCCGATGAGGCTGACGACGCAGGTTCGAAAATAGCTCAAAAATACTGGTTTAGGTGGGTAAGTATCGATAGATAGGAAGCACACAATCGGAACCAGTAAGGCTATTTCCAAAGCGATATAGTTTCTATGAGTTGAGCTAGCAGCAGCGAGGGCCAGGAGAATTGTAATTGCGGTTACGGGAAGAGTAATGACGGGAATGAAAACCGAAGCCAGCCACCACGCAATCGGGACTATGCAAAGCCCTAAAATTGGAAAGTAGATCCTTGGAGTTGAGGGTGCCGTAAACGGATGAGGAGGTCCGATTTTCTGACCTTGCTTGACCACACCTCTTGCTACCGATTGGACGAAATGACCAAAATCTTGAAGTGGGTTTTGAGATGCGTAATCGACTGGCCTTAACAGCAAAACCCTCATGTTGCGCTCCCTGGCCGCCTTGGTATACCGCTCAACCGCAGCCGGGAGGGTGTCTTTGTCCAATTCAGCGGCTAAGGCCGAATGCAAGCGAACGACTATCTGAGGAGCTTGCTCGATCACGTCAGAATTTCCGCCCATTTTTGAAAATTCAATATCGCCGTACAGCATCTGATTCTGTTCCAGAGCAAGGATCATGTCGGGAATCGCGTCGCGACGCCCGAGGACTTGGTCGCCTTGAGGAAGAAAAATGGAGGCACCTCGATCATGGGCAAGGGCGATTGTGCACATGATTCCCTGACGATCTATTCCAACCGGATTTCCGAGCCTAGCAATCACAACCATGTGATGGGCGAGAGCTCTTTTGGCAAAATAAGGATCAATACCTAACGAAACGTTTCTCAAAACTGAACTGGAAAGATTTGGAAAGAGCACGTAAGTTTTCTGCCCACCTACCAGTGCAGAAACATTTGAAAAGCGTGCTGAAACGGCTTGAACTAGAATCGCCATGTCGCCCGGTTGACCAACGATTTTTAATTCGCTTCCAGCCGGTATTTTAGGATTTGAAACGGTTTGAGCCGTGACCCTTCCTTCTGAAACCCAATTGCCAATAGTCTCTTCGGTGAGAACCACGCCGCGCAGGCCATCGGCGTAAAGCGAATCTAGGGCTTTGGAAACAGGGATGCCTCTGCTAGCCGAAAGATTGGAAATCGCGTCGTCTTCGGCGACAATGCAAATCGATCGATTTCGTGCCTCTTCTCGATACCGCTGCGAAACTCCAACCAGGGAGACAACCAAAAGCAGCCCAAGGCTGACGATTACGTAGATTGGAATTTTAAGCGGCTTCAAGGCAAGACTAAGTGTACAAGCCTAGCCTAAAGTCTTGCTCTCTACCTTTCAAAATTCTCTTTCTGCCCCCCAAAACCATGACCGTGAGCATCCCGAAAAGAAAGCCCCCAACGTGCGCCCAATTGGCCACCCCGCTTTGTGGAATGAGGATTTGATACAGGAACCATAAACCAAGCAGAACCCATGCAGGTACGTCGAAATCAAGGAATACGAGTATCGGCACGATAATTTGAATTTTGGCGCTTGGGAATAATAGGAAATAACTTCCAAGCACGCCGGAGATTGCTCCGCTTGCGCCAAGCGTGGGTGCCATCGTGTGAGGGTTTACAAGCACTTGGCATAATCCAGATAGGACTCCCCAGCCCAGATAATAAAGCGTATACCTGGCCGATCCGAGTGCGCTTTCAACCAGCGGTCCAAACACAAGAAGGAAAATTAGGTTTCCCACGATATGCAAGATGCTTCCGTGCAAGAACATTGAAGTAAAAAGGGTGACTAAAGGAAATCTGGATCCGCCCTCCATTGCGTTTACAACTTCTTGAGGAATCATGGTCAGACCCACAAATGTGGAGCTTGGGCCAAATGGATTTCCCTGCCGATCCCACAGGAAAATCAGGACCAGCAAAGCTATGATTGTCCAAGTAACTATTGGATAATCACGCGATCTGATGTTTGACCCGAGAGGAATCACCTTGGCAAAGTGTACTGGGGAGGCATGTGTCTCTGCCCGTCTTTAGTTTTTTGCCAAGAGAACCGCCATGGCTTGGCTCGAGGCTTTCCAAAATTCCCGTCTTTCATGTTCAATGGCAGGACATGGTATCCAATACCGCCATAACATAGTATCCAGATTGTAAGAGGCTGTTTTTGTTGAAGAGAGGCGGCTTGGTTCCCCCTAGTAAAAGTAAACTACCAGTGTGCGACGCAAAACTGTTCTTGTTCGAACTTTGCTGTCCCTATTTTTTTCGTTGCTTTTAAGCCTTTTTGCCTACGGGCAATGGGATTATATTGGGAAGGCTGCCACGATTTCTCAGCTATACCAAACTCCTCCGGACCCGGGAACAGTCAATTGGGCTCTGAGCAAAGCCAAAGGCAACGAGAAGGTGTTTTATTGCACTTTCCAGAGTGCCGTACCATCGAAATACCCAAAAAATCAAACGGTTCCAGTTTGGCTCTATGAACCCGCAACTGGAAACGGGCCGTTTCCAATGGTGCTGGTTCTTCACTATTTAGGCGCATTAGATTTAGGTTCGGAAGTCTCGCTGGCTCACAAGTTAAATCAACGAGGAATCGCAGCCTTGTTGATCGCGTTGCCGTATCATTTATCCCGGACGCCTAATGGGTTTCGATCTGGACAACTTGCGATTGTTCCAAACGTAGATTCACTTACTCAAACGATGGTGCAGTCAGTTTGGGATTCACGCGATGCGATTTCGCTTGCCTTGAAAAGACCTGAGATTGAAAGCTCGCCAGTTGGCATCGCCGGAATAAGCTTAGGTTCGGTGGTTGCTGAGATAGCTTATGGCATTGATAAACGCATCACAAATGGTGCTTTTGTACTTGGCGGCAGCGAACTGGGCTCGATTCTATGGCATTCCATCACTGTTGTAGAAGTGAAGGAACGTCTCCGCAGAGAAGGCTTTACCGAAGCCAAACTCACTCGAAGTTTGATGCCGATTGAGCCAAATGTTTACCTGGATGCAAGGGAATCGCAGAATCCAGGAGAAACGCGGAATTGCCTGGTCGTGTCGGCTCAATTTGATCGAGTAATCCCGCCGTTTGCGACCCTATCGCTTGTTCGTTCGTTGCCAGATCCATATCAAATTAAAATTGACACGGGCCACTACGGAGGTGCCTTTGTTCAGAGTCGAATTGAAACCGAAGTGAGTAATTTTTTTGCGGCGTCAGATCAGAACCAAGTTTTTACGCCTCCAAGGAAAATCGATGCTCCAACTTTGCGTCTCGCGGCTCAGGCGATGACTTCAGTTGGGTTTGACATCGGCATCGGAGTTGATCTTTTTCGCACACATGAAGTCGAGCCTTTTTTCGGAACTTTTATGGTTACGCCGCGAGGAGCTGAGATGTTTATGGGCAAAGAAATATCAAATGGAATTTCATTCGGGATTGTTGGTGGAACCAGAGGAGCAGGAATCGGAGTGTTTTGGAGCACTATTTTATAGAAAAGTTCACAGAATTCACCATTTTTGTGGGAATAGTTGTTATTATAAGAGTACGTGTTCGCAAATAAACGCGCTGGATTTACGTTAACGGAATTACTTGTGGCATCTGCAATCATTGCTTTGCTGGCCGCCATGCTGTTTCCGGTGCTCCTCAGTGCGAGAAGTTCCGCAAACCAATCAGTTTGCCTGAGCCATTTCCATCAGGTTGAATTGGCTCAACTTTTATATACCGATGATTACGACAGCCGATTCACGCCAGTTGACTACACGCCAGGCGTTCCTTCAACCAGTCGAACTGATCGCACCTGGGTGCAGTTGCTATTGCCGTACAGTCCATCTTTTTCAACCTTTCTATGTCCCGCAGATCAAGACGGCTTTCACCCTGAAGTAACCTTTGATCAAGACCTTGTACCTGGCGATTTATTTTCGCGATACTATCAGGCATCGCAAAGAGTTGATGAAGGATTTAATTACATGGCACTTTCGCCGATTGTTCGCACCGGACGGATTTGGACGGCAGACCCACGATCCAGCGACCAAGTCCAGGATCCTTCGGGCACGATGATGTATGTGGATAGCACGTGGTCAGTGGATAGAAACGGCAATCCTTTGGGCGGTGGAAATTGGCTTGTTGAACCACCTTGTCGGTATTTATCAACCAGTGCAGGATTGATTGATGAATTTTCCGCTGACGGCAGATCGTTTGGAAATATCTATACGGTAGGAAATGGTTGGACAGGTTTCGGCACGGGCACAAGGCCCTATGGCGGAGCTTGGCCCCGTCATTTTGAGCGGATGAATATTGTTCGAGTGGACGGCTCGGCGACTTCTATAAGTGCAGGGTCGCTTGCTACTGGCTGCACCGTGCTCCGGGATTGGGCGGGGTCTCTTGACCCTTCTGAAAACAATATTTGGACCATCACCAATGACTCTGGTTCCCGCTAGAGATTGTTTAAGAGGGTCGGCAAATTCAAGCTATCCGGGAGTCCCTTATTTTGGAGTACTTAGGCGCAGGCGGGGGTGTTTTCCTGACATTGCAGTACCACGTTTGTATTTAGACCTTAACTTATTAACCTTTCGCTGACCCGATTAGCCCTCGTAATTTTCAAGTTTGCACTTTTCTTCTTCCATCTTGCCCTTCCCAGAGTCACCATTCGGGTCGACTATCAGTTTCTCGTTCTTCACCGAAGATGGGGCAACTATGCTGAGCCGCATCTGTGCGCCAATTGCAGAATCGGATCGTTAAGTTTTTTCGCTTTGATCGGCACTGCTCTAAGTAGTTGCATACGAATTACCTTTTGCCCCACCAGAGCATTCCTTCCCCTCAAATATTCCTAATAATCTATCGCCTTACAAGCTGACAAAAACTAGCAGGAAGAAAGGAACTGGGCTGAGGCGATGAGTCCTCTCTTCTCGCCTTCGGCCGATCCGTTGAAGTTTTCATCCTCAAGTTCGATGCAAACTCCGCCAGTATATCCCTTATGATTAAGAATTTCAAAAATAGTTACCCAATTTGAAACGCCATGCCCCGGAATTGCATACCTCCATCCCTGCGCCCCAAATCCATGTTCTTTCGCTAAAGTTGCCGAGATTTCAGTTCCAAAATCATAAGTGGCTTCGGGATATAACGCCGTATCCTTGCCGTGAACATGGTAAATCCGATCGGCAAATTCACTAACAAATGGCACCGGATTGATTCCCATGCGAATAAGATGAGAAGGATCAAAATTGATGCCGATGGCTTTAGAAGGGACTCGGCCGAATGTAGCGCGAAGGCTCTCGGGCGTACAACAAAGGGCACCCGCGCCGGGCCAGCCTTCGATTACGAGTTTCGAACCGTGCTTTTCTAAAATTGGAGCCAGCGCGGACAGGCCCGAAACCATCAGCTCAAAATTTTCCGGTCGCAACTTTGATGGGTCTCGGGGCAACATCACCGCAAAGAAATTTTTTGCGCCAACTTTGGAACAGTCCGAAATCAAAGTTTCAGCCGCGTCCAATGCATTTTTCTTGGCGCCAGAATCTTGGTCAATGAGCCCCTGCCAACAGCCTAAATCCACCGATCCCACTTTGAGCCCGCACGAGACGATTGCCTGCGCGTCCGACGCATTGCTGCCGACGTCCACCATCGCGAATCCTTCATCCTTAGCCCATTTGCCAAGTTCCGGCACGTTTTTTTGCCACTCAGCCCATCCTTTGCGAAATCCAATTGGAAAATTTCCTGTTCTAGTTGAAAACATATAAATTGAAGTTACCCGACCGGGAAGCCGATATAAATATTTGTCATTTTCACGCATTTGGAGGTTTTCGTCTTTTGGTTTCAAGCGGAATCCAGCCCCGCCCAACCGGATGCACGGAGAAAAAATGCGCCTCTGTGAATGGAAAATTCGCAAGCTCAAGGGGGGGTTTTGACGCAAGATTTACAAAGTTTCTCGAAAGGGTCCGGCCCGCAATAACTGAGCACCATCCTCGGCGCAATTCCTCGGATTTCAACTTATGAGCCCTAGGACTATCAGATTTTCGGTAATCTCAAGTGGAAGTAAGTTATGTTCCTTTTACCCCTATTTTTCTGCGCGACAACTCAAGTGGATCAGGCGCCTATTCTCCGCAAAAATGAAACTCCTCAAAGCGCGATCGCGCGAGAGCTATCGCAGCCATTTTGCTATTTCGCCCATCCCACTGACCAAATAGGTTTTCCAGGATGCCCTGATGCAACTGTCGTGACCTATGACGGAGCCTTCTTAACCGCTTATGGTCAACTCTCATTTTACGTTGGCAAACCAAATCTGGCATCGCGGAGCGCTCAATCTCCTCGCACAGATTTAAGTCCAATAAATAAACGAGTTAAGACTTTTTACAAGAATCACTACCCAATTATAGAGTTTCACTTTAGCCGAGATGGCCTAAATTATTCGTTTGAAAGTTTCGCCGCACCTCTCGGATTCGATCCTCACAACGATTTAATAACGTTCGTTAAATGCGTGGTGTCTAACCCTTCAGATAAGCCATTAAACGCTGACCTGGAAGCACGTTTTGGACCGATTGATTCAAGCCTTAACGAGGACCGCGCTAATCCAGAGTTTATGAATCAGCGAAAAGGACTAAATGATGTACTTGGCATCCAAAGAGGCGTATCGTGGTACGCAAATCAGTTCATGGATTCTAAGCTTTACGCGAATGCAAATACTAACCAAGCATGGATCAATCCTCAGGTATATCTGCATGACCACTTGGTTATGCAAGAGCCGTCTTTTTTAACCACTAGTGGCTCGCAACTTTTAAATGATAGTAGTACCTTTAGCACAGAATATCAAACGGACTTAGCAGGCGGCTCTAGCAAGACCTTCGTATTCGAACTACCTAACGTGCCTATAGTACGCAGCCATCAAGATCTGATCAAAGAGCTTGCCAACGTTAACTATCAGGAGTATCTAAATAAAACAATTGCTTATTGGGACAGTGCTTTTCATGCAGCTGGCCATTTTTATGTTGACGACCCAAAGGTTATGGATACGTTCTACTCAAGCCTTGCGAATGATCTTATACCATTAGAGATTAACTCAGATGGCAACGTATATCAGCGGGTAAATAAATTGCAATACAACTACATGTGGATTCGCGACAGTTCTTTCTTCGTGCGAACCTACGACATGCTTGGATTGGGCCAATTATCAAAAGTATTATTGCATGATTTTATTGTTTGGAATGGCACTACTCCAGTTAGCTTTTTCAAGCCCGGGGCTCCGCAACCAGAGGGCGCGCGACTATCTGTTCAGGAAGATTACTGGGGGCAGGTTTTATGGGCATTTGGTGCCTATATTAGAACCACTAACGATACGGCACTACTTAACACCATTTACCCCTTACTCGGACCCCATATCAAGATGTTTGAAGAGATGTGTTCTAAAGACCCACGAGGCTTATGGCCGGTTGCAGGTCCATACGACAACGAAGCAATTAATGGTCATTACACGGGTCACAGTTTTTGGGCACTACTTGGTTTAAGATATGCGATCTGGATGGCAAATGCTTCTCACCACCCTGACGATGCTAATAACTGGCAACAACTTTACGACAGCTATCAAACTAAATTTCTTAAGCAACTAAGACAGTTGGTCAAAGGCAGTGAGGATTATATTCCTCCTGGGATGGATAACGTTACCGATGGTAATGACTGGGATAATGCCAGCGGTGGGCTATACCCGTTTGAAGTTCTTACAAAAAATGATCCCATGGCTATCGCTACACTTAAGATGGTAAGGGATTACAACTATCGAGAAGGAATTATGACCTACGGGGGCAATGCCTGGGTGGCAAAGACACGGGCCAAACAAGGCCTACCTCCTAACGATGGCACGATGCATCATTACGAGACTTTTTATGTTACGGAAGGTAACACCGCCTTGGGAGAACAAGAGAAAGTAGTGAAGGACCTCTACTCAATTTTGGTTCATACTGGAAGTACGAACAGCGGATTTGAATTTGGAATTCCCGCGTGGGGCAGCCGTGATCCGGGAGATAATTTCACTCCTCATGGATGGTTTGCTTCGCGCTACATGGAACAAGTCCGGGACGCTTTAGTGCGCGAATCTGGACGCGACGTCCACCTCGCCTCCGTTCTCGCACCAGACTGGGTCAAGGCAGGCAAACGCGTCGAGGTTAATCAGGCACCTACTTTCTTCGGAAAAGTTAGTTATAAGTTAATGTGTAGCCAGCTTGGAGCTAAGTTAACAATGGATAATCAATGGAAGCCAGGGCACGAACCGGCAAAGCTGATTTTCCATTTCCCATGGTACTTAGATATTAAATCGGTTAAGATTGGCAACCAATTAATTCCCGTCACTAATCGGGAGGTGGAATTACCTATAAATGCTAAATTAGTTGATATTAAGTGGGTCTGGAATTCCAACCCCAATCTAAGCTACAAAGAGGCGGTTAGGCTTTATCTAAACAAATACTACTTGCGTCCTAAAAATGCAGACTACAAGTTTATATTTCCTCACCGAGAGCCAACTGCTAATTAGGCTAGGATGTCAAAAGCTGACTTGGCAACCCGATTAGCGACCTTCATTAGTGCGACTGCGGATTGAGTTTCCACTTGGGCTTCAACCATGGAGACTTCCCCTGCCAGTAGGTCGCCGCTACCGGTCGGACTTAGGTCCTGCGCGGCATTAACCATTTGATTGTCGGCATTTTGCAACATAGAAGCTGCGATTGTGGGCAACGAATTCACGTTCAAATTATCGGCTCAAGATAAGGAATTAGTCCTCCGCAAAATTACTGGGTGTTACTTTTGCAGTTTTGGAACCCACGCAGTAGTGCGACCGCCAACTTTTTCGCGAATAACTTCAAAACCCTGCATTGTTTTCGCTCCGCGCTTGCCTCCCCACCGACCATGAAACATCCAAGTGGCGGGATACTTTTTCTCATCAGCTCCAGCCTCGATTGCTATTGTTAATACTGATTTAATTGCAGCAAGTAGACGCTTTACTTCGGCTTTTGTTAAGTCTTTAGCAAGTCGTTTTGGAGAAATTCTTGCTTGATAACAAACTTCATCGGCTATCCAGTTACCTATCCCCGCGAAAAGCTTTTGATTAAGCAATAATGCCTTGATAGGCGCAGAGCGTTTACTCAGTATTTCATGTAGCTTTTCAGGGCTGTACGGTTCAAGATACATGTCCGGGCCAAGCTGAGCAACTCCCTTAATTTTTTGCGCGGAATCGGCCAACCACAAGCGAGATAGTCTCCTTCCATCTGTAAAAGCGATACGCTTGCCATCTTCTGCAGTAAGCATCATTTTTAAAAATCTAGGGTGCCCATTTTCATCGTCCATTGGCTTTTTGCCATGCTCTTTAAGTCGAATTGTGGCGGCTCCGATTTCCCTTATCCAGCCTGCCATACCTAAATGACCGAACAGCATTGGGCCTCGCTCAAATTCGATCCACCAGTATTTTCCTTTTCGCTTAACCGCTGTAACTTTGCCTTGCTCTGTAACGTGGTTGAAGTCCGACGGTGGCCGTTTGCCGAGCACAATTTTATCGTCTACGAATTCAGTTGCGGTAATTTTTTTGCCAAGAAGAACCCGCTCTAATGTCCGTCTCACCGTCTCAACTTCTGCAATCTCAGGCACTATTTATCTTACGTTAACTGCCTGACTAATCACCTATGTACATCCATTCAACGTGATCAATCATTGCCTTTGACCCCGACACAGAACGCGCGACTATATCATTTTTCCCCGGCTTTAAGTGAACACCTTCAATTTTCCAATCGTAGAGGCTATTGGCCATATGAGGCTTAGGAAGTAGCTCCCCATTTAACGTTACTTGAGGTGGTCCTAAATTTGAGAATATCTCGATAGCCGTATCACGTAAGGTGTGATTTATTACTCGTCTACCCACGATATGCATAACTGGTAACCTTGACCAATTAGCCTGATACCAATAATAAGCATCCTTCTTCTTTTTTCGATCGTATGTAATTAAACCTTTCATGTTCCTCGAGTTCACCCCGCCTCGGTTCCACCCAGGTACCGTAAAATCAAACATATTCCATACAAAACTTGCAATGCATTCAGGATGCTTCTTAATGATATTCCAAGATTTTATATGCAGTGCGGTTTGCAATCGTTCCGGAAAGAATTGACCTTCTGCATCTACTTTATCCGGAACAACTTCGCTTTGCTGATTAATATTCGCTTCGGCTCCATATTCCATAAGCGCATAAGCTAAACCAGGTCTTGATTGCTTCATATGCTCAAACCACGTCTCAAGATCGTTAACGTGCCCATAGTACCAGCCGTAGTATCGGTTTATTCCTTGGACATCAGCGTAGCCATCTTCTGGCGCATTCGGATCACCTTTCCCGCTAGTCGCATAAGTAAATCGAGTTGTATCTAGCTCATGTCCCTCAAGGGCTAAGTCGCGAATTAAACTAGGTACATAAGATTCCTTAGTCTTACCATATACTTCATTCGAACTGCCCCAAAAGGCTATGGATGGATGATTGTAGTTCTGAAGGATGAGTTCTTTATATTGCTGCATTGCATTTTCAGATTCTTTTCCGCTGCTCGCATTCACAAAAGGGGATTCCGCCCAAACTATTACTCCGTTCCGATCAAATGCGCTATAAATTACATCAGATTGTTGATAGTGAGCGAGACGAACTGCAGTTGCTCCGATATCATATATCGTTCGCGCGTCACCGATTTGCTGATCATCGGTTACTGCATTTCCTTCATCTTGCCTGTCTTGATGCCTGCAAACCCCATAAAGTCGATAACGTCTGCCATTTAAACAAAATCCTTGCCCTGGTTTTATCGAAAAGCTTCTTAAGCCAATGCGCTGCTGAACTAGATCCATCGAATTAGCACTTTGCACTTGAATGTCTAAGGTGTACAGGTAAGGATTTACCCTTCCTTGCCAAAGTTTCGGATTTTTAATCATTAGTGACACTACTCTAGGCGAAATTGGTCCACTTGGAATTTCAAATCTACTTCTTGCGGAAGCAGAAATACCCACGCCATTAGCAGATCGCATTGTTGCTGTAACTATAGTAGTTTGATACCTCGAAGTAAAATTTTGGAGATCAACCTTAATGGAAAGGTCAGCTTCCTTACTAGTGACGTGCTCATCGGTTACAAAAATACCAGGTGATCCCCAATCAATCGGCGATATACAAACTCTAGGAGTTTCGATGAGCTCTGCCTTTCGATACATGCCTCCAAAAATAGCAAATAAGTCTTCATTGATGGGTATTACATCAGGTCTTGGCGTGTTATCTGCTCGCACGTCAATTACGTTAGTCCCGGGATGCAATAGCGGAGTCGCGTCAAAACAAAACGCAGAAAAGCCACCTTTGTGTTCGCCTAAGAACTTGTCATTCACATAAACATTAGCTACCGAGCTAACCGCATCAAACTTAAGGAAAAGTTGTTTCTCTTTTAAGTCCGGACTAGTCACGTTAATCGATCTTTCATACCAGCCAGCACCAATTTTGTACTTGCCCCCATTTTGGATATCTTGTGCGTTCCAGGTATGAGAAATAGTTACGGGATTAATTATGAATTTACGGGCTTCTTGAGGCGTCAAAGCATCCGATAGCCCAAATTTCCAGCGATCCAAGTTTATCGTGGTCCGAAATGCCTGAGGATTCTGCGACCCCTTAGGAGACCGTCCGCTAAGCCCAATGGATTTTAGAGGTAAACCCAATACTAGATAGCGGTAAGAATTTAGGATCTTCATTGTACAATTGGGTGCCTTTAGGGGTGCTCCCGCCCTGCCAACCAAGCTTAATGATCCGACAACCGTCACTGCGATAACTTTTTTCAAAATCACAATACAAATTCTGCCTCATTTTCTTTGGCACAGTTAGTTTCTATGTTGGTCGCGAGTAGTGATGTGCTCGCCGTCGTCAATATACGACTTATCGCACTCGGCTAGCTTGTTTCAACTGGGGTAGCGAGTAGTGATGTGGTCGTCATCAAAATATTCTTTTCGTACTCAGCTCAGCTTGTTTCAATTGGGATCGCGAGTAGTGAAGTGGTCGCATGATTAATTCGTACCCGGCGCAGCTAGTTTCAAATGGAGTCGCGGGTAGTGACCCTGAGCAGCATTAAACAATGCGTCAATAATTCTAAAGAGCTACTTGAGACCGCATCCGATTGCGGGTATTCTAGCTGTCTGGCATTGCCGCATAGCTCAGTTGGTAGAGCAGCTGACTGTTAATCAGCTTGTCATAGGTTCGAGTCCTATTGCGGCAGCCATTTTTTGCGTTCAAGCTCGGGATCACCGGTTACTCACCCTTTCCTGTGCATTGTGTTGAATGTTTGAGAAGTGTCACTGACGCACGTAGCGCAAGTGAGTAGCCGCTGGACCATCAAGAACCTTATCAATCCGAAACTGCGGTTCTGGCCTAAAAATGTTCTCAAAGAGACGTCGACCTTCGCCAAACAGCACCGGCGCCAACGCAATTTCCAGTTCATCAATCACGCCCATATTCAAGTATTGCTGGATTACGTCCGCTCCTCCGGCGATACGAATATCACGATCGCCGACCGATTCTCGAGCCATCTCTAACGCATGCTGAGGCCCGTCGTTAATGAAGTAAAAGGTGGTCCCGCCGGGACGCGACCAGGGTTCACGTTTCTCATGAGTCAGGACATACACGGCCGTGTGAAAGGGAGCATTCTCTGGCCATGCGCGCTCTCCTTGCTCAAACATTCGCTTGCCCATAATATTTGCGCCGATACGTTCGGTGGTGCCGCGCAGCAAGTCATTGACCGGCCCGGTCTCACCACCCGTGCCAAGCTGAAGATTCTCGCGGAAGTACTGTTGACTCATTATCCAAGACATCATCGCACCCCATTTTGCGCCCCAGTTCTTGTATTCCGGGTTGTCCCAATGCTCCAACGTCATTCCTTCTGGAGCCATGTAGCCATCAAGGCTAAGACCAATGGTGACGAATATTTTGCTCATAATTCTCTGCCCGCAGGTACCAATGCGAACCTAACATCTGCATCGATTTTACCTTCCAAGAAAATGAGCGCAAACGCGGCGCAGAAGCATTCAAGTCTAATAGCTAAGATTTCAAAATAAAATTAGGATAATTATTTTTTCCAGCTATCAGGGATGTCAAGTTTGAGCTTTTTCGCAATCTTGATCACATTAGCCTTTATTTTGTCTGGGTCAGCATGCTTTGATCTCCCCAATAAATGTGCCGCGGAATTCACATCATCCTGATCGGCGATTGGATATTCTTCGTCTTTTGGATCGCCAAACTGCCACTTTGGCAACGCATCTCGCTTTTCCTTTGTCCATTTCATAACTTTGCTTACGCCCGATCAATAGGCACAAGCGCACAAAATCTCAGAGTTAAATGTCGAACACGCTTTAGAATTTACGGGTGGCCACCTATAAAAAATCCCGGATTTGCGTTTTGCGCGCGTCCGGGATTTATTTATGGCAACGAGTAAACCCTAGTTACCAGTCGTGGTAGTCGAAGTTGAGCTCGCTTGTCCACTAGTACCGGGCGGGGTAATTGTATGGGTGTGAGTGTCGGTATGAGATGAACTTGCCGGAGGAGTCACGATCGTCGTTGATGAAGGGGGTGACCCTGTCGGCGGGTTGTTAATCGTAGTGTTTGACGGGGCCGGAGTCGTCACCACATCCGGATTAGGATTGCAACCTATCATCACGAAAGTAGCAAAGATGCCGATGGCCAATAAGCCGATTTGATTCTTTAATTTCATTTTATTTGTCTTCCTCAAGGTGCCCTCTATCTGGATCAGATGCGCAACCTCGGATTATTTTACTACACATATTTTTATACAGATGTCGCAGACGCACGTAAAACTGCGAGACTGGAACCTTTTTTGAACGCATTTAGAAATGATATTTACCGATATTTGCTTTGGTAAAAGTCATGATTCCCCCAAGCATAACGTTATCGCCAATCACCTTTTTAGTGCCCAGCCGACCAGCATTGATTGAAGTTGAACCCGCCTTCAAATCTCCATCCATGAGGCTCCTCGCCGCGTAGACGGTTAGATAACCCAGATCAACCGTATTCCACAAAATCACGGATTTTACAACCCCCTCGTTCACGTAGGATCGCATGTCGTTCGGGGTTGAAAGACCGGTGACGAAGACTTTTCCTGTCATTCCCGCTTGCTTTACCGCTTCTGCAGCTCCCGGAAATGCCACCGAGCTTATAGCAAATATTCCTTTCAGATTCGGATTAGCCTTCATGAGGTCTTGCGTTTCGGAAAAGGCGGTTTGCTGATCATCATTCGAAGGTTTGATTGCGATCAGCTGAAGTCCAGGATATTGGGTCAAACGCTTCTTCATTTCCGCTATCCAATCGTTTTGATTTGCCGCCGATAAAGTTGCGGTAATGATTGCTACTTGGCCGGAAGCCGCTTTTCCGCCTAAATCATTTGCCATCGCGTCCACCAATCCATCCCCGATTTCGGCTGGCGTAGCCTGATTTACAAAAAACGATCTGGTGTCGGGCGCGGCGTCGGCATCCCAAGTGATCACTTTCACCCCCGCCGCTTGGGCTCTTTTCATTTCGGGACCAAGGACCGCTGGATCGCTTGGAGACACCGCGATCACGTCAACCCCTTGCGCCGTCCATTGGTCGATCAATTTGGATGCATCGGTTGCGTCTCCACTTGTCGGCCCGTCGTAAATCAGCTTCACATTGCCAAGTTCTTTAGCCGCTTCAGCCGCGCCTTGGGCGCAACTCGTGAAATAAGGCACTCCCTTCTTTTTAGGTAATAAGCACACCGTGATTTGCTTGCCCTTCGACGCTGAGGAAGCATTGCTGGCGGTAGAAGATCCTGAAGTACCTGATGAACATCCATTGAGACAGACGAGGGTTAGAGCGATCGCAAGTGCGGTCACGAATGAATTTAGTTTCATTTGATGCCCAGTTTATCTTGATAGATTAAAATTCGATTATTTTCTGGCAATCGAGACGATCATTAAGTAGCAGGGCTTTCATGGAGTTTTCTTCGCAAAACAGTCTTTCGATAGGAAACGAAGCGCTCGACAAGCAAAGTGAAGATAAGCAATCCGCCTACAACTATCTGATTCAGTTCGTTTTGTTGCCATTGCCAGCTCACAAACTGTTGGGACTCATGAATTAGAATCAATCCTAGCACCACCCCGATAATGTTGCCGGTGCCACCTTCAATGCTTGCTCCACCCAAAACCACTGCGGTAAGCACATTGAGTTCAAGACCAACTCCCATATCTGCCTTTGCGCTGTTGTTATGGCTAACCATGAGGATTGCAGCAACCGCGCAAACCAACCCGCTTAGTCCATAAAGCAACATCTTGAGCCGGCCTACAGGAATCCCAGAAAATAGTGAAGCAGTTTCGCCATATCCGGTAGCCACAATCCATCTGCCCAGCCGAAGTTTGTTTAAAGCAAACCAGCCGACTGCCACAATGGTTCCAAAAATGATTGCCGGGATTGGCACCCCGAAGACCGTTCCTTGGGATAGATTCAGGAAGGAATCGGGATATTTCGATAGCGATCTATCCGTGCTTACTCCTTCCGCTAATCCCCTATAAACCGCTAATGTTGCAAGGGTCACAATGAGCGGATGAATCTTCATTTTAGCTACAAACCAGCCGTTGACTAATCCGAGGATACTGCCTGCGATAAGTGAGCCCGCGCAACACAAAATAATGTTCACATGCCTTTCAAAAAGAAGGCCCAGCGTTACCGCCGAAAAGGCGACCATCGAGCCTACCGATAAATCGATCCCTCCCGTCATTACAATCAAAAGCATTGGAACGGCAATCATTGCCGAGGCCCAAAAATCACTTGACAAAAATAGCTGAGACCTTATAGTTAAAAATCGAGGGTCAACAAAATAAGCCGCGGTCATTAACAAAATGAGCAGAATCAGCAAGGTGCCCTCCCGCGATTTAATAAAAGTTTTCATCTAACTTCTCTGCCCTTGCGATTAAGTTGGTCGCCCAAGACTGCTAGTAATATGAATGCACCTTGAATAGCTGGGTCCCAGTACGTAGCCGATTCTCCAAGTCGCATGAATATCAGCGCGGTGGACACTACTCCTAGTAGAGCCGTCGCAATTACAGTCCCAACTACGGTTCCTCGACCACCCCGAATAGACGTACCGCCTATAATAACTGCGGCTACCACGACAAGTTCGAACCCAGTCCCAAAAGAAGACTCAATGACTTGTAATTTTGTAGAGCTAAATAAAGCGGCGACGGCTGCGCTTAATCCGGTTAAAGTAAATAAAATCAGCTTAAATTTATTTCCATTTATCCCAATTAACGCGGCGATATCTGGGTTACTTCCTAATGCCTGCACCCGTGACCCAAACGCACTCCGCCGATTGATTGCAACCCCCACCAAAATCACAACAACTGCGGCAATTATCACGTAAGGGATCGAGAACAAGCTCCCTATTCCAAAAAGCCGAAGAACGTGAGGGATGGAAGTAATCCAGTTGCCCCCTAACGCCAATTCAGCGATGCCCCGAAAAAGGGCTAGTGTTCCAAGGGTAGCGATAATCGAGGGTATTTTTCCGTACGATACCAAAAGGCCGTTAAATAGTCCCCCGGCTGCGCCCGTTGCCAAACAAAGAACCACAGCCAAGCCTGGTGCGAGATGAAAGCGATTGGGCGAGGCCGCTAGCCCTAAAATCGCGGCCGAAAGTCCCATTAATGAGCCGACTGAAATATCGATTTCTCGGGCAAGTACCACGAAGGTCATCATCGTTCCCACAATCAGCGCGGGCGAAATATCAACCAGTACATCTCTAAGGTTGCCCAGCGAAAAGAAGCGTGGGTTAATGACCGATGCAAATACAAGCAGAAATAAGAGTAATATCCCTACCCCAAGCTCTCTGGAGATTTCTTTTTTCTTAGTTTCCTGCTCGTGGAACTCGCCCGGTATCGGCAGAGCAATCTTTAATATGGACGATTGAGAAATGTCTTCTTTGCAAAGCTCCTCAGCCAATCTTCCTTGCCGCATGACCCCAACTCTGTCAGCAAGTTCAGTCACTTCCGCAAGTTCGGATGAAATTAGCAAAATCGCAACTCCATCAGTGGCTAAATCTCGAACTAGCTGATGAATCTCGTATTTTGCGCCAACATCAACCCCCCTGGTAGGCTCGTCCAAAATCAAGATCCTGGGCTTTTCAGCAAGCCATTTTCCTAGCAGAACTTTCTGCTGGTTACCTCCAGATAAATTCGACGCAGACATTAAATCTGATTGCGTTTTGATCGAAAGCGAATTGATAAGTTCCCCGGCTAAACCTGATTCTGCCCTAGGTTTAATCGTCATGGGCTGGGATGGAGTCGCCACCATCATCAAATTTTCTCGAACGGAAAGTTGCAAGTGCAAACCTTCATGCTGCCTGTCCTCTGGCACAAGTCCTATGCCATGCTTGATCGCATTCTGCGGACTTGGAGCAGTATAATTGCCATCGATGAGAATCTCGCCTGAATCAAGCGAATCCAGTCCAAAAATTGCCCTGGCTACTTCCGATCTGCCTGCACCAATAAGACCAGCTAAAGCATAAATTTCACCAGATCGCACCTCGAACGAGATATTCTCAAAAGTGCCCTTTTGCGTGAGGCTATTTACTTTGAGGCGAATCTCGCTATCATTAAAATCCCATTGAGCGCGAATGTTTTGACTCGCTTCGATATGCCTGCCAATCATTGCTTGAACGATTTCCGGCGGAGAAGTGTCTGCAATTTCCTTTGTAAACACCAAATGACCATCCCTTAAAACCGTCACTCGGTCGGCTAAATCGAAAATTTCTTCGAGCCTATGGCTGACATAAAGGATAGCAACGCCATCCCTGCGCATTTTTTTAATAATTTCAAACAAGGCTTCCGATTCACGAGCAGAAAGGGACGCGGTTGGTTCGTCCAAAATCAAAAGTCGACAATTCGCGTCTAGCGCACGGGAGATCTCAAGCATTTGCCTTTGGGCAACACTTCGTTCTTCCATCTTCACATTCGGATTAAAATTTTCGCCAACTTTTGCAAGTGATGCAACCGTCCGTCGGTTCATTTCTTTGCGGTCTAGCCAAAGGCCTCCAACTTGTGTTGGTTCATGCATAAGTTGATGATTTTCGGTGCCAGTTAAATCTAAGAAAGTCATGGATTCCTGATGCACAATTGAAATGCCGATCTCCTCCGCTTGAGGAACTGAGCCGAACCTCAATTCCTTGTCAGCGACCATAACTGAACCTGAATCTGGCAAAATTACTCCGGAAAGGATGCGATTGAAAGTGGATTTACCCGCTCCATTTTCGCCGCATAACGCATGGATTTCCCCTGCATGAATCTCTAGGTCGATCGGCTGAAGGGCTTGGACGCCTCCGTAGGCTTTTGATATTCCCCTTACCTGCACAAGCGCGTCTTCTAGCGCGGTCATAAATGCTGGCCTCGATTAGATGGGCATATTTTCAAAGTTGCGTTTGACCCGTCAACCTTTATACCTATTGGGCAGACCAACTTTTTCAATACGTTATAAGCTACCGCCATCATTGAAAAATAATTAGGTAAGTTCTCACGTGTAATACTTAAAAAGTGCTCGCGTTGGTAGCTTTAGCCGTTTTTTTGCCTCATAAAATGATGCTCACTTCAAACGACCGTTCATCCAGTTTGTCTCAGAAATACGCCGCGCCGTCCCCGGCACAAATTGAATGGCAAAACTCTGAGATTGGAATGTTCGTACACATTGCCCCAAATACTTGGAATAACAAGGAAGGCGACGATCTCACCGTTCCGGTCTCTCAAATAAACCCCACCAAGCTGGATACCGATCAATGGGCCAAAACTGCAGTCGCAATGGGAGCGAAATACCTAATTTTTGTGGCTAAGCACCAAGGCGGCTTTTGCTGGTGGCAAACTGACACAACAAATTATTCGGTTAAATCGATTCCCTGGAAAAATGGCAAAGGGGATGTAATGGCAGATATAGCTACATCGTGTCGCAAGTACCACCTGAAGCTGGGCATTTATCTCTCGCCGCGTGACGAATACAATGGCGTGGATGTTGGCGGACAAACCAAAGATCCGGCAAAACAACAAAGTTACATCGCAACTTATAAAGAGCAACTCAAAGAATTGCTGACGCGTTACGGTCCAATTTTTGAAATTTGGTTCGATGGCAGCTTAAAATTTGATGTTTCCGACGTGGTCAACAAATACGATCCACATGCAATCCAATTTCAAGGTCCAAACGCAAACATCAGATGGGTGGGAAACGAAAGCGGCGTAGCTCCTGATCCATGCTGGAACGGCGCAGTTTACGACCCGAAAACTTGGGGTGATTTAACCTCCGCCGACGGAAACCCGGACGGAGACCGGTGGTTGCCCAACGAATGCGACGTGAGCATAATCCCGACTTGGTTTTGGAACGAAAAGGTTGGAAATCAACCTAAAACGTTAGGTCACTTGCTTAGTATTTATCAGCAGAGCGTTGGCCACGGATGTAATCTATTGCTCAATTGCCCGCCGGACCCCAGCGGACTAATCCCTGATTCCCAAGTGCAACGAGTTGCTGAATTTGGAAAGGCGATTAAGGAGCTGTATTCACATCCCATCATTACGTTGAACGGAAACCAAAACTCGCTCGAAACGATGTTCAAAAATTCGCGCGAAATCAAAAGTTTCGTCACTTGCGAAGATATTAAGCTCGGCGAAAGAGTGCGTGGCTATGATATTTATGGCAAGGTAGATGGTCAGTGGACCAAGCTCATCAGCGGCACTTCAATTGGTCATAAGAAAATTGATACGTTGGCTAAGCCAGTTGTATGTGAAGCAATTCGCTGGGAATGTACAAATTCGAGGGAAACTCCCCACATCATGCAGTTTGAAATATTGGGCTAGCCGACAAGTGGTCTTTGAAAATTCGACAACCTTTTACCACTCAATCCGGGCATAAAAAAAGAAAAGCCACTGAGGGCTCTTCTTTTTTGTAATTTATCCTCCAAAATATGGTGGCCGGTACGCGGGCTACCGGCCGGAGGAGGAAACACCCTCTGATTAAAGAGAATGTCTTTCGTGTTAACCGATAAGTTTTAGTACTGCCTGAGGAGCTTGGTTTGCCTGAGCTAGAACCGATACACCCGCAGACTGCAGTATTTGAAGCCGTGTGAAATTCGTCATTTCCTGGGCTACGTTCGTGTCCATGATGTCGGACATAGACGAGGTAAGGTTTTGATCTGCAATGTTCAAGCTATCCATGTTGGTTTGCAACACGTTCGATTGAAATGAACCAATCTGTCCTCGAGAACTGGTGACCTGAGTGATCGCCTGATCTATTACCTGCATCGCGTTTTGAGCACCGCTGAAGGTGCTGATATCGAGATTGCTAAGGTTTAGACCAGCAACCGCTCCCGTGCCGAGTTGGCTGGCGGCAAAGTTTCCAAGCGACAAAGCCGCAGTTTGACCCACATTACCGCCAATTTGGAATTGCGAGGTTCCAACTACAACTTGACCGATACCAGTTGCGGCGACAGTTGCGTTGCCCGCTTCTGTAAGCACGATTTCATTTCCAGCGGAATCTTGAAGGGTTAGACCGTTTGTTCCCTGTTGTCCTCCCGTAAACGCGACGGTAGTTGTACCGATAATCACGTTTGCAGTCGCATTGGTGCCAGTTGCCTGGGCATGACCTGCTTGTACAACTCCATTAGCATCGGAAATGTTAATTGTGCCTTCGCTTCCGAATTGGGTTGCAGACAAGGTAATTGCCCCGCCAACGGTGTAAGTAGCTTGAACACCGGTTTGATCCGAAGAAGTGTTAATTTCATTTAGTACGTCAGTGACAGTTGTTGCGCCAGTTGTGTTGAACGCGGCTCCATTGACTGTGAATGTGCCCGCTCCAACCAGCGTGCCAGCAGTTGCAAACGTCTTTGAAAGAGTTAGGGTAGCTTCACTAGCGGCCGCAGTTACGGTCATAGTCACCGCTGCGTTTGCATTCAGGGCCACTCCTCCAAACGTTCCACCGATGTTTAGAGCAGAAATATCTGCCGCATTTGTCGAGGAAGAAGTCACACCTGCCGAGCCATTCAACAGGTATTTGGTTCCAAATTGAGTTGTCTGAGAAATTCGAGTAATTGAAGACATGATTGACTGCAACTGCGATTGATCGGCCTGCACCTGAGCGGTCGAAGTGACCCCTGAGTTACTCGCTGCAACTGCCAGCCCACGAGCCGTGTTGAGAAGGTTATTTACCTCGTTTAAGGCTCCTTCAGCCGTCTTCGTATAGTTCATCGCATCCTGCGAGTTGCTAATCGCTTGCTGAATTCCCGTAATTTGTGCTTGGAACTGCTTGGCCACAATAAGACCAGCGGGATCGTCAGCTGCTGAGTTGATCCTTAGACCAGTGCTGAGTCGTTGTATAGACTGAGTAAGTTGATCCCCAGTATTGTCGAGATTGTACAGCGCATTCATTGCACTGGTGTTCGTATTGATCTGGAAAATTGACATTTTTCGTTTCCTCCGTGTGCGAAACTCGCATGGCGACCATCCATGGTCTGCGAAACTTCGAACAACACTATGTCTATTCCCTGTTAAACTTACTGGGTCACCTGGTAAAATTACCAGGTTTCAAGTATTTTTACGAGCTAGTGAAAGTACCGGGTAAATCTTCTTCAAAAGTCATGCAGTTTAGGGCTCGTTAGCCTAGCGTCAGCAGTAATGATTCGAATTTCCTAACGTTCGGCCGGGAGCACGATTCCTCGTTCAATAACTCGCTGGCAAGCTAAAAACACAAGCAAAGTGGGCAACGCGGCGAGAAGAGAGGCTGCCATCATTACGTGTTTTGGGGCAATTCCACTGAGTTGATAAATGAAAACCATAACCGTCCACATTCTTTGATCTTGAGCCACAAGAAAGGCATAAAGGAAGTTCCCATAGGCAGCAATGAATGTTATCAGAGCAAAGAATCCAAATACCGGCAAACTCAATGGAATTGCGATCTTGCGCATCATCAAGAGCTCCGGTGCACCGTCTAAAGCTCCTGCCTCAAAGAGTTCTTGGGGAAGCGAATCGAAGAATCCTTTTAGCAAGAAGATCATGTAGCCGCTTGCGGCTGCTGGTAATATTAATGCGGAGTATGTGTTCAAAAGCCCGAAACTTTTCAAAAGTAAAAAGTTGGGGATCATTGCAACTTCAGCCGGAAAAGCCATGGTCGCTAATAAGAAAATGAGTATTTTGGCGGATTGCCGCACGGGATATCTAGATAGGGCATAAGCGGCGAGGCCATTTACAAACAAAGTTGTGACAATCGCCAAGAAGCAATAAACTAAAGTTGTCCAAAAAGAGCCGCCGTTTAGCACCAGATAATAAAACACATAGCGGAAATCGCGGGTCGCGAATTCCCAGCGTAGCGACGCCACATGATGGCCCACGTATGAAATTTCAGCTGCTTGGGTTGGAAAAATCACAGACGATCCGGCAACAAGGGGATCTCCTTTAACTGCTTGATGATTGAATTTCAGCCACAGGGTCTCCGTGCTTTCGGCACTGTATCTCTTCGGGACCCCCGCGCTTCTAAACTCCGAAAGCAGGGCTCCGCTTTTCGGAACCGTAAGCTCTCCAAATCTTTTGCTGGAACCGGCAATATTGGATGGAACCGCCGAAAACGAATTGTGATATTTGCCTCTAATCCAATTCTGATAGATTAAACGCATCGTCACCGGTATCCGAAAATAGCTTGGTAATTCTTTTTTGAAGGTAAGCCAATCCCGATATTTTGGACCTAAAACCGGATTCCACAAAGGTCGCAACAGTTCTTCTGCTGGCGGGGAAACTGTTTCAAAGGCCAAATCTTCTTCTATGTAGATTTTATTTAGCGCGTCAATTGTTGGAAATTTGTGTTTAATCCAATTTTGATACCGTATGTTCAGTCTGGAAGTAACATCATTTGGTCCGTCTCGAAAACCCACGGAGTAATAATCCGGAGGCAGACTCATCAAAAATTTCGCGTAGTTGTTTAATAGTTGCGGGTTCGCGTTCGCGCCAGATCTGGTTGCGGCGATGGCATCTTGATCACCTGCATATTTATCGTCCACGAATTTATCGTTGAGAACCCCTACGCTCAGTAAATAGCTTGGAATAAGTTTGTTATCGTTTTGGTCTATCGAGCTTTTTAGACCAGTTGAACCCATGATTAGGAACGGGTAAATCGTGGTAACTGCGCCAAGACACAAGATTGCGTAGAGGAAAAACATGGCGATGCGCGCCCGAGGGCGACGTCTGCCAACTTCTCCGATTACCCCCATAGACTCAATCTTAGCATTTGAAGCTCTATTGGAGGCACCAGTAAGATGCCCCGCGCAAACCGGGCGCAAATCGCATATCAATTGCCCTCTAAATTTTGATAAAATCGCCTTTTTGACAATAAAAACTTGCATTTATTTAATTTCACAAAAAGATGGGTATAACTTTGATCAGCGTTGCAGTAACGTGTACTTTAAGGTCAATCAAGGGTTAGGTTTTGGAATCAATTGCAAATATCCAGGGATTAACGGTGAAATACGGGTCGTTCACCGCCCTTGACAACTTAACCGTGAACGTTCCCGCCGGGTGCATCGGATTGCTTGGACCCAATGGCGCGGGCAAGACCACTCTTCTCAAAACGGTCCTTGGGTTCGTGCAGCCTGCCAGCGGCACTGCAACTGTGCTAGGGCATTCCATCGAGACAGAAGGCAAGTTCATCCGACAGAAAATTGGACTAATGCCAGAGCAAGATTGCCACATTCCAGGAATGAGCGCAGTAAGATTTGTAGCGTATGCGGGCGAACTATCCGGAATGCCAAAAGCTCAAGCCCTGCGCCGTGCACACGAAGTTCTGGAATATTGTGGACTCGGCGAAGCTCGATATCGCCAGGTTGAGACTTACTCAACGGGCATGAAGCAACGCATCAAATTTGCCCAAGCATTAGTTCATGGCCCCAAGCTCCTGCTCCTTGATGAGCCTACAAACGGCCTGGATCCGAAAGGTCGAGATGACATGCTTGAACTTGTGCGCACTGTGTGTCACGACAAGGGCCTGAGCGCAATCGTCAGCTCTCACTTGTTGCCCGATGTCGAGCGCACTTGTGACCAGGTAATTGTTCTTATGAAGGGCACAGTTCGAGCCCAAGGCCTCATATCCGACTTGAAAAAGTTGCAAGGATTTCCGGTTGACGTGGAATTGCGAGAACCCAATCCAAATTTCACCACTGAAATTCTTCAAGCTGGTGTGAAGCTCATTTCCGCGAAATCAGCTAGTTTTAGGCTCCTCGTGCCAGGGAACGACCGCGAAATTTCAAAGACGGTACAAGCTTGTGCACGGAAGGCTGGAGCACAAGTCAGAGGTTTAAGCCGAGCCGAACGAACTTTAGAAGAAATCTTCCTCACCGCCGTTCAAGATCAAAACGATACATCACATATTAATCGGCCCATCGCAGACATCTCGCAAAGCCAGACCAACGAACCGCCCGTGATCACAGGTGAAAACTAAATGCCAAATTCGCCCATCGCCGACCTAAGTTATCGAAATTACGACGGCCCGATGTCTCCGCCTCATACTCGGTGGTGGCCGATTGCCAAAATGTCGATGCGGCTCGCAATCAAGTCAAAGGGATTTTGGATTTGGGCCACTTTAAGTAGTTATGCCTACCTCATATATATGGTGATTTTCTACTTCACGGATTCTACAGGCACAGCCAGTGGTAGATCAAACCCATATTTTACGATGCTCAAATGGCACGACACATTCGTTGCAAGTTTCACCCTGTCCCAACTTCTGCTCCTGATCGTCGCCCTGTTAATCGGGGCTGGCTCAATTGCCAATGACAATCGGTCTAACGCATTGCTCGTGTATTTAAGCAGGCCCGTTTCCAAACTGGATTATATCTTTGGCAAGTGGCTGGGAATTGCAATTCCGATCGCTGCGATTGTTTTTGTGCCAATGCTCACTTATTATGGGTATTGCGCAATGAGCTACGCAAAATACGGATTCTTCAGTCAAGACCACTGGATAATAGTGAAAATATTCCTGATCCCGATATGCGCAGGCATCGTTCATGCCAGCTTATCAATCGGGATATCCAGCATGTTTAACCAAGGAAGAATCGCGGGCGCGACCTACGCAGCGGTGTACTTCATCGGATATTTTTTCACAGTGCTCGTAGGTCAACTTTATATAGGCGTGACCGGTATTGGACCAAATCAATTTCTGAAGAATTTGTTCTACTGCTCGCCGGACGGATTGCAAGTGGGCCTCGCAAAGGTAATCGCAGGCACTAACGGATCGGAGGCATTTACGGGCTTCACGAGGCATATTGTGCCTCGCCCGGATCCCTGGTTCATCATTTTGCTTCTAATTGTAGTGATCCTATTTGGGTTCGGGGTAGCTTGGAACAGGATTCGTCCAGTGGAGATAGTGAGCCGATGATCGAGCTAACTCAAGTATCCCGCTGGTACGGAGAAATAATTGGCGTAAACGACATAACATGCTCCATAAAGCCAGGATTAACGGCTTTACTTGGTCAAAACGGCGCCGGGAAAAGCACATTACTGAGACTCATTACGGGTCAACTGCGCCCCACCACCGGCGATCTGCAAGTTTTTGGAGAGGCACCATTTGCCAACCCGAACGTTTATCAAAAACTTGGATACTGTCCTGAAATCGATAATTTTTATGAGCACAACAGTGGTCGCGAATTTATTCGCTACCTTGCCGATATATCTGGCTTGAACAAATCCGAAGCGAAATCCAGAACCGAAGAAGTAATGACATCGGTAGGGATGACCAGCTATGCAGATCGACTAATCGCGGGCTATTCCAAAGGCATGAGACAGCGAGTGAAGCTGGCCCAAGCAATGCTTCTTAATCCACAAGCCATTCTTCTCGATGAACCTCTGAACGGTTTAGACCCGGTGGCGAGACGTGAATTTATCGATTTGCTCCATGACCTTGCCAACGAAGGAAAAACAATCATTGTGAGTTCGCACATTCTCTATGAAGTGGAATCGATGACCGAATCGCTTCTGCTTTTGCATCGCGGGCGCCTCCTTGCTGAAGGTGATTTAAGGGTCATTCGCTCCCTGATTGACAAGCATCCGCATAAAGTAAGGGTGGAATCGGAAGATTTACGCCTCACCGCCTCAAAACTTGCGGCGTTGCCAAATATTTTATCGCTCGCTATTAACGAAAAATTTGGGTATTTGGAAGCCGAAGTACATGAGCCCGACGCCTTTTACGACTACATCGCCAAAGTGACGCTAGATGAGGGGCTGCCCATTATCGGATTTTCATCACCCGACAACAACCTCGAAGCAGTATTCGGCTACCTAGTGGGCGAGCAATGATTCAAGCCGCCTATCTTAAAAGTTTGAAGGAAGGCTTCCGATTTAATCGGCTCATTATCTGGGTACTGCTCGCATTGGGAGGCGCCGGAGTTGGTCTTATGTGGGTGGATTACTCGAATAAAGGCTCTCTTCAAGATGCCTATTCTCAGGTTGCCAGCTTCATGGTATTTCGGTTGCTTGCTCTTGCCTCTGTAATCATTTCAAGCACCGTCATCAGCGCAGATGTAGAGCAAAAGACAATCGTTTATTTGCTCACGCGGCCGATTCCCCGCTGGAATTTGCTGCTTGGCAGGTATCTTGGCTCGGTCACGATCGTTGCCTTTTTCGGAATTCTCTTTGCAATATTTACCTCACTTGGAGTTTATAAGGGCGAATTTCTCCATAATCCCAGCTTATGGCCCACATGCCTAGCAGCAATTTTAGGAGCCTTTGCTTACGGGGCTCTATTTGTTTTTTTCAGCTTAATCTTAAACAAATCCATACTGGTTGGTCTCTTGTTTGCATTTGGTTGGGAGACGGCGATTCCAAACTTGCCGGGCGATAGTTTTTGGTTTTCAATATATACCCACCTCGGCACTGTCTCCCGGATGGGAGTGAAAGTTGAAAATGCGCCGGACGCCTCGTTAATCGGAGCCACCGTGAATGCTAATACGCTTACTTTGTCCGATTCAGTTCTGGTACTTATCATTTCGACTTTGGTTCTAGTTGGGCTAAGCCTCGTGTGGTTTTCGTTTTTCGAATATGTTCCACGAGAAGATGCCGGCTGACCGCTAGATATTTAATATGTTTACCGGACTCATCGAAACGGTCGGCTGGATTGAGTCTATTTCGGCAGACCTTAAGATTAAATTTCTGCCGGATTCTTGGATTGATCCATTACAAATTGGGGAAAGCATTGCGGTAAATGGATGTTGCCTAACCGCGGTCAAGGCAACCGATGACACTTTTTCCGCAGATCTCAGCGAGGAAACATTGCTCCGAACCAGCTTTCGCGGTTTGAAAGTACCAGCTAAAGTTAATTTGGAACGTGCAATGAAGGTTAACGATAGGTTTGGCGGCCATATTGTCCAGGGTCATGTGGATGGCACCGGCGCATTAATCGACGTGGAAGAATTGGAAGCATCTCGAAAACTAATTTTCGAGATTCCATCAGCTTTGAGCAAATATCTTGTCGATAAGTGTTCAATCGCGATCGAAGGAATTTCGCTCACCGTGGTTGAGCCCTTAGACAATAAATTCGCGGTTTGGATTATTCCCCACACATGGGAATTCACAAATCTGCATGACAAGCAAATCGGCGATCCCGTAAATATGGAAATAGACTTAATCGCCCGGTACGTTGAAAAGCTAGTTGCTAAATAACTTGCGCATCTGGATCTACGCCGCTGTCCCGCTCTTTGGTGAACTAGCAGTTTAGAGTCCACCACCCCGCTGGCGGACGGGAATTTTTTGAACGCACCGAGCAACCTGTAAAACTACCCCGTTATTAAGGCTTTAGCGCGTTAATTCCTTTTGGCAAGCCAAGGGCGGTGTTAAGGTCATAAGGAGGCAACTTGATATTTCTGAATGTGCTGGCAGTAGCATCTTTCCATACCCGTTTATCTGGATTGACGCCGCCTTCGTCCTGCCAATAGACGTAATGAACTTCTAGATTATCCTGGCGGCGGAGTTCGTGAATTGCTTCCTTTACGTCCCCTGTTGCGGCTTTTTCAGCTAAATCGAATTCGGTGAAGGCGGATTTATCCTGGTGTACCATATGCAGAGTTTCAGCATATTGCCACAAAATTACCGGGTTGGGCCAAAGCTGAGCCGCAATTTTCAAGTAAGCGATGTCGGTTGGATAACTTTCGGTATAAATGGCTCGCTGCCCAACAATAAAATAGGCAATTGCTCTAGCCTGGTTAAAAGTTGGGTTTGAAAGCTTCGGGGAATATAGAGGGGTAGGCGGATTGGGATGGGTACCTTCCCAGACCATTTGATTGCGACTTGCACTGCCTTGCCATTTTTCCGGGTAATCCTGCATATCAAAGTCCTGCTTGAACGGCCAGGATGGTGGTCCAATCATACTGCCAGCCATCATTACCGCGATGTAAGCTCTTTTTGCCTCGGGATAATCACCTCCAACCATGCAAAGATCGCCATAGTGGCAAACCGCCCCATTTGGTGCTCTATTTAGGCTCTTGCCGAATGCATGTTTGAAGTAAGGCAATGCCTGACGTAAATGACCCGTTTTCTCGTAGCTAGAACCTACGAGCCAGGTCACGTTCCCAAGGCTCTCGGGTCGCAATCCAGGAATTTTCCCCGATTTAGCTTCCAAATATTTCTTGATCACATAATTATAATCTTTGACTTTATATTTAGCCTCGCAGTCAACAACGAACGGATCTGGAGGAATACTAGCTTTATTAATATTCGATTTCTGAACTGTCGTTAGGGATGAGCTGGGGGACGTCTGTATTAGTGATTGAATGCCGCAACCAGCCATCATTTGAGCGGTGATCAGAATTAGAATTTTGCTTAAAGATTTCATTTTTTTCTTATTAAGTTACGTTAACAGTCCAGAGAAAATTTAAGAACGGCTCTGCATCCGAAGTACCAGAAAGCGCACTTGGCACTGGAACGTTCCAAAACTGGTTAGAGTTACCGTCTTTACTGACCCAACTTTGGTTAATGTCCCAGCTCCAATTTAAGCCTCTGACCGGTATGTCGTCGTTGCCGGATGCCCCTGCATTAAAAACAAGAAAATGCTCGAAGCTTTCGTACGAGGTTACATAGCCTGGGTAGCCCATGTAGAAACTAAAGTAGCCTGGCGTGTCGTATGTAAGGTCGAGTGACTTCGCCGAGTCGGAGCGCGATAAGTGCCTCTATCGACGGGCGGCCGACTAAACCAAAATCCCCCTTTCGGACAAATCGCAGAATGGAGCCACCGGAGACCCCCAACAATCTATTGCAGACGACCTATCTCAATAGTGCCAATCTACATTGAGTGCTTTCTTAGCATGAGCCTCAATGTATTCCCGACGAGGCTCAACTTTATCACCCATCAACCGGCTAAACATCTGCTCAATTTCCATCTCAAATTCTGGGTCAAGGATAACTTGCAAAAGTTTTCGATTTGCCTGATTCATCGTTGTTTCCTCAAGTTCATCCGCATTCATTTCTCCCAAACCCTTAAACCGAGTGACGCTAAATTTTTGCCGTTTCAAGCCTTTGATAATTTCATCTCGCTCTGTTTCAGTCATCGCGTAATGACGCTCGCTTGCCCCAACTTTAACCACGAATAACGGCGGCTGAGCTAGATAAATATGACCAGCAGCCACCAAGGGTTTCATATATCGATAAAAGAATGTGAGAAGAAGCGTTCGAATATGCTCGCCATCAACATCCGCATCCGTCATGATGATCACTTTGTGATATCGCAGTTTTGAAAGATCAAATTGAATTTCTCGATCTCTCGGATCTTTGTCTTTTTTGGCACTTTTCAAGTGGGAGAGCCCATTTGTTGGCTCGCTTATCTCAAATTCAAATTCTTCCTCAACTTTCTCAGGGGCGATTTTGCCCAAAGTTAAATCGATCCCAATACCTAATGCCCGAATTAACGATTGAATTTCAGTATTGTCAAGAGCCCTGTCCAGGCGCGCTCGTTCAACGTTAAGAATTTTGCCTTTGAGCGGCAGCACCGCTTGGGTAATCCTATCTCTGGCTCCTTTAGCCGAGCCGCCGGCTGAGTCACCTTCAACCACGTAGATTTCGCAGTCTTCTGCTTTTTTGCTCACGCAATCTTGCAATTTACCAGGAAGCCCGAACGAATCCATCGTACCGCTACGCCGAATATTTTCAGCTGCTTTTCTAGCCGCTTCGCGCACTCTTTGAGCCAAAATCGCTTTATCGATTATGCGCTTTGCAATTGCAGGATGCTCCTCAAAATAAGTATTTAATCCGTCTCCTACCAAGGAGTTAGTGATGCCTTGAACTTCAGGCGTTACCAGCTTAACCTTATCCTGGGAATTATAAGAAGGATTCGCCAGCCGCAAACTAATAACCGCAGTTAGACCCTCGCTCACGTCATCAGATGTAAAATTTATATCCTTTTCTTTGAGCATGTTCATGCGCCGAGCATAGGCATTGATAACCCTCGTCACGGCTGCATTAAAACCAGATACATGTGTTCCGCCATCTGGATTGTGAATATTGTTGCTGAAGGCAAGCAGAGTGGTACTTAGTCCATCGGTATATTGCAGTGCAACTTCAATTTCCGAGCCCTCCTTTTCCCTCTTAAAATAAATAACCGGATGAAGATCGCCGCGGCTAACATTTAAATCCTCGACCAATTGAGGTATGCCGCGTTGATAAAAAAAGGTTTCTGATTCGTCAGGCTCTTGCTCATCGATGAAAATAAATTTAACTCTTGGATTCAAATATGCAAGTTCTCGCATCCTGAGTTTGAACAACGAAACATCGTATTCGGTCTCGGTAAGAATCGAGTTATCAGCGAACCAATGAATAGTCGTCCCGGTTTCATCTGATTTACCGATTTCGGCAACCGGAGCAACTGGAATTCCTTTTTCAAAACGCTGTTCCCAGATTTTCCCTGAACGGCGAACCGTTGCCACGAGCCAAGAAGAAAGAGCATTGGTGCAACTGACTCCGACTCCATGCAGACCACCAGAGGTTTTATAACTTCCTTTCCCTTCGTTATCGAATTTACCGCCAGCATGCAATACCGTCATAACAACCTGAAGCGCGCTTACTCCCATCTTAGGATGCATATCCACCGGGATCCCGCGACCATTATCAATAACTTCAACTGAGTTGTCGGCAAAAATTGTAACTTTAATTTCACTGCAGTATCCAGCCAATGCTTCGTCTACCGAGTTATCGATGACTTCGCGAAACATCTGGTGAAGCCCCCGTTTTCCGTTATCTCCAACGTACATCCCGGGACGCTTTCGAACCGCCTCGAGTCCCTCTAGAACCTGGATTTGGTCTGCATTATAATCGCCAGTTACTTTGCTAAGAATTTCGTCAATATGCTGGGTTTGATCATCGGCAGAATTGGGCTGGTTTGCTGGGTTTTGATCGTCGTTGGGAATGTTTTGGTTGACCATAGGGAGGCTCGCGGAACACTTGCGAGTACCTACTATTATACCCGATTTATTAACTTTACAGGTTCAATTCTGACCAACCTGGCACCTCAAAATCTGGCGAAATATCAAACCTGTTTGAAGTTCTGAGAAAGCCCCCAGTGAAGGTTTTTAAAATCAAAAATCAAGAGACGATTACTCAACTTCGCAGAGGTACTTTTCCTCGCTTTTTAGCACGTAGCCAAAGCCTCTCACGGTGTGGATGAGCTTAACTCCATGACCGTCATCAATTTTTTTGCGCAAGGAACCAATGAACACGTCGACTGTGTTTGAAAAAACGTCCTGATTTCCCCAAATTCGAGTTTGAATCATTTCGCGGGACAATACCCTCCCTTGTCGAGTTGCTAAAGCTTCCAGAAGTTCGTACTCGCGGCGGCTCAAAGTGAGAGGATTGCCCGAGCGAGTTACCTCGAACGTATTCGTATCAATTTCAAGATCTTCGATCGTGATTTTTCTAACATGATGAACTTTATCCCTCCGAATTAGCGCATGAAGCCGCGCCACTAACTCGCGAAAATCAAATGGCTTCGCCAAATAATCATCAGCTCCCATTTCTAGACCTCGCACTTTGTCCTCCACTGAATCGTGAGCAGCAATCATCATGATTGGTGTTGTCACTCTGTTTTCCTGGAGATATCGACAAATTTCCATGCCTGATTGATGAGGCGTCGTTAAATCCAATATAATTGCAGCAAACGACTCTGAAGCTGCAATTTCAAGCCCCGAATCATAATTGATCGCTACCGACGGGCAAAACCCATGCTCAATTAAACCATCATGAAGGTGCCCGGACACCCCAATGGCATCTTCGACTATCAGAATCCTTTGCGACATAATCTCTCTAAATTAAAGCGACCCAGCATTATTCGTAATTGAAGTAGTTGAGCACACTTGTTGTTTCAAAAACTCTCCGAAGATCATCTACGTTCGAACTTGTGGCTCATGAATGAGTCTTCATTTAATTGACGTCGAATAGTTGCCAAAGTGCAATAAGATTTAAAGGGGAAACGACCAGAGTGCGTGTATTCTTCGGCCAATGTACGCATTAGTAGGAGCAGTTGCTCCTCCGAACCTACGACAACTCAAAATAGTCCCCGATGTTCGGCAGCCCAAATCCAATAAACTCACCAAAAAGCCATCGCGATTTGCAATTTCTCTGGTATTTTCATCTAATTTTCATGTTGCCGGCATTAAATAGAAATGTAAACCATAAATCGGTAGTTCGGCGCGGTGAAATTCCAAGCCACCGACGGGTTTCGATAGCTTCGGAGAAAACTAAAATGAAAAACAAAATGTGGATGATAGCCGTTTCGGCTTCCCTACTCGGATTGAGCATGGCAGGTATGGCTGCAACTCAATATGGAGGTGGACAATCATCCGGCCAAAATTCGAGACAACATAGGGGCATGCAAGGCCCAAATATGATGCGACACATGCATGTGTATGCATCTGATTTTAACATTGGATACCTAAAGCACAATTTGATGCTTACTGATTCTGAAGTGAGCACGATCAGAGCGGCAGATAAAAAATGCATGGATGACATGCGAGCTATGATGCGCAATCGTGGAAACAACATGCCGCCGCCACCAGGTGACGAAGATGGAACTCCACCACCTCCAGGCGGAACGGATAACGGAAATCCACCCCCAGGCGACATGGACAATGGAGGCGTGCAGGGTCAGCCAGGAATGGCCGATCCCCCAATGGGTTCTCAAAATTACAGGATGAAAATGATGGAACAATGCAAGCAGACTGCTGACGCATCAATCCGTTCGTCTTTAACTGAGGATCAAAATGTGATGCTGTCGAAACTTATCGGTCAAGCTGAAAAGTTGCAAAGACTTGGCATCCCCGCTGGTGCCCTTGGTCCAGTGGATCTAAACGGCGATCAAATTATCAAACTGATTGCAATTAGCGATAACTCCTCTGACATGGAAATTCAGCATAAAGATGCGATGATGATCTTAAGTGCAGATCAGCAAGATGCGCTCCACAAGTTCATGCAAGATCACAGGATGGGTCGGCCAGGGATGGGCGGACCTCCTCCAGGTAGCCGGATGGGTCCTCCTCCGGGCGCACCACCTCCTGGCAACTTGGGTCAGACCCCTCCCAGCGCACCTCCTGGCTAAACTAGGTTGATTGCACAACAAAGTTAATCTGCATTAGTTGAGGATCATTTGATCCTCAACTTTTTTATGACTGGGTCCCCCCAACTTCTCCAATTGAGCGAACCAAATAGCAAACCGCACAGATGACCTAAAATACTAGTGGTGACTTATTCGATTGCATCGTTTTACAAATTCGTCAGGTTGACAAACCTTGATGATCGGAAATTGTCACTTCACAATCAAGCCGAAAACCTTGATTTGAAAGGAACGATTCTTCTTGCCGAGGAAGGAATCAATGCCATGATATCGGGATCTCCGGATTTAGTAACCTCTTTTCTTGTTGCTCTTCAAAGCCAAACGGAATTTGCTGATCTAGCCGTTAAAACCGCGCTCACCGAGATTCCCCCTTTTCAAAAGCTAAAGATAAAAGTCAAAAAGGAAATAATTAGCTTCAAAGAGCCGTGCAATCCCGCTGAAATTGCTGGCACCCACGTTCTCGCAAAGGATTGGAACAAATTGCTAAGCGATCCAGAAGTTACGGTTATCGACGTGCGCAATCATTACGAAGTAAGCGAAGGCATGTTTCCGGGTGCCAAAAACCCGAACCTTAAGTCCTTTTCCGCATTTCGATCCTTTGCCCGAGAAAATTTAAACCCAAGCAAAAACAGGAAAATCGCAATGTACTGCACCGGCGGCATCCGCTGCGAAAAAGCCAGCAGTTATCTGCTCAGTCTTGGATTTGAGCAAGTTATGCAACTAGAAGGCGGAATCATTCGATACCTGCAAGATATTCCTCCAAGTGAAAACAAATTTTGCGGAAGGAATTTTGTATTCGACGAACGCGGCACCGCGTCGTAAAATAGATCTCCTAGTTTGATGCCCGCAAGGCTAAGTTCCAAGCCGTCGGAGGAGTGCCCAAAGGGCGGTTGGTTTCCTTAAAATTGCTTGCCGCGCAACTCCTAAGCTTCGGACGCCACCTAAGTGCGGGGCGGTTGCCAGCGACACTCTACAATAGCCGCTTCCCACCACCCCGTCTTCACGTTGCGAATCCAGCCCTCCGCGGGGGGCGGATTAATCAGTTGGTCAAAAGTTCGGCGAAGTCAGTTTGGATTGTGAACGGCACGTTTCCGAACCGTGGATTTTCAACCGCGCGAGTCAACATTTGCACATCTCCCGACGCACTAACATAGCTCGCAAAATTAGGCACTGAAAAGGTCATTTTTCTGTCGGTTTGATTCATAGCCGCCGAGCCGATTATATTATAAGTCCCCGTTGAATAGTTGTATAGGTAAACAAAATCAGTTGTGAATTTGCTGCCATTTGCATAAAGTTCAATCGCAAGCGAGTTGAGCGAAGAAGGAGGTCCACTCAAAGTAAAGTTCATAACAGAGCCCGCCACTTGACCTAAACGGCCAAGGGGAACCGAAGACAATGAGTAGTAAATTTGATCTACCGCATCTAAATCGCCTACTCCTCCAACCGCGTCTTTTCCTTGATTCTGATAGATGCTCACCGACGTTGGGAAAGTAGAGGTACCTGACACCCCCGACCCAAATGCCGCCGCAAAGGCTCCGAAATTGATTGCTCCCCATCCAGTTACCGTATCCCAACCCGGAGTGCAATCTGAAGAATTCCCATTCGGCAATGTGCCGTTATTGCCTGAGGTCACATCATACCAAATGTTCGCATTTCCATTTTGACCGTAGATCACATCCTGAACCCGTCCAAGGCGTCGATTCCCGGCTCCATTTACGGGCAAGGTTCCGAGCTGAATCATTTTTTGCTCTGCAGTTGCAAGACCTCCAGAAAACATTGGAGAAGCGAAGCTCGTTCCCTCATAGCCGTCATTGAGCGTTCCATTAAGGAAAAAGTAATAGGCTCCAGATCCGTTTGGACCAGCCGCATTAGCAGAAACATCGGGCACCAAGCGATAGTTTACGTTCGTGGGAACGCCCTTTCCTTTTTGATATGCAGGAAGCACATTAAAAGGCACATTGTCCAGAGCCCAGCCGCCTCCGCTTCCATCCCAGCCAACTTCCGAACTCCGATTTCCAGCTGAATCAGTAACCGCGATCGTTCCGCCTACTATCAACACCTCAGGATCATAGTCAGAATAGGCGTAAGATAGCTCGCTCGCCGTCCCACTGTCGCCGGAGGCCGCCATATAGGTTATGCCCTGAGCCGACATTTCCACGTGAACATTATGGCAAGCAGTCGCTTGTCCTTCATCACCGGAAAAGTCCCATCCGTAGCTTTCACTAACCGTGTCAACTTTGTTGTCACTTTGCTCAGCAGTTAGGACATCGATTAGATCTCCTCCGCCATCGTAAATTCGCAGATTACAATCCGGCGCGGTGCTCAAAACCATTTGAATGTCAATGTCACCTTCGGCACCAGGAGTACCAGTGCCGGATCCACCATCCACCGTTTCAACCGTTATGTTCGATCCCGCGCCGCCCGGAGGGGCTGGCAGATTATATTGAGTGTAGAAAAGGGGCACGTTTGAAAGCCTAAATCCATCCCAGTTTGAAATGGCGCAAGTTCTACCTTGGCCGCTTAATCCTGCTGAAAATAGCGGTTGCAAACCATAGAGCTTCTGAGTCTGAGCTGGATTCAAGATTTGGGGTCTTGGCTTGATAAATGTATTTAAGCCGCCTACAAATTGAACTTGATTTGCAAACTCGACCGGTAATTGGAGTGGCTTATCAAAGGCGACGAAATCATGATTTCCATATTCATTTGGATTTATGGCCTGAAAATGATCAATGCTTGTTCCAAACGCTTTGTCCACCATTGCAACCGTTGCGTGACCATCTACGTGAAGATTGTCTTTGTCAACCACGGTGACGTGGAAACCATTGCTTTCTAGATAAGTCTCAACTTGACTTACTTTTTGAGGGGATTGACCAAACCGTTCCCCGATCTGCTCAGGGGTAATGTACTGGTGAAATGACGGACTCTTTGGGTTGTTCACAGAATCATCAAATGCCTGCAAAGCGGGCATGTTCGGAACTTCCAGGTTCATTGAAACATAAAGAACCTTTGATGGGTCAGCCGGACCGAGGTTAATTGATCTCGAAACAATACCAGGGATTTTTTGCGATATCGTTTGCATTCTGCCGGAAAGCACCGGGCTAGCAAAGGCACTCGAAAGGCTTACAAGCGAAAGCGCAACTCCAAGAGAGCCAATTGCGCCCATTCGCGAAATCGCGCAGAAGCTGCTTTTCGGAGATTTAAGTAGGAGGAAGGACGAGAAAGTAGGATTCATAATAATGCTTGTTTCAGAGGTACTTAGAGTACTCACCTATTATATCATAAAATTACCGATTTTTCCAAGTTTTTATTGGAAAAGTCGATGATTTTTTGAGAAATTCTGATCACTTCGAAGGCGAGTATTTAAAAAAACCATATACCTTGAGTTATGAAGAGTGCGTGGAGGGCGATTTTGGCTGGGGTTTTGAGCCGACCAACTATCTCATTTGTGGGGCAAATACCTCCTGGCGATGAGCATTTGGTGTTCATGCTTTGGCTAAAGATATGTTCCGGGCAAAGCCGATCCACAAAAGTAAAACCAATTTCGCGCATTCCATTAGAACGACTATTATGTGGAGATAAGATCCGGACGACTTGGCTCCGGAAATTTCAAGAACCGTTAATCGGTCCAATGCGGGCATTACGAATAGCCATTCGATCGAAAAAAGTACCACGGCTACCCAGCATTGCCATCGATACCTGCCTGATCTAAACATACTAAAGATGATCGCAAGCGCGAGCAGGCTCTCGATAATTCCCACCGACCTAAAAGTGGCGCGGCCAACTTCTAGCGCTACCGGCAAACTAAGATCGGGAGCAAGGAACTTGGCAGATGTGGCGATAAAGCTACACCCGATAACAATTCCGGCCCAAAGAAGGGCAATTCTGCTAACCGGAGTTAGATCGTTTTTCAAAATCGCTCGCCGAACATAGCCGACGAAAGTCTCACCGCCATGACGTTTGCCAGGTCCATGAAGTGAGCTTTGGCTTCCGGAGTTGGCGAAATCTCATCCAAAGTCTCTTCAAACAAAGCTAGCCAAATACCAAAATGCTCGGGGCGGCCCGTTTTCAACGCTCGATGTACCACCATAGGTTTGCCTTTATAATCGCCAGTTCGCAATGCCATCGATGCCCAAAATTTCTTCATTCTCAGGAGATGCTCCGGCCAATTGTCTTGGATCACATCATCAAATATGGGACCCAATATCGGATCTCCCCGAACTTTGAGATAAAAATCATCGACCAGACGAGATATGAATTCTTCGTCAATGCCTTTTTGGCGCGCTTCATCTTGCAGGTTTTCGCGCAGCTCTAATGCAGTTTGATACGCCTCGCGGGTGTTCATGCCGAGATCACTCGGAGAACAATCTCCAACCCTTTTCGCTGTCCGATTAGATCCGCCAAAGTCGCAGAGTCCAAGACTGAAAAGTAAGCCTTAGTCGCAGTTTCCAATAATCGAGGAAGTTGGCAATGTGCCGAAATCGGGCAGGCAGACGGTCCTTTGCGCATACATTCCACCATCTGACACGATTCCAGACGCCGGACAACATCACCTACCAGGATATTGCGAGGCTCATCGGCTAGTTTGAAACCTCCAGATCTGCCACGGCAAGAGCGGATCAGACCAGCTTTCGAAAGTGCCCTAGCAACCTTCATCATATGGTCGGCACTCGCCCCATAAGCGGTTGCGATTTCTTTTACCGAAGCCGCTCTTGGCATCTGAAGAGCCGCGTAGATGAGAAATCGCAACCCATAATCCGTGTGCATCGTAAGTCTCATAATACTGGTATTAAATTTACCACATTTTAAGCGCCGCCAACGACGTCTGATATGTTGTTTCCAAGAAATCCTGTCCCCCAATCCACAGTTAGGAGTAGCCACTAAGCTCCAAGTTTCGCGCTTCAATCCTCATCCGGACGTGAATCCGGATGCAACGAGCCAGGAAAAAGCCGGCTTCGAGCTTGAGGCGATGTTTCAATCCTCATCCGGACGTGAATCCGGATGCAACACCGAGCCGCTTGCGCCGATTGCCCGCAGGTAGTTTCAATCCTCATCCGGACGTGAATCCGGATGCAACCAAGTGCCGGAAAATCCTCAATAAGATGGTCATTTGTTTCAATCCTCATCCGGACGTGAATCCGGATGCAACACGCATTGCAAGAGCTTTTGAAATACAGAAACGAGTTTCAATCCTCATCCGGACGTGAATCCGGATGCAACAGTTCCAGTTTGGTTCTATCACCTGCGCATTTTAGGTTTCAATCCTCATCCGGACGTGAATCCGGATGCAACCCGAGGGCTTTCAATCTGGCAGCGT
>Ga0207933_1000145_pt1 | contig 72704 bp, 63 predicted proteins | sample NGESurdeep092012_4_FD_184488 | JGI IMG/M metagenome (GOLD analysis project Ga0207933, IMG submission 184488) | Arctic peat soil microbial communities from Barrow, Alaska - NGEE Surface sample F53-3 deep-092012 (SPAdes) | ecosystem: Environmental > Terrestrial > Soil > Wetlands > Peat ...
TTCCCATGCAATATTGGGGACCGATTTTGTTGGTTTGTGCTGCAATTTTGTTTGCCGTTGAATTCATACATTGAATTACGAAACCCGAAGCCACGCTTGCTTTCCTTCCGTCGCCACTCCATGCTAGAATACATTTTTGACTCCCGCACAGCGGACGTTTTTGAAACATGAGCAGCATTTCCGACATTGATCTGGATCTGGAAAAACTTTTTCAGCCCGCCTGGGCGCAGGAAAAGCCGGCGGGCAACCGCTTTGAACGATTCACCGGCAACGAAGGCGCGAAGCCTGAACGTCGTTTCAACGACAAACCCGGTGAACGCCGCGCCCCACGCCGCGATTCCGGCGGCGGCGAACGTCGCGGTGGTGGCGACCGTCCGCGTTCCGGCCCGAAATTCGGCGGCGGCAAAGGAAGCTTTCGCCGCGATGACCGAAGCGAACGTCGCGAGCGTCCCGAACCGCCGCCGCCGTTGCCGGAAATCTCCGTCACATTTATTCCCGGCGAAAATGGCGTCGAGTCGCTCGCGCGCCAGATCAAGATGACTGGGCGTTGTTATCCGCTGTTCCAGATTGCCCAGCTCGTCTTGGACAAGCCGGAGCGTTATTCCGTCCAGCTCGCGGTGAAGAAAAAATCCGACGGCGCAATCGCACAGCAACTTTTTGTATGCGCGCTTGACGACACGCCGTGGCTTTCGGAGGACGAAGCCGTCGCGCACGTTCTCAAGAATCATTTCGCCACTTTTTATCTGGCCGAGCGCACGGCCACCGAGCCGCCCAAGGGCACCTACACGTTTGTCGCGCAGTGCGGCATGAGCGGCGCGATTCTTGGCCCGCCGAATTATCACGATTACCAGAACCAGTTGCGCAAGCTGCACGCGGAAAAGTTTTCACGGATGCCGTTCGATGCTTTCAAGTCGCGCGTGAAAATCGTGAAGGACGAGGCCGTCGTCAAAAAGTGGACCGAGGAACAGAGTTTCAAGACCGAATACAATTGCCTCAACGTGCCGGAGGCGCTCAAGCTGGCGACGCTCGAAGAAGTGGAGAAACATTTCCGCGCCACGCACAAGGATTCCATCATCAAGCCGGTCGAGTCGCACGCGGTTGCGGGCGTGCCGAGCCGCAGTTTGAGAAGCGGCGGCTTGCAGCGGCTTGTCCGCCAGGAATGGGAGCAGCAAAAATATTTTCCGCTGACCGTCGCGACGAGGTTGAGCCAGCAGTTCGCATCGCACGGCCTGCAGTTTTTCAAGGTCAACAAGACCGTTACGCACGTCGCCGTCGCGCGCCCGCAATTTCTCGATCTCGCGACGACGCCGGTTTCCGAAAGCATCAAGCGCATCGTCGAATTCATCAACGCGCATCCGAAATGCACGCGGCGGAAATTGATCGAGACGCTCGCGCCGTCGCCTGCGGTGATCGAAGTGAAGCCGGAAGAACAAGAATCCGCCGAGCCGACGCCGGAACAGACCGCGATCATCGCCGATTTGCACTGGCTCGTGCATCAGGGACACGTTTTGGAATTTGCCGACGGCAAATTGGACACGGCCAAAAAGCCGCTGCCCAAGCCGCCGAAACCTGAAAAGAAAAAAGACAAGCCGGCGAACGAAGTTGCCGCGACAACTGAAATTGCGCCGCAGCCTGAAGTTGCAATTGAACCGGCGGCTGAAAATTCAATTTTGACTGAAGCAGAAATTCCCGCGCCAGAAACTTCGTCGCCGTCCTAGAACGCTCCTCAATCGCGTCCTTTGGCAGAACAGCCGCGCTTTGTTGCTCCTCAATCTCAAACTCTCGCGGCCTTAACGCGCCTCATCGCCTTTCACTCGCGCCTACCCGCACCTCGATTGCATGGCCTCGCGCCTCAACCGCGCCTTGACGCGGAAGCATTGCATAATCTCGCGTTTCTACACGCTGTTCACATTATCAATGATTTATGCCTTTTTTGAATAAAATCCGCTTGCAAAATACTTTCAGAGGATTAAAACGGTCACTACATTGCAAAAACAATGTTTAACCAAAAGGAAAGGAACAACATGGCAGCAGACCAAACACGCAGACTCCGGCCTTCAGACTTGCAGGCCGACAAGGACTCATTCGCGGCCATCGAGGCGATGGAAGATTATGCGCCGAGTAACAAAGATTACACGATCGCAAAAATCCAAGCCTTGAGCGACACGATGGGCGAAGAGCAGGAAACCGAAACCCAAGCCGATGCTGCAGCAAAAGCGGCGCGGGACGACGCGACGGCGCGGAATGGGATTTTCATAATGCAATCCTCGTCGTCAAGCAGCAGGTGACGGCGCAATACGGCGCGGACTCCAACGAGGTGCAATCGGTCGGCCTCACGAAGAAATCGGAGCGGGCAAAACCCAAGCGGGTCACGCCCAAACCGCAAAGTAAATAAATTCAAGGCTTGTGTTCGCAAGCCCCTTATTCTAGTAAAGCAGCAATTCTTTTACATCGGCCAAAAGTGCAGTTTTCACTTTTGGTTTGAGTCTTTGCAGTGCGAGGACTCGAACTTCTACTCAAAACGACCAATTTTATTCACGAAGTTCGCCTCGACGCATCCATCGGTGCGTCCTGGCGTGCTTTCGTGAAAGCCGCTTGGTCGTGGCTGGGTAGAGAGTGCGTCAGTGACGCACTCTCTTTCAGCAGGATTGGAGGTTCGATTCCGGGCAAATCAAAGTCGGATTAAACCAACAAACCAAATCGAAAAAATTATGAAAGCCAAACTCATCGGAAGGCTGATAGTGGATTGGCTGTTCGCCTGTTGCCTGAACTTGAAACTTCACGCACAAATTCCGCCATTCCCGCCACCGGATACCAATGATTATGACGGCGGCACAAATGTGCCTGTTGATTATGCCGCGATTTATTCTAACAATCTTGCATCCGTTTCGTGCTGGCTGCATGACGGCATCACAAACTCTGACGGCACGCCTGCTGGTTCCATGCAGGATTATGTTGATTTGCAAGCGACTGCGCTTTCGACAAGCGGCGCATTCAGTTGGCAATCATCGGCTCGTGATGAAGCCTTGACTTGGGCGACAGCCAATAGTTTGCCAACACAAATCGCGCGGCCTGATGGAACTTCCGCCACGCTTCAAGGCCGTGAAGGAAATGTGCCGGAATATCTGATGCCGTATGACCTTGCATCAGCAATTACTGAAAACACAACGAATGTTTGGCCTGGTGACTCGACGGGATTTAATCTTACAGGCACAAATAAAATAATCGGCCAATGGGATGAAGCATCGCCACGACTTACACATTCCGAATTTACTTCCCGCGTGACGGAGTTGGATGGAGACACAAATCTTTCAGACCATTCGACGGCCGTCGCGGGGATAATTGCTGCGGCTGGTGCAAATATCATTTTCAGCAATGGTGTTCCCATCGGAACTGCTGCCAAAGGCATGGCTTACACCGCGCAAGTGGAAGCGTGGAGCTATCAAATCGGCGACCTCGCAGCAATGACTGGCGCGACTGGCACTAATCATCTTCGACTTTCAAATCATTCTTACGGAGCAATCCAAGGCTGGTTTTTGGCCGCGCCTTCCACATGGTTTTGGTTTGGGAATGCAGAAATCAGCACGAACGAAGACCCGAAATTTGGGAATTATACAACGAACGCTTCGAGTTACGACGCAATCACTGTCGGAGCTCCGACATATTTACAAGTCTGGGCGGCGGGAAATTCTTTGAGCAACGGCCCGCCAGTTCAACCAACGAACCACCTGGAAATTAATCTTCAAAATCAAGTATTTGCAACGAGTGCAAAACATCCTTTGGATGGAGACGCTGGCGGCTATAATTGTCTTTCACAAGAAGCCTGTGCGAAAGACATTCTGACTGTCGGCGCAGTGAATCCACTTCCAAACGGCTATGCAGGTCCGACCAATCTTGCGTTTGCTTCTTTCACGTCATGCGGTCCAACTGGCGATGGGCGCATCAAGCCGGACGTTGTCGCCGATGGAGTCAACAATATCGTTGCCGTCAGTAGTGGCGATTTTGCTTATGGACAAGGAAGCGGCACAAGTTTCGCCTCGCCGAGCGTTGCGGGTTCAATCAGTTTGCTCACGCAATTTTACAACCAGCTTCATCCGAGTTCTTCTGACCCACTTGCATCCACGCTAAAAGGCTTGGTCATTGAAACGGCGGATTCCGGCACAACTAACAACGGGCCAAGCTATCGTGTCGGCTGGGGTTTGATGAACACGAAAAATGCTGCTACCTTGATCAATCAAGACGCCACGAACGGTTTGAAAAATCAAATCAAAGAAGCCATGCTCAACAATGGCCAATTCGCGCAGTTTCCAATCGTGAGCGCAGGCGGCACAAATAACCCGTTGAAAGTCACGATTTGCTGGACTGATCCGGCGGGTGCGCCGAACAGCATCACCAATCTCAACAATCCAACGCCGAAACTTGTCAATGACTTGGATTTAAGAATTGTTGCTCCAAGCGGAACGACAAATTTCCCTTGGATTCTGAATCCTGACTTGACCAACAAGACCGTTGCAGCGCGTTCGGGTGTGGCGACAACTGGCGATGATAGCCGCAACAACGTCGAGCAGGTTTATATTCCGAATCCCACGAACGGCACTTACACGGTCAAGGTGACGCACAAGGGAAGCCTGACAAACAGCCAGTGGGTTTCGATTTTAATCAGCGGCAACGTGCCGCAACCGCCTCCGCTGCTGGCACTGCAAGCACTCTTGCAAACCGGCACGAACACAATGGCTCTTGGCTGGGCTTCCGTTGTCGCGAGCAATACCAATTGCAAATCAACAATGACCTGACGACGACAAACTGGGCCAACGCGGGAGGCATCATCAATGCACGGCTTACGAATGTCGTGACTCAAACGGCTATGAACCCGGCCAACACGGCGCAATTCTATCGTCTCATTCAGCTTCCGTGAAAAAAACAATGACAGTTTCAACATGGGCGCGAGGCTTTGGCTTCGCGCTCATGCTTGCCTTAAATGGTTCAGCTTTCGGACAAGGCATTGTTTATATCAATCCACAGTCGCAGCCTAGTTATAGCATGAGCGGGACACCATTTGATGTTGATATTGACATCAATGGGGACAGTGTGCCGGATTTTATTTTGCGCACGCAAGATTCTTACACAAGTGTCAACAACGCAGTTTTAATTCCACTGGGTAATAATCAGATCGTGGCGGCAACGGCAAATCCATACGTCGCTAACATGAATGCCGGAGATACCGTCGGCTCATCATTAAATCCGGTTTATCAGTGGTCGAACACAAAGACGCCGATTGGCACTTTAGCCATATTGTTGGATCAACAATCCTCCGAAGATGGTAATTTCGTCGGACAGCCTTCGGGATATATCGGCTTTGGTTTCATGATGGACGGCGCAAATTATTATGGTTGGATGGAAGTCACAAATTCTGTTAGCGGCGATGCTGGTATCTTTGCAAACGTTGTGAGTTGGGCTTACGAAAGTGACCCGAATACACCGATTACAGTCGGTGCAGTTCCAGAACCTTCAACTTGGGCGTTGCTCGCGGCAGGCGTAGCCTTTCTGCTTTGCCGCAGATTACGTCCATCAACGCATTGACTGTCTCGAACAATGTTGCATTGAAGTGGGCGACGGAAGCCGGACGCATTTACAAAGTCCAAAGCAGAGGCGACCTGACTTCCGGCTCGTGGACAGATACCACTGGTGAACTGAGCGCCACTAAAACTAATTCCGCCATGCTGTTTTATGCTGGCGGCATAAACACGCAGTTCCATCGCATCGTTCAAATTCGATGAAATTGATTGTCATTGGTAACAACTGCTGACATCGGCTTTTGCCGGTGCTGGCAGCTTTGTTGGCTCAATCGGTTTTTGGACAGGGGATTGTTTATGTCCAAATGCCTCCAACAATACGTTCCACAAATCAAGTATCCTTTCCCGAAGACGCACTAGGAGCATACGTCGGCGATCCATTGTCCATCCTCATCAACGGACAAACAATTCTTACGTTTACATCTGGAAGAACTTTTTCCGTCAATGCTTCCTCGACGAGTGCCATTATCGGCCAACAACCATTTGGGGATTTTCCCGATGATATTTGGGTAGCTCCATTATCCGGCGGTCAAGAAATTGGCTCTGATGCAGCCAGTTTCAACTGGTTCGACAACGGGCTTCTTGCATCTTCGACAGCCAGCGACACGGAAGGCGCACCACCTTTGACGGCGGATTATTTTGCTGGTGTCGAATCTGCATATATTGGATTCGATTTTCAGCAAGACGGCCAAACTTATTATGGCTGGCTTCAGCTTGGCAGTCCTTATGCCTTTGGAACTGGCGGGCAACGCTGGGTTTATTCTTACGCTTACGAAACCACGCCAAACACCCCGATAACGGCTGGTGCAGTTCCCGAACCAAGCACATTAGCGTTGGCGGCACTTGGAACTTTGCTTCTTGGCTTTCACTTTCGCAATCCCTTTTTCAAATCGGCGAAAACTTCGGCGGCATCGCGCGCGATCAATTTACCAGCGTCATAAGCGTCAATCCGTCGTTCAGATTCCGCAGCCCAAGCCGCTTCGCGTTCCTTCGCGAGCAGGCTACGAATTTCATCCTGAATGGCAGTGACACTCATGTCGAAAAATTACAATTGATTTCGGACAAGGCAAACTCAATTTTCCGGCCAATTCAATTAGCTTTCGCGCCGCCGATTTCCTGTTAGACTTCAAATTATGAGTTTTACCGCTCTCGGACTTTCCGAGAAAATCCTCGAAGGCGTCAAAGCGATGGGCTACATCGAACCGACGCCCATCCAGTTGCGCTCGATCCCGCTCGTGCTCGCTGGGCGCGACGTCATCGGCAGCGCGCAGACCGGCACGGGCAAGACCGCTGCGTTCGCTTTACCCATTTTATCCAAGCTCGGCGCGCACGAACCGCGCCCGCGCGTTTTGATTCTTGAGCCAACCCGCGAACTCGCCGCGCAAGTCGAGACGGCTTTCCGCGATTATGCGCGTTTCACGAATCTGAAGATCGCCGTGTTCTACGGCGGCGTCGGTTACGGACGGCAGACCGATGCGTTGCGCGAGGGCGTGGACATTCTTGTCGCCACGCCCGGACGATTGCTCGATCACATCGAAAAGGGCGCTTGCCGCCTCGACGCCATCCAATATCTCGTTCTCGACGAGGCCGACCGGATGCTCGACATGGGATTTCTGCCGGACGTGCGCCGGATTTTGGACAAATGCCCGCGCCAGCGCCACACCGCGCTTTTTTCCGCGACGATTCCGCCGCAGATCGAAACGCTCATCAAATGGGCGATGCACAATCCGGAGACGATCGAGATCGGCGCGCGCCGGACGCCCGCCGAGACCGTGAAGCACGTCATCTATCCCGTTTCCGATTCGCAAAAATCCGACCTGCTCATCCAGTTGCTCGAACGCGTGAATTACAATTCCGTTTTGGTTTTCTGCCGGACGAAGCACGGCGCGGACCGCATCGCCGGTCTGCTCAAGCGCAACAATCACGCCGTGGCCGTGCTGCATTCCAACCGCACGCAACGCGAACGCGAGCAGGCGCTCGAAGGTTTTCGCAACGGCAAATTCGAGGTGCTCGTCGCCACGGACATCGCCGCGCGCGGACTCGACATCGCCGACGTCAGCCACGTCGTCAACTACGACGTGCCGCAGCATCCCGAAGATTACATCCATCGCATCGGGCGCACCGGCCGCGCCGAGGCCAGCGGCGACGCCTTCACCATCATGACCGCCGAGGACGCCAGCCACGTCTTCGCCATCGAACGCTTCATCAGCCAGAAAATCCCGCGCGTGAAGCTGGAAAATTTCGATTATAAATACACGACCCTCTTCGACGAAAACAAACCCGGCGCGCCGAAAGGATTTCCCGGCAAAGCCCGCGGCTCGCGCGTCCACGGCGGCTATCACTTCGCACCGGGACGGAGAAGGTAAGTTGATGGAACGGAATTGGCTAGGCGGTGTTTATTCAACTGTATGGACGATCAAGAAAATAATTCATCATCTGAATCAGGTTTTTTTTTGTGGCTGGTAATTATTGCTCTAATTGGATTTTTCGTTTGGGCCTCAATTCCAAATTTTGTCCGATCCGGATCAAGCCCCGCAAATGCCTGTATCAATAATCTTCGTCAAATTGATGCTGCAGCGAATGAATTTGCTTTGGAACATAACAAGACAAACGGTGATGCTATTAATTTCCCCAACGATATTACCAATTACATCAAACTAAATAAATATGGCGAAATTCCGCCGTGTCCGTCTGGTGGAATTTATACTCTTAAAAAAGTCGGCGAGCAACCGACTTGCTCGTTGAGCAACGCTGTTCCACCGCACGTTTTGCCTTGAAACAAATTTCAAGCGCCGTAGGCGCGAAATCTTTGTAGCACCCAAACCAAACAACATCTCAAGCTCCGCAGGAGCGGCATATTCCCAGATTTCAATTCAGAGCCGCCGCAAAAATTCCGCCGGACTGACAATTGGAATTTCTCGAAACTTTCCCAACGGCAGCAAATGCCTTTTGTCGCCGCTCACGATGTAATCCGCTTCCGCCGCCAGCGCACATTCCAAAATCATTTCGTCGTCGGGATCGGGCGTCGCGCGCGTGGCGCGATCCGTCGGAAAAACCAGCGTGGCCGCATCCGTCAGCGCATTGACCCATTCAACGGGGGCGCGGTCGGGATAATCCAAACGGAGTTCTTCCAAAATTTCATGGTATTCGGCCAGCAACGCGGGGCTGACCACGGCTTCGCAATGGCCTTGCGCCCATGCCGCCAGACAATCAAACGGTGCGCCGCGCCAAAAACTTGCGCTGGCCACCACGTTGGTATCAAAGATAACCTTCACTGTTTGCGTCGGCTTCTAACTTGCCGCAAGGCGCGCGCAACGACATCTTCATCCGCCGGTTTCATTTCAGGAAGTTCGCGCCCGGCCAGTAGCAGTGAACGAACGCGCGCAGGCGTCATCGCGCGCCGTTTTCGCAGCACGATAAGCCCGTTGGCGTAGCCGACATCCAGTTCGTCGCCGGTTTTGATCCGCGCCTGCTCGCGAATGGCCTCGGGAATGACCATCTGTCCTTTGACTGAAATGTTCGCAATCATGCGGTAAGCCTAGCATTACTCTGGAAAGAATCAACTGGATTCTCTCAAAAATGCCGTAGCAAAATTTGAAAAACATCCGTTGATTCAATCTCTTTCGCGCCCAAAATTCGCGGCTGCGACGTGATGAACACCGGCCAGTCTTTTTTGTCCGCCGGCCGCCGCCCGTGCGAACCTTTCACCAGCGTCGCGTCGAGCGGAATCACGTCCATCAACATCCGCAGACCGAGTTTTTTTTGCAGCAGCCGCCACGCGATTTTTAATTTCATCGCCGGAATTTTTGGATCAAGAAATAATTCCACCGGGTCGTAGCCCGGCTTGCGATGAATGTCCACCGTTCGCGCAAAATCCGACGCGCGCGCGTCGTCGAGCCAATAATAATAAGTGAACCACGCGTTTTCCCGCGCCACCGAGATCAAATCGCCCGCGCGCGAATGGTCAATGCCCGCCGCAATTTTCTCCGTTTTGCCCAAAACCTTTTCCACGCCGGAAGTTTTTTCCAGAACGTCGCGCACGGATTTTTCCAGCGACGCATCGTTCAGATAAATGTGCGCGACCTGATGATCCGCCACGGCAAAAACCTTGCTCGCGCCCGCGTCGAGAATTTCCAAACCGAGTTCGTCCTTAATCGTCAACCAGCCGCGCTCGCGAAAAATGCGATTCAGGTGAACCGGCGTGTCCACGTTCGTGATGCCGTATTCGGAAAGCAAAACCACCTGCACGCCGCGTCTGCCAAAAAAATCAATCAAGTCGCCGACGATAGAATCAATCTCGCGCAAGTCACGGTGGATTTTTGGATTTAATTCGTAGCAGCCGATGTGAGTCGGCTCTGACTTGGTTCCGCTTTCCACTTTCCGCTTTCCGGTATTTGAAGTGAGCCGATTCACATCGGCTGCTACGGAAAATGGCCCGTGCCGTTGCAAATTGTAATCCAGGTGCGGCAGGTAAATCAGATTTAGCGTTGGTGAAAATTTGGTTTCAATCCATTTTGACGATTCAGCAATCCAGCGCGACGCGGCGTCCGCTTTGCCCTGCGGCGAATCAATTCCCGCCGCCGGCCCCCAAAAACTGAAGAACGGAAACTCGCCCAGATCTTTTTTTATTTCTTCGCGGATGGAGAACGGCCACGAATAAATGTCGAAAAATTTCCGGCCGTCGGCGGGATACATCGGGCGCGGCGTGATGGAAAAATCCACGTTCGAATACATGTTGAACCACCAGAAGCAATTGGCGATTGATGTTTTCCGATTTACGATTTCAGGTTGCTCGCGGAGCGCGTCCCAGATTTTCGGGCCGTGGACGATGCGGTTTGATTGTTTCCAGAATTGCACTTCTGACAATTCGCGGTTGAACCAGCCGTTGCCGACGATGCCGTGTTCCGACGGAGTTTCGCCGGTTAGATAATTGGATTGTGCGGTGCAGGTCACCGCCGGAAACGCGGGTATAATTTGCGCGCGAGCACCACGTTTGCGGAATTCTGCAATGCGCGGCGTGTGCTCGCCGATGAGCGCTTCGGTGAGGCCGACGACGTTGATGGCGGCAAGCCGGTTCATTTTTTGCGGTCACGCAATTCGTGAACAGCCTCGACAATTTTCCCCGGATTCATTTCATGCACTTCCGCACCGCGACCTATTTCCTTCAAAAGCGTGATGGTCAATTCGCCGCCGAGATGCTCGCGAAATTCTTCGAGGCCGGCGAGAACTTGCAAGTTTCCATTGGCGTCGTCGTTTAGCAGTTCATGCGCGAACAATTCAAACCCGAGATGTTCGAGCAGTTTCAAAATGCGGTCGCAGGATTTTTCGTTCAGCAGCCCAATGTTGCGGGAATAAATCACGTCGAGCGCGATGCCGATGGCGACGGCCTCGCCATGTGGGATTTTGAAAGTGGAAAGCTGTTCCAGCTTATGCGCCGCCCAATGACCGAAATCCAACGGGCGCGCGGAGCCGGTTTCAAACGGATCGCCGCTCGTGGCGATGTGTTCCAGATGCAGTTCCGCGCAGCGGCGAATCAGACTTTTCATCGCGGCTGGTTCGAAGGAAATCAATTTTTCCGCGTCGCGCTCGATTTCGTCGAAGAAATTTACGTTGCGGATGCAGGCGACTTTCACAGCCTCGACGTAGCCAGCGCGTTTGTCTCGCGGTTCCAGCGAGGCGAGCAGGTTGAAGTCGTTAATGACGGCGTGCGGCGGCGCGAACGTGCCGGCGAAGTTTTTTTTGCCGAAGGCGTTGATGCCGTTTTTGACGCCGACGCTGGAGTCAGCCTGGCTCAAAGTTGTCGTCGGGATGCGGACGTGGCGCACGCCGCGATGAGCGGTGGCGGCGGCGAAACCGGCAACATCGAGCAGGGCGCCGCCGCCAACTGCGATCAGATACGAATGCCGGTCAACGTGGTGGCGGTCAATCTGTGAAAGAATGTCGGTGACGATGGTGATGGAATTTTTCGATTGCTCGCCACCCGCCACCAGCAACGGCGGGCGGGCGAGTCGTAATTGTTTCGCGTGCGCGGAAAAATAATTTTCAATCTGCCGTTCCAGTCCGGGTTGCGACTGCGCGAGCGCGTCTTCGAGCACGACGAGAACCTTGCGCGGCGCCATGTCGGCGAGGGCGTCTTTCAAAACCGGATTGGCCGGGGCGAAGATGTTCTCGGTGAAAAAAACACGCAATTGCCAGCCGACATGAATGGAATGCTGAATCACGGACATGATCCAGTTTGGAATCTTGAAAGGCTATTTTCGAGTTTTATTTGCCGTCCGTTTTGCTTTCGGGAATCCTCATGCAATAGAACGAGCGGTAGACAAAAACCAGCGCGACGAGGAAGAAGAATACGCCGATTCCGAGCTTCAAATTTTTATCCGTCATGGTCACGGCGATTTCCGTGGCGAGCAAACCGAAGAGCGTCGTGAACTTGATGATGGGATTCATCGCAACGGACGACGTGTCCTTGAACGGATCGCCGACGGTGTCGCCGACGACAGTGGCAGCGTGGAGCGGCGTGCCTTTCTGCTTCAAATCCACCTCGACGATTTTCTTGGCGTTGTCCCACGCGCCGCCGGCGTTGGCCATGAAAATGGCCTGGAACAATCCGAAGAACGCGATGCCGACGAGGTAACCAATGAAGAAATACGGATTGAAAAACGGCAGGCCGAGCGCGAAGGAAAAAACGACGATGAAGATGTTGACCATGCCTTTCTGTGCATAGACGGTGCAGATTTCCACGACTTTTTTGCTGTCCTCGAGTGAAGCGGTGTGCTTGTCGAGGTTGAGGTTTTCCTTGATGAAAACGACCGCGCGATACGCGCCGGTGACGACGGCCTGCGTGCTCGCGCCGGTGAACCAGTAAATCACCGCGCCTCCCATGAGCAGGCCGAAGACGACCTGCGGCTGCACGAGGCTCAAATGTTCAACGACGTTTCCAAAGACATTTTCGAGCAGCATGATGATGCCGAAAATCATCGTCGTCGCGCCGACGACGGCGGTGCCGATCAAGACCGGCTTGGCGGTGGCCTTGAATGTGTTGCCCGCGCCGTCGCCTTTTTCAAGTTCGAGCTTGGCGTCGGCGAAATTGGGTTTGAAGCCGAAATCTTTTTCAATTTCCGCGCTGACATCCGGGTGCGATTCGATGCGGCTCAATTCATAGACGGACTGGGCGTTGTCGGTGACGGGGCCGAAGCTGTCCACCGCGATGATCACCGGGGCCATTGCCAGAAAACCGAACGCGACAAGGCCGAAGGCGAAAATCGGCGCGGCGAAGTTGAACTGCGCCGGCATGAGCGCGAGCAAATCGGCGTTCTGTGAAAACAAATAGGCCGTGAACATCAGCGCCAGAATCACCAGGCCCATCCAGAAGGCGGAGAAATTTCCGGCGACCAGGCCGGACAAAATATTGAGCGACGCGCCGCCCTGGTCGGACGCGGTGGTGACTTCGCGGACGTGGCGGGAATTGGTGCTGACGAAAATCTTGGTGAATTCCATGATGAGCGCGCCGGCCAGGATGCCGCACGAGATGATGGCGGCCAGCGTCCACCAGAGGTTCGGCAGCGTCTTGCCTGCGGCATCGGTGAAATCGCCGAGCAAAAATTTTGTGGCGACGAAAGCCACGATGATGGAAACGACGGACGTGATCCAGACCAGATCCGTGAGCGGCGATTCCCAGTTAAAATCTTTTTTACCGGCGTAGCGGACGTTGCTGACGATTTTGTTGATGTAAAACGAGCCGAGCGACGCGAGCACCATCAGGCTTTGAATCGCGAATAGCCAGATGATGAGTTTGCCGCCGAGAATCGGCGACGCGACGAGCGCCAGCGCGATAAACGCGATGAGCGCAACGCTGGTCACGCCGTAGGTTTCAAAACCGTCGGCGGTCGGGCCGACGGAATCGCCCGCGTTGTCGCCGGTGCAATCGGCGATGACGCCGGGATTTTTCGGGTCATCTTCGGGCAGGTTGAAAACAATTTTCATCAGGTCGCTGCCAATGTCGGCAATCTTGGTGAAAATGCCGCCGCCGATGCGCAGCGCGCTTGCGCCGAGCGATTCGCCGATGGCAAAACCGATGAAGCACGCGCCGGCGAGTTCGCGCGGGACGAACAGCAGGATGCCGATCATGCAGGAGAGTTCGACGCAGACGAGCAGCAGGCCGATGCTCATGCCGGCTTGCAGCGGGATGGAAAGCGTCTTGAGCGCATCGCCTCTCAGCGCGGAGAACGCGGCGCGCGAGTTGGCGGTCGTGTTGATGCGGATGCCGAACCAGGCGACGCCGTAGCTGCCGAGAATTCCCAGAATCGAGCAGCCCAAAATGGCCGCCACGCTGCCGACGGCTTTGCCCTGCAATTCCCAGAAATAATAAATGATGCAAAGCGCGATGAGAATCCAGAGCGCGGCGAGGAATTTCCCCTGCTGCCACAGATACGTCTTGCACGTTTCCCAGATGATGGCGGAGATGTCGCCCATGCTTTTATGGACGGGCAGCGCGCGGGTCTGCTTGTATTGCAACAGGCCGAACGCGGCTCCGATGGCGCATATCGCCAGCCCCAGATACAAGACGCCGTGGCTGCTCACCATGCCCCGATAAAACGAAACGTCCTGCAACGATGGCAGCCGGATGTCCGCGTCGCCTGCAAAGGCGTTGGCCGCGGAAAATACCGCCGCGAAAAAAATTGCGCCGCGAAAAATTGATTTGATTCTTCCCATAAACGAACGCACAGCCTGCCGGAGACGTGTTTGAATTTCCAGCAATTTCTGATAAAAAATGCGAGCCGGGCCTTCAAAGGCAATTGCATCCTGCTCCGAAATGAAAACAGCCGGAACGGTTTTTCATTCCCCCGAACCGAAGATCACTTTCACTTGTTCCGGCGCAGCCTGTTGCATCCGGCTTCGTTTCGATTTCCAGCACCGGCAAACGGATTTTTTTCGACGCGGGTTTTGATTGAGCGCGCGGACAATTTCGGTTAAAAAGATTTGACCAAGTTCGCAGGAAATTATCACCGCGTTCAATTTGAAAAGATTTGCCAAATTATGACACCCCAGATCACCCGATTGGCGCGGTTTTTAGTGGTGGGGGCGAGCGGCGTCGTGGTCAACGAGGGCGTTCTGATTTTGCTGAAAAATTGGCTGGGCATTCACTACGCCATCGCCAGCCTGTTCGCCATCGAACTTTCGATCTTGAGCAATTTCACGCTGAACAATGCCTGGACATGGGCCGACCGGAGAACCGGAACTTTCGGCGCGCGGCTGTTGAAATATCATCTGGCGGCGGGCTTCACATCGTTCTGCGTCAACTTGAGCCTGCTCCTTTTCCTGACGGGATTTTTTGGAGTTGATTACCGCATTTCAAACCTCATCGGCATCGCTGCCGCCACGGTTTTGAACTACGCCCTCAATCACAAATGGACTTTCAGAAAACATCAGGCCGGCGGGGATTCAATCTGGCAACTGCCCGACTGGGAAGAATTGAAGCAGCTTCTGATTGTGCGCGGAATTTCTCCGGGATGGAATCTGACGGTGATAATTCTGCTGGTGCTGGCGCTGGGTTTGCGCGTGGCGGCCATGGCCGGGGTTCCGCTGACGCCGGAGGAGGCGTATTACTGGATGTATTCGCAGCATCCCAGTTTGAGTTATTTCGATCATCCGCCGATGGTGGCCTGGATGATCTGGTTCGGCACGCAATTGTTCGGCAACACGGAATTCGGGGTGCGAATCGGCGTTGAACTGCTGATGCTGGCGTTGAGCGGTTTGATGTATGTGTTCGGCCGGATGTGGTTCGGGCGCAAGGCGGCGTTGATGGCGGCTTTGCTGGTCCAAATTTTGCCCGTCTATTTTGGCGCGGGGTTGATCGCGACAATGGATCCGGCCCTGATGTTTTTCTGGATGGTATGCATGGTGGGAACGAGCGTGGCATTGCGCCGGAACCGCGCGTGGGGCTGGTATCTCGCCGGGTTCGGGTTGGGCGCGGCGATCTTAAGCAAATACACGGGAATTTTTCTGGGGCTGGGCGCTCTGCTGGCGGTCACCGGGCATCAACCGTGGCGGCGGCATTTGCGGAGCGTGCATCCGTATGCGGCGTCGCTGCTGGCGTTCGCGATGTTCACGCCGGTGCTCGTCTGGAATGACCGGCACGATTGGGCGAGTTTCCGGTTCCAGTTCGTGAACCGGTTTGCGGACGAAAAGATCAGCGCGGCGAGCGTCACGTCATTTGTCCTGTGGCAGCTCGCGATTGCGACGCCGTTTGTGCTGGCCGGCCTCGTCTGGCTTTATGCGAGGATGTTGCGGAACCGGCGGCGGCTTCTGACGGCCCGCTGGTGGCTGGCGTTGTGTTTCAGCCTGCCGCTCTTGCTGGTGATGAGCTACAAATCGCTGCAATATAACATCCACCTGAACTGGACGATGCCGGCATACTTGAGCGTTTTTCCGGCGGTCGCGCTTGTGGGTTTGGCGCTGTGCCGTCGCGCGCGGGAAAAATTCATTGGACGCGCCTGTCTGCGCGCCGCGCTTGCCACGATTGCGGGTTGTCTGATCCTGAATTTGCTCGCTCTGGCGTATGCGCTGGCCTTGCAACCGCAGACGGGACTTCTCGCGCCTTTGCGTTCATGGGGCGAACTGGCGGCGGCGGTTGAAACGGTCGCCAACCGGCTGAAGGCGGAAACGGGCCGCGAACCGCTGGTCATCGGCGCGGACAAATACCGCATGGCCAGCGTGCTGGCGTTTTACCGCATGCCGCTGGCAGGCAAAGTGCGGGCGAGTGATTTTACCACCAGCGGTTGGATTCTGGGCGGAGAGGGGGTTGGTTTTCCCTACTGGACGGAAAAAGACAAATGGATTGGTTGCGATTGCATCATCGTGGACGATTCAAATGACCTCGAACAATTCGCTTCGCGGTTCAAAAAATTCGAAATGGCGGAAGACGTTCATCTGAACGGCAAAACATATTACATCGGCATCGGTCGCGGTCTGCTGGAGTAAATCAGAAGTTTATGCCGTCTCTCGTTTCAGCAGCACGCGCTCGATGCGGCGGTCGGGCACGAGCCACAGGAGGGCGACGAAGATGAAAAGTCCGTTGGAAATCCACACGCTCGCGAACGCCAGCGGAATGGCGGCGAGATAGCACACGGGCGAAAGTTTTCCTTTCCAGTCCTTGCCAATTGCCGCCGCCAGCAGGGATTCACGGCCTTGCGAGGCGATGATGGCGCGTTGCAAAATGTAATATGCGATGGACGCCATCAGCAGCACGAAGCCATAAACGGCGGTGGGCGCCGGCGCGAGATGGTTTTCGCCCATCCAGCCGGTCGTGAACGGAAAAAGCGACAGCCAGAACAAAAGGTGCAGATTCGCCCACAAAATTCCGCCGGTAACTTTTTTGGTGGACTGGAACATATGATGATGGTTGTTCCAATAGATGCCGACGTAGATGAAACTCAAAACGTAGCTCAAGAAGACAGGCAGCAAATCCTTCAAGTCGGCAAGCTTGCCCGGGTGCGGCACTTGTCCGGTCGGCTGCGGCACTTTCAAATCCAGCACCATGATGGTGATGATGATGGCAATGACACCGTCGCTGAAGGCTTCGAGCCGGTTCTTTTCCATGCGGCGATTCTAACAAGGATGTTTCAGATGTCGCAATCGCGCGCTAGGCGGCGGTTGGCGCGGAAGCCTTTGCAGTCTGGAGCAGATGCGCGCCCTTGAGCAGGCGGCAGAAATCTTTTTTGCTGGTGACGTGCCTCGCGCCTTCCTTGTTGCCGAGGTTGGGCAACGATTTGTATTCCACTTCGAGCCGTTCGAGACGCACGATGCGGATATATTCTTTGCCAGATTTCCAAACCTGTCCCTGGCACAATTTCATGGTCGCGCTGGATGAACGAAAGAAATCTGTCTCTCCTGATTTTCGCACCAGGAGAAACAGCAAGCAACGGAGGGTTACTTTTTCTTGGCGGCGGACTTGGCCGCCACGTCCGCGCTTTTCTTGGCGTTGGCGCCGCTGGTTTTGGATTGTTTCTGACCGGACTTTTTCTGGTTGGCTTTCGGGGATTTGTCGCCCATAATATTATTTTTCCGCAGGTTGACTCGCCTGCGGAATTTTAGTTTCTCCGCAGGAAACCAGCATCTTGCACGCCGGGAGGGCCGTTGTAAATGGCGGACGCAAAATCATTTCGCGCGGGCGGCGCGCGATTGCTCCAAAAGATAGTTGCCGATTGTTGTGGCTATTCCGGCGGAATGGGTGATAATGGACTTGTCTGTAAGATAGCTTGTTTCTTTCAAGGCATGGTGAATCCTCAAGTGAACTTGTTTCAGTGATGATTTTAGACCCGGTTTTCGGGAACAGTCTGTGGAAAGCGCCGGTTTGTCGGACAGTAAAACATCACATGAGCAATAAATTATTCGTAGGAAATCTTTCCTTCAACGCCACCGAAAACACCCTGAACGACGCGTTCGCCGCGTTCGGCACGGTCACGGAAACCAACCTGATGATGGACCGGGAAACCGGCCGTCCGCGCGGGTTCGGCTTCATCACCATGAGTTCCGCCGAGGAGTCCCAGAAAGCCATCGAAGGCATGAACGGCAAGGAAATGGACGGTCGCGCACTCACCGTCAATGTCGCCAAGCCGCGTGAAGAACGCGCGCCCGGCGGAGGCGGTGGCGGTCGTCGTGAATACGGCGGCAGCGGCGGCGGTCGCCGTTATTGAGCGCAAGTAAGTTTTCGCAGCGGGGCTTGGAGAAATCCAGGCCCCGCTTTTTTATTTTTGGGAATGTTGCCAGTGTTCAATTTGGTGGGGCGAGCGTCCTCGCGAGCCGCGAGAACTGTTTGGCGCACGTCGGCTCGCGAGGACGCTCGTCCCACCAACTTTGTAATTGAGCCACTACCAGAATGTTTTAGCTCTTGCGGATGTAAATGCTTTTAGGAAAATTAGCTCGTGAAAATAATACCACTGGTAGTTCTTATACTTATCACAGCACTCCATGTCGTTGCTCAAGACACCGAGCAGGAGAAGGATTTCATTAACCGTTTGGAAGCATTTCAGAAGGCTGGCGATATGGACAATATGACAAACATTGTCTGGTTTGACAGATCGCCAGAATCTTTCAAAGAATTCACGACTCATTATTTTGAGTCGGTCATTGCTCGCGGCATCAAGAATATCAAGTTTGAGCCGGTGCCATCAGCCTTAACGGAGCCAGCCAGCATTGACGACAAAAAATATGTCCCAAATTTAACACCATATAAAATGGTTTCGGTAGTCTATCAGAAGGATATAAAAAATGGTTCAGGTGGGTTTGGTATGATTACGGGAATAAAGGACGGACGGATTGTTATTGATGGTTTGAAAGAGCAATCTAAACCCTGATGTCTAATACGAAGACAGTCAACCTTTCCCCAATCATTTCCTCGACACGAACGGATTGCCCTTGATGTAAAACCTCAAATGCCGCCGCGCCCAATGCTTCGCGTAATCCACGCCAATGCGCGAGCGTTTGACGATTGAAAATAATTCCGTCTCGTCCGGCTCGGCGATGTAACAATTATCGCTCAACAAATCGTGGCCGTTGAGCTTCTTGTCAATTTTCATCGCGCGACAAAGCAATCCCGGCCCGCACGTCCGGTCTTCGACGTTTTTCATCGGCTCAATCGCGCGCAACAAAACGGCGGAAGCATGGCCTTCGCGCTCGGTCACGACGTTCATGCAGAAATACATTCCGTAAATAAAATAAACGTAGGCAAAACCCGGCGGGCCGAACATGACCTGGTTGCGCGGCGTCAATCCGCGCGCCGAATGTGCAGCGAGGTCGTGCGGCCCAAGATACGCCTCGGTTTCGACAATTCTCCCGACGCGCTCGACGCCATGCGATTTGTGGACGAGAAATTTTCCGAGCAATTCCTTCGCGACGACAATCGTGTCGCGGTCGTAAAATGCGCGCGGCAATTTTCGATAGTGCATCATTTTGATTGCAACTGGTGGGGCGAGCGTCCTCGCGAGCCGGAACTCACTTGATTTTTCGGCTCGCGAGGACGCTCGCCCACCGGATTAACAATGCCCAACTTTTGCATGGCGCGATGATACCAAAAACGATTACAAATAATCATGACTCAAAATTCTGTTCCAATTGATTCTGGCGTCCGCATCGGCCACATTCATTTGAAAGTGGCGGATTTGGAGCGCGCACTGAAATTTTATTGCGGCGTCCTCGGTTTTGAATTGCAGCAACGTTTCGGTTCAAGCGCGGCCTTCGTTTCGGCGGGCGGTTATCATCATCACATCGGATTGAACACTTGGGAAAGCGCGGGCGGTTTGTCTCCGCCGCCGCGCAGCACGGGACTTTATCACCTGGCGATCTTGTATCCGACGCGCGCGTTGCTGGCGGATGCGCTGCGCCGACTTGTGGCTGCGGGAATTGAATTGGACGGCGCTTCAGATCACGGCGTGAGCGAGGCGCTTTATCTGCGCGACCCGGACGGAAACGGCGTGGAACTGTATTGGGATCGTCCGCAGGATAAATGGCCGCGCACGCCGGGCGGTGAAATTGCGATGTTAACGCGCACGCTGGATTTGGACGGATTGTTGAAAGAAGCTCCGTGATGTTTCACAGAGCCTGCCAGCCAGCCAGATTTTATTTTGCGATGGCCGCGCCGGCGATATTCAACGTCAGGTCAATGTTGGTTGAAACCTTGTCCAGATTCTGGCCTTTCTGGATGTTGAAATCCTCGCGGTTGATGCTGAAATGGGCGCGGATCACGAGCAGGTCGCCCTTGAGATTCGGAAGGCGGTCGCCCAGCTTGTCCTTGAGATAGGTGAGGCTGGCCGGCGCGGTAATTTCTTTGGAGACGCCGTGCAACGTAAATGTCCCGGTGACATCGGCGGTGGTGACGTTGGTTTCGGTCTTCACATTGGCGAACGACTTTGCCTCAAACGTGATCTCCGGATACTTGGCCGCGTCGAGCCATGTGGCGCTGTGCATATGTTCCTTCTGCAGCGGGTTCGGCACGATCAATGATTCTGTTGCAACAATGATTTTTCCTGTCGTTGTCGCCGGGTTTTCCGGGTCAAACAAAACGGTGCCGCTGATGCCGCTCGCGCTGCCATTGATGGATTCCAGCGGGGCGACAAGTTTGAAGATCGCGTTGTTCATGCCCTTCGGATCCTTGAAGTCAAATGTTTGCGACGCGGCATAAACCGCCGTTGCCAATGTGGCGAGCGGAATGATGTGTATCAGCTTCATATTGTGTTTATTGGTTATTTTGCTGGTTGTTTGGTTTTGATTTGCGAAAGAATAACGACGCGCCCGCGAGCAACGCAGCGCCGCCAAAGGCAGCGCCAAAAAAATCCACGCCCGGCAAAAACTTTTTATCGTAGGAAATGCCCTCGATGCCGGTGACCGGATCAAGTGTTTTGACCATCACGCTGGTTTTGGTCCAGCCGCGATTGGCGCCGGTGGCCAGCCAGGTCGCCCCGGCGGACACCAGCACCAGCACGGCCAGCAGTTGCAATGTTTTTCTCACGGTTCAGTTCAAGTCGAACAACAATACTTGCGACGGTTTGCTCGCGGAGATGTTTAGCACATTTTCCCCGCTTGCGCCAACGGCATCGCCGCCGGTGAGTTTGACACCGTTCAATTCCACTTCGCCTTCCACAACGTGAACCCACACGTGCCGGCCTTTGGCAAGTGGTTGCGAGACTTTCTGCCCGGCGTCAAATTTCGCGAACGACAAATCCGCGTCCTGATGAATCGCAATCGAACCATCGCGCCCGCTCTTGCTCGCAACGAGATTTAATTTTCCCGCCGGCGCATTTGCAAAATTCTTTTCTGCGTAGCGCGGCTTCACGCCTTTCACGTCCGGCTGAATCCAGATTTGCAACAGGCGCAGCGGCTCCGTCTTGGATGGATTGAATTCGCTGTGCTGCACGCCGGTGCCGGCGGCCATGTATTGAAATTCACCCGCGCGGATGACGCGGCCGTTGCCCATCGAATCCTTGTGCTCGAGCGCGCCGCTCAAAACGTAGGAAATAATTTCCATGTCGCGGTGCGGGTGCGTGCCAAAGCCCATGCCCGGCATCACGAGGTCGTCGTTGATCACGCGCAAGCTGCGGTAACCCATCCACTGCGGATCGTAGTAGTCCGCGAAGCTGAAGGTGTGGTAACTGTCCAGCCAGCCGTGCTCGGCGTGGCCCCGTTCATTTGATCGTCTAATAATTTTCATATGCCAGACTATGCGCGCGGCTGGCGATTTTGTGAAATACCATGTTTCTTGCCTGACGATGCTTTTTAGGCATGGTTGACCGATTGCGGTCTTCTGCTAGATTTGAGCCATGAAAGTTTTGCTCACGCCGCATCAGGAAAAATTCGTCGGCCGGAAAATGAAGGGCGGCGGCTATTTGTCGCAAGACGAGGTCATCCGCGAGGCGTTACGCGTGTATGAGCTGGTCGAGCAGGAGGACAACGACCCGCAACTGGAGGCGGCCTTGCGCCACGCGCTCCGCAGCCCGGTGAAAAAGTTCAAGCGCGGCCATTTCGCCGCCCTGGCCGCTTGAACCTGGTTGAAATCTCCGTCCGCCACGACGCCGAACTGGACGCGTTCGGTTACTTCCAATACATCCGCGAACACAATCCCGAAGCCGCGCTGCGTTTTCTCAAGGCGGTTGACGGCACCGTGGAAAGTCTCGCGTTGCAACCGCTGAAAGGCAGGCTGCGAAAATTTCGCGGACGGAATTTGAAGAACATCCGCTCGTGGCGCGTGGATGATTTTGAAAATTACCTGATTTTCTACCGCTTCTCCGGAATGAGGCTGGAAATTCTCCGCATCAAACACGGCGCGATGGATTTTCCACAGGCTTTACAGGATTAACCGCTCATGGAACTGCGCCATCTCCGCTATTTCATCGCTGCCGCCGAGGAGGAAAATGTCTCGCGCGCGGCGTTGAAATTGCATGTCTCGCAGCCGGGCATCAGCCGCCAAATCCGCGATCTCGAGGACGAAATCGGTTTCCAATTGTTCGAGCGGAGCGCGAAATCGCTCAAGTTGACGGCGGCGGGAAAAGTTTTTCTGGTCGAGGCGAAATCCGTTTTACAGCGCGCCGAGGATGCGGTGAAAAAGGCAAAAACCGTCGCGGAAAATGTAGGCGGAGAAATCAACGTCGGCTACGCGCCGTCGCTCACGGTGCAGATTTTGCCGCAGGCGTTGCGGACGTTTCAGGAAAAATTTCCGGGCGTGCGCGTGGCGCTGCACGATTTGTCCACGGAAGAAATGCTGGCGCAGCTCGGCGAAAAGAAATTGCAGGTGGCGCTCACTGTCCGTCCGTCGGCGAAATTATTGCGCGGGCTGAATTTTCAAGAGCTGGCGCGTTACGAAATGTGCGTGGCCGTCGCGCCGAAACATCCGCTGGCGAAATCGAAATCCGTCTCGCTGGAGCAGATGTCGCGCGAGCCTCTCATCGCCTACAGCCGTGCGGATTATCCGGAATATCACGTGATGCTGGAAAAACTGTTCACGGCGGTTGGACGCAAACCCAAAATTGCCGGCGAACACGATGGCGTGACCAGCATCGTCGCGGCGGTCGAATCCGGTCGCGGCTTTGCGCTGGTTCCGAGTTGCGTCGCGTGCATGGCCGGGCCGCGATTGAAATTGCTGTCGTTGCGTCCGGCGTTGCCGCCGATTCCCGTCGTCGCGATATGGCGCAAGGAATTTGAAACGGAACTGGTCAAATTTTTTGTCGCAGCGGCAACCGCGTTGGGGAAGTAAAAAAGAAGCCTTAATTGTATGTTTTCAATCATTGCTACACCGGTCATTCTGCCTGGGGAATTTCACAGTTGGCCATTTTGGTCAGCAGTTGGATTTATGGTTTTGTCTGGGTATTTATGATTCTTTTTTACAAAAAATGATTTTCAAATTAAGGCACTCCCGAAAATCCTTGCATTTCGCCGGAAAACTGTCATTGTTGCCAAGTCTATTAGATAGCACAGCGCTCCAAACATGGTGAATCTTCAAGTGAACCTGGTTCAGTGATGATTTGAAACCCGATTAACGGGAACAGTCTGGTCAAAGCAAAGTTCGGTCTAGGACAGCAAACATCACATGAGTAATAAATTGTTCGTCGGGAACCTTTCCTTCGACACCACTGAAAACGACCTGCAGGACGCGTTCGCCGCGCACGGCACGGTCACGGAAACCAACTTGATGATGGATCGCATGAGCGGCCGTCCGCGCGGTTTTGGTTTCGTCACCATGAGCACGCCCGAAGAGGCGCAGAAAGCCATCGAAGCGCTGAACGGCGCCCAGCTTGGCGGTCGCGCACTGACGGTGAATGTCGCGCGTCCGCGCGAAGATCGTCCGCCCGGCGGCGGTGGTCGCGGTCCTCGCCGTGAATTCGGCGGCGGCGGCGGCGGCGCTGGTCGTCGTGAACGCTACTAATTCAGATTAACATTTCGCAGCGGGGCTTGGGCAAAACCAAGTCCCGCTTTTTTTATTTGTCCTGAAAATTTGGCCGCGTTGCCGGGAAGCAGAATTTGGGCGGACTTGAAGCGGGGACTTTTACGGTTTGACGAAAAGCGTTTTCGGTTTGACGCGAGGCTGCACGTCGGGAACCGCCGCGCCGCGCGCCTGCGGAAATTTGATTTTTGAGCGGAGCAGAAGGGTGCCGAGGCACAAGTCGGCGAACGGCAGCACGACGTTGTAATTTTTGTGCATATAGCGGTGGTGAAGCAGGTGATGGCCGTTGAGCCGGTAGAAAATCCATGAGCGTTCCACGCGGCGCGCTTTCGGCAGGTGCATGCACCAGTGCATATATTCATACGCGCCGTAGTAACTGGCAAAGGCAACGAACGAGCCGGTCAGCAACCACCAGCGGCCAACGGTCCAAGCCAGCGTGAGCACGGGCAACATTCCCAAAAAGATGAGCAGCGGGCCGTTCCACCACGCCATCGGAATGAGTTTTTTATCCGGCTCATGGACGACGTGGTAGGTGTGGTCGGATTTGAAGATGTGGTGATGCACCAGCGCGTGTGCGCGAAAGGCGTAATCAAAACCGCCTAAAGGCCGGTGCATGAAATAACGGTGCAGCGTCCATTCAAAAAATGACGCGAACACGACACCCCCGCTGAAACCGACCGCCGACCAGAATATAAACGTCTCGATGGTGAACATAATCAAAGATTGCAAACGGATATGATGCGATATTATGCCATGATTCTTTTGCAAATGGCAACCGAATTTTTCAGCGGGACAAGGCGTCTTGCGGATGAAATTGCTTTTTTTCCGCAAATGAAGCGGATTCACGCGGATTTATTTTCCAATTTATGAGGCTGTCGTTGATGACGCATTTTTGCACGGGGACATTCCTTGTGTTTCATCAGGTTCGCACCTGGCCGGCAACGCTTGAAGCTCTGACAGGAAACTTTTACGCGCAGATTGAAACCGTGAAGAAATTTTGCTGTCCGCAGACGTGACGTAGGAAAAACCTGAACGGGCTTCCAATGTGGCTATAGTCTGCGCGGATTTCCAAGAAAGATTGGTAATTGTGACGTGAAGCGAACGGCACATTTCCGGTTTTATTGCGCGGCGGCGAGATCGGCCTTCACTTCCAAAAAACCTTCAGACCGTTAATCACCTATGAAATTGCGATTTGCAATTAAATGAAGAGGCTGCTTCGCATTTTGCACATATTTTTTCGTCCGCCAACCCTGAAATCTTGAAACGGCAGGGTTCTGCGGAAAAAACTTCATTGGCATGAATTCTGCAAAGTAGATTCCGTGCAGCCAGCAAACACAATTGAGAAAGGAATTTTATGTTAGGATGGACTCTCATTTTTTTGATCGTAGCGCTGGTGGCAGGCGTGTTGGGTTTCACTGGCATCGCCGGGGCGGCAATGGGGATTGCGAAGGTTCTGTTCTTTATTTTTCTGGTTTTGTTCCTGGTATCGTTGATTCTCCACCTTGCCGCCAAATCGCGCGGTAACAGGCCACATTAAATTTATGCCCAGAGGCAGCAAATCAAGTTACACGGACAAGCAAAAGCGCATGGCTCAACACATTGAAGAGGGCTATGAAAAACGTGGCGTGAGCGCCAAGGAATCGGAAAAGCGCGCATGGGCCACGGTCAATAAGGCAACTGGCGGCGGAAAAAAGAGCGGCCCTGGCCGCAGCAAAAAACGATTGCGCTAACCCTTGTTTGAATTTTGAATGGCGGCAGATTTTTCGCCGCCGACAGCACATTCAGTCAAAACTCATAAACAAAAAAGACAGATTATGAAAAGCAAGCCACTAATTCTTACGGCTTTTGTCATCGCAACTTTGGCGACCGGCTGCACTCGATCAAATACTGCGGACGAAAATCCGGAGACCAGCGATACCAACCCGCCACCTGCCGCTACAAATGCCTGGCAAAAGACAAAAGAGACGGCGACTAATGCCTGGGCGGATGCAAGGGAAGGAACTACAAACGCCTGGGCGAATGCAAAACAGGTGACCACAAATGCGTGGGGCGACATCAAGGATTCTCTCCAAACAACCAAAGATTATACTTATGACAAAAAAGACGCTTTTGTGGCCAGCACCAGCGCCGATCTGGATGCGCTTGACAAAAAAATAAAAGAATTATCCGACAAGGCCGCCACCGCGAGCGATTCGGTCAAGGCTGACGCACAGGTCAAACTTCAGGAATTGCGTGACAAGCGCGCCGTGTTGAACCCAAAATTGGATGCTGTCAAAAATGCAACGGAAGCGGACTGGAATGATGCAAAGACCGCGTTCCAAGATTCCTATGCCGATGTGAAAAATTCACTCAAACAAACATGGCAATGGCTCAATGACAAATTAAGCTCCTGACTTCTCCAAATCCCCCAAAGACTGACTTCCCCAAATGCCCAAAGAACAAACCGGCGGGCGTGACTGAATAAAATCAGCACGCCCGTCCCTCCTTTCCAGTGAACGTCAAATGCTGTTTAGCTCACGTCGCTCAACGCCTTTTCAAGCGATTCGATGCGAACTGGTTTGGTAAGATGCACGACAAAGCCGGCATTTTGACCGCGCAACACATCTTGTTCCATCCCATAACCAGTCAGGGCAATTCCTTTCAATCCATAATCATCCCTAAGTTCCGACATCAATGAATAACCATTGCCGTCGGGCAGGCCGATGTCTGAAACAACCAGGTCAAATTTTTCCCGGCGGGCCAGTGCGCGCGCCTCCGCGATTGAAGTAGCCGTCATGACTTTGTAATCTCGGCGGGTCAACAAACGGGCCAGGGCTGTGCGAGTCGGTTCATGGTCTTCGACCAGCAGAATGCGCATTCCCGATTTTTTCTTCAATACAGCTTGTGAATTGTTAGTTGCCGGCCGCTCCGGTGATGCAGGAATGCCAGTCCTCTCTTCGACTTGCACAATTGGCAGCTCAACAGTGAACGTCGCTCCTTGGTCACGGCCGGCGCTCGCTGCACGGATGACACCAGAATGAAGTTCCACCAGCATTCGTGAAATGGCCAGCCCCAATCCCAATCCGCCAAACTTATGAGAACCGCTGGTGCCGGCATGTTCGCCCTGCGAAAAGGCGTTGAAAATATGAGTGGCTTCACCCATGGTCAGGCCGATTCCACTGTCAATTATTTTAACGGCGATGTTTCCGCTTTCCGCCAGCGTGCGAGTTTCAACCGTTATCTTGCCGCCTTCGGGAGTAAATTTCACCGCGTTCTTCAATACGTTCCAGAAAATCTGCTGCAAGCGCACATCATCACCCAGCACCATATGTTGATCCGTTCCAAAATCGAGAGTCAGGCTGATTTGTTTTATTTTCGCGTCGGGCTGCACGATGGCAATGGCATCCTGCAAAACGGCGCGCACATCCAGCGGATGTTTTTCAAGCGATAATTTCCCGCGACTGATGCGGGTGAGGTCGAGCAAATCGTCAATGAGCCGCGCCTCCAGTTCCACGTTCCGGCGGATCATTTCAAAATCGCCGCGCGTTTCATCCGGCAGTTCTGAATTTTTGGCCGCATCGCTGGCGATCAGCAGCACCGGGTTTAACGGCGTGCGCAGTTCGTGCGAAAGCGCGGCCAGAAAATCATCCTTCGCGCGCGAGGCGGCCACCACTTCGTTGTGGGCACGTTCCAATTTCCGTTCGGCTTCTTTCTGCGCGGAAATGTCGCGAGCGATTTTTGAAGCTCCGATCACCTGGCCGGCGGCATCCTGGATGGGTGAAACCGTCAGGGAAATTTCAATCAACCTTCCGTCTTTGCGCTGGCGGGTTGTTTCATAATGTTCTATCCGTTCGCCGCGGCCAATGCGCTCAAGAATTTTCGGTCCTTCATTCAAGCGATCCGGCGGCATTAAAATGGTGATCGGCTGGCCGACAACTTCTTGCGCCGCATAGCCAAAAAGACGTTCGGCCCCGTAGTTCCAACTGGTGATAATGCCATTGATATCCTTGCTGATAATCGCGTCCGCCGACGATTCAACAATGGCCGCGAGCTGTCGTGCGGCCCTGTCCGCCTGCCTTCGTTCAGTGATGTCGTTGATGACCGCCACGATGCCGACGACCGGGCCTTTCAAATTTCGTTCGGGCATGAAAACGGCATGAATCCAGCGCGGGCCGAGCGTGGCATACGGAATTTCCATTTCAAACTCCACCTTTTCCCCGGCAAAAGCCTTGTCAATGTGAGGCCGGACCGCTTCATAAGCCGCCGTGCCGAGAACTTCGGAAATTCGTTTGCCGGTCAATTGCGGCGGCTCGAAACCGAAGCGTTCCGCATAGGTGCGATTGGCGAATTTGTAGCGATGCTCGCGGTCGAACTGGCACAAAAAGACCGGGGCGTGGTCGGCGACGATCCGCATTTGTTCCTCGCTTTCGATCAGGGCGGAACGACCCGCCTGGATCTGGTTCAACATGGAATTAAAAGCCTCGGTCAAATCACCCAATTCGTCATCACTGGTCTTGGTGGCGCGCAGGGAATAATTGCGCTGGTCGGAAATTTTCACGGCGGTTTCCGCCAGCGCGATGATGGGATTGGAAATGCGTTTTTGAAGCGCATTGGAAAGTAAAAGGGAAACCAGCAGCGAACCGCCCATGATGAGCAAAGAAATCGCTCCGTATAGCTGGAATCGTTGCGAAAGAGCTGTCAGATCCGATTGCAAATAAAGCGTGCCTAACTGCATTCCAGACCGAATGACCGGCTGAAAAACAGCCAGATGAGATTTTCCAAATTGATAGCCCAGGCTTTGCGGCGCAGCCGGCAGGTCAGCGTCTGGAATTGACGCGGGATATTTCACGAAGAGCTTTCCTTGCGCGTCATAAATGGCGGCGATGAGATGCGGATCGGTCTGCAAAGAAGAGAGAACATTCTCGGCGTCATTTTCGTTTTTGAACGCCAAGGCGGCGGCGCTGTTGTCGGCGATTGTCCGCGCCTGCGTGACCATGTTTTGCACCATGGTTTGACGGAACGTCACCAGGTCATAAATTATGAATGCCGCGACCGTCACCAGCAACACGGTGCTGCTGGCGCGCATGATGACGATTGTCACCTTGCGTTTGATCGAGGATTTACGAGACCATGTCATTTGGTTGGTGCGGGAATGGTTTCAGACAAGCGCAATAATTGTGAACTCATCGTGATATCCGCTTCTTTCAAAGAATCCAAGTTGACCCTGAAACGTATTTTATTATTTTCAGTGATGAACTGCACACACACGCCGTTATAGGCCGAATTGTCAATCTCACTGGCGGTCAAAACCGGTTTTCTCTTCAACGCGGCCACGATTTTAGCCAAACGCCGGGTCTCCGACTGGCTGATAAAAAGTATGTGGCAGGCTTTGATGTCTTCCACGCGGCGATAACGCTCCACGACAAATTTTCTGCCATTCGCAATTTCGCCACGCACCGCGTCATCCAGCACCGCGCCAAACGGATCGTCGCCCAAAACCCCGATGACCAGCGGCGAATCCGGCTTGTCAAAGGCATTGGTAGGCCACTCGGTAAATTTTGCGAAGTTCAGGAGAAAAACCGCCTTGAGCGGATATTCGTGTGAAACGGTCTGGCCGCGTGCCGCATTTAATCCCAGACAAAACAGCGCCAACCACAAACCAAAAATGAAAAGGCACGCCCGTCCGCGTTCTCGAAATTTTGAGAACGCGCGGAATGTCTCGCGTGCTGCGAGATTTTGATCCTGTGGAATTAAAACTTCCATGAGACTTTCCCGTAAATGCTGCGGACAATTTGTTCCTGGCTTGATCCGGGATAACCTGCTTCCGCATGCTGATCATGCAAAAGGTTCTGCCCCACGATGGAAATTTCGAGATTTTTTGCGGCGTGCCAGCCGAGGCGCACGTCCATTTCCGCATAACTTGGCACGGTTCCGGCCACGCCGTTGTTGTCATTTTCAACTTTATCAATCCAGCGCGCATTGACATCGAGTTCGGTGTGAAATGGCAGTTCCATGGATGAGCGCAAAAAAACCTGGTTTTGCGGATCGGCAGTTTCATCCAGCGCATTGTCCAAATCCGTCTGGCCGGGTTTCACAAAAATATTTTCCTGAAGAAAATCGTAGCCGCCATGCAGCCGCCACCAGTTGAAGATTTGATAATCGGCGCTGATTTCAAATCCGTAAGTGTCGCCTTGAAGATTGTTTGCAAAGGTGAAGGGCAGGCCAAACGAAGCGGCCGGGCCGGGACTCAAACTGCGCAGGTCGTTGTAATCGTTGTAAAATGCGGAAATGGAGGCGGAAGTTTTTGACCCGAGTTGCGTGCGATAGCCCAGCTCGTAGGCGATGACGTCTTCAGAAGTAAAATCAGAACCGCCGGCTTCAAATGTTTGAAACGGCGGCGCAAGGCCGGTGGGAATTTGCAGGTCGTGGTCGAGGCGCGACGGCGTGCGGACGGCGCGGGAAATTGCGCCCCAAAACATTTGTTTGGGAGCCGGAGTCCATTGCAGCCGGATGCTTGGTTCAAATTCAAAGCCGGTATAATCGTTGTGTTCAATTTTGGTCCCAAGAGTCAGGTAAAGCGGATCAAGCAATTTGATTTCATCCTGTCCAAAAACATTGAACAGATTTTGATCCAGCGTGGAAGGCGCAAAAATGACCTGCGCGGTTCCGGGTGCGGCGCTGTTCTGATCCACTTCATGCGTGAAACGATAACCGGCTCCCCACACAAACTTATTGCGTTCGCCCAGGCTGAAGTTGTGTTGAAATTCCACGTCCGCCGTGTCCAGATTGTCAGACAATGTGCCGAGCGTCACGTAGGGAAATTCCAGATGCGTCCGGTCATAATACATCTGCAGGCTCATGTCCGAATCGTCCGAAATCGGATGCGTCCAGCGTCCCAGCAAATTTCCGCCGCCGACAATTTCATTGGTCGCAACCGTGCCGCCAACATCCAGGCCGTTGTCACCGTCGTAAATATCACCTTGCAGGGTGAACACATTTGGCAGCGACGGTTCCGTGTCAATGCGAAAACCGCCCTGGCCTTGAATCGTCGCGTCCGCCGCATCGCTTCCATTTGCGAGATGTTCGTCGCTTAAATTATAAAATTTTCCATAAACCCGGTAATAAACATTGGACGACAATGTGCCGCCGTAGCGCACGCCCGTAAAATCCTGCAACTCCGTCCCGCCGCCGGCTTCCATGTAAAATCCCTGCGTGTCCTTCGCGTTCTTGCTCGTGATGTTGATGACACCGTTCATCGCGTTCGCGCCCCAAAGCGTTCCGCCCGGCCCGCTGATGACTTCGATGCGGTCAATGTCCTCAAGCAAATAATCCTGCATGTTCCAAAGCACGCCGCCATACAACGGCGAATAAACCGCGCGCCCATCCATCAGCACCAGAAGCTTGTCGCCCAAATGAGAATTAAAACCGCGCGCGCTGATCGCCCAGTCGTGCGAGTTGATTTGCGCCACGTCCAAATTGTCCGCCAGGCGCAATGCCTCGGGAATGCTCGAAGCGCCGGAACGCCGTATCTCGTCGCCCGTCACGACTTGAATCGCCGCCGGTGCCTGTCCCAACGGCTGCGGCTGTTTGGCCACGGAGGTGACTTGCTGATCCATCAGTTCTTCCAGACTCATCTTCTTGTAAGTGTCGAGGGCTTCAGAATTGGTCTGGGCCACGCTGGAAGCGGCTGGCGGCGTCAGTTCATCCGCCCACGCCGCCTGCGCGATGGCGATGGCAAGTCCAAGCATCGCGCTCGACACTATTTTGCAACGGCGAATTGATGTTTCCATATTTTTACAAGTTGGAATCAGGTTAAATGACGACTTCCATTACTGCGGCAAAAGATAAAGCGGCGGCAACCGATGTTTTTCAGTTTTGAACAGGCCTGTTTATATGTGCTCATGCGCTCCATCTTCTTTGTGCGTGAAACGACACGCGCAAAATTTCTGGCAATTGAATAAAACGTAAAACGCTGACAACCAATCACCGCGCCGTTTTTCCAAAACCTGGGCGTCTTTTCACGCCGGCAAAGTAAAATAAAAGCACGCGCCGCCCGTCGGATGCGGCTCATAGCCGCAATCGCCGCCCTGTAAATCAACCAGCCTTTGCACACATGACAGCCCCAGTCCATAAGTGCCGCCCGGTTGGTGCAACGAATCGAACGGCTGGAATAATCTGGCGCGGACTTCCGCCGGAACTCCGCCGCCGTTGTCGCAAACTTGAAAGCAAAGTCTATTTTTCTCCTGATGCCAGTTCAATTCAATCTGCGGTTTTTCGCCGGCGTGCTGGAGCGCGTTCGCCAGCAAATTCCACCAGATGAATTCCAGCCAGTCGGCCACGCCGTCCACTTCAGGCCATGAACCGGGTTCGATGATCTTCGCCGAGTTTTTCAAAATCCGGCTTTCCAACCGCTGCAAAACTCCCGAAACAATCCCGGCCATGTTGACCCGCTCTTTCGGTTTTGGCTCTGCCGACGCCCTGGTGATGACGCGGATTTGGCCGATGAGTTTGCTCATTTCGTCAACCGAAGTGAAAAGCGAATCCACCAGCGCCGCCGCCTCCGGTTCTTTTTCGGCGAGAATTTCCTTGAGCAATTCGCCCGTGTTGACGATGCCGCCCAGCGGCGTGCGCAAATCATGGCTCACACGGACGGCCACGGTGAGCAAATCGCCGCGCAGCCGTGCATTTTCCCGCAAGAGTTGATCCTGCGTGACTTTGCGGGCGCCCATGTCCAGTGCAAGTTCCGTTTTCATTCCAAACCGATTTTCTTCCGCTTGCGGTAAAGCGTGGCCTGGTCAATGCCGAGAATTTCCGACGCTTCCGTCAGGCTCGGAATCCGTTCGAGAATTTTTCGCAAATGCGCTTCTTCCAGTTTTTCCAGTGAAATCAGCGAACCGACTTGCGGCAGATTTTCTGCGTCTGAATTTGCCGCCGCATTTTGACCGCGCAACTCGGCGGGAAAATCTTCCGGGAAAAGTTTGTCGCGCTTGCCCAGAATGACGGCACGTTCAATGGCGTTTCGCAGTTCCCGAAGATTGCCCGGCCACGCATACGCCCGGATGCACGCAACGGCTTCAGGCGAAAGGCCGTCGAGTTTTCGCCCGCATTGTTCGGAAAAAAAATTTTCGTAATGTTCGGCGAAACGGATCAGATCGCCATCGCGCGTGCGCAGCGGCGGCATTTCCACGGCGATGACATTGAGCCGGAAATAAAGGTCTTCGCGGAACAAACCCTCGGCCACGCGTTTTTTCAAATCGCGATTGGTGGCGGCGATGACGCGGAGATTGGCCGTCCGCGTGACGTTCTCGCCAAGCCGCTCGTATTCGCGCTCTTGCAGCAGGCGCAGGAGTTTCGGCTGGATTTCCATCGGCAGATCGCCAATTTCATCCAGAAAAAGCGTTCCACCCTCGGCGGCTTTGACTTTGCCCCAATGATCTTTGATTGCGCCGGTGAACGAGCCGCGAACGTGGCCGAACAGTTCACTTTCCAAAAGTTCCTTGGAAAGGCTCGGACAACTGACGGTCACAAACGGTTTGTCCGCCAAATAGCTTTTTTCATGGACGGCGCGAGCGGCGACACTTTTGCCCGCGCCGCTTTCGCCAAGAATCAAAATTGAGGCCGGTGTTTTGGCGGCAAGCATCAGGATGTCCATGACTTCCTGCATTTTCGGCGTGGTGAAGTCAAAAATCGGCTCAAGACTTTGCGCCTTGGTTTCGATGACTTCCTGTTCCAATCGCTCGATGCGCTGACCCATCTGGCGGAGCCGTTGCAGCCGCGCGAGCACCGTCATGAACTGTTCGCGTTGAAACGGTTTTTCCAGAAAATCCACCGCGCCGCGCCGCATGGCTTCCACGGCGGTTTTCACGCTGCCCTGCGCGGTGAACATGACTATGGGAATTTGCGGAAATTGTTTTTGAATTTCCACCAGCACGTCCAAGCCGTTTTCCCTGCCGAGGTTTACGTCAAGCAGGACGGCGTCCCATTCATCTTCTTTGAGCCAGTTCAATCCGATCTGGCCGGAGTCAACGCCCTCGGCGTAATGCCCCGCTTCTTCGATGAGAAAGCAGGTCGCATCGCGAAATGTTTTGTCGTCATCTATGACTAAAAAATCCATAAAATATGTTTGTCAATTTGAAACCGGGCGCGGCAGACGGACGGTGAACGCCGCGCCTTGTCCCGGATCGCTTTCGCATACCAGCTCGCCATCCATCGCCTGCACCAGTTTGCGGACGATGCTCAAGCCCAAACCCGTGGACGGCTCGCCGCCCGTCGGACGCGCCGAGAGCCGCCCGTAACGGCGGAACATTCTGGTCTTGTCCTCGGCGGTGAAACCCGGCCCCTCATCGCGAACCACGCTTTCGGCGCGATTGCCCGCCTGCCTGACGGAAATAAAAATCCGTTTGCCGGGCGGCGAAAATTTGATCGCATTGGAAATCAAATTGCCCAGAACCTGGTTGAGTGCTGAAAAGTCCGCCACCACGATGACGGCTTTCGCCGGAAAATCAGTTTTGAACTGCATTTTTTTTTGCTGCGCCACTTCCTCAAACTGCTGGATGGCGGCAAGGGCAAAATCCGCCAGGTTGACAGCAGTTGGTTTCAAGATGAAACCGTGATCGGTTCTGGAGTTGGCGAGAAATTCGTTCACGAACGCCAGCGATTGTGCGCTGGTGCGGAGAATATTTTCGGCCAGTTGCGTCACGCGCTTGTCATTTAAGCAGGCGGTGTTCCGGAACAGTAATCCGGCGCTCATATTCATGCCGACAAGGAAATTTATCAAATCATGCGCGAGAATGCCGAGAATTTCGTCTTTGTCCTCGGCCAGTTGTTTGAGCCGGTCGCGTGCGGCCTTCAGCACCAGTTGCGTTCGCACGCGCGAAACCAGCTCGGCCTGGTTGAATGGCTTGGTGATGTAATCCACGCCGCCGGATTCCAGCGCGCGCACGACCAAATTCTTGTCGTCCGCCGCCGAAAGAAAAATAACCGGGATGTCCCTCCAGTCGGGATTTCCCTTCAATTTGACGCAGACTTCGCAGCCGTCCATGCCGGGCATGAGCAAATCCAGTAGGATCACATCCGGCGGCCGCAAGGCGACCCGCTTCAAGGCGGTTGCCCCGTCGGTGGCGGGAATGATTTCGTGGCCGAGTTTGCCCAGCACCGCGCCGACGATCTGGATGTTGGCGGGCTGGTCGTCCACGACGAGAATCCGCGCCGGTGCAAATTCATCGGGCGGCGTGGAAACCGGCCCGGCCGCTGGTGCGTTTTTTGCGCTCATGTTTGCGAGCCTCCGTCCAGTTGTTCGACCAGCGCGGCAAATTCGCCCAGATGTTTTTCCAAATCTGTGACGGCGTAATTCTCCGCGTCGCGGAGGAGTTTCTGCGCGTAATGAACCAAGGGTTCGCATCGCCAGTGCTGGCCCAAACCTTCGAGTCCTAGCGCAAAGATTTTGCTTTCGTTGACGGCCACACTGTCGCGGATGGACGGCCACGGATCAAGGATCAACCGGCGCAATTGGGAAACGAGCTCCTTGGACGCGGGCGCAACAGTTGCAGGATTTTTTTCCACTTTGTCCGAACCGCCGGTTTCTTTGGACAATTCCGATTTGGAATTTTGCGGCAGAAAGTCCGCCAGCTCGTTGAAGAGTTCGCGTTTGGAAAACGGTTTGCGCACAAAACCGCTGAACTTTTCCTTCAGAGAATCTTCCTGGTCCTTCAAATCGGAGGCGGTCACGGCGATGACCGGCAGGAATTCCAGGCCGGGCGTTTTGCGGATTTCCGCCAGCGCCTCGGTGCCGTCCATTCCGGTCATCCGCACATCGAGCAGCAGAACGTCGGGCTTCAACTCGCGGGCCTTGGCCACGGCCTCTTCGCCGCTTGAGCCGAAGACCAGCCGGTGATGGGAACCGGCAAAAATTCCGGCGATCAACTGGCAGTTGGTTTCGTTGTCATCCACCGCCAGCAGCAGGGCCGGACGCAATTCGTTGAAATTCACCTCGCCGGCGGGCGCTGATTTTTCGGAAGCCGGCAGCCGCACGGAAATCGGCACGTTGGGGAACCGCAGGTGAAAGACCGATCCCTGTCCCACTAAACTCGTCACGGTCACGATGCCACCCATGATTTCCGTGAGGCGTTTGACGATGGAAAGTCCCAGTCCCGTGCCTTGCTTTTCCTTTTCACGATGCGCGCCGGCCTGCACGAACGGCTTGAAAATCGCGTCCAGCTTGTCCTGCGGAATGCCCAGGCCGGTGTCCTGCACTTCGATGACCAGATTGACTTGGCTGCTAGCCGGCTGCTTTTCCCAGGCGGCCCGCACTTCGACGCCGCCTTGGTCGGTGAACTTGACCGCGTTGCCGACCAGGTTGATCAAAATCTGCCGCAGCCGGATGCGGTCCAGCAACAAGGTGTGCGGAAAATTTTCGGGGACGTGGCATTCGAGCCGGAGTTCTTTTTTTGCCGCCGGTTCGGAAAACAGCGTGCGCAGGAAATCGCAAATCTCGCGCAGGTCGGTCGGTTCGGGACGCAATTCCACCATGCCCGCCTCGATTTTCGACATATCTAGAATGTCGTTGATGAGCAGGAGCAGTGAGTCGGCGCTGGAGCGGATGGATTGGACGTAATACCGATGTTTCGGTTCGCGCAAATCGCCTTGCAGAAGTTCGCTGAAGCCAAGGATGGCGTTCATCGGGGTGCGGATTTCATGGCTCATGTTGGCCAGGAAGATGGATTTTTCCAGATTGCTGTGCTCGGCCTGTAATTTGGCCCGCAACGATTCGCGCTCGCGTTCCTGATGCTTCAGCGCGCCGGCGGCCAGCCAGAGCGCCAGCAAACCCGCGCCGATGCCGAAACCACCCGCGACCAGCGTCGTCAGGTTCGCCTGCGTCACGCGGCTGCGGATTTCATCCTGGATGGACAATTGCCTGTCCCGGTAGATGCCGTCCAGCTTCTCGATCTGCGAGCGCAAGTCATCCGCGCGCAACTTCGTAAGGCTCTCCAGCATTTGAGGGTCGTCGTGAACCAGAGCCACCAGATTATCAAAATGCGCCGGCAGATTCATTTCGGCCTCGTTGAACGGCTCAAGGAAATTTTTATCGCCGGTGATGACGTAACCGCGCTCCCCGGTCTCCATATCCAGCAGTGATTGGTAAACTCCGAACAACTCATCCCGTGTGACAGTCATATGCTTGGCATAGTCCATGCGCGCGACGAGTTGATGCCATGAGACAAAAGCCAGCACCACGCTCCCGAGTGAGAACGTCAGCCACGCAACCACCAGAAGCCTGTAAAACTGTTTTCCTGCCTTCAGCATCATGCATTCCCCCCGTTTTTGCCTGGATTCCAAGGCGCTGTTCCAAATCCAGCCAAATCTATGTTTCGGATAATGGCGTGTCGAGTTGATAAAATTTCATGCCTTGCGCCGGCAGGAACGAAGCAGATGCCACAAGGACGTTCCGGCCTTCGCGCCGTTGAGCAACGTGGAAATTCCCGAGGGTTTTTCTTTTTCGCCTTCGTTGTGATTAGAAAATGCCTGTCCCATTGCAGAAAATGTAGCGGCCAGTTTTACCGCTGACGCGGCGATTGAACCCATTTCCCACATTTGATGCTTCAAGTGGTGGATTTCGTTTTTGAACTCGCGCAATTCATTGAGCAACTGCACGCGGTTCAATTCGCTTTCCACCAGCTTCTTCGGTCTGGTGTGCTTTGTGAGTTGTATGCGATTTCATATTTTAGGTTTGGAGGTTTGTGTGAATGGATCAAACTTTGTTTCCTTGAATCAGTCGCACGAGAATCATGACAATTGCGACGACCAAAAGAATATAAATGAAATTACCCATCGTGTAGCCCGAAACTAATCCTAGCAGCCAGAGGATGATTAAAATGAGAGCAAGTGTATATAACATGGTTTAATTTGGTTTTTGGGTTTCATATTTCCAAAGCGTGATGCGCGCCTTCAGAAGCCAGAGTTTTATTCATGATCTTGATTTGCCTTTCAAAGTGCCGGAATGAGAGGTTCAGTATCAGCGACGAACTGTTTTACCTAAACAACCTCTCACCCGACGCTTTTCTATTAGCTGGCCTCGTGCCGAAGCAGTTTATTTGTAAGTTCTACAGTAAAACCTGCATTTGCGGCAATTGAACCGGGGCCGGCGCATGATCAAATATTGCAACTTGCAAGCCCGCAAACGGGGTCGGTTTGCAATTTGCAAATTTTTTTGGTTGTAGTTTTCGACAGCTATTTTGGCTGGCATCAAATGTTTGGTTTTGGGGGAAAATTATTTCTTCAATGGATCGGCACGAGACTTGCAAAAGAAGTCAGCACCGCGCCGAATTACGCGGCTGAAACAAACAACCAAACACGAAAATCATATGAACACTCTCGCCGCCAGAGGAAATTGGAACATTGCCAAGGGCAAGTTAAAACAAAAACTGGCACAGCTTGCGAACGATGATCTGCAATTCATTGATGGCAGGGAAGACGAATTGATTGGCCGCATCCAGAAACGCACCGGCCAGGCCAGGAAAAAAATTGAACGCACCGTGGACGAATGCTGCGGTTGCAAACACTAAATGAATGCGGCGAGCCGACAAACCATGAATCTCGTGCATTCAAAGGGCAAACCGGGCGCTTCCTTCCCGACAACCAGCATAAATGTCCGGTTTGTCGCCGATGAACCACTTAACCTTCAAATCAACCATGCTATGAAAACTTCACTTCAAGAAAATCCCGTCCACCCGGCATTGTTTCGCATCGCTGCAATCGTTGGAAATCCCATCACCCCAATCAATGGAAATCCCGCACCGTCCGCAATCAAAAAAGAATTCGCTACCTTTAGGAGGGAAATCGCGAAGTCAATGGCGGCGCGCACTGTAAGGACTCAACCAAAAACACCGGTGACGGAAACGTGCGGATGGACCTTTCCGATTCGTAAATAATTTCCTGCCAATCATACACACAAAATTGATGGCATCTGGCACTAAAGCTTAATCTTGAAATATTATGAAAATTTCAGCTTCAATGGCCTCGTGCAAGGAAGGTTTTGCCATCACCACCACTACAAGTTTCGCACCATCAGAGAATGAGACGCCTTTTGTCGACTTGATGTTGCATCCGGATAAACTGGAAGCGGCGCTCAAAATCGCCAAAAGAGAGAATGATGCTTTTGAAGCGTCACGCGCATTCAGCCGATCCCCACCGGCTCCGCGTGTCGAAAACCCATTCGAATTGAACGCATCATAAAGACAAAATGAAAACTTTCGTGAATCCCGATACGTTCCAGAAACTTGCCCGCTTTGGTGTCCAGTCAACTGGAAATATTGTCACCGCCGGTGTGGTTGTTTTTTTGGTTGCGATGTGGGCGCTCACAAGCCCGCTCGTCTGGTTGAGTGATCGGATGGCGGGTCATGGAAAAGTAAAAACAAAAACAAATGAACAATTAAAAAAGGAAAAATTATGAACAAAGGAATTGGAATAGCTTTGATAGTCATTGGCATCGTCTTGGTCGTTTATGGAATAGACGCCTCCGGCTCGGCAAGTTCAGGTGTCTCGCGCATCTTCACCGGTGCGCCCACAAATAAAACCTTGTGGCTGCTGCTGGGCGGCATTGGCAGCGCCATTGTCGGCGCTGTTATGACGTTTCGTCCGTCGGGCAAGGTTTGAATGACTTCAAGGAGGGTCGTGCAAAGTGAAAAATAAACCATGCGCGCTGCAACGAAATAATTTGACTTGCTCTCGTGCGGCTTAAAGAAATGCTTCAAATAAGTGCGGCACGGCAGGACTTTACTGGCATCGGGCTGCGGTCACGCAGATGTCATGGAGTTTTCAGAAATTGAGGAATTTCCAAATTGCAAAACCTGCAACAAGCCGATCAAATGGATTCATCGAAAGCCTGCTGCGAATTAAGAATCGAAACTATATCACCATCCTCTCTCGTTTATGTCAAAGTCGGCGGTCCAAAAAAATCCGATTAAAGACATTTCATAGTTCGAACTTTACCTCTACATAATGTTCCCGGCGATCATCCGCAAGTTTTAGTGCGGCTTGCGATTGCTCCTTTCCATCCACAAAGATTTTTGGCGGAACTTTCCATGCGCCCGATGCGTTGATGCAGTTGATGTGATAAATTGTTTCCCGATGGCGATAATCGAGTTTGAACGATTTCCAGTCCGGCGGCGCTTTGGGCGTAAAATGCAATTCGTCCACGACAATCTCCAGGCCTAAAAATGTTTCCGTGATCAGGCGATACATCCAGCCCGCCGAACCGGTATACCACGTCCAGCCACCGCGCCCCGTGTGCGGCGGCACGCTATAAACATCAGCCGCCATGACATATGGTTCCGTTTTGTAACGCGCGGTTTCTTCCGGCGTGCTGGTGTGCAAAATGGGATTGATGAGCTTGAACATTTCCCACGCGCGCACGTTTTCACCTGTTAATGCAAAAGCCATGATCGTCCAAATCGCGGCGTGGGTATATTGGCCGCCGTTCTCACGGACGCCGGGAACGTAGCCTTTGATGTAGCCGGGTTCCATCGGCGATTTGTCGAAGGGCGGATCGAACAATTGAATCAGCTTGGTTTCGCGATGCACCAGTCGGTGGGCCACCGCATCCAACGCGGTGCGGACGCGATCCTGGCTTCCCGCACCGGAGATGGCCGCCCAACTTTGCGCCAGGGAATCAATTTGACATTCTGGATTGGAAGACGAGCCGAGCGGTTCGCCATTGTCAAAATAGGCGCGGCGATACCATTGGCCGTCCCACGCATTTTTTTCGATGTTTGCCTGCAGAGTTTTTGCCTGTTCTTCGCAGTGCTGCGCAAAAGTTTTGTCGCCGTGCATTCCGGCCAGGATGGAGAATTTCTTCAGCACGTCGTAAAGAAAAAATGCCAGCCAGACACTTTCGCCTTTGCCTTTTTCGCCGACGAGGTTCATGCCGTCGTTCCAATCGCCGCAGCCCATCAGCGGCAAACCATGCTCGCCGAACTTCAGTCCATATTTGATCGCGCGCACACAATGTTCGTAAAGCGTGCCGGATTCGGCGGAGCGTTGCGGCAGATCGTAATTCGCTTCTTCGTCCGGTCGCAGCGCGCGGCTTTCCAGAAACGGAATTTCGCTGTCCAGCACGCCGGTGTCGCCCACTGTTTCGACGTAACGGCAAGTCGCATAAGGCAGCCACAAATAATCGTCGGAAAAATGTGTGCGCACGCCGCGACCGGTCGGCGGATGCCACCAGTGCTGCACGTCGCCTTCGCGGAATTGATGCGCGGCGGCGCGGAGCAGTTGTTCGCGCAACAATTCGCGCCGCGTGTGGACGAGCGTCATCGCGTCCTGAAGCTGGTCGCGAAAACCGAACGCGCCGCCGGATTGATAAAATCCCGTGCGCGCCCACAGGCGGCAGGAAATCGTCTGGTAAAGCAGCCAGCCGTTTGCCAAAAGATTCAGCGCGGGTTCAGGCGTTTCCACCTGAACGGCGCCCAAAGTTTGTTTCCAGAAATCCCAGACTTTTTCCAATTCCTCATGACAGCTCTGGAGATTTTGAAATCTCCGCGCCAAATCGCGCACGTGATCAAGATTTTGTCCCGCGCCGAGAATGAAAGCGATTTCTCGCTCTTGACCCGGCTCAAGCTCCACCGATGCTTGCAAAGCCGCACATGGATCGAAACCCGCGCCGGTCTTGCCGGACAGTCGCGCACGTCGAAGCGCGGCAGGTTGCGCGGGCGTTCCGTTGCGACCAAAAAATTCCGTGCGGTCGGCGGTGAAAGAATGGATGAATTCACTGCTCGTCACAAAAGCCACACGACCTTCAAAGTCGGTGTTGTAAGGATTTCGCGCCAGCAGCGCGCCGGTTTGCTGGTCAATTTCCGTGGCGACATGCATCGCGCTTTTGGCGCGCAATTCGCCCAAAACCCATTCCCAATAACCGGTCACCGATAAGCGCCGGCGGCGATCCGAATTATTTTTTATTTTTAGAACGGTGAATTTCACCGGGTCGTTGATGGAAACATAAATCCGCAATTCGGATGAAATGCCAACTTCGGTGTGTTCAAAAACGCTGTAGCCAAAGCCGTGGCGCACGACATAGGGCGATTCGCCGCGTGCGGGCAATGGCGTGGGCGACCAGAATTTTCCGCCTTGTTCGTCGCGAATATAAAACACTTCTCCGCTGCTGTCCGTCACGGCGTCGTTGTTCCAGGGCGTCAGCCGGAATTCGTGACAGTTCTCGCTCCACGAATAACTGCCACCGCTTTCGGAAATGAGCGTGCCGAAATTCGGGTTGGCCAGCACATTAACCCAAGGCGCGGGCGTGCTCGCGCCGGGCAAAAGTGTGACGACGTATTCGCGTCCGTCAGGCGTGAAACCGCCGAGACCATTGAAGAAAACTAAATCGCGCTCCGGCAATTTCGCCGGTGGTTCGGACGATATTCGTGAACGGGTGCGCAGCAGCGGCGGCAACGGCGCGGGCCGCAGGCGGTTTTGCAATTGTTCCGGCAACGTCCCTTTTTCGTCATGAAAAACAATCCGCGCCGCCGTCTCCAAAAGAGTTTTATCTTCCGGTGAAAGTTGCTCTGCGCGCCGCAAAAAAATTCCGCCGGGCTTGTCCAGCAACTGCGTGGCGTTGCTCGCGGCGGCCAGATTCAAGATTTGGTCATGCAACGATTGCCGGTAAATTGAATCGTCCTCGTTCAAAATCACGAGGTCAGCGGACAAACCTTTCAACCGCCAGTAAGCATGGGCTTGAATCAATTGACGAACCAAATCAATCCGGTCAAAGCGCGTGCTAAAAAGCAAAATTATCGGCAGATCGCCAGAAATTCCGAAGCTCCAAAGACTGCGCTGGCCGCGCTGGTTGCGGACCAGCACGCTTGGATTCGCGCGGCGCGCGGCCTGATTGTAGAGCAACGCGCCCGCAAGCCGCCCGTAAAGTTGCGCCTCAGCCTCGGTCGTGTTCAGATGATGCAGCACAATCGAGCCGTGCGTCCACGCGAGTTCAAAACAACGGTCGGCGATGGTCTGGTCCTGATATTTTTCGACGAGGCCAAGAATCTCCTCGCGCGTCGGCGCGATGCCGGAAACCAAAGTGACCGTCGCGCTTTCCTTCGGCGCAATTTTTATGGTGCGACGAATGGATGCAATCGGATCAAGCACCGAACCTTCGCTGTTCGACAGAGGCAAGGAATTTTTTAATGCGGCGGGCGAAGCTAAATTCCCGCCGCGACCGATGAATTTTTCACGATTGGTTTCAAACGAAACGGTTCCAATTTCGTTGCCGTGAACTAAAAGCAAGTGGCCGATCCACGGTAATTTTTCCTGCGCGGTGCGGGGACGACGCGAACAAAGAATGGCGTTTTGCTGCGGCACAATTTGCGTTTGAATAAATAAATTGCTAAAAGCCGGATGCGCGAGGTCCGCAGCGGCCGTGTTCAAAACAATTTCCGCGTAACTGGTGACTTCGATGGTTCGCGTTTCATCCGAATGATTGGTGAAGGTGATCCGCCGGACCTCAACGTTGTTCTCTGGCGACACGGTGATTTCCAGATGCGAATCAATTTCATTCACTCGCGCACGAAATTCCGCGCGCGCCTGGCTGAAGATGGCCTCGTAACCCGGCTTATTTTCCAATGTCGGCTGATGGGTGGGCGACCAGATTGCGCCGCTGTCCACGTCGCGCAGATAAAAAAATGTGCCCCAGCAATCGCGCGTCGCATCCTCACGCCAGCGCGTCATCATGGTGTCATTCCAACGGCTGTAACCAGCGCCAGAATTTGTGACCATGACGTGATAATGGCCATTGGAAAGCAGGTGAGCTTCCGGTGGTCCGACGTTCGGATCGGTGAACACGCGCAATGTTGATTCGACTGCGGCTGCCGGTTCGCGCTCGGTGTCGGCTTCGAGTTCATGCGGATAAAGCACGGATGTTTCTTTCGGCACGCGCTCATGCAGCAACAACTCGGCGGATTTGAAAAATGGATTGGCATTGAACCGCCGTTGCATGGGCCGGTCCAGCAACGTGTAAGCGAGTGAAAGCAAACTCATGCCTTGATGATGCGCCATGAAGGAACGGACGACGGCATGCGTCTGGCCGGTCGGCACGCGCGATGCGGTGTAATCCAGCGCTTCGTAAAGGCCGAATTTGCCCGCCGCTTTTTCGCGACGCAATGCGGCGAGATTTTTGCAGGCTTCTTCCGGCGCGACCATCAAGGCCATGACCGTCGCGTATGGCGCGATTACCACATCATGCGCCAGCCCGCGCTTGAAGCCGAGTCCCGGCACTCCAAAGGCGCGATACTGATAATTGGCATCGACGTCGCGCAAGTTGTAGCCGGATTCGGAAATTCCCCACGGAACATGGATTTGTTTGCCGTATTGGATTTGCCGCGCGACGGCGGATTTGCAGGAAAGGTCGAGCAACGTGTTTTCGTAAGCCGGCATCACGAGCATCGGCATGAGATATTCGAACATCGAGCCGCTCCACGAAATCAACGTCGGCTTGCCGCCAGCGGAAGTCAGCGAACGCCCCAGCCTGAACCAATGATTTTGCCCGATCTGTCCCAATGCGATGGCGACGTAGCTCGCCAGCCGCGCTTCGGATGCGAGCAAATCGTAGCAGCTCGTGTCGAGCCGGTGCTGGCTGACGTTGTAGCCGATGGAAAAAAGTTCGCGCGCCTGATCATATAAAATCGTGAAATCCATCCGCGCGAGTTCGTCGCAGCGATGCGCCAAGTCTTCCAATTCGTTCAATGTTGCCAAGGCTTTTTGTCCGGCGGCGTCAAGCAACGAACGCAAGTCCAGCAACAGTTTTTCGAGTTCCGCATTTTTAGGCAAACTGCACGCGGCGTCGCGAAACTCGTCCAGTTTCGCCAGCCAGTTTTGTGTTTCTTCGGCGAGCCGGCGCACGCTTGTCGGCGCGTTGAGCTGTTCCCAGAATTTTTTTAACTCCGGCGTCTTGTCCGAATTCAAATGGGCTTGGAGCGGTTGCTGCAAATTCACCCACGGAAACACGCCAAGAATTTCCTCGCGCTGTTCGCGGCAGCTTTGCTCAAAAATTATCCGCCAAGTTTCAAATTCATGCGACGATTCGATTTTTGCGCCGGTCAATTTCGTCGCCGCTTCAATCGCTTTGTCGAGCATTTGAATCATTTCCGCCGGCGACGCCGGATTTTGCGCGAGCAGTTTTTCCAGCGCTTCAAAACTGGCCGGGGTTTCTGAATTGCGCGACTGGTCTTTCCAGACGCCGAGCGTGTCGCGCAGTCCGGCGATGATTCTGACGGCGCTCCAATTTTGATCCGCGAGTTCGAGCAATCCCGAATGCAGTGTCAGCAGCAGACCGGCGAGATTTCCGTTGTCCACGGTGGAAACATAAAGCGGCGGCATGGGTTTGACCGTGCGTGTGTCATACCAGTTGTAAAAATGCCCGCTGTATCGCTCCAGTTTTTCCACGGTTTCCAGGGTGCGCGCGATGTGCACCATCAAGTTTGGCAGCGATAGAAACCCAAAATCATAAGCGGACAAGGCGCTCAACAAACCCATGCCGATGTTGGTCGGCGAAGTGCGGGTCGCAACCGCGACTCGCGGATATTCCTGAAAATTATCCGGCGGCAGCCAGTGGTCTTCGGCGTTGACAAACGTTTCAAAAAAATTCCAGGTCTTGCGCGCCAGTTTGCGGAGCCGGCGGATTTGTTCTGGTGACAATTCAACGCGTTTTTCTTCAAGCGGCTGGCTGATCCACCACGCAATCGCCGGTGAGACGACCCACAACGCGAGAAAGAAAAAGGTGATCAATGAAGCCGGATTGCCCAGAACAAAAAGCAGCGCCGACAAGCCCACCGCCAGCGCCGGCGCAGACCACATCGCGACAAAAAAACTTTGCAGACGGCCATTGTCCTGACCTTCAACATCGTTGCCCGTCTGCCATTCCAGCAAATGTCGCCGTGTGAAAATCAACCGCCAGAGTGTGCGCGTAACGGCATCCAGACTAATGACGGCATCATACGCAAGAAATGTCACCGTCAAAATCGCCTGCCCAGCCTGTCGTGCGGCAGTGCGTCCAACACTTCTCAAATGAAGTCCCAAGAGTGAATCTTTTGGTTTCAGCAAAAGTTCGGTGAGGACTGCCAGAAACGATGGCAGCGCAATGATGAACAGGATGAGCAGCCCCCACGCGTTTGCGACCTGTGGAAAAAGCATCCAGCCCAGTGCGAGCAGAAACAACAAGGCGAAAGGAACGAGGCTGCGCCGGAGATTGTCGAAGATTTTCCAGCGTGACAATCCAGTCAGCGGATTTTCCACGCGCCGCACATCCGGGCCGGGCAGGCGCGGCAGCAGCCACGTCGCGATTTGCCAGTCGCCGCGCATCCAGCGATGCCGCCGTCTGGCATCAGTCCCGTAACTCGCCGGAAATTCCTCGAACAATTGCACGTCGCTGATGAGCGCCGACCGTGCATAACTGCCTTCCAGCAAATCGTGGCTTAAAATCCTATTTTCAGGAAATTTTCCGCCAACGGTGCGTTCAAATGCGTCCACATCGTAAATGCCTTTGCCGATAAACGAGCCTTCGTGGAAAACGTCCTGATAAACATCCGAGACCGCTCGCGTATAAGGATCAATTCCCGGATCACCGGAAAATAATTTAACAAACCTTGAACGCCCGGCGCTCGGCAGGCTGATGGCAATGCGCGGTTGCAAAATCGTGTAGCCCTCGACAATCAATCCCTTTTCCGTGTCGTAAATCGGGCGGTTCAGCGGATGCGTCATCGTCGCCGCGAGTTGGCGCGCGGCGTCACGCGGGAGTTGCGTGTCGGTGTCGAGCGTGATGACATATTTGATGTGCGGCAACGTGGAGAAGTCGCCAACAATCCGCGAAAAACATTCCAGACTTCCGCCGCGCAAGATGTGGTTCAAATCAGCAAGTTTGCCGCGTTTGCGCTCGTAGCCCATCCAGATTGTTTCCCGCGCATTCCAGCGGCGCGGGCGTTGAAACAGGAAAAAAACGCATGGGCGGTCGCGTTGATATTTTTGATTCAATGCCTGAACGCCTTTGGCTGCCAGTTGCAACAGTTCGTCATCACCGGCATTGTGTTCTTCCGGCGCATCGCAAAAATCCGTCAGCAGCGCGAAATAAACATTGTGATCGGAATTGGCGAGATACCGGACTTCCAATGCCTCCAATAAATCCTCAATGCCCGGCGCGCTGGCCAGCATCGTTGGCACAACCACAAGCGTCGCATCCGGCAGCGGAATGCCCTTGGAAAAATCCAGACGCGGCAATGGAGATGGCTTGATGAAAATGGTCGCGAACCAATTCACCAACGATACAGCCAATTGACTGGTGCAAAGCAGCGTCAACAGCGCCAGCAAACCGAACGTCCAACCTGGCATTTCCATCGCCATAAACCAACGCAACAACGGAATCGTCACGAGCAGCGCAATGCCGAGAATACTTCCAAGATAAGATGTGAGCGGGTATTGGCGGGCGATTCGCGGGAGAATTTTTTGAACCGGAATCTTCATTTCCGAAGCGCGTTCCAAAATTTTGACTCCCTTGCCGGTCAGAAAAAAACCGACGTGAGCCAGCCGGTCATCGGGATTGCCCGCATTTTTTTGCGCGAGACTCATTGCCAAAGCTGCGACTTCAAGCTCGGATTTTTTGCTGTAACGGGCGATGCGCTCAACGGTGTGTCGGTAAAGATCGCGCGTGCCAAAATCCATCTTCAAATAAATTTTGGCCGGGTCGTCGCGCAAGGCCTGTTCCACCACGCTTTGTTCTTCCACAAATTCCCGCCAGTCCATCGTGTCGAGAAAACGCAGGCTGCCAATGCAGTTGCCGACGGAAACCTGGGTCGCCGCCTGATGCTGGCTTTCGCTTTGAACCAGTTGTGCAATGGTCAGGCCGCCCTCCGCGAGACGCTCTTCAATCCAGCTTGCCGCCAGTTTAACCGGCGGCGATTTTTCCTGCATCCGTTCCAAAAATTCCGTCGCAAATGCCCGGCTCAACGACGGGTCCGATTGCGCCATCTCGCCGACAATTACGATCAGGCGGGAAGGATTTGTTTCCGCAACTTTCAAAACCCGCCCCGCCCAATCATCGGCTTGGTCGCGATCCTGTCGCGCCGCGCTCAACATGACCGCCACGCGCCGCAAATTTTCAATCAACGCCAGGCGGAGCATGATTGGAATCGCCCACAATTCGCCGAGCTTGAACGGCACAATTTCCTGATAACCGGCCACGAAACTGGCCAGGTGCGAGGCATCAATCCGCCCGTCCGTGTGGGCAAGAAATTCCAGCGCGATTTCATAAACGCGCGGAAAATTTTTCCACGGCCCGTTGAGCAATTGCGGCAACTGCCGGTTGAAACCGCGCGGCAAGTGGCGCTGGGTCGTGCGGATTTGATCCTCGATCAAATGAAAATTGTCCAGCAACCATTCCGCCGCCGGCGTGATGCGCCGGTTTTTTTCCACCTCCAAAGTCCGTTCGTTGTAGTGGCGCAGGATTTTTTCATTGGCTGTCAGTCGCGGAAGCAGGATGTTCGGCCCCCGGCCGTTTTCCACCCGGCGATCTTGCGCCAAGGTGCGCGCATATTGCCTGAGCAAATCAATGCTCAACAATTCGCCGCGCAACGGCTGTTCGTCAGCCGAAAAATCCGGCGACTTTTTTCTTCGGATCTGATTTTTTATCCATGAGGGTAAAGTTGCCATGCGTGTCTTCCGGGTTGATGGGTTTAGAAAGTGCCATGCTTGAAATTCTTTCCCATTCCCGCCAGCGCAGAATTCTTTTGCATTCAGCGTGCCAAAAGGAATAAACGGAGACACAAGCCACAGAAGGCCGTCAAACAGGCTTCCGTCGCATTAACACAAATTTATTTTAGATTTTTCTCACCTTGCAAATTGCACACAGATCGAAAGATTTGCCGCAAATTGCATTGGTTTTATCTCACAGGCAGTGCCTAGAATTTACACATTTTCTTCAAAATCCCAGCGTCTTTATTCTGGCACAAGCATAGCTGACTTGAGGATTGGGAGTCGCTGCGAAGATTACCAACGGTGGCGCATTCGGTTCGTTACTGTCCACGCCGGTCATCAATCCGCCGCAAACGGGAATTCTCGGAATTCTCGTCATTCAGGAACGACCGGTCGCGACGCCGGACATGGCGGGAAAAACCTGGGTTAATGTGGCTGTAAAAGAGCATCTTGCGGAAAAATATACCAAGCAAGACATGATCTTCGTGGCCGGATCATTTGAAATCCAACTGGCTCGCGCCATTTCTGAAAAACCAACGCTCGCGCAAAATCAGAGTCGCGGTGTCTGAATTTAGAACGACACTTTCAATGCTTCCCGCTGGCCGTGTTCGTCGCGCAAATGGCCGTAGGTTTTCATGCACAACGCGCCGCCGTCCTGATGTCCGAGCCAGCGTGAGACCGTCGGAATATCCACGCCGGCCTCGATGCAGCGCGTGGCGAACAAGTGGCGCAAATCGTGATGCGTGATGCGCTTCGCGCCGACCAGCCTTGCAGCGCGATCAATTGATTTTTGACATTCAAAAACCTGCATCACGGATTTGTCCGGCGATTCTTTGGGCCGCTCCAAGCGCATTTGCTCAAAAAGTTGTCGCAAACTGCTGTTCAGCGGAATCTCACGGTCTTTGCCGTTCTTGGTGATGCGCGCATGAAGCAATCCCTTGTCGAAATCCAAATCGTTCCAGAGAACGTGACGCGCTTCGTCTATCCGCAGACCGGAGAACGCGAGAAATCGAAACAGGTTCGCGCAATCCTTCGCCTGACCCGCACCGGAGGTTTCAATGATAACGTCGCCGTTGACGGATTGGCCTTTGTTGACGGCCAGCCGACGGTGATCTTGAAGAAAATCGGAGAGCTTGAGCTTGGCAACGGTCAAGACGCGCGTCTCCAGTGAACGGCGAATTAACTTGCCATTGACCCGGACACGCCCAAAATAATTGCCGCTAGGTTTGTAACGGATGAGGTTTGAATACGGTGTTTTGACCCATTCCGCATCCGCCCTGCGCTTGGTCAGGGATGGCAATGCGTTTTCATAGCTAAAAAACCATGCCGTATACAAATCGAGTATGCAAGCGCCTAAAAACCAGTTGGAATAAAAGTGTAATATTTAGTGTTTTTAATATAAAAAAGCCAGTTTAGCTCAGTGGTAGAGCAACGGTTTTGTAAACCGTCGGTCGTCGGTTCAATCCCGACAACTGGCTCCATTTGTAAATAAAGGGTTATTTGATGTTTTGACGGTGTGGATTCGCGTTTGAAGTTGACATAGTGCAACATCAGTGCAACACTGTGACGCATGAAAACGCAGCGTTCACGCAAACAGGACTGGCCGCGCAAAATCACTCTTGGGCGAGTCAGTGTCAGCATCTACAAGCGCACGGCTCCAAACGGCTCGCCTTGCTTCATGGTTGCCAATTACAGCGGCTCCAAACGGCGATTCGACTCCTACGCCGACGAAGCCCTAGCGATTGAATCGGCGGGCAAGCTCGCCCGACAATTGAGCGAGCGCGAAGTCTTGGCGGCTGCCATGACAAACGAGCAAGCGAGCGAATATGCCGCCGCCGTGCAAAAGCTCGCCCCGTTCAACGTCGCGCTGTTGTCTGCCGCTGACAGCGTGGCGCAATGCTTGAAGCTCGTTGGCGATCTGCCGAATCTTCATGCCGCCGCGAAGTTCTACCGCGCCCGCCACAAGCAAACGACGGCCAAGCGCGTCGCCGATGTTGTCGCCGAATTGCTCGCCGTCAAAGAGGCGCGCGGCGCGAGCGGACGCTACTTGCAAGACTTGCGCTCGCGGCTGAATCGCTTTGCCGAATCATTCCAGAAAAATGCCGGTGACGTGACAACGGCGGAAATTTCGGCGTGGTTTGACGCACAGAAAAAACTCGCCCCGCAAACGCACAGTAACTTCCGCCGCGTGATTCACCTGCTGTTCAAGTTCGCCGTGGCTCGCGGCTTTGCGATGGACAATCCAGTTGACGGCGTGGATCGCGTCAAAGTCCGCAACGGCGAAATTGAAATTTTCTCGCCGTCAGAGATTGCCCGCTTGCTCGCCGCCGCGTCGCCGGATTTTCTGCCGTGTCTGGCGATTGGCGCGTTCGCCGGTTTGCGCTCCGCTGAAATTGAACGACTGACTTGGACGGAAGTTGACCTTGCCAGCCGTCACATTGTCGTCAGCGCGGGCAACGCCAAGACTGCCAGCCGCCGCATTGTGCCGGTTGCGGACAACCTTGCCGAATGGTTGAAACCCTACGCGGTGTGCAAGGGCAAAGTCTGGACGGGAACGCATGACGATTTTTACGACGCGCAACAGGACACGGCGAAAGCGGCTGGCTTCAAGTGGAAAGCGAACGCGCTGCGACACTCTTGCGCGTCCTATATGTTCGCGCTGTCCAGTGACGCCGGGCGCGTGGCGGGTTTTCTCGGCAACTCCGCCGCCGTGATTCACCGGCACTACCGCGAGCTTGTGAAGCCAGCCGACGCGCAGAAATTTTTCGGCGTGAAGCCGGAAGCCCCGGCGAACGTGCTGCCAATGTCAGCGGCCAAAACCGTCAACGCTTGAACCTGCCATGAAAACAAAACCAACACGCCCGCTGACACCGGCACAAAAAGCACAGACTTATCTTTGGCATTTCCAGCCGTCAAGTCTGACGCCTTATTCACACGTTCGCTGGTGGAAAGAAGCGGGCGCGTCTGTATCACTTGAAGCCGCCGTTTGGGAATTGATGAGGCGACACCCGGACGCGAAAACGGCTCGCGCCAAGATGCACGGTGACGCGCTACTAACGCCGCTCGCTGGGTTTGTCGGCTGCCATTGTTTCAAAGCATGGAGCGAATTGAGCAAGCCGTTACAAGGCGCGTTTGTAAAACGTCTTTGGAAAGAATACCCGGCGCGACACGGATTCATCGCCCCGCCCGTTACCGTGTTGAACGATCACCGCCCGTTTCAAAACTATTACCGGCAACTGGAAACAGCCGGGCAGAAAACTCTTTTGGCAGAATCAGCGAAGCGGCTGGCGTTGCGCGTCCAAACGTCGGCGATTGAATCGCATCTTGCCGGGCTGATTCTCATTGCAGTTGACCCAAACGCGCCGCCCGCCCGCATTGCAAAGAGCGTCACGTCCGCCGCTGCCGATTGGCTGAACGGACAGAAGCCGGTGAACATCGGCAAGGCTCGCATCGGCCAATGGCTTGACGTGGTTTCAAAGTTTGAAATTGCTGAATCTTCCCGCCAAAAAAAACAGATACGCAATGACCAGCTTTTCGCTCTCTATCGTCGGGCGATTCAAGACTGGCCTTTGCCGTGCTGACGGAATTTCCCGCGATTAAATCAGGTGCTTCGTTTTGCGTTCACTGTGCGCGTCACGGAAAGTGAGCGCGTGAATACGAACATCCTACAACAGCCGGAAACCAGCCCCGGCCAAAGTGCGCTGACAGTCCCGCGCTACGGCAGCAAACGCGACGTAGCGGCGATGCTTCAAATGTCTGTCCGCTCGGTGGACAATTTCGTTGCGAAAGGCTGCCCGTGCCTTCGCGTGTCGTCTCGGAAATTGAGATTCGACATGGCGGAAGTCCGGCAATGGCTTTCGGAAACCTACCGCACGCAACGTCGCGCCGTGAAAGCCAGCGCATCGTGAACACCACCACCAAAAAATTTGAAATCATTTTGCCGCTGGCGCGTCCACCCGCTGCCAGAGGCAACGCGCGGGCGGCAGCGTGCTTTAACTCACGCTGCTGCTCGCCGTCATTTGAAAAAAAGCCGAACGGAAACCCAGCCGGATTTAATAACGACCCGGCACAATTAACAAAATCAAATCGAAAAATATGAAGACCGAAATTAACGAAACCCAAACCAGTCCCGCCGCCGATTCACCCGAAGTCACGGAGTTGAAGGCTCAAATTGAGGAAGCGGAAAATCGGTTGCTCTACGCTCATCTTCCTGCCGCAGTCTCGACAGAAATGGATGCACTTGTGAAAGAAAAAATGCGTGCCGGCCTGAACCGTGACGACGCCATCATTTGCTCCCGGCGACAAATCAAGTCCGCATCAATCACGGTTGAACGTGACGCCTTAATCAAACAGGTGACTGCCGACGTGAACAAAAAGTGGGAAGGCAAAGACAAACGCCAGCCCGAATACAAGCAGGAGTTGGCAGACATAATTTCATCGGCGGTAGCAGCCGGAAAATTTCACGAACGATTTATTGCGGCGGGATCACTCCAATTGAACCCGGCAACCGCAACCAACTGAAAATTATTTATGACCAAAATCACATCAGTCAAAATCCGAAATCGGATTGAGCAATTCACGAACGAAACGGACGCACGGAGCTACGCGAAGAAGCACGGCGGCGAAATTCTTCTATCCGCCAATGCGGGCGATGGAATCGGCACACAGTCGTCCATGCCGACGCGCAATCCGTTCCTTTGCACGTTGCTTGGTTTGTCCACCGCCGCGCTGAGCACGCCGCGAGAAATTGAAACCGCTTTTGAAGCGAACGGAAATAAATCTTCACCGCGCGACTGCGATAAAATCGTGAACGCGCTGATTGCCTTTTGGAGATCCAAAAATGGCAGCGATGTGGATCAGACCGTCAATTTTTTACAAAAACGCCATCCGCTTTTGTTCCCGCAGAAAACGGCGGCATGATGAAATTTTCCTGACCTGAAAAACTAAAAGCCGCCCGCGCTCTGACGAAGGAAACGCGGACGGCGAACGAACTATGAATGCAATTTGCGCCCGTGAAGTTGAACCGTCAACGAGAATCAGCCGCGTCACCCGGCTTGTGGAACTGCTGGGTGATGATGTTGTTTTGATCCCCGTGATTACTGACACCAAAAAACCCGCCGTGGAAAAATGGCAGCATCTCACATTGTCGGCCATGCAAGACCCGAAACATCTTCGCGCACTTGAACGCGGAAACATCGGCGTCGCGCTTGGCGCAGCGTCCAACGGACTTTGCACGGTGGACATAGACGATGATGATGCAGTTGAACCATTTCTGGCTGATAATCCCCGGCTGCGTGAGACGCTCATCACGGCTCGAAAGCGCGGCTGCAATTTTTGGGTGAAGATAGAAGGCGAATATCCGCGCAGCCATCGGTTGCCCTTTGGTGAATGGCGCGCGGACGGAAACCAGACTGTGATTTGCGGCAGCGCGGACGGCGTGCCTTACCGCTTCGTGAATGAAATCCAGCCGATCACCGTGACTTTTGACGAACTCGTTTTTCCCGAAATCACAAAAACCAGCGCACGGCGCGCAAATGACTTCTTCAACTCTGCAACCTCTGCAACCTCTGCAACTTCTTCGACATCTTCGACTCTGCAACTCTGTCAAGTTCGGACAGTCGAGGAAGCTATTGCGCTGGCAATGCCGGAAACCGCGCATCAAAACAATCACGCGCTGTTCAAGCTCGCCCGTGCGGTCAAGACGTTGGAAGCGCAGGGCGTGGTGGAAGGCGCGGCGGCTCGCATCGTGGTGTTTGACGACTGGCACCGGCAGGCCGCCGTCCGTGGTGTTTTGCGCCCCGGCCAATCGCGCGACAAGTATCTGCTCGAATTTCTGCACGCCTATCGTTGCGCCCGGCACTTGCTGATTGACGAGGCAGTTTCAACGGCTTGGCAGGCGTCACAGACCGAACCGTTTCCGCCGGAAGCCGCCGTGTTTGAAAGTGACGAGGCAAAGCGATTTGTTGGACTATGCTACCAGATGCACCGGCTGGCGGACGGCGGCGAGTGGTTTATCCCGACCCGGACGGCGGCGAAGCTGTTGGCCGTGTCGCATCAAACAGTTTGCACTTGGTTCAGCGGACTGGTTGCGCTGGACATTTTGAAAATCACCCAAAAGCACACCACCACCAAGGCGACGCGCTTCAAATACCAGTCGAGCAATTCCAAAATGATATGACCACCGCACAAGAAATCATCCGCGAAGCCGCCCGGCGAAACATCTGCCTTGAACCTGAAGGCGAACGTCTGGTTTGCCATTTCAACGGGACGGAAATCCCGCCGGATTTTGAGCGCAAATTGAAGGCCAACAAACCCGCGTTGATCGCGCATTTGAAAATTGAACACGCGCGGATTCTTCACCTTTCCAAACAGATTTTGCTGAATGAGCATGGCGTTGAATCCCGCGACCGCGAAGCCATCTATAAATTGTTCCGCGAGTTGAAAAACTTTCAGCATCCACAAATCCAGCGGGCGCGGGAAATACTCCACTCCGCTTATCGCGCCAGCCATGAATCCAAACTCGACCATGACAGCCGCACAAAATAATTCCGCCCCGGCGCGGCGGAATAAACTTGGACGCCCGGAAAAGTTCACGGCAGCAACACGCCGCCGCCTTGTTACCCTGATTGCCGCTGGCGTGCCTGTCTGCCATGCGTGCGCGGCGGCGCGTGTGTCAAAGTCCGGCTTCCACGAATATAAAAAATCGCATCCAGAATTTTTCGTGCGGATTGAACAGGCCGTCGGCAAGGCCATCGAAAAGCATTTGCGAAATATCATTGCGGCGTCAAAGACCGACCCGGCCAATTCACGCTGGCTGCTCGAAAGATGCCATCCGCAACATTTTGGGCGAACCCGGATTAAATTGACCGGCGAAAATGGTTCACCGCTTGCCGTGGGTGTTGCAATTTATCTGCCGAGAAAAGACGGCGAAGAAATCAAACCGTTGCCCGCAGCCGCCATTGAAAATGAAAACTGAATTGCGACCCCAGCCGGGAAAACAAGAGGCGTTCCTGAAATCTGCCGCTGACGTTGCGTTTTTCGGCGGCGGAGCCGGTTCGGGAAAAAGTTTCGGCCTGCTTTTGGAGCAGCTTTACGACGTGTCCAATGCCGGTTTCCGCAGCGTGATTTTCCGGCGCACGATTCCGATGATTCGGCAGCCGGGCGGATTGCTCGACACCAGCGACCAAGTATTTCCGCTGCTGGGTGCAAAGCTAAACCAGTCGGCGCTCGAATGGACGTTTCCCAGCGGCGCGACTGTGAAGTTTGCGGGAATGGAACTTGAAGCCGACCGTTTCGCGTGGCAGGGCAGTCAAATCAATTTGCTTTGCTGGGATGAAGCCCAGGAATTCGAGGAAAGCCAGTTTTGGTTTTTGTTCTCCCGCAACCGTTCCATGTCCGGCGTGAAATGCCGAGTCCGCGCGACGTGCAATCCCGTCCCTGACGGCTGGCTTCGCACGCTGCTGGATTGGTGGATTGACGCTGACGGTTTTCCGATTCAAGCCCGGAGCGGAATACTGCGTTGGTTCGTCCGCGACGGTGACTCGATTGTGTGGGCAGACACGAAAGCCGAATTGGTTGAAAAATTCGGAACAGAGTCCGCGCCCAAAAGCATGACGTTTATTCCCGCGCTCGTGCGGGACAACAAAATTCTGCTCGACGCAGACCCCGGCTACATCTCCAACCTCAAAGCCCTGCCGCTTGTGGAACGTGAACGGCTGCTGAATGGAAATTGGAACACCCGCGCGACCGCCGGGAATTATTTTCGGCGTGAATGGTTGACGACAGTTGACCATGCTCCCGCCGATGTTGTCGCCCGTTGCCGATATTGGGATCGCGCGGCCAGCGAGCAACGCCCCGGCAGCGACCCGGACGCAACGTGCGGCGTGCTGTTGAGCAAGACGGCGGACGGAATTTATTTCGTGGAAGATTGCCGGAAATTATTTGCCAGCCCGCACGTTGTCCTACAGACGATGCTCAACTGTGCGATGCAGGACGCCACCGGGACAATCATCGGCTTCATGCAAGACCCCGGCAGCGCGGGCGTGATGGAAGCACAGGCCACAGCGCGGGCATTGGACGGCTTTGATGTCCGCTTCGCCACCGCCACAGGTTCAAAAGAAGTCCGGGCAAAACCAACATCCGCGCAATGCGAGGCCGGCAATTTCAAAATCGTTCGCGGCAGTTGGAATGATGACTTCATCCGCGAACTGGAAAATTTCCCCGCTGGCAGGCACGATGACGCAGTTGACGGATTGAGCGGCGCACACGCCATGCTCGCGCAATTCTCCGGCGCAATCGCCACTGTCATCCGGCGCGGATTTTCTGACCGCGAATTTCAATTGTCGCGTATGTGATATTTATCGTCAGCCGGAAATCGCGCCACGCTTCGATTACAGCGCGTTCACCCCTCACTAGCATCTTTCCGCACGCGCGCCCGGAACGTCCAGCACGCGCCACGCAGCCACGCGAAGCACACGGCTGGCGTTGAACACCAGACTCGAAAATCAGAACACGCTCAACATGACAAATGCGATTCATCACGTCCGCTGACAACCATAGACCGCACAGGAGAATTTCAACCGCGTGCCAGACAACGTGAGCCATGAAAGATGGAAAGCGCGAATCCAGATTTGATGGACGGCTTCAAGGAAACAGCCGGGCGAGTCCATTGCATCCCGCATTGCATCCCGTATTCATTTTTTAGAGCGTAAATCAGCTAAAACGGGATAAGAACACGCCAGCGCGAAAGTGAGAATCGCCTTGTCAGATAAGGAGAAAATGAATGAGACGAAATGAGCGAAAAACCGTTTTTGGATTTTCAGTCCTCTGCTCTACCGACTGAGCTACCCAGCCAACGTGGCCGCATATTAAACTGGCCATCCAGCCCGCTGGCAAGGTTATTTGATGAGGCCAGACCGATTGTGATTTGTCAGACATTCCGGAGCATGAACGTCACCGCCGCCTCGCTCACGATTTCGCCGCCAACTTTACAGACGCCATTTGCCTTGCCGACTTTGCCGCGCGTTTTTGTCAGTTCCACCTCGATGATCAGCGTGTCGCCGGGCACGACCAGCCTGCGCCATTTTACGTCCTCGGCGGACATGAAATATGCGACCTGGTTCACCGCCTCAATTTGTTTCAACAGCAAAATACCAGCGACTTGCGCCATCGCCTCGAGTTGCAAAACGCCGGGCATGATCGGGTGTCCCGGAAAATGTCCCTGAAAATACGGCTCGTTGATCGTGATGTTTTTCAAGCCGGTGATTTTGTCGCCGTCAATTTTCAAAATCCGGTCCACCATCAAAAAGGGCGGGCGGTGCGGGAGGTATTTCATCACCTCTTCCAAACTCATCGCGCCGTTTTCGGAGACAACCGGCTCGGGCGCGGTCTTTTTTGGCGGCGGCGCGAACGTCTGCGCCGCGCGCAGCGGCCTGTTCATCTGCGCCGCGATCTGCCGGACGAACTCGCAGTTTGCCGCGTGGCTCGGCTTGACCGCGATCAAATGCCCGCGCACTGGTTTTCCGAGCAGTGACAAATCGCCCACGATGTCCAGCATCTTGTGCCGCACAAATTCCTCGGGATAACGCATCGGCTCCGTCGTCAGCACCGCGTCGTCGCGGATGACAATCGCGTTCTCCAGGCTGCCGCCCTTGATGAGATTGTTTTTGATGAGATGCTCGATCTCCTCGAAAAAACAAAACGTCCGCGCGTGAGCCAGTTCCTTCTCCCACGTTTTGGGCGTGATTTCCGTGCTGTAAAATTGCGTGAAGCGGCCCTTCTTGTCCGCGCTCGTGCAGGTGATCTTGAACCCGTCGCCGGGAAACAGCGTCATCAAAGTCTCGCCCGACTGCAGTTCAATCGGTTCGGACGGCGTGAACGTCTCGCGCTTTTCCGCCAACGGTGCGATGCCGGCGGCCTGGATGATTTTGCAAAATTCGCGCGAACTGCCGTCCGCAATCGGCGGCTCGTTCGCGTCCAGTTCAATGATCGCATTGTCAATTCCAAATCCCGCGAGCGCGGCGAGGACGTGCTCGACCGTGTGGACTTTCACATTGCCCCTGGCCAGCGTCATCGAGCGGTTTGTGTCCGCGACATTTTCCACGCGCGCCTCGATTTCCGGTTTGCCTTCGAGGTCCACGCGGCGGAACCGCACGCCGCTGTTGGCGGGAGCGGGCAGGATGGTCATCCCGACCCGGTTGCCGCTATGGAGGCCGATGCCGGAAAAACTGGCGGCGCGATTGAGCGTCTGCTGATTGAGCACGGACGGATTAGACAAAACGCGGGCGCAATTGGCAAGCGAACATCAATTGTCTGGCGAACCGGGCAAGACGCGCGTTTGAAGATTCCGTGTTTTTGACTTCGCCATATATAATGTGTCATGGAAAAAGCGATTTCGGAAAATAAATCCAAATTGGGCACCATCGTTATTACTTGCGGGATAATGCAGACGCCAAACTTTTGCTTGAATCCGCAGATTTCACGGATGAACGCAGATGTTCACAATCTTAATCTGCGGATGCTTTCCGGATTCAACCCGCCGTGCTCGCGCCCGTCGCGGCAGATCCGTGGCTAAAAAACTTTTCTGGACTTTCCGAAATGGCCGGAGCAGTCTCAAATTTAAGAATGATTGAAGACGACAGCACTCAATTCGTAATTCCCCAAGAAAAAGAGCCGTCATATTTGAGGCGACTATTCAGGCGCACCTTGTATCTGCGATTGCTTGATGGCGAATTTATCCTTTGGTGCTTCGAAACTGGCCGCATGATTCGGCGTGCTTCCGACTTGTTACGACAGCAACGCATTGTAGTTTCCGACACGCAAGCATTTGCAAAAGAACTTCTGGAAGCAATGAATGACGTTGGCGTCGGTTCCACCCCATTTTGTCGAAGGTTGCTTGTTTTGCATTGTCTGCGCCAAGAACAATATGATCTCACAGAGACAGAAAAATATGCGCTGTATGAAATGTGGAAAAAATTTGGACGCGATTTTTTTGTGATTCCTTCAGACCAAACAAAAAAACAAACATCTTCGTCAATTGTTGAAATTTGTTACGAGACCGGTGCGTTTATGCCTCAATTAAAGAGGGCATAAAAACCTGTCAACATTTTCTCAAACTCCAATCTGCTTCTGAATCGCGCCGCAGATTTTTTTTGACCAGTTTTCTAAAACTTTTGCGTCACGGCCTTCGAGCAGCAGCCGCGCCTTCGGTTCGGTGCCGGAGTAGCGCAGCAGCACGCGCCCGCCGGCGGATTTCAATTCCTTTTCTGCGCCAGCCACGAGTTTCACCACGCCGTCGAGCTGCTCGAACGGAATTTTCTCGCGCACTTTCACGTTGGTCACGAGCTGCGGAAAGCGCGTCCAGCATTTCGCCAGCTTCGATAGCGGCTGACCCTTCGCCTTCATAATCCGCAAAATCTGCAGCGCGGCGACAAGGCCGTCGCCCGTCGTTCCGAAATCGCGGAAGATCAGATGCCCGCTCTGCTCGCCGCCAAAGTTGAAGCCGTGCTTCAGCATCTCGTCAATCACGTTCTTGTCGCCGACGGCGGTGCGGATCATTTTTCCGCCGGCGGATTTTATCGCGGTCTCGAGTCCGGCGTTGCTCATCACGGTTGCCACCAAAGTTTTTTCGGCCAGAGTTTTTTGCGCGATCATGTCGAGCGCGGCGATGGCCATGATGTCGTCGCCGTCAATCAGTTTTCCATTTTCGTCGCAGAGCAAAACGCGGTCGGCGTCGCCGTCGTGCGCGATGCCGATATGCGCCTGGTGTTCGGCGACGCTGCGGCACATTTGCGCCGGGTGCATGGAGCCGCAGTCCTTGTTGATGTTCGTGCCGTCGGGCCGATGGCCATAGACGATGACTTCCGCGCCGAGTTCGTGAAGCACGGATGGCGTGGATTTGTAGGCCGCGCCGTGCCCGCAATCCACGACGACGCGCAATCCTTCGAGCGTCATGCCGCGCGGAAAACTGGATTTCGCAAATTCAATGTAGCGTCCAAGCGCGTCGTCAATGCGGATGGCCTTGCCGATTTCTCCGGCGGTCGGGCGGACTTTTTCAATCTCGCCGCTGAAAACGAGTCCTTCAATTTCGTTTTCAATCTTGTCATCAAGCTTGTAGCCGTCCGCGCCGAAAAATTTAATGCCGTTGTCCTCGTAAGAATTGTGCGAGGCGGTGATGACGATTCCCGCGTCCGCGCGCAAACTGCGCGTGACGTAAGCGACGCCCGGCGTCGGCAGCGGGCCGATGAAAAGAACATCCACGCCCATCGAAAGGATGCCGGACGAAATCGCGTTCTCGAGCATATAGCCGGAAAGCCGCGTGTCCTTGCCGATGACGATCTTGTGCTTGCCGCGCCCGCGAGACTGCGATTCGAGATTTTTGAAGACGTGCGCGGCGGCGCGTCCGAGTTTCAGCGCGGTTTCGGCGGTGACAGGTTCGACATTGGCCGTGCCGCGAACGCCGTCAGTTCCGAAGATTTTATTGGGTTTGCTCATTGTTGTCATTTCGAAGTCGCCGGCGGAATTAGCACGCCGACTTTCGGCGGGTCAACGCTGACGAGCGTCACACGCAGCGGCGTTGAGACTTCCACTTTTCGCTGCAAATCTTTTCCAGGCGCGACGCCCGACAGGTCAACCGTGGCGCGGACTTCATCCGCCTGCAAAGTGGACATCACGCCGGGCGGACCTCTGACGGTCACTGAAACCGTGGCGGGCTCAACGCGGAAATTATGCACATCCGCCGACCCGGAGACAACCAGCACCGGCAAATTGCCGTAGGTGTTCTCGCGCGCCTGCGTGGTCGCCGCGCCCGGCTCTGGATAAACGTTATGGACGGTCAGCCAGATGACCAGCGCCAGAACGACCGAGAAAATTTTCCAGCCGATGTCTTTTGTGAGCCAGTCGCGCATCGTGAAAATCAGTTTGGGTTGACAAAACGTTTTGCGCCCGGGCGCAGATCGCTTTTGGTGATGACCGCCGCGCCCGGCTTGTTGCTCTCGTAAAAGTGCCTGCGAATCCATTCAACGGCCCCGCGCGATTGCGCCGCCTGCACCAGCACCGAGGTCAGGAATGATCTCAATTCTTCCAGTGTCACGCCTCGCACAAGCTGTCCCTTGTAGGCGTGCGATACCAGGCCGGTCTCCTCGGAGACGACGACGACGGCCGCGTCCGTCTCCTCGCTCAAGCCGATCGCCGCGCGATGCCGCGTGCCGAGCGACTTGTTCAAATCCTGCCGCGTCGTCAGCGGAAAAATGCACGCGGCGTAGGCGATCCTGTCGCCCTTCAAAATCACGCCGCCGTCATGGATCGCGTTGTTCGGAAAAAAAATCGTTTCCAGCATTTCCGGCGTCGCGGCACAGTCCACCGGCACGCCCGACTCGACAGCCTCGTGCAACTGGATGGACTGCTCGACGGCGATGAGCGCGCCAATTTTCACGTCGGACAGCCGCTCGCAAGTCTGGATGATGACCTCGATGCTTTCACGCTGTTCGTGGGAGGTGGCAAACAACGGCAGGTTTCCCAGTTCGGCAAGCATCCTGCGAAGCTCCGGTTGGAAAATCACAATTGCGCCGACCGCAATGAACCATGACGCGCTTTCGAGCAGCGAACGCAGCACCTGCAATTTCAGCAGCGTAGTGACCAGCTCCAGAGCCAGCAGCAGCACGACAAACCCAATCACGACCGGCCAGCCGCGCGTGCCGCGCAGAAAGCGCGACGAGTAATAAATCACGACCGCGAGGATCAAAATCTCCAGCGCGGGACGCCAGCCGTCTTGAAAGTAATTCCACATATTTTGTAGCGAACGTGCCCGTCGCAAAAATTATCGGCGATCGCAGGCCGCCGCCGCAATCGCCTCCGTCATGCGAATGGCCTGGACCGTTTCCGCCATGTCGTGCGCACGGATGATTTGAACGCCGTCCGCCACCGCCAGACTCGCGCACGCGAGCGAGGCTGGCAAGCGTTCATTCACTTCCGCGCCGCACAGTTTTCCGATGAACGATTTGCGCGAAACGCCAAGCAGCAATGGACGTTTCAACTTTGTAAAACTTCGCAAGCCCGCGAGCAACCGCAAATTTTGTCCCAAGGTTTTTCCAAAGCCGATTCCCGGGTCAAAAACAACCTGCTCCGGCGAAATTCCGGCGGCTTTTAATTTTTCCAAACGCTCCTGAAAAAATCTTTCGACTTCAAAGACAATTTTTTTTTGCCTTTGTAATTTGTGAAGTCCGCGCGATGCATGCATGCAAATATAACCCGCGCGGAATTCCGAGACAATTCTCCACATTTCACCGTCGCTGCGATTTGCCGCGATGTCGTTGACGATGCTCGCGCCTGCTTCGAGCGCGGCATGGGCGACGGCGGGCTTCATCGTGTCAATTGAGATTGGAATCTTGATTTTAAGCGCAAGTTTTTCAATGACTGGAATTACGCGGCGCAATTCTTCTTTTTCAGAAACTGGCTTTGCGCCCGGTCGTGTGGATTCACCGCCGATGTCGAGGATTTCCGCGCCTTGTTCAACCAGTTTCAGCGCGTGTCGGACCGCTTTGCGCGGATTGAAAAATTTTCCACCGTCGGAAAAGGAATCGGGCGTGACGTTGACGATGCCCATGACGAGCGCCGGGCGCGGAAAAACAAATTCAAATTGTCGGGCGCGGAAAATCATCCGCGCTGAATTTAATTGGTAGGAGCCGAGGTAACGAGACTCAAATTAGAAAAATTAGAGACTCCTTACGTCGTCTCCTACATTTCAAACTTTCGTTTTGAAATACGCAATCGTGTCCTTCAATCCATCCGCAAGTTTTATTTTCGGCTCCCATTTCAAAATCTTTTTTGCCTTTGAAATGTCCGGCTTGCGCTGTTTCGGATCGTCCTGCGGGAGCGGCTTGAAAACGATTTTGCTTTTGGATTTTGTCGCGCGGATGATTTCGTCGGCAAATTGGAGCATCGTCCTTTCCACCGGGTTGCCAATGTTCACGGGCAGATCGTAATCGCTCGTCATCAGCCGAAAAATGCCTTCGATCAAATCGGAGACGTAGCAAAAGCTGCGCGTCTGCGTGCCTTTGCCGAAAACGGTGATGGGTTTGTTCTTCAACGCCTGGCTGATGAACGCGGGGACGACCCGGCCATCGTTCAATCGCATTCTTGGGCCGTAAGTGTTGAAGATGCGGACGATGCGCGTCTCGACTTTGTGTTCGCGGTGATAAGCCATCGTCAGCGCCTCGGCGAATCTTTTCGCCTCGTCGTAACAGCCGCGCGGGCCGATGGTGTTGACATTGCCCCAGTATTCCTCCGGCTGCGGATGGACGAGCGGGTCGCCGTAAATTTCCGAGGTCGAGGCGACGAGGAAGCGCGCGTTTTTTTCCATGGCGAGGCCAAGCGCCTTGTGCGTGCCGAGCGAGCCGACCTTCATGGTCTGGATCGGGATTTGCAAATAATCAATCGGGCTGGCTGGCGAGGCGAAATGCCAGACGTAATCCACGGGCGCGTCGAGAAAAATAAATTCGGTGACGTCCTGCCGGATGAACTTGAAATCCGGGTTGCCGCCGAGGTGCGAAATGTTGTCCACGGAGCCGGTGACAAAATTGTCGAGGCCGATGACCTTGTGGCCGCGTGACAAGAGCAAATCGGTCAAATGCGAGCCAAGAAATCCGGCGGCGCCGGTGACGACGGAAGTGGGTTGTTTATTTTTCAAGTTGTTGAATCGTTGAACCGTTAAATGGTTGAATGGTTACATCGTATTGAAGTGCGGGTCCGATTCAACGATTAAACGCTTTGTAGCAGCGTTTGTGAAACGTGGTTAGTCCGCCGATTCACGTCGGCGGCTACAAATTAGCCCCCGTGCGAGCAAAAGATTGCCCTTGCAACGTTTAGGATTATCCGTGAATGCCAGCCAACCGTCCGTGCGGACAATAAGATTGCCCGTGCGCGGCTCAAACCCGTCCGTGCGCGGCAAATGATGCTCAGTGCGGACAAAAACCCTTGTCGTGCGCGGGTTTTGACTCTTCGTGCGGAACAAAAATCCTTTCGTGCGGGCTTCAAAATGAGCCGTGGGCGGCATCAGACGGCATCCACACGGCCTCAAATGCTCCGTGCGAAGGCATATGTGAGCGGTGTCAAACTGGAATGTCACCGTCCCGGTCCAGCCGATGAAAGCGCGCTTGTGCAATGTGGAATTGGGGGCATCATAGGCGCTTACTGGGACAGCTTTGGGAATGCCAAACGCCTCGGGGAAATTTCCAAGGGCAGTGTTGCAACCGTCCAAAAATACAAAATTGAACGGCTTGTGCGTGACCATCGCCGGTTTTCCCGCAAGCCTTCCCCAAGTGGAATTCAAAGAAGGCAGAAATAAATTCCCAAGCTGTGCCCCCACGTTTTTTGCGCCTATGACCGCAGTCTGCGTGCCTATCGAGTTGCCGGTGGCGCTGCCATGTCCGTAAAAATAAAATGCAGTGATACTCTGGTTGGCAAATTCATTGGTCAGATTATAAACATCGCTGCTGGTTTTAATCAATTGAACCGTGTCGTTAAACACACTACGATTATTACCTGCTCCTCCGTCTGGACCATTTGCTTCAGTGATCAGCACGGCAATTTGATTGCAATTCTGGCCGATTGTGTTATTAAACCCACCATTAATCGGCACGCGCGCCACAATAGTCTGCCTGCTGTTCCACTGATTTTCCCACCAAACCAAGGTTTTTGTTGAACCACTTCCGTTGTTTGAATTGGCATTAGGACTTGCCGTTCCCGCCACCATGCTCAACGCAGCACTCGAAGTGTGATGCATGGCAAGGAACATATCACGCGCGGACATTTTTATCAGGGTCGTCGCGTAGGGATTGTTTGCCGGAGCATCCGGCAATGGCGGATAAATCAATTGTTCTTCCGGCGTGAGTTGCTGGTAAATCTGCAGCATTTGCACATAAGCCGCCATCGGGTTCGGCGCGGGCTTTTGCACGGCAAATTCCGGCACGCCATGCGGGTTCGTCGTGGTCGAAACCGAGGTTGCGTTCAAAGTGCTTGAGAGGCTTGAAGCCATCATTGGTGAGGAACCGCCTGATGCCGTCACGTCCACCGTGATCTGGTAAAGGTTTTCAACCGGCAACGACAGGCCGTTGTCATCCGTGCCGTCCCAAGTGGTCTGGATGATGCCATCCGTAGTCGAGCCGGTAATCGTGCGGACAATCGTGCCATTCGTGTCCGTCACCGAAACCAGCCAGTCTGCCGGATAAATGTCCGAGTCCACGTCAATCGGCACGAATGAATTGAACATGGAACTGGCATCCAGCCAGCGCACTGGATTTTCAAAATCCAACGTGATCGGACTGGAAAGCGTTTCGTTGTTCGCCGTGTCCACAGCTCCAGCATACAGCGTGTGCGAGCCGTTGGCAAAGTGGGATGTGTCCAGGTTAAACTTGATGCCACCCGAATCAATGAACCCGACCAGCGCATCATCCAGATAAAGATTCGCGCCTTCCAACTGATTTGTAATTTGCGCCCCGACGCCAACGCCAACCTCACCGCTGACAGTTTGAGTGTTCGTCGGCGAAAAAATTTGGACGGCTGGCAAAGTGCCATTGGTGGGAATTTCAACATTGAAAAAACCGATGGGCGTGTCCGTAGCGGATGCGCCGACCGATATGTTTGTGTCGTCCGAAAAAGCATCTTCCAATGGCGTCCAAGATGAAAGATGATTGGTGAGGCTGGACGTGGACAGCACGCGATAAGCTGTGCCCACAATGTTTGTCCAATTTAATTGAACCGTTGTCGGCGAATCGTTTGTGATGCTCAAATATGCGGGCGTCTGTGCGTGAAGTTTTGAAGTCAAGAAGCAGGCGAATACACAACCCACTACCAGCTTTCAGATGGTTTTGTTGGCTTTCATAGTTTTAGTTTTCCAATTTTTTGTTGTTCAATCCGGGCCTTGTTTTGCCCGGACTCGAACCTCCTGCGAACCATGAAGAGAAAGCGCGCCCAGCGCACTCCTCTTCGAGGCCACGTCCAAGCGGCCGGTCAGCAAAGCACACCGGGACGCGCGACTCGCGCGCGCTGAGGTGTTTTGCTGACCACAGAAAAAACATTTGGACGTGTTTCGAAGAGATTCGAGTCCTCGCAACGCAAAGACTCTATGCCAAGAAAAAAACTTCTTGGCTCTAGAAAAGAACTGCTGCTTAACTATAACAAGAGGCTTGCAAACGTAAGCCTTGAATTTATCCTATTCGAGTGTTGACCATTCGCGGTTAAATAATTTTTCCAATGCTCACATCACACGAACTCCTCGGATTCATGTCGCCCGCGCTGGCGAACGACATTTTGAATTTCACCTACGAATCGGACAAGCCGGCTTACAAGGCCGCGCTCAACGGCGTCGCCACCGCGCTCCGCGTGCGGCCGGTTTATCTCGAACGCCAGCCGCGCGCCCAGCGCCACGCCCAGATGATTTCCGTCTTGTCGCGCCCCGGCCTCGAAGCAGCCGCAGGGCAGTTGCTCCGCGTGTGGCTCGTGAAAAAGCAGAGGCCGATGCTCGTGGATTTCCTGAACGCGCTGGAAATCAAGAATGAGGAAGGCGTCGTGGACGATTTGCCAAAGGAAATTGACGACGCGAAATTGAAGTCTGCGATCGAAACCCTGCTCGCCAAAAATCCGCCGGAAACTGTGGCCGTTTATCTGAATGCCTTCAACGACATGAACATGGCGGGGTGGGCGAACCTGAAAACGATGCTGGAGTCGGATGCGCGGCTGCAACTCGGCGCGCACGCTTGAAGCGCGGAAAATTCTCGGCTATCTCCGGCGTCGTTTGCCGCCGGACGGACGGACGGATGTCTTCAGCAGAAATTGATTTCCACGCCCAAGTTGCGGACGCGCCTGCTGTGAACGCGAAGTTTGCCGCGATTCAGCATTGCGTGGCGCAGCCGCTTTGCGTTCCTCGGCGGCGAGTTGGAAATCCACCTGCTTTTTGAACGTGTCCACCCGCGCCACTTGCACGGTGAGCTTGTCGCCGAGCCGGATCATCCGGCGCGTGCGGCGGCCAACGAGATTGCGCCGCGCTTCGTCGAACACATAAAAATCGTCCTGCATCAATGACAACGGCACGAGGCCGCTCATCGCGAGGCCAGGCACGTCCACAAAGAAACCGAAGTTCCGCACGTCGGTCACGAGCGCGAGATATTTCACCGGCTCGCCGGACGCGAGCTGCGCTTTCAGGAACGCGAACAGTTTCACGTCCTTGCTGTCGCGCTCGGCGTCGGCGGAATTGCGTTCGGTCACGGAAATGTGCTCGGCGATTTCTTTCAGCGCGGATGCCAAGCCGGAATTTTTATCAAACAGCGCGCGATGCACCACAAGGTCGGCGTAACGGCGGATGGGCGAGGTGAAGTGCGTGTATTTTTTCTTGGCCAGCCCGTAATGGCCGAGAGGCTCGACCGCGTAACGCGCCCGCATGAGCGATTTGAGAAATCCGATTTTCAGCGCCTGGCCAATCGGCAGCGTGCCGAGTTTTTGCAACAGTTTTTGAACCTCGGAGGTCTGGCTCAAGTTGCCGCACGCGACGTGATGCGCGAGGACTTCGTCGCGATATTCCTGCAAACGCCGCGCGTCCGGTTCCTCGTGGATGCGATAAATCGCGGGCGTCCGCAGGCTCATCAGTCGCGTGGCGACGGCTTCGTTCGCGAGCAGCATATATTCCTCGATCAACTGGTGAGAAACGTCATTTTCGGTTTTTTCGATGCGCAGAATTTTTCCCTGCTCGTCCAGACGAATTTTTGTTTCAGGGAAATCAAGATCAAGCGAACCGGCCTTGAAACGCAGGCGGCGTATTTTTTGCGCGAGTTCATGCGCCTGATGGAGCATCTGCTCAATCGGATCGTCAGCCGGCACGCGTTGCAAAATTTCCAGCACGTCGCCGTAGGCAAAACGGCGTTGCGAATGGATGACGGCGGAATAAAATTTTGTGTTCAACACGCGCCCTTCATTCGATACAAGAAATTCCACGCACTTCGTCAGGCGATCCACGTTTGGCTTGAGCGAGCAAAGTTCATTGCTCAACGCTTCCGGCAGCATCGGGATGACGCGGTCCACGAGATAAGTCGAGTTGCCGCGTTTCTGCGCCTCGGCGTCCAGCGCGGTGCCATGCTTGACATAATGCGACACGTCGGCGATGTGAACCCGCAGCCGCCATTGCTCCGGCGAAATTTTTTCGAGACAGATCGCGTCGTCGAAATCTTTTGCGTCGTCGGGATCAATCGTGATGACTTGATGCGCGCGGCAGTCCACGCGGCCCGCCTCGTCGCGCGGGTCAACGATTTTTCCGATGGCGTTCGCCTCGGCCAAAACTGCTTTCGGAAAATGCAGCGGCAGATCGTATTGGCGCAAAACCGAAAGCATGTCTACGCCTTCCTCGTCCGGCGCGCCGAGGACTTCGACGATCTCGCCTTCGGGATTCGCGTGGCGCGATTCCCATTCGCGCAACTCGACGACCACCTTGTCGCCGATGTGCGCGGGCCGGCCAACGTCGCGCGGCTCGGAAACGTAAATGTCGTGCGGAATGCGCGGGTCATCGGGGATGACGTAAAGAAATTGTTTGCCGCGCTGCAACGTGCCGACCATCTGCGTGCGCTTGCGTTCCAGGATGCGGACGACAGTTCCAGTTTCCTGCGCGCCGTCGCCGGAACGAAAATTTTTCCGCACATCGCGTCGCACGAGCACGCGGTCTTCGTGCAAGGCCGTGCCGGTGGAGCTTTCGGCGATGGCGATTTCTTTTAAGCCGGAGTCGTCCGGCTGGAGAAAACCTTTTCCGGAGCGGTTCATGCGGATGCGACCGGGAATCAAGTCCGCCTCGCGCGGGCTGACGTAACGGTTGCCCTTGATGCGTGCGACCGCGCCGGATTGCTCCAACTGCCGCAGCGCGGCCTGGAGTTCCTGCTGGCGGTTTGGCGGGAGCCGGAGCAGCAGCAGCAGTTCCGGCACATTCGCCGGGACGTAATTTTTTTGAGCCAGCAGCCGGATGATCTGGTCTTTCATGATTTCTTCGCCATGCGGAGCGGCTGCATCGTAAGTCGTGGAAAGCATTAGGCAAGCGCAGAAGCAATCACCGTCGTCGGTAAAACGACATGAAGGAGGCGGCAGGCTACAACGCAAACGCCTTTCGCGGCGGCTTCCGGCTCTGGGAAAAATCATGAGCGCCGATTCCCTCTCCGCCTCGAACGGGGAGAGGGCCGGGGTGAGGTGTCGAAATTAAAGCCGGATGAGGTGAACCGCGAACCACGCCAACCACGCGAACACAGAATTGACGCCGCAATTGTTCCCGCGCACACTTTCACGCCATGCCGAGCCTGACACTCAAGCCCACGCACAAGGCGGTTGTCACCTATTACGACAACCTCGCCAAGTTTGAAAAACTCGGCATCAAATACGAAACCGCCGTCCGCTCCGCGTTTCAGGAATTGCTCGAAGTCTGCGCACGCCAGTTCGATTGGAAACTCGTTCCTGAATATCCCATCAAGCGCAAAGGATTGACCGCCCTCAAAGCCGACGGCGCGCTGCTCGATATTTATGGTTTGAGTCACGGCCTTTGGGAAGCGAAGGATATTGACGACGACCTTGAAAAAGAAATCAAGGCCAAGTTCACACTCGGCTATCCCAAGGAAAACATCCTTTTTTGGCAACCCGCACGCGCAATCCTTTACCAAAACGGCCAGAAATTTTACGAAGCCGACCTGACCAAACCCGATGATCTAGTCAAAGCCCTAACATTGTTTCTGGAATTCGCGCCACCGGCGATTGCCGAATGGGAAAAAGCCGTCGACAAATTCAAAAACCAAGTTCCGCAGATTGCTGCGAGCCTGAAGAAGCTCATTGAAAACCAACGCCAGACCAATCCAAAGTTCGTCAGTGCCTTTGACGATTTTCTTTCGCTCTGTCGCGGCTCGTTGAATCCGAACATCTCGCTGGAGGCCGTCGAGAACATGCTCATCCAGCATCTGCTCACCGAGCGCATCTTCCGAAAAATTTTTGACCTCGCCGATTTCACCCAGCGCAACGTCATCGCGCAGGAGATCGAAAAAGTCATCAGCGTGCTGACTAGCAAATCTTTCAGCCGCGACGATTTTGCCAAAAGCCTCAAGCACTTTTACGTCGCCATCGAAAACGCCGCCGGGACGATTTCCGATTTCCACGAGAAGCAGACCTTTCTTAACACCGTCTATGAACGCTTCTTTCAGGGCTACTCGGAAAAAGAGGCCGATACGATGGGCATTGTCTATACGCCGCAGCCGCTCGTTAATTTCATGATCGCCAGCGTCGAGTCGGTTCTGAAAAAGGAATTCGGCAAATCAATGGCCGACCGCGACGTTCACATCATTGACCCGTTCACCGGCACGGGCAATTTCATCGTCAACATCATGCGGCACATGGCCGAATCGCACAAAAGCGCGTTGCCGCACAAATACGCCAGTGAACTTTGGTGCAACGAAATCATGCTGCTGCCGTATTACGTCGCCTCGATGAACATCGAGCACGCTTATTACGAAGCCACCGGCAAAAACGAACCATTCGAGGGCATCTGCCTCGTGGACACGTTTCAGACGATAAACGGCAAGATGGCTTATTACGGGTTTAACGAGAAGCATGAACAAGAGGAAATGACTATTGGGTTCAATCCAGAAAACACCAAGCGCATCAAGCGGCAAAAAGATGCACCCATCCGCGTGGTCATCGCCAATCCGCCTTACAACGCAGGACAGGCGGATGAAAATGACAACAACAAAAACCGCAAGTATCCTGAACTGGAGCGCCGCGTCAGTGCCACTTACGGCGAAGCGTCGGATGCCACCTTGTTGCGCAAGCTGTCTGATCCTTATGTGAAGGCCATTCGTTATGCAACTGACAGATTGGTCGGTGGTGGCATCGTTTGCTTCGTCAACAACAACAGTTTTGTCACCGAGAAAACATTTGACGGGATGCGCAAGGAGCTGGAGAAGGATTTCGATGAGATTTACGTCCTCGACCTCGGCGGCAATGTGCGAAAGAACCCCAAGCTTTCCGGCACGACGCACAATGTTTTTGGAATTCAAGTTGGCGTGAGCATCAATCTCTTTGTCCGGCGCGGCAGTTCGGATTACACCAAGAAGCGTCGCTGTGAGATTTATTACCATGCGGTTGGTCAGGATTGGCGCAAGGAGGAGAAATATGATTTCCTGGACCAAAAGGAATCCATCAAAGGTGTGAAGTGGAAAAAACTCAAACCGGATGACAAGGGGAATTGGATTACCAACGACACTGACGAGGAATTTGAAAGCTTCCTGCCCATCGGCAGCAAGGACGCCAAGGCGGGCATGACCGTGCCGACCATTTTCCGCACTTACTCGCTCGGCGTTTCCACCAACCGCGACAGCGTGGTTTATGATTTTGATGCGAAGCGGCTCGCCAAACGCGTTGAACAATTTGCCGATGACTACAATGCCGAACTACACCGCTGGCAGAAAAAAGGAAAGCCGGCAGACGTGGATAATTTTGTAAGCTACGGAAAAGTGAAATGGAGTCGCGATCTGAAATTAAAGCTTGAACGTGAAGTCGAAATGTCGTTCGACGCGCGCCATATTCGTGAGACAATTTATCGGCCATTTACGAAATTAAAATTGTATGCAAAAAATCCTTTTGTTGATCGCGAAGGCCCGTTGGATTTTTTCCCAAAAGCAAAATCCGAAAAAGAAAATCGTTTGATCCTTTGCCCAAGCGGTGGCGGTCGGAGTCCGTTTTGGAGTTATTCAACAAACCAAATTCCCAATCTAAATTTCGTCTCAATTGATTCCGCACAATGCTTTCCATTGTTCTCCTATTCCAAAGATGGCAAGCACAAGCAGGACAACGTCACGCTCAAAGCGCGGACGTTATTTCAGATTTTTTACGCCGACGACACCATCACGTCGGCGGACATCTTCCAATACGTCTATGCGGTGTTGCATCATCCCGCCTACCGCACCCGTTTCGCCGAGAACCTGAAACGCGAC